>Ga0136617_10004675_pt1 | contig 12268 bp, 12 predicted proteins | sample AntDrymUQ3222106_2_FD_129672 | JGI IMG/M metagenome (GOLD analysis project Ga0136617, IMG submission 129672) | Polar desert sand microbial communities from Dry Valleys, Antarctica - metaG UQ322 (21.06) | ecosystem: Environmental > Terrestrial > Soil > Desert | place: Antarctica: Dry Valley...
GGATGATGTTGTGATTATCACAGCAGACCACGGCAACGATCCGACATTTCGCGGCACGGATCATACGCGCGAACAGGTGCCGCTATTTGTTTTTCACCCAGGTGATGCTCGCGATCTAGGGATACGCACGACATTCGCCGACGTGGCTGCATCTCTGGCCGAATACTTCAAACTGAAACCCGCCTGGCCCGAAGGAACGTCATTCCTCGAGCCGGTGGCCGCGTAGCCGCCGGATGCACGTTCCGAGCCTGATCGAGAGGAAGCGAGATGGCGCTGAACTCAGCGCGGAGGAAATCGGTGACTTGATCACCGCCTTCACCCGCGGCGAAGTCGCTGATTACCAGATGAGCGCGTGGGCGATGGCTGTGTTCTTCCGCGGGATGACGGCGGAAGAGACGCAGCATCTCACGAAGGCGATGATGCGCAGCGGGCGCGTTCTTGAATATCCCGCCGGCTCGCCGCCGAAGGTGGACAAACATTCCACGGGCGGTGTTGGCGATAAGGTCTCTCTCGTCCTCGCTCCCCTGCTCGCATGCGACAACGTCTGGGTGCCGATGATCTCCGGACGCGGACTCGGAATCACCGGTGGCACGCTCGACAAGCTCGAAAGCATTCCCGGGTTCAACGTCAGCCTCGATGAAGAGCGCGCGCTCGCGCAACTCAAGCGGATCGGAGTCTTCATGATCGGGCAGACCGCGGACATCTGCCCGGCGGACAAGAAACTTTACGCGCTGCGCGACGTCACGGGCACCGTGCCTTCACAACCACTCATCGTCGCCAGCATCATGAGCAAGAAACTGGCGGAGAATCTCGACCGCCTCGTTCTGGACGTGAAGTTCGGCGCGGGCGCATTCATGAAAACCCGGGCCGAAGGGGAGCAGCTCGCGGCTTCCATGACGGAAGTCGGCAAACTGATGGGCGTGCAAATGTCGTCCCTGCTCAGTCCGATGAATGAACCGCTCGGCCGCGCGGTCGGCAATGCGCTCGAGGTGGCCGAATGCGTCGAGATATTGCAGGGAGGCGGACCGGAGGATTTGATAAGGTTGATTCTCGATCTGGCGGCAGAAGTCTCAACGGCATCGCGCGAGCAGTTGACGGTTTGGCTCACAGACGGGAGCGCCTGGAGAAAGTTTGTCGAGCTGGTGGAAGCCCAGGGCGGAGATGCCGGCGCGCTCGATAAGATTGACCAAATCCATCGTGCGCCGCTCGCGCAACCCCTGCTCTCGAAAGGGAGCGGCACGATCGTACGCGTAGACGCTGAAGCGATTGGGCGTGCATCGGTCCTCCTCGGGGGCGGCAGGCAACGCGCGACGGACGATGTCGATTTCGCGGTCGGCTTCACCGAGATCAGAAAAGTCGGGGAGAAGGCACAGGTTGGAGAACCCCTCTTGATGATCCATGCGCGGAGCGAGCAAACCCTCGCTGCTGTTTTGCCCCTACTCGATAACGCGATTGTGATCGAATGAACTCGCACGGGGGATCGGGAACAGGCGGCCTGGGAATGTTTTTCCACTCGGATTCTAGGCGAAGCCGCACTACACTCCGAGCACGCGGGACAAGCCGGACGACTGCTCCCGATAACCGCTAGTTTCTCATGCCTTACACCACTGAGCTGACGCGAGATTGCCTCGGGGCTGTGCATTCCGGCAGCGGCCTGGTAACCGGCGACGACTTATTGGCAGCATCCATCGCGGTGAGACGACTGGTTCAAAACACGGAAAATTTTCAATATGAATTCGTTGATTTTTCCGACGTGACAGAAATGCGGATCGAGCCGGACGACTTGGATAAAATTGTCGAGCAAGATCGATTGGCCGCACAGGCGCGCCCGCGGGCCATCGTAGTAATCGTGGCCCCGCAGGAGTTCGCCTATGAGGTGGCACGCCAGTGGGAAGAGAAGGTAAAGGACCTGGGCTGGACAACCCACATTGAGCGCGAACGCACGGAAGGGGTCCGCTGGCTGGTGAAGCACCTGAAGACAGAACGGCCGGAGTTGCTCGCTGAGAAACGAGAAAGCGCGGTGTGAGGGCTGGCCATCCGTCCTCCCGCTCAAGCGCGGGCCCTGGGCGATTTTTACTAACGCGCACGTCCTCGTCGATTCAGACCGTTCTTGGCCTCATCGCGTTCCCCGCGTTCGCTATCGCGCAGGAAAATACGCTCAGCCCAGAAGCAACACGGGACGCTGCTTCCTCGGCGCAGACTCTCATTCCCTGGCTTCTCGAACAGGATGACGATCTCCGTTCAATCCCCTTCAGCGAGATCATTTTCTCTGCGACCGGAAAGAAACTGCTCGCGATCGATCCGCAAAACGAAATCGATCAGCGCGTCCTGCGTCAGTTGAGCGGTGCGCTGGACGAAGTCCTAAAGCAAATGAATGCGCCGAACAGCGCGATTCAGAACGCAGCCCGGATCAATGAAGCGAGTTCGCATTTCGAGGAGGCGCTTCGTAACACTTTGAACGGTGTGCCAGGGCTGAAATGCGATTTCGCAAAAACTGCGGCGGACAAAATGCAGCGCTCCGGTTATCCGGATTTGCGTCTGGTCGATACCGCGACGGAGCGCATTTACTACCTCGATCCGAAACTGTATGCGGCGGGAAGTCGCGCGAGCAGTTTCCGCACGTTCTACTTCGAACCGAAGGTCGCAACGAGCAAAGTGCGCGACGACGCGGTGCACTTAATTCTCGGTTTCGAGCACGAAGAACGGAAGGCCGGACACTGGAACTTCACCCGCTGGGATGTGGTCGATCTCGCGAGTTTCAAGGTCAGGCTTAAAGCGGAGTTCCAAGGCAGCAACCGGGACCTGTATCGGCCGGAAGCGATTGTCGCGACGAGTGCGAAATGACCTTGTAGCTGCCGTCCGTTCTCGGCGGCAGGGGGGTAAATGTGAGTGGCGCGCGTGCGCCCTGCCGCTGGCGACAGCGGCAGCTACAACGCGGCAGCTAAAGCGCATCGGGCGGAATAGACGTTGCCCTCCCGAGGCGCGGAAGTAATGGTTCACGATGCTAGCTGAGGCACCGCCCGCGCTCGAGTTCGACGGGATCGAGGATGTTGTGCGCGATATCGCGCAGGGCAAACTCGTGATCGTAACGGACGACGCCGATCGCGAAAACGAAGGCGATCTCCTGATGGCGGCGGAAAAGGCGACGCCGACGGCGGTCAATTTTATGGCCATGTACGGCCGCGGCTTGATCTGCGTGCCGGTTTCCAACGAGCGCGCGGAGCAGCTGGGGCTGCAGCGGATGGTCGCGCAAAATCGCGAGATGTATCGCACCGACTTTACCGTCTCGGTCGACGCAGCGCATGACGTCACCACGGGCATTAGCGCCCACGATCGCGCGGCTACCATTCAGACGATTGCCAATCCGAGCTCCAAGCCGGAGGACCTCGTTCAGCCGGGCCATATCTTCCCGCTTCGCGCGAAAGATGGCGGAGTGCTGCGGCGCGCCGGGCACACAGAAGCAGCGGTCGATCTGGCGCGCATGGCGGGGCTGCAACCCGCCGGAGTTCTCTGCGAAATTTTGCATGACGACGGCACGATGGCGCGCCTGCCGGAGTTAATGGAATTCAAGAACAAACACGGGCTGCGCATCTGCACGATTCAAAGCCTGATCGCGCACCGGCGCCTGAAAGAGAAATTGGTGGAGCGCGAACAGGTCGTGAACTTACCGACCGATTACGGCGATTTCGATCTCCATCTTTACCACTCAAAACTCGACGGAGCGCACCACCTCGCGCTCGTCAAAGGCACGATCTCGAAGACGGAGCCGGTCCTCGTGCGCGTGCATAGTGAATGCCTGACCGGTGACGTTTTTGGCTCACGCCGCTGCGATTGCGGGAATCAGCTCCACGCCGCGTTGCAGCAGATTTCCGAGGAAGGCAACGGCGTGCTTGTCTACATGCGACAAGAGGGCCGCGGGATCGGCCTGGCCGCGAAAATCCACGCTTACAAATTGCAGGAGGAAGGGCTCGATACCGTGGAGGCGAACGTGAAGCTCGGTTTCGGGAGCGACTTGCGCGACTATGGATTGGGCGCCCAGATTTTGTTTGATCTGGGCGTGCGAAAATTTCGTTTCCTGACGAACAATCCCAAGAAGGTCGTCGGTTTGGAAGGCTACGGGATCCAGATGGTCGAGCAGGTTCCTATTCGGAGTGAAGCCAACCCGCATAACGCAAAGTATCTCGAGACCAAACGCGTGAAGATGGGACATCTCCTCTGATCTCGGACCATTAATTTTTTCTGACTGATGTCGACCGCCGTTCCTCCGCGCCCCCGCCTTGGCGCTATCGGAAAACGCACGTTCGCGATTGTGGCGAGCAGGTTTAACGCGCAGTTCGTGCAAGGGTTGGTCAACCACGCTACAGAAGAATTACGAGCGCTCGCGCCCAACGCCGTCGTCACCCTCCTCCAGGTTCCAGGAGCGTTCGAAATTCCTATCGTCGTCCGTGAAATCGCCTTGCAAAAAAGGGCCGATGCCATCATCGCGGTGGGCGTGATCATAAAGGGAAGCACCACGCACGCGGAGCATCTCAGCCATTCCGTGACCAATGCTCTTCAGCAAATCGCGATCGAGCATGGCGTTCCTGTGATCAACGCGGTCCTCGGAATGGAAAACGAGGACCAGGCTCGCGAGCGTTGTCTCGAGAAAAAAATCAACCGTGGGATCGAAGCCGCCCGAGCGGCCGTGGAAATCACCAGCGTGATGTCCGATCTTCGACCAAAGTAATTCCATGGGCAAAAGGCGCATGGCCCGGCAGGCGGCCGTCCAGTATCATTTTTGGCGCGATCTCCATCACGGCGATGCGCTGGAAAAGATGGACGACTTCTGGGAGTTCTGTCCGGCAAAATCAGGTGTGCGCGAATTCGCCCAGCCTTTGATCGACGGCATGGTGGCGCACTTGCCCGAGATCGATGAACGCATTGCCCGCTATTGCGAGAATTACGATCTGAACCGCATCTCGCCGGTCGATCGCGCGGTCTTGCGACTGGCAATTTTCGAGATGCTGCACCGGGACGATATCCCCCCGGTGGTGTCGATTAACGAAGCGATAGAGCTGGCGAAAACGTTCGGCGGCCCGGATTCCGGGCGTTTCGTGAACGGGATCTTAGATCGAGTGAAGGGCGACCTTTCGCGACCCCTGCGCGAGGCGGCGAAGCCGCTGTAGCCACGTGCCCTGTGGGCCGTGCGGGCTGCGTTCCCTCAGCAAATCGGCGTGCTTTCGTTGTGACACCGCCCCACTCGTCCCGCAGGGACGTGGCTACAATGTCGTCCCATAGAACGGGGCGTCTAATACCTACAACAACCGCGTCTGCTGCGCGCGGACGACGATCACATCCTGGCGAAACCGCCCTTCCAGCTCGTGCCGGTATTGCCGCCACCAGTCTGCGTCCAGCTCGGACGCCATGACCTCGAAAATGACGATGTCATCGCGGCTGGTGTGGTTCTCGTTCTTCTGCCACCTGCCTTCCGCGGGCGCACGCATGTGGACAGTCAGACCACCAAATCGCTCGGTTAGTTCTCGTCGAACCCGCCTGAATTCTTCCTGGTGCAACGGCTCCTGCGCATTGTCATTGAGCGGAAGGAGAATCTGCACGAGGTGCATGGTGGAGTTCGCACGCACGAGCGATTAGTTCGACGCGGCCAGGAGGCGGCCGGTCACTTCACCAAACCCGACGCGATAGCCATTTCCTTCGGCGAAACCGGTAATGGTCAACGCGTCGCCGTCCTCCAGCCATTTGCGCGTCTCGCCATTCGGCAGCGCCAAAGGATTCGCTCCGCGCCAGGTCAGTTCCAGCATGCAGCCCCGCGATTCTTCCGTGGGTCCGCTGATCGTCCCGCTCGCCAGCAAGTCGCCCGGCTGAAGATTGCAGCCACCGACAGTGTGATGAGCGAGCTGCTGCGCGATGCTCCAGTAGAGATGGCGGAAGTTCGTTCGCGTGATCCGATGCGGCGCATCCATCGAACTGACCAACAGGTGCGCCTCCAACTGGATATCGTAAGTGTAATCCTGCGCGGCCCGAAGATAGGGCAGAGGCTCCGGATCCTGCGATGGCAGAGCTTTCCGAAACGGCTCGAGTGCGTCCAGCGTTACGACCCACGGCGAAATGCTCGTGCAAAAATTCTTCGCCAGAAACGGACCGAGTGGCTGGTACTCCCAGGCCTGCACATCGCGGGCGCTCCAATCGTTCATCAATACCATTCCGAAGATGTGCTCGTGCGCCTGCTCGATTGCGATCGGCTTCCCCAGCGCGTTCCCAGGGCCGATGAGAAAAGCCATTTCGAGTTCGTAGTCCATGCTGCGGCTCGGGCCGAAGACAGGTGCGGATGCATCCGGCGTTTTGCTCTGACCGTTCGGGCGCACCACGTCCGTCCCGCTCACCACGATGGAGCTGGCGCGACCGTGGTATGCGACCGGCAGCCATTTCCAATTCGGCATGAGCGCGTTCTCCGGCCCGCGCAGCATGGTGCCGACATTGTGGGCGTGATGATAGGAAGAATAGAAATCCGTGTAATCGCCGATCCTCGCCGGCAGCTGCATGACCACATCCTTCTGCGCATGAAAAGCGTGGCTGCGCAGAGCTGAGTCGTCCCGCACTTCCGCTGTGGTCACACTCAGGAGATGCTGCAGGACCTCGCGCGCCTTGCGCCAGGCGGGCCGGCCTAACGAAAGAAAGGCGTTTAAGGAATCGTCCGCGAAAACGCGGCGGCCGTCGAACTCCGGGAAACGGAATTTACCCTGTTCCTCCAGGACGGAGAGATCGAGCACGGAATCGCCGATCGCCACGCCCACACGCGCGGAGCGTTGCCCCGGCCGAAAGACGCCGAAAGGCAGGTTCTGGATTGAGAAGTGCGAATCCGGCGGGACGTCGACGAAAGAATGGAGGCGGCTGAACATTACGGAAAGAGATTGAGCTCGCGGAGATCCGCGCGCGGTTCGTCGAAGCTACAGCTTCCCAGCGAGGTGACCAGTTCGCGCTGCGCCTTTATCCGCTCCGTCGCGATCTTCCACTCCCGCCAGGAAAAATTCTCCTCATCGAAAACGAACGCAGTCGCGTCTTCGTCTTCGAGCATCGTCGCAGTTTGCTGCACATCCCACTGGTATTCCGCGGCCAGCACGGCTGCGCCCAGCACATTCAGGAAACCGTGCATTTTCGCTTGCACGCTCGAGTGAAATTTCCGCACGGGATGATGGAGGCCGGCGGTGAACTTAATCGGGACGCGCTTCTGCATGGCCGCGATCAGCGCGCGCGCAATCTGCACCGACGAGGGAAACGCGGAGGCGATCACGCCACCGGTGCGGAGTTTAAACCCATACCGGCCGGCTCCAGTGCGACGGCGCTCCGCGATGAAGGCGATGGTGCGCTCAGCCTCGTCCGGCGCGGCTTCCCAAAAAACGGGCACTTCGAGTCCCGCGAGCGCCCGGTTGGTGCCGGTCAAGGTGGCCCCGGGCTCCGTCGGCAGTGCCATTTCAATCTGACTAACCATGGCCACCGCTCCGTGTCGCGTCTCGAAGGTGCGGATCGCCGCGGCTCCCGCAGCGAGGGCTTCGAGAAATTCGGAAGCGCTCTCCGTCTTCGGGCCGAGGGCGGAGACTTTGACAATATTTACAGCGTCAAAGCGGGCGAGCCCTTCGGATGCCTCACCGAACTTCGCCCAGGGGAGAATGAAGGCGCCGAGCATCCAGGATTCGGCGGAGCGCACATACTCGGCGTGATTTTGCAAAGCTGGCTCCAGCGCCAGGGTCGCAGGCGGAAAAAGGCCGGCGTAGTCGATGGCGCCCGTGAGCAAAGCGCGAAGAGAGGACGCGGGCATGGATCAATTCGTCAGTTGCGGCGTCATGGAGAAACTCGCTCGCAACGTTCCGCCCGCTGGGATGACCTGGATGCCCTCTTTGTCTTCGAAGACGCGTTGCTGGTCATGATCGGTCAGACCCCAACAAGGCTCGACACAAAAAAATGGACCGCCATCCGACCAGAGCGTGAGATAAGGCACACCCGTCAGATCCATTGTCACGGATCGGGCGCTCGGCGGATCCACAAATCGGAACTTGCGTTCTGGGACGTCCAGAAGCTCCAGAATGTATGAGCCAGGAAGCTTCTCCCGGGCAAACGGCATATCGCCGCCTTCGTGCCGGAAGTCTTCCGTCTCACCGGAGAGATAATTAGTCGGGGAAAAATGGCGGCGGTAAAAACCAGAAGGCATCTCAAAGCGGAAAGAGTCGAATGACGTGGCGGCGAACCCGGGATGTAGTCCAAACCCTACGTGAGCGGCAAGTTTCGATTCGTTGTTTGTGAGATCGAAGCTGACCCGAAGAGCTTCGCCTTCGATCGCGTACGAAAGCCGCAAAGAGACATCCAGGGGATATTCGTTTTCTGTGAAATCGGAACGCCTTATCTCGTAGCTGAGCCGGCCATGATCCGAGCCATCGGCGAGGAAATGCCATTCCTTTCCACGAAGGAACCCATGAGTGCCGCCTTCGATCGGTCGGCCGCGATACAGGCTTCGCTTGTTCTTGAGCCGGTGCAGAAAATATCCCATGACGGTGGCGTGATTGGCCCACCCGGTGGCGGGCGCTGATAAGTCGTTATCGCGATGGAGAAATCCACTCCACTCGCCGCTCCGATTTCGCCGGCTCAGGCTGGTCAGCTCAGCGCCGAGCCGCGAAACGATTAAGCAAAGCCCGCCTTCGTCGTCCGTGAGAACGTCAAGAATGCGGCCGTCGCGCTTATCTTCGCGATGCGAGAAACTCATCGCGGCTCATGGGAACAAGCCGCGCGCGTGCTTCGCCTTCATGACACGCTCCACGCCGATCGCCATCGCCGCGGTGCGATGCGAGACCTTATGCTCCTTCGCGCGCTTGATCACCTGGATGAAAGAGTGCTCCAGAATGCGAAAGAGCTTGTCGGTCACTTCGCTCTCCGTCCAAAGAAAGCTCTGCAGCCCCTGCACCCACTCGAAGTAAGAGACAATGACGCCTCCAGCGTTACACAGAATGTCTGGGATGACGAAAATCTCGCCCCACTTTTCGTTCAGAATCAAATCCGCTTCCGGCGTCGTCGGGCCGTTCGCACCTTCCGCGAGAATCCGGCATTGAAGCTTGGCGGCATTCTTTTCGTTGATCACTCGATCCACCGCCGAGGGCACGAGAATGTCACACTTCATGGTCAGCATTTCGTTTGGATCAATCCGATCCGCCTCCATGAAGGCGCGGAGATTTCCTTTTTTCATGACGTGCTGGTCGGCCGCCACCACGTCGATGCCGTTGGGATTGTAGATCGCACTCGTGTGATCGCTGATCGCGATCACTTTGACGCCGCTCTTCATCGCCAGAGCCAGGGCCGCAACCGAGCCGACGTTCCCGAACCCTTGCACAATCGCAGTGCATTTCTCCGGGTCCATCTTGAGGATGTCCATCGCGCGATCGATCAGATAAACGACTCCGCGCCCAGTGGCTTCGCGCCGGCCTTCCGTGCCGCCGATGGAGACCGGCTTGCCGGTAACGATTTCGCTTACCGCATACCCTTGATAGACCGAATAGGTGTCCATGAACCAGGACATCACCTGCTCGTTCGTGCCCATGTCCGGGCCCATAATGTCGGTGTGCGGCCCTACGAACGGGATCATCTCCTGCATGTAACGACGGGAGACGGCCTCAAGTTCCTGCCGGGAAAGTTTGGTTGGATCGCACGCGATGCCGCCTTTGGCGCCGCCGTAAGGCAAATTCGCGAGCGCGCATTTCCAGCTCATCCACATCGCGAGCGCAGCCGTTTCGCCCATGGAAAGATTGGGCGCGAAGCGAGTGCCGCCCTTGGTCGGACCGAGCGTGAGATGGTGTTGGACGCGGTAACCCTGAAAGGTCTGCGTGGTGCCATCATCCATGTGCACCGGCAGGGTCACCGCGACGGAACGCTTGGGATACATCAACCGGTCGCGATCGTTCTTGTCGATGTTGAGGTAATCCGCGATGACCGCGAATTGGTCGCAAGCCATCTGAAAAACTTCGTCGTGGTAGATAGTCATAGAGAATGCCGGAAGCGAAACGTCCCGGGATCAGGAATGCAGAGGCTTATTAGCGCTCGGAGAAATCGAACCGTCAAATCGAATATGGGAGGTGAGAAGCACGGCTTGTCTGGCAAAGGAAGCGGATTTCGATTTGAATCGCCGATGCCATGCGGATTGAGACTCTAGCGGTTCACGCCGGACATGCGGTGGATGCGTCGACCGGCGCGGTGGCGCCGCCGATTCATCTCTCCACGACTTTCGAGCGCGCCTCCGATGGCAGTTACCCGAGCGGCTTTGTCTATTCGCGCAGCGATAATCCGAATCGCCATGCGCTCGAGCAAGCCATGGCAGCGCTGGAGGATGGAGGCGAGGCCGCAGCTTTCGGCTCCGGCCTGGCCGCCACCGCCGCAGTTTTCCAGGCGCTGAACCCGGGCGATCACGTCATTGCCCCGGCGGAAGGATATCACGGGGCGCTCCGGCAGTTCCGCGAGGTTTTCGTGCCGTGGGGATTGCAGGTCGACTTCGTGGATATGACCGATCTCGGTGCGGCCGAAGCAGCTGTCCGTGCGGAGACCAAACTGATCTGGACGGAAACGCCGTCGAACCCGCAGCTCAAGATTACCGACCTCGCGGCGGTGGCACAGATCGCGCACCGCGCAGGCGCAGTTTGCGCGTGCGATAACACCTGGGCGCCGATCATCCAGCAGCCGCTCGCGCTTGGCCTGGATTTCGTCGTGCACGCGACCACCAAATATATCGGCGGTCACAGTGATGTGACCGGCGGCGTCTTGGTCGCACGCCGGGACACGCTCCTTTTCCCGCGCATCCGAAATATCCAGGCGCTCTCCGGCGGCGTCCCCTCCCCGTTCGATTGCTGGTTGACGCTCCGCGGATTGCGGACGTTGCCCTGGCGGATGCGCGCGCATTCCGAAAATGCGCTGCAAGTCGCAACCTTCCTCTCGAGCCATCCTCGAATCGAGCGCGTGAACTATCCCGGGCTTTCCTCGCATGCCGGGCACGAGCTGGCCCGTCGGCAAATGAGCGCGGGCGGCGGAATGCTCTCATTCGAGGTACGAGGGGGACGCGAAGCCGCCATCGCGGTCGCGGCCAAAGCGAAAATCTTCATCCGCGCGACCAGTCTGGGCGGCGTCGAAAGTCTGATCGAGCACCGCGCTTCCGTCGCCGGTGAGAGTCCGGAAACTCCACAGGGATTGTTGCGCGCCTCGATTGGCTTAGAACATCCGGATGATCTGATTGAGGACCTAGATCAGGCGCTCGGCTGACATTACCGTCGGAGCTTTCGTTTCACAACGTCGACCAAATCGCGAAGCTCAGCCACCCGGAGCAAATAAGCAGTCGCGAAGAAAACGCTGGATCCAAGCGAGACAGTACCCAGCACACCAAAGAATTTCGGCCAATTCCCGAGGTGCGACCCCGAGCCAAGGTAGAACTGGACCGCCGCCCAGCATATTGCTCCCAATCCCAAGCCAGCCACGAGGAGCTTGGCTACCGTCTTGAACATCGCTCCCGTTTCGAGGTGGCCTGCATAGCGGCGCATCATGAAATAGAGCAGGAAAAAATCGGTCACTGCCACCAGGCACGTCGACATCGCCAGCCCGCGATGCCCCCATCCGAGGTAAAACGTGAATAGCCAATTCAAACAAAAGTTCTCCGCAATCGAGAGCAAGCTGACGATCATCGGCAGGTGGCGCTTATCCAGCGCGTAAAAGGCGGGTGCCAGCACTTTGATCGCCGCATAGCCAACCAAACCGGCCGCATAAAATCGGAGTGCGGCCGCGGTTTGCAACGTCGCCGCCGCCGTGAAACGCCCGTGTTCATAGATCAGACTGATGATCGGTTCCGCCAAGATAATCAGGCCGATCGCCGAAGGAATTGTGAGCAACAGGACGAGCCGGAGTGCATGCGCCAACGCACCGCGAAACTCCGGGAGGTTTCCCGCGGCCGCACTCCGTGAAACGAGCGGCAGCGTGACCGTCGCGACGGCGACTCCGAAGATTCCGAGCGGCAATTGCATCAGCCGAAACGCGATGTTCAGCCAGCTGACCGCGCCGTCCTGGAGGTAGGAGGCGAAGATGCTATTGATCAAAACATTTACCTGCACCGCGCTGGCCGCGATCACCGCCGGCCCCATGAGCTGAAGGACTTTCCGCACTCCGTCATCGCGCCAGTTGAAATCGGGACGAAAGATGTAGCCGATCTTGAAAAGCGAAGGGACTTGCACCGCGAGCTGGAGCAGGCCGCCCA
>Ga0136617_10004676_pt1 | contig 12267 bp, 11 predicted proteins | sample AntDrymUQ3222106_2_FD_129672 | JGI IMG/M metagenome (GOLD analysis project Ga0136617, IMG submission 129672) | Polar desert sand microbial communities from Dry Valleys, Antarctica - metaG UQ322 (21.06) | ecosystem: Environmental > Terrestrial > Soil > Desert | place: Antarctica: Dry Valley...
CCTGTTTATGATTCACCGCTCTTCTCTAATTCTGCGTCACCCGCTCAGCACTCAGCACTCAGCACTCAGCACTCAGCACTCCCGTTGTTGACCATTGCGCTGCCGAAAGGCAGGATGCAGGATCAAGCGCTGTTGCTGCTGAAGCGTGCGGGCATTGAAGTGAGTAGGGGGGAACTGGCTTCGCGCCGTCTGGCAATTGAGGACGTGAGCGGGCGTTACCGCTTCATCTTCGTTAAGCCGGCGGACGTGCCGGTTTATGTCGAGCACGGGATCGCCGATTGCGGCGTGGTCGGACGCGACGTGTTGCTCGAATCGGAGGCGGACGTTCTGCAACCGCTTGATTTGCAGATTAGCCGCTGCCGTATTGTCGTCGCGGCGCTGACGAACGCCTCTCAGGACGATCACGGGATGATGCACGTCGCCACGAAGTACCCGCGCATTGCCGCCACGCATTTCGGAGCGCGCGGCGTCCCGGTCGAGATCATTGAGCTTTCCGGCTCGGTTGAGTTGGCACCAATGCTCGGCCTTGCGGATTGCATTGTTGACTTGGTGGAAACGGGAAGAACGCTGGCGGACAATGGGCTAAGCATCGTGGAAACGATTACGGAATCAACCGGGCGCTTGGTCGTCAACCGCGCCAGTTATCAACTCAAGGCCGAAGCGGTCGCAGAACTTATCAGCGCGCTCGGCGCGGCGCTCGAAAGTGGAACGAGGAAAGCGTGATCGAAGTAATTAGGAGCCATGACACGACGCGCCGGCATCATAAGCTGAGCGCGATCAAGGGGCGTAACGTCGCGCTCGATGCGGAGCTGATGGCGACGGTGGCGGCGATTATTGAAGACGTGCGACGGCACGGCGACGCCGCGCTCGTTGACTACACCGCGCGGTTCGACGGCGTGCGTTTGCGACGAGAAGACTTGCGAGTTGACGAAGCGGCGTTGCGCGAATCGGCGGCGCGCACTGACGGGCGCGTACACGAAGCGTTGCGCGAAGCCATTAAGAGAGTGCGAGATTTTCACGAGCGCGAGCGCGTCGAGTCGTGGGAGATTGAAGGCGCGCGCGGTGTGCGGCTCGGCCAGCGCATCACGCCGATTGAAAGCGCCGGGTTATACGTGCCGGGCGGGACGGCGAGCTACCCTTCGTCGGTCGTGATGAACGTCGTCCCGGCGCAGGTTGCAGGTGTCGGGCGTCTCGCGGTGGTGACGCCGCCGAGGACACTCGCCGAAACTCCGGCGGTAGCGGCGGCGCTGCTGGAATTAGGTATCACGGAAATTTATCAGGTCGGCGGCGCGCAGGCCGTCGCGGCGCTCGCCTACGGAACGGAGACGATCCCGCGCGTCCATAAAATCACGGGGCCGGGGAACAAGTACGTTGCGGCGGCGAAGAAGCTAGTGTTCGGCGCGGTCGGCATTGATTCAATCGCCGGGCCGAGTGAGGTGGTGGTGCTCGCAGACGAAACCGCGCGCGCCGATTACGTGGCCGCCGATCTGCTCGCGCAGGCCGAGCACGGCGCGGACGCTTCGGCGGTGCTTATCACGACGAGCAATAGTCTGGCCGACGAGGTTCACGGGGAAGTAGTGAGGCAAACGGAGACGCTGCCGCGTTGCTCTGTCGTCGCGCGCTCGCTCAACGACTACGGCGCAATTATCGTTGCGAATGATCTCAAGGAAGCGTGCGAGTTAATCAACGACTTAGCGCCGGAGCATCTGGAAATCATGACGCGCGATGATGATGAAGCGGCGCGACGTGTGCGCCACGCCGGGGCGATTTTCTTCGGCGCATATTCGCCAGAAGCGGTCGGCGATTACTTCGCCGGCCCGAACCACGTGCTCCCGACCGGCGGCTCGGCGCGCTTCTCGTCCGCGCTCGGCGTCAACGACTTCGTCCGTCGCACCAGCATTATTCGCTACACCGAAGATGAATTAAACCAGACCGCACCAATGATCGCCGCGCTCGCGCACGCCGAAGGTCTCGACGCTCACGCGCGCTCGGCGTTGATAAGGAAAGAAGCGGGCAGCAGGCAGCAGGCAGCATAAAGCGAAATTCAAACTAAATGCTTTTTCTACTGCCTACTGCCTACTGCCTGCTGCCTGCTCTATGAGGAATCCGCTCGACCAAATCAAGCCGCGTGTGCGCGAGTTGCGCGCATATACGCTCACGCCTGATCGCGGAAGGATAAAGATCAATCAGAACGAAAATCCGTGGGACGCGCCCGCGTGCATCAAGGGGGAGACGATGCGGCGCTTACAGGATCGCGCGTGGTCGCGTTACCCGGATTTTGTGCCGGCGAGCTTGCACGAGAAACTCGCGCGATTCTCCGGCTGGAAGCCGGATGGGGTGATCGCCGGCAACGGTTCAAATGAATTGATTCAGGCGCTGCTGATGGTAACAGTCGGTGAAGGGAAGCGCGTGTTGATTTCTGAGCCGACGTTCGCGCTTTACCGGCAGGTGACGACGGTGCTCGGCGGCGAAGTCATCAGTGTTCCGCTGACTCCGGAGTTGAACTACGACACGGAAGCGATAGCGCGGGCGGTTACTGAGGGCGAACCGCACGTAACGATTATCTGCTCGCCGAACAACCCGACGGGCTGCCGGATGGATGAGGCCGCGCTCGAAGAACTTCTAAACTTATCGGGGGGGATGATCGCCGTTGACGAGGCGTATTTCGAGTTTGCGGAGTACACGGTTGTGCCCCTGCTTGAACGGCACCGAAACCTCGTGGTGTTCCGCACGTTCTCGAAAGCGATGGCGATGGCGGCGTTGCGCGTCGGGTATCTTTTGGCCGCGCCGGAGTTGGCGCGCGAGATCGGCAAGGCGGTGCTACCCTATAATCTCAACGCCGTGTCGCAGACCGCCGCTGAGGTCGCCGTCGAGATGTACGAGACCGAGATAAGGCCGCTCGTTGATGAAATTACTTGTGAGCGTGAGCGATTGTACGGTGAGTTGAAAAAGATTCGGGGGCTTGCGCCCGTTCGCTCGGAGGCGAATTTCATGGTCGTCCGCTCAAACATCGAGCCGCGCCGCGTTTTCGCCGAGTTACTTTGCCGCGACATTCTGATCCGCGATGTGAGCGGCTACCCGATGCTTAAAGAGTATTTCCGCCTCAGCGTCGGCACGCCCGAAGAAAACGACACGTTGATTGCGGCGTTGCGAGAGATTTTCGGAAAGGATGAAAAGTAGATGTCAGATGTTAGATGTCAGATGTCGGCCAAAGGCTAACTTCTAATATCTAACATCTGACATCCAACATCTGTTTTGTCATGACTACTCAACTACAAACATCGGCGCGCGTCGGAGAGGTGAAGCGGAAGACGAATGAGACGGATGTTCGCGTTCGTCTGACGCTGGATGGGAGCGGGCAGGCGAGCGTTGCGACGGGAGTGGGGTTCCTCGATCACATGCTTGAATTGTTCGCGCGGCACGGATTGTTTGATCTGGAAGTGGAGTGTCTCGGCGATCTCGACGTTGACGATCATCATTCGGTTGAAGACGTGGCGATTTGTCTGGGGCAGTCGCTGGGGCGGGCCTTAGGTGAGAAGAAGGGAATCGCGCGTTACGGCATGAGCGTCGTGCCGATGGACGAGGCGCTGTGCCGCGCCGTGATTGATTTGTCGGGGCGTTTCTACCTTGTTTATGAAGTCGAGACCAGACGGCACAACATCGGCAACTTTTCAGTTGAATTGGCCGAACATTTTTGGCGCTCGTTCGCCGATGCAGCGCGGTGCAATCTGCACATTGACTGTCTGCGCGGGCGCAACACACATCATATTCTCGAAGGAACTTTCAAAGCTACGGCACGTGCTCTACGCCAAGCAACGGAACTTGATCCGCGCGTCGAAGGCGTGTTGAGCACGAAAGGGGTTTTATAGAATCGTGACGCGCTCGCGGCCCAAGGTGGCGATTATTGATTACGGCGTCGGCAATCTACGCTCCGTCGAAAAAGCTTTCGCGGCAACCGGCAGCGAGGCAATCGTCAGCGACGACGAGCGCGTGCTGCGCGAGGCGGAGCGGTTGGTATTGCCCGGCGTCGGCGCGTTTCGCGCGTGCATCAATGCGTTAAGCGAGCGCGGCTTTGATCGTCTCGTGCGCGAGCGCGTCGAAGCGGGGACACCGCTACTTGGCGTGTGCGTCGGCATGCAGATGCTTTTTGATGAATCCGAAGAGTTCGGCCAGACGAAAGGCCTAGGGTTGCTGCGCGGGCGCGTGCGGCGCTTTTCCGACGCGCTGCTCGTGCCGCAGGTCGGGTGGAATCAAGTAGAGCGATTTAGCGGAGCGCCGCACTCGTTGCTCAAAGGAATCGAGGACGGCGCTTTCTTCTACTTCGTTCATTCATTCTACTGCGACGCGGCGGATCAAGCTGATGTTCTGGGGCGAACTGATTACGGACATCAATACGTTTCAATCGTCGCGCGCGGCCAAATCTGCGGCGTCCAGTTTCACCCCGAAAAAAGTCAGGTATCAGGCCTGCGCTTGCTAAAGAATTTCGCAGGGATGTAGAGGTTGGATGTCAGATGTGAGTAAAGACAAAACACACTTTACGACCGTTCCGATTTTAACTGACCTCTAACCTCTGACCTCTAATCTATGCTTGCTAAGCGCATTATTCCCTGCCTTGACGTTAACGAAGGCCGCGTCGTTAAAGGCATTCGCTTCTTGTCGCTCGTTGACGCGGGCGACCCCGTCGAACAGGGCCGCAAGTACGACGCCGAGGGCGCGGATGAATTGACGTTTCTCGACATCACGGCTTCGGCTGACAAGCGCGCGATTGTTGCCGACCTCGTGCGCCGCGTCGCCGATCAAGTCTTTATTCCGTTCACCGTCGGCGGCGGCCTCAATCATATCGAAGACATTCGCGCCGTGTTGCGCGCAGGCGCTGATAAGGTCACGCTGAACACAGCGGCAATCGAGCGTCCCGCGCTGATTACCGAGGCGGCGGAAATCTTCGGCAGCCAGTGCATCGTCGTCGCAATTGATGCGCGCCGCCGGAATGCGTCCGACGTGAAACAAGGCTGGGAGGTGTTCACGCACGGCGGACGGCGCAATGTCGGGCGGGATGCCGTCGAGTGGGCCGTGCGCGCCGAACGGCTCGGCGCGGGCGAGATTCTTTTGACAAGCATGGACGCGGACGGCACGCGCGACGGCTACGACGTGCCGTTGATACGAGCGGTGACGGAATCTGTGCGGATACCCGTGATCGCTTCCGGTGGGGCCGGGCGACTCGAACATTTTTACGATGCGTTAGAGGAGGGAGGGGCGAGTGCCGTGCTCGCCGCTTCGCTCTTTCATTTCGGCCAATACAAAATCGGTGACGTGAAAAATTACTTGCGCGTGCGCGGCGTGGTGGTGAGATGAACACGAACAAGAACGAAGAAAAAAACCAAATCTCAAATTTGAAATCTCAAATCTTAAATTTGAAATCTCAGATTTCAAATCCCACATCTCAAATCTCAAATCTCAAATCTGAGATTTCAAATTTTGAACGTGAAAATTCAAGCCCTGATTTTCAAATCTCAAATTTGAAATATGACGAGCGCGGTCTCATCCCGGCGGTGGTGCAGGACTCTCAGACGGGCGAAGTGTTGACGCTCGCGTACATGAACGCCGAGAGCCTGAAGTACACGCTCGAAACCGGCGAGACATGGTTCTGGTCGCGCTCGCGTGCCGAGCTGTGGCACAAAGGCGAGACTTCCGGGAATACGCAGCGCGTCCTCGAAATGCGCGCGGATTGTGACGGCGATGCGCTCCTCGCGCTCGTTGAACCGGCGGGGCCGGCGTGCCACACCGGCGCGCGCTCTTGTTTTCATCGTCGGATCGAAATGAAAGCGGGCGAGGGTGAAGTGAAAAACAGTGCTGAACTTCCTCAAAGCGAAGCCGAAGCGAGCGACCTCGGAAGCGTCCTAACGGCGCTCTATGCTCTCGTCGAAACAAGAAGACAGGGAATGCCTGAGCATTCTTACACAACTTACCTTTTCAAAGAGGGACTCGACAAAATCTTAAAGAAGGTCGGTGAAGAATCCGCCGAAACGATCATCGCGGCGAAGAACGATGACGCAGGGGCGCTCGCCGCCGAAGTCTCCGATTTGATTTATCATCTCATAGTCATGCTGGTTGAGCGCGGCGTCACGCTCGACGAAGTAAGCGCGGAACTGACACGTCGCGGCGGGAAGCGAGGGAATGAATGACCCGGCGGAAGGACGACTCGCAGGCGCTGCTCGACTTCGCCGTTGATCTGGCGCGCGGCGCGGGTGAAATCACACTGCATTATTTCCGCAGAGGAGTTGAGGCAGACCGCAAGGCCGACGGCTCATTCGTCACGGTGGCCGACCGCGAGGCCGAAAGGTATCTGCGGAGCGCGCTTGAAAAATCTTTTCCCGACGACGCGATACTCGGCGAAGAAGAAGGCGAGCGCGCCGGTTCATCGGGGCGACGCTGGATCATTGACCCGATTGACGGCACGTATTCTTTCGTCCACGGAGTGCCGCTCTATGGCGTGCTGATCGGGTTGGAGATTGACGATCAGCCGTCGCTCGGCATCGTCAACATCCCGGCCCTCGGCGATTTGGTGTATGCGGCGAGGGGCGCAGGCTGCTTCTGGAACGGCGAGCGCACTTTCACGTCGCAGACCTCGACGCTCGACGACGCACTGCTGCTCGCCACTGATTTCGGCACTTGCGCGAATTACGGTTTTGGCGAAGCGGCGGTAGGATTGCAAGAGCGCGTTCGTGCCCGGCGCACGTGGGGCGATTGTTACGGACACGTTCTCGTCGCCACTGGCCGGGCAGATGTCATGCTCGATCCGGTGATGAACGTCTGGGATTGCGCCGCGCTTTTGCCGGTAATCGAGGAAGCTGGCGGGACGTTTACGGATTGGCGTGGCCACAGAACAATTTATGGCGGTAATGCCATTTCGACTAACGGTATCTTACTTGATGAAGTGATGAGCATAATTGGCGAGACGAAGGAGTGAACTCCGTTCGATGGGTCAGATACATGTCAGCATCTCTGCACATAAGTCTTGAGTGTGTCACAATGTTACGCGGAGCAATGGATTATTGAAGTTGGGTTAATGTGACTCGTATTGCTGGTTTTGCTCCGTTTCTACAAACACCTCAGAAAAGCATAACCCCTATAATAAGTTAGTTTAGCAAGAGGGTTAGAACTCGGCACGAGCATTGCTCATGAGCCATCGCGCAGATTTTCTTCTGCATTGCAGCAAGGTACACAGGAAAACACAAAGAGCGGCGGAGCGTTTGGCGAGAACAGATTGCTCCGTCGCATTTAGATGTTGCGTCTTTCTTGCGTTTCGCCCACAAGATGAGTAAAGTCCTTAGAAATAATACCAACGGGCTGAAAGACCCGGCAGTTGCTCACAAGTTTAATACTCTCCTGCCGATTGGTTCGGAACCAAAAAACATCGTGCGGAAATATGATTCCGCCAGACTCCGCGAGCCAAAAAATACTCGTGTGAAGTTTTGACGGAATCGGTAGCCATGCTCAGGGGCTATGTTCCATTGAGTAAATCAGTTTTAGAGAAGGAAAAGAGAATGAAACCCATTAAGCATGTCGAACGAGGCTTGACCGCCGTTGCCGGGGGCCTGTTCAATACAATTCAGTTCTTCAACAAATACAGGCCGAACGAGGCATTCACTCCGAAGTGGTCGGACAAGCCCCTTTTGAAATCATGGCAGAAGTCGAAGCCGCCCCTCGGTTATCCGCGCACCACCGATTCACTTTGTCCGAAGTGCGTCATCGAAGCCCGCGAGAAGATTCTCAACGCCGACGTGATTGATCCGTCCATCCTGATTAACGAAAAGATCGGCGAGATCAAAGCGCAGATCATCGAGCGTAACGGACAAATCTGGATGATTAAGGAATGTCCGACGCACGGCACGTTTGAAGACATCATGGCGATTGATTCGTCGTTCCTCAAACACATTGAGAGCATGTTTCCGGGGCGCGACATTCAGGCGCACAACGACGAGGGACTCCACAATCATGGCTCAAGCTCGATCAAATACGGGCGCGGGTCAGTCTTGACGATTGACCTGACGAACCGCTGCAACATGATGTGCGACCCGTGCTTCATGGACGCCAACCAAGTCGGCTTCGTCCACGAGTTGGGCTTCGACGAAATCAAAGACATTCTCGACAAGGCGATTTCGATTAAGCCGCGCCGCCAGATGTCCGTGCAGTTTTCGGGCGGCGAGCCGACTATCTCACCCTACTTCCTCGACTCGATCCGCTACTCGCGTAAAGTCGGGTACAACTCTGTGCAGTGCGCAACGAACGGCATCGAGTTTGCGAAGAGCAAACAGTTCTGCAAAGAAGCCGCCGAGGCGGGCCTGCGCTACGCCTACCTGCAGTTCGACGGCATCGGCAACGACGCCAACAGCCACCGCCAAGTCGGCAATCTCTTCGACGTGAAACTGCGCGCGATTGACAACCTGCACGAGGCAGGCGTCGAGATCGTGCTCGTGACGACGCTCGTCAATAATATCAACAACGATCAGGTCGGCTCAGTCATTCGCTTCGCGCTCGACAATCCGAAGAAGGTCGCCTTTATCTCGTTCCAGCCCGTATCTTTCACGGGCCGCGACGAAGAAATTACCGACGAGCGCCGCATGGCGCAGCGCTACACCCTGTCGCATCTCGCGCTCGACGTGAAAAAGCAGGTCGGCATCACCGAACCGACGCGCGATTGGTTCCCGCTCAGCTTGATGGGCGCGTTCGCCGACTTCGCCGACCTCTCACACGGCCCCGATTCCGAGTGGGGACAGGTTTCCTGCGGTTGCCATCCGAATTGCGGCGTCGGGACAGCGGTGATGATTGATAAGGAAACGAAAGAGATGCGTCCTGTGCCGGAGTTCTTGAACATTCCGGGCTTAGTCGGCGACATGAAGAAGATCACGGACGCGGGGCGCGGCAAGTGGGGGTCGAACCTGATGATGGGCTTGGCGCTTCTGAAGCACTACAACCCGTACACCTCGCCGTCACAGTTCACGTTGATGGAGTTGTTCAAAAAGTTCGACAAGTCTTTCGGACTCACCGGCAAGTCTTATGGCAAGGTCGAAGGCAATCGCACGAAAGATGATATTGAGAAGCGCCGCGCCGACCGCTGGAACTTCCTCTTTATCGCCGGCATGTGGTTTCAGGACTTGTTCAACTACGACTTCCGCCGCACCGAGATGTGCATCATTCCATACGGCACGCAAGAGGGCGAGATTTCCTTCTGCGCTTATAACACTGGCATCGGCTGGAGAAACATTATCGAGCAGATGCACCAGAACGCAACCGTGGCGAAGTGGTACAAAGAACACGGACGCCACGAGATTTTCGCCAAGGGCAAAAATGTCGAGATGGGCGATTTCGCATTCGCCGGCATCCTCAACGAAACCGATCTCGCGCGCCCCAACAGGCCGGAGATGGCCGGCCCGAAGACCGCGGCTGAAGAGGCGGTGATGATGCGTAAGCTTTATCAGGACTTGGTGCTCAACAAGAAACTTGACACTAAGGGCGGAGCGGACAAGCCGGTTCAAATTAAAGGCTTGAGCCGCAACACGGATAAGGCGACGGCAGCAACGGCCTGACGCATTGTTGCGCCGCCCGAACAACTGAAGCCCCGCGACACGCTGTTATTGTGTTCGTGGGGCTTTGTCTCGTCGGCTTGAATTATTCAAGCCTTTAAGGTGTAATGAATCGCGGTTTTTTATGACTCGTATATTACTAACGAACGATGACGGCATTCATTCCGAGGGGATTATTAAGCTCGAAGAATCTCTGAGAGAGGTCGGGGACGTTTACACGGTCGCTCCGGCTTCGGAGATGAGCGGCGCTTCACACAGCCTAACGCTCGCGCGCCCTTTGCGCATTCGCCAAATTGACGACCGTCACTGGACGATTGACGGCACGCCCACCGATTGCGTCACACTCGCGCTCAACAAAATTTTGACGGACGACACACGCCCGCACATCTGTGTTTCGGGCATCAATCACGGGGGCAATCTCGGCGACGACGCGAGCTATTCGGGGACGGTGGCCGGCGCGCTTGAAGCGACGATTCTCGGTGTGCCGGGACTAGCTTTCAGTCTCGTTGCGCGTGAGCGGTTTAATTTCACGGAAGCGGCGCGGTTCGCCGTCGTTGCTGTCAGGAAGGTGATCGCCGAAGGCTTACCCGAAGGGACTTTGCTCAATATCAACATTCCGAGCGATGAGATAAAGGGCGTGCGAGTCACGCGGCAGGGAATCAAAAGCGCGCGCCCGATTATCACCGAACACACTGACCCGCGCGGCAAGGCTTACTACTGGATCGGCGAAGAGGTGTACGGCTCGGAGCGTGAGGATGGCACCGATTACCACGCTGTCGAGCAAGGGTTTATTTCCGTTACGCCGATGCGGAGCGACATGACGAATCACCGCGCGCTCGCCGAGCTTCAACCTTGGGACTCGATTACCCCGGAAGAATTAGTGAAAGAAGAACAGCCCGCCGGGCGTCTCTAAGTCGTATTCTCCTGAATAAAGTCCTTTCAAAGAAAAAGTTTCTTGAGTTCTACCCGCATGCCAACCGCGCAATCATCTGAGTTAAGGATTCCGCGTGCGCGGATGGTCGAGCGTTTGCGCGATCATTACGGCATCCGCGACGAACGGGTGCTTGATGTGATGCGTGACGTGCCCCGTCATTTCTTTGTGCCGGAGGCTTTGCAGAGCCGGGCTTATGGTGATCACGCGCTCCCGATTGACGCCAACCAAACCATCTCACAGCCGTACATCGTCGCCCGCATGAGCGAGTTGCTCGAACTCGACGCGCGGAGCCGCGTCTTGGAAATCGGCGCCGGGTCGGGCTATCAGACCGCCGTGCTTTCACGCCTCGCCGCGCAGGTCTATGCCATCGAACGGATCGGCGATCTGGCGCGCGAAGCGCAGGCGCGCATCCGCGCTCAGGGAATTTACAACGCGACCGTTAAATGTTTTGACGGCACGCTCGGCTGGAGCGCCCACGCGCCCTACGACGCGATCCTCGTTGCGGCGGGCGGCCCCGACGTGCCGGAACCGTTGAAGGCGCAACTGAAAATCGGCGGTAGGCTTGTCTTACCCGTGGGAGCGGTGCGCGAGTCGCAGCGGCTTGTGCGCGTCATCCGAACCGAAGCGGGCTACGAAACAGAAGATCACGGCGCGTGCGCCTTCGTCCCGCTCATCGGCCGCTACGGCTGGACGAATGATTAGTTCAAAGTTCAAGGTTCAAAGTCAAAAACCGACTGACAAACCTTGAACCTTGAACTTTGAACTTAAAAACATGGAATCCTTATACGAACTTCTTCATCAACTCAAAGAATATCTCGACCCGCGCACAATCGTGGCGGCCGGGTATTTGGTGTTAATCCTTGTCGTGTTTGCTGAAACCGGATTGGCGATGGGATTTTTCCTGCCGGGCGACTCGCTCCTCGTCGTCGCCGGAATTTTCGCCGCCCGCGGCGACCTAAATGTGTTCGTGCTGCTTTTCGCTTTGTTCGTCGCGGCTGTGGTCGGCGACGCCGTCGGCTATTACACCGGCTCGAAACTCGGCCCGCGAGTCTTCACGCGCCAGAAATCTCTTTTCTTCCGTCCCACGCATCTTGAGAAAGCCCGCGCCTTTTACGAAAAATACGGCGGAAAGACCATCATCATCGCGCGGTTTATTCCAATCGTCCGCACGTTCGCGCCGATTGTCGCCGGCGCCGCACAGATGCCTTACCGCCAGTTTGTCTTTTTCAACGTGCTCGGCGGGTTTCTCTGGGTCTTCAGCATGATTCTTGCCGGGTACTTCCTCGGCAGCCTTCTGCGCGACCAATTCGGCATCAATCTCGATGAGCACATCGAGGTTGTCGTCGTCGTCGTCGTCGCACTGTCGTTGATGCCTCCTTTAATCGAATATCTGAAAGCGCGTCGTGAGAAGAGGTTGCGGCGTCAAGCCGGAGACGTGCAGGTTTGACATGCGAGTAGGCGTCCCCTTAGAATGCCTGCACGATTTAGTCGGGGCGTGGCTCAGCCTGGTAGAGCGCACGGTTCGGGACCGTGAGGTCGGAGGTTCGAATCCTCTCGCCCCGACCACAATAAAAGTAAAGGGGGCGGCGAATTCAGTTGAATCCGCCGCCCCTTTTTAGGCTTTTAGGCTTTGTGGCTCATCACACTGGTGATATGGTAAAGTGGCTCATGTATCCCTTGAGTGCGAGTTGTGAGTGACAAAGCACATCCTATGAACCACGGCACTCGTGATCCGCTTGGCGTTGGTCA
>Ga0136617_10004677_pt1 | contig 12265 bp, 8 predicted proteins | sample AntDrymUQ3222106_2_FD_129672 | JGI IMG/M metagenome (GOLD analysis project Ga0136617, IMG submission 129672) | Polar desert sand microbial communities from Dry Valleys, Antarctica - metaG UQ322 (21.06) | ecosystem: Environmental > Terrestrial > Soil > Desert | place: Antarctica: Dry Valley...
AGGTGGTGGCGGAGCGCATCGCGAAGCAGCTCGGAGCGGTCGACGCCGAGCCTCTCGGCCCACATCTGGGCCCGCTTCGCCTCCCCCTCGTCCACCCGGAAGCTCAGCATTGTCATACCCCGAGCGTAGCTTGTATGACAGCGCTCGCAGGCCCGGCCGCGTCACGCGATGGCGCATGTGGGTGCACAGTGGGCCGGTGCCCTGGCCGCCCGCACCGTCGTCGTCCGGTGCCGGGCGCCGCCTGTCGCCGCTCGGTCCGGGAGGACGGCCGTTCGCCTGGCGGCCGGCGGTGGGACTTCTGGGCGCCGCGGTGCTGCTGGGTAGCGCCACCCTCCTCCTGTCGGATCGGGCCCCGGGCCTCCTCGGGCGGGTGTCACGGCGGATCGACGCCGGATCGTCCCGGGTCGCCCGACTCGCCTCCGAGACCCGCCCGCAGTCCGACTTCGAGATCCACGTGCTCATCTGGGCCCTGGTGACGGTGTTGGTCGGCCTGGCGATGTGGTCGAACCGGTCACTGCTGGCCTCCGCCGTCGCCGTGCTGGCCGCGAGCGTGGTGGCCGAGCGGGCCCAGGAGGCGCTCAGCACGACGCGTGAGATGCAGCTCTCCGACCTGGTCGCCAACGGCATGGGTGTGCTTGCCGGCCTCGGTGCGGTGACCTGTCTGGCCATTCTCATGGGTTGGAAGGATCCCCCGAGCCCAGAGCGCTGACCGGCAACCGGGGAGAACCGCGGCTCAAGTCGTTGCCGTCCCGTGTCGATGACAGAGGGTGAGTAGGTGATCCGCGCCCGCTCCGTCGCCTGGGAACCGCTACCAACCCGGATCGGACCGTCATGCGCCTGCGCCTCCTCCCCTTCACGGTCGTCGTCGCGGCCTCGCTCGTGCTGGGCTCGTGCTCCTCGTCGAAGGACGACAACGCCGCTCCCGGCACGACGGCGGCCGGTGCGGGGTCGACGACCACCGCCGAGCCGGCGCCCGTCGGCCCGACATCCGACCGGGAGCTGGAGGCCCTGCTGGTGACTGCGGTTCCGGCCCGGTTCGCCCTGCAGCCCGACGACGTCGGAGACACGGGACCGTCCGATCTGGCCAAGGCCATTCGCGACGACCCGACGCCCGGCACCGAGGAGGCGCTCCGTTCCGAGGGCTTCGTCCGGGGCTATCAGCGCTATTGGGCCGGTCCGAGCGACGCCGAGCTCGTCGTGTTCGTCTATCAGTTCGAAACCCCCGCCGGCGCCACCGCCGACTTCCTTCGGGGCAAGGGCGTGCTGTCCGCCGGGATGCCGCGCGGATCCACACCCTTCACGGTCGACGGGATTCCGGCCGGCGACTCGAGGGGAATCATCGGGTCGTCCCCGGACATGTCCGTCGCCATCGTCCAGTTCACGACCGGCGTGTTCAACGTCCAGGTGACCTGCAACGGGCCCGCGGCGGCCGGACTCCAGGAGCGAGCGTCCACCATCGCCAAGGACCAGTACGACCGCCTCTGACCCGGTAGGTCTGTGTGCCGTCGGTACGGAGTTCCCGTACCGCGCCGAAACGGGAAGAGCCGGGCCCGCATGCTGACGGCCAAGGGCGCGTCGCTGCGTTCGGCCGACCGTGACGCAGCCGCCGTCAAGCGCCAAACCCTCACAAGCCAGGCTTCAGCGTGCCGAGTAGGTTCACGACGAGTTCGGCCCGGCGCTCACCCCAGCGGGACGGGTAGGCCTCGAGCAGCTCCCAGCCGTTTCGGGTCAGCGCCAGGTGACGGTCGATGTGGGCCTCGGGACCGGCGGGATGGACGCCGCACTCGATGCCCAGGCAGCGGCCTGCGTCGTCGACGCAGATGTCGACGACGTGGCGGCCGGTCGGGTAGGCCGTCAGGATCGGGACGCCGGCCGACGCGAGATCGTCGGCGATCGAGCTCGCCCACGGCCCGACCGGCCCCGCCGGCTTGGGCGGCCCGGGCGGGCTGTCGGCCTGCGCCAGATACGTCGCCATCAGCCCGCCGGTGGGCGGGTCGGCGGATACCAGGATCGTCATCCGTCGCCGAGCGCGTGTCATCAGCACGGCGAAGAGGTGGGGATCCTCGACGAACTTCCACGACGCCGCGCCCTGGTCGGGACCGATGCCGACCGACGCGATCACCACGTCGCGCTCGTTGCCCTGGAAGGCGTGGACGGTGCCGACGCGGAGGTCGAGGGCCTCGAGCTCGTCGGCGGAGAAGGCGGCCAGGACCCCTTCCTCGATGGCGTCGGCCTGGGCCCGGAAAGGCGTGACCACGCCGACGCTCGTCCTGCCGGCCCGGGACAGGGTCCTCAACTCGGCGACGGCGCGCTCGACCTCAGCCCGGACGACGCCGTCGGTGCCGCGCCGACCGTTGAGGCGGACGACGTCGACGCAGTCCTTCCACTCCGTTCGGGGAGACCGGGTCGCGACCTGCACCCGTCCGTCGTAGAGACGCCGGGCGACGAAGTCCACCAGGTGGGGATCCGATCGGAAGTGCTCGTCGAGGACCAGCACCGGGGCGGCGCCGGCGGCCAGGTCGAAGGTGCTGTTGCGCCGAACGTCGAGGCGGGCCGCCAGGACGGGGGAGTCGTCGAGGCCGTGCGCCATCACCACCTCCCGGAGCTGGGCGTCGGCCACGAACGACACCTGCCGGAGCTGCCGGGGGTCGCCGGCGATGACGGCCCGGCGCCCTCGGAGGAGCGCGGTCGCCGCCAGCGGCTGATCGATAGACGAGGCCTCGTCGAGGATCACCAGGTCGAACAGCCCGGGCACCGGCGGAAGCAGATCGTCGACGTCGGACAGGGTGCCGACCCACAGGGGGAGCGCACGGGTCAGCTTTACGTCGTCGAGGCGACTGAGCTGCTCCCGGCGGGCCGACCGCCCGCTGCGCAGCGCGGTGGCCAGGGCGGCCACCGCCGGGAGGGTCGACCGGTTGAGGCGGCTCTCCGACCTGCATTCGGCCTCCAGCCAACTGCCGCAGGCGGCCCGGGCGTGATCGTCGGCGGCGACGAGCTGGGGCCACAGGGGGCCGAGCTCCAGGCCACCGCCCGCCTGGAGCTCGGCCGCGACCCGTGCCGCGCCGGCCACCGTCAGCAGCGCCCGAAGCTCAGCCGCGGGGGGAGTCGGAGAGGCCTGGACGATCTCGGCCAGGCGCCGCCGCGCCTTCCGCCGCCGACCGCGGGCACCCCAGACCGTGGCCGGAGACGTGGCGTAGGAGAGAAGCAGGTCGGCGGCGACGAGGTCGGCGCCGGGCTCGAAGAGGCCGGGCGCGGCGGCCCGGGACGCGGTCGCGGTGCGGTCGGTGTTTTCGAGCAGGACCTCGGCCCCCAACTGGCGGGAGACGTTGGCCCGCAGCTCGTCCCGGTCCGATCCGGTCGCCTCGAACCGGCGCCGGGCGGCCGCCACCTCCTCGTTGCTCCCCGGCTGGAGCTGGCCGGCCGACAGGCGGGTCGCCAGCGCCTCACGGCGCTCGTTCGAGCCGAAGACGACCGGGTCGGGTCCGGGGCCACGCTCGAGGAGGTCGAGGAGGGCGTCGACAGTGGCGTCGGACTTGGCCGCCAGCAGCACCCGCTGGCCCCGGGCCAGGGCGTCACAGGCGATGGCGGCGATGGTGTGCGACTTGCCCGTTCCCGGTGCCCCCGAGATCAACGTGATCTGCTCGGATCGGCTGGTGCCGACCGCATCCCGTTGCACGGGGGTGAGCAGGTAGGGGGATTCGACGGGGCCATCGGCCCCGGCCCCGGCCCCGGCCTCGGGCTCCGGGGCGGGCGCCCCCTCGTGGTCCAGGTACAGCGAGTGAAAGGCCGTCCAGGTGTCGAGCCGGCCCGCCGACCAGGTCCGTAGCGAGCCGGCCCGGCTCGATTCGCCGGTCTCGTGGATGGCGTACACGCCGACGCCGGCCACGATCACCAACCCGTCCGTACGCATGAGGCTGTCCGGTCCGGCGGAGGCGGGGACGACGCTGCGGGCCGGCAGGCCGGCAGCCATCGCCACCGATCGGGCGTAGCGCTGGAGCCGCTCGAGCCGGGGGAGCAGAACGGATACGGCGTCGACCCCGGAGAGGCCTTCGAGCGCTCCTCCACCGAACTCGATGTGGCTCTCGAGCTTGTGGCGCGAGTCGCGGTCGGTGACGAGCTCGCTGATCTCCGCATCGCCGGCGGGCAGGAGGAGGGCCTTTCCCAGGGCCGGCGGGCGTTGGACGCGTACCGGCATGGTGACGAGGGGATGGAACACCTTGCGGGATCGTCCGTCGTCGGTCTTGATCCGCCCGGCCACGAACAGCCACCCGACCCGCAACGATCGCTGTTGGGCCCGGATCTGGTCGACCGCAGCCAGGCGTTCGCCCAACTGGCGGTCGATCGAGACGGCGACCTGCGTCGCGACGTTCTGGGCCAGGTACCGCTGGGCGACCCCCTCCACCCAGCTCTCGCCGGTCGGGAGGTCGGCCCCCGGATGGAAGAGCCGCACGGCGTCCACCGGGAGCCACCGGAACCATTCGGTGGGAACCGCCAACCCCGTGGCGCGTGCCTCGGTGGACGGCGCCAGGTCGGCGAGCGCCCGCAGCACGGCGCTCGCCCGGGCCGGCGCGGAATGGTCCATGGGGTCCAAAGGTACCGAGACGCGGTCAGATGCCCGTCGCCGCGCCGACAGCTATCGCGGCGCCGGGTGGCGCACGGACACGGCGATCGTCACCGCGCCGACGGCGATGGCGGTGACGACCCAGGCCCACCAGGGCCCGGGCAGCACCGAAGGGACGTGGTCGGGGGTGCCGGCGTAGTGGCGGAGGCTGATGGAGACGCCGACGACGTGGATCGCCACGGCCACGGCCGCGACCACGGCGAGCACCGGGCCCGGGCGGAGCCATGACATCCGGGCCCGGTTGGCCAGGACGACCTCCCCCGCCAACAGGGGGACGAGGACGACGAATGCCAGCACGTGGCGGCCCTGCACCTGGAAGCCGTTCTGGCGCAGTAGGGCGGAGGAGACGACCAACGTGATCACCACACCGGCGACCACGACGGCGGCCAGGACGATCCGCTCCCGGCCCCTGCCCACGGCGAGGGCGGCGAGGAGGAGCGCCCCCACCAGCACCGTCCAGATCGTCCGGGCCGCTGCTGGAAGGGGCACGTCGATCGAGCCGAAGACGCCCACCAGCTCCCGGTGCACCCGGGCCAGGTCCGACGTAGAAGGCCCGAGCTGGTTGAAGAAGAACCCGACGTCGAAGGGGATGCCCGGCTGGTGGGTGAGCTCCCACACGGCGGTGCCGGCCGCTGCCACCACGACCACGGCCAGGCCGCCGACCGCCCATCCCCGGCCCCGACGGACGGTGCGCCACAGCCGGCCGGGCCCGGCCACGGCCGCCACCGCGACCACGTCGAGGACGACCCACACCGGGCCCAGCGACCGGCTGGCGGCCAGCGCCGCTCCGCCGATCGCCAGCACCCCCCACACCGCCGGGCCGGCGGGTTGCTCGGGCGCACGGGCGAGGCGGAGCAGGGCGGCGACGAAGCAGATCCCGCCCGAGACCTCCACCGCGCTGGGCGCAGGCGAGGCCCCGATGAACAGAACCATCGGGCTCACCGCGGCCAGGAGGCCCAACCAGGCCAGCGCCCCGCCGGGCGACCACAGGACGAAGGTGGCCAGCGCCAGCAACACCAGCGACGTCACCGCGTTGGCGGCCCGGGCCCACCGCACGGCGGCCACGGGATCGTCCGCCAGGCGGGTGGCCAGCCCCGGCAGCACGTAGGGACCGGGCTCGAGCGTGCCCATGGTGGTGAGGACCTCCGACGGCCCCCGCTCGACCGCCCGGTCATCCACGCAGGCGGCGACGAAACCCGGGGGGAGGTCGAGGCAGGTCCCGAAGTCGAGCGCCGACGGCACCTCGACCAGGCGAGCCCCCCGCTGCACCCACCGCCCCCGCACCGGGTTGTCGAACCCGCAGCAGGCCTTGGGGGCCTCCGCGTCGGTGTCCACCGCCGCCAGCTCCGGGTTGGGCCTGCCCGACAGGTCGCCCCGGCCCACGGCCTGGGCCCGCAGCACGTGGTTCAGCTCGTCGGGCGAGGCCCCCACCGGGTTGGTGAGCACCCAGCCGGCCAGCACGGCGGCGGCGGCCAGCAGAAGGAGCGCCGGCCCGACGAAGGGCCGGAACCCGGCGGCCGGGGAACGAACCCCGTCCGCCCTCAGGACAGGAGCCGGCGGACCCGGCCCAAGGCCTTCCTCGCCACCAGGCGGGGGCCGCCCCACTGGAGGTAGTCGATGCCCGCCCGCAGGTCGTGCTGCCATCCGCCCCAGCCCTTGCGGGGCGGGGCCAGGTCGCGGCGCAGGTGCCCGACGGCCTCGACGTCGAGCAGGTCGGGGGCCCGCCGGGGCGCCCGGCAGAACTCGACGAGCGGCCGCAGGCCCTGCGACCAGACCAGGCCGGGCGCCACCCGGGCCACGTTCTCGACACAGCCCTTGCGTAACCCCTCGTCGTCGAGGATGCGGAACAGCGCCTCCTCCAGCGCCTCGACGTCGCCCGACGGCACCGTCACGCCGAGGCCCTCGGCCTCCACCATGTCGGCGAGGGAGTCACCGGCGGTGCACACGACGGGAAGCGACGCCCACAGGTAGTCGAGGATGCGGGTGCGGAACGACATGGCCGTCTCGAGGTGGTCGATGTGGGTGCTGACGCCGACGTCGGACTCCAGCAGGTAGTTCTGGCGGTCCTCGTACTCCACCCATCCCTCGTTGAAGAAGACGTGGGTGCCGGTGAGCCCCAGCCGGTCGGACAGGTCGCGGGCCGACACCGCCATCCGCATCTCGGGGATGTCGGGGTTGGGGTGCTTCAGGCCCATGAAGAACAGCCGCACGTTGGGCACTCGCTGGCGTAGCCGGTCGACCGCGTTCAGGAGGGTGAGGGGGTCGAACCAGTTGTAGATGCCGCCGCCCCACAGGACGACCTTGTCGTCGAGTCCGATGCCCGGCAGCACGCCCTTGAGGGCAGGCCGGGAGTGCACCGGGGCAGCGTCGGAGATCCCGAAGGGCACCACCGCGATCAGCGACCGCATGGTGCCGTCCTCGTCGTAGGTGCGGGGGTTCACCCGACCCAGCGCCGACAGCTGGCCCAGCCAGAAGTCCCGCTGCTTTTCGCTGGCGCAGAGGAAGAAGTCGCCCCGCAGGAGCTGCTCGTTGAGGACCCCGACGGCCTCGGCCACCAGCGTCACCCGCCGCTTCTCACCCTCGTCGCGGGCCTGCTCCAGCTGCTCCAGGTGCAGCGGGTCGTAGATGTCGGCCACGATCACCTTGGTGGACGAGAGAAGGAACGGCCGGCCGGTGAGCAGCCAGCCCTGGAACAACAGGACGTCGCACCACTCCTCCAGCTCCCGCAGGTCGTGGTCGTCGACCGAGCGCACCCGGAACCGGGGGTGGGAGACGGTGGCCGTCGACGTGGTGACCAGCTGCACATCGTGCTCGAGCGACAGGGCCGATGCGATCTGCCACGCCCGGATGGCGGGTCCGGCCATGGCCGGGGCGAGGGTGTCGCAGGTGGCCACCACGATGCGCCGGCGGCTGCCGAACCGTTCCGCCACGCCCAGGGCGTCGGTGGTCTCGGAGAAGGAGTGCCGGTAGCGGGGGTCGTCGATGTCGGCCGCGAGCGGCAAGCGTAGGAGGCGGAAGATCTCCTGGTCGGTGCGCCGGCGGCTGGCCTGCAGGCCCCGCCGGGTGGGCTCCAGGTCGCCCAGGGCGCCGAGGAAGGCGTCGATGGCGTGGGCCGACGCCACCAGCGGGGCCGACGCGGCCAGGGTGGCGCCGGGGGACACGTCGGCGGGGGCGGAGCCGGTGCTCGGCGGCCGGTCGCCGCCGAGCACCATGCCCCGCCGGATCCCGAGGGCCAGGGCGGCCGGCAGGGCCGCGGCCAGGCTGGCGTCGTCGTAGTTCTTGTAGATCGTGAACAGGGCGTTGCGCTCCCGGAGGAAGCGGTCGCGCACGGAGGGCGCGGGATGCTCGGATCGGGGGGCGGTGACGGTGACGTCGGGTACCCCGACAACCCGGTGGCCGAGCAACCACAGGCGCCAGCCGAGGTCGACGTCGTCCAGGAACCGTTCGTAGCGGGAGTCGAAGCCCCCGACCTCGCCGAAGACCTCCGACCTGACCACCATGGCCTCGGCCGAGGCGTACAGCACCTCCTGGGCGCCCGGCGTCGGGCCCGCGGTGTGGCCGCCAGGGGCGGGGACGGTGTGTCCGAGGAAGGAGACGGCCGGCGGCCAGGCGTCGGTTCCTCCCTGGGCATCGGCTCCGGGGCGGTCGACCCGGGTCGCGACACAGGCGACGGAGTGGTCGCGGTCGAGGATGTCGAGCGACGCCCGCAGCCACGACCGGTCGGGGACGTGGCCGGCGCCCAGGAAGGCGAGGTACCCGCCGGTCGAGGCCCCGGCGGCACGGTTGAGGGCGGCCGCCCGACCGGGATCGCTCTCGAGGGACACCACGATGGCGCCGGGGGCGGCCTCCCGCAGCCGTCGCCCGCCGCCGGCCAGCGTTCCGATGTCGACCAGCACCAGCTCCACCCGGTCGGAGGGGAAGTCGAGGTCGGACACGGCGTGGAGCCCGGCCAGGGTGTCGGCGATGGCGCCCTCGTGCAGGATCACCACCGAGACGACCTCCGGCCGGTCGGCGACTCTTCTCTGCGGTGTGCTGGTCATGTCGTCACCGTTCGTCGGGGCCGGGATCGGGGGAATGGATCTGCCACTGGCCGCCGAGCGACACCACGCCGCCGTAGGACTCCTTGGGCTGGCCGGGCTCGACGTCGAAGCGGAACGTACGGTGCCGGAAGTCGAACTGGTGCAGGGTGGCGAAGTCGGTGATGGCGGTGGACACGTCGTAGGTGCCGGGCAGGAGCATCAGGGTGGGTACGACCAGGTCGACGTGGCCCTCGCCCTCCAGGCGCTCGGGCACGCAGCCTGCCTCTCGGGTGTTGGGCCCGGTGACGTGCTGGCCGTCGAGGGTGTGGATGGCCATCCCGAAGACCGGTCGGGGGATGGGCTCGCCCATCACGTAGTGGAACCGGAAGGTGACCCGCTCACCGGTGCGGACCCTTCCCGTCGGGGCGCCGTTGCCGTCGAGCAGCTCGATGCGGTCGACCCGGGCCTCGCCCGAGCCCCACCTGGTGCCGGCGCCCGACACCTGCTGGCGGTCGGGGTGCACCTCGTCGATGTACTGGTCGACGACGTCGCCCGCCGCCCCGACGGCGTGGATGGTGCCCGCCCGGAGCCAGGCGACCTGGTCGCACAGGCTGCGGATCCCCGACAGCCCGTGCGAGACCACCACGACCGTCTTCTTGGCCGCCTTGAGCTCGGCGAACTTCTCGTTGCACTTGCGCTGGAAGCTCTCGTCACCGACGGCCAGCACCTCGTCGACCAGCAGCACGTCGGGCTCGACGTTGATGGCCACCGAGAAACCCAGGCGGACGTACATCCCCGACGAGTAGTTCTTCACCGGGGTGTCGATGAACCGCTCGAGGCCGGCGAACTCCACGATCTCGTCGAACTTGGCCGCGATCTGCTTCTTCCCCAGCCCGAGGATCGACCCGTTGAGATGCACGTTCTCCCGTCCCGACAGCTCGGGGTGGAATCCTGCCCCCAGCTCGAGCAGGGCCGAGACCTTCCCCCTGACCTCGATGCTGCCCTCGTCGGGACGCAGGATCCGGGCCATGCACTTGAGCAGCGTGCTCTTGCCCGACCCGTTCTCGCCGATGAGGCCGAACGTGGTGCCCTCGGGCACGGTGAGGTCCACATCGCGGAGGGCGTAGAACTCCTCGAACTCGGCCCTCCGGCGGCGCAGGAGGGTGGTCTTCAGGTGCTGGTTGCGCTCGTGGTAGAGCCGGAAGTGCTTGGTGACGTGGTCGACGACCACTGCGGGGGGCGTCGGCACGGGGGGCGTCGGCACGGGGGGCGGGGGCACGGGGGGCGGCGGCGCGGCGGGCGGCGGCGCGGCGGCGGTCACAGCTCCTCCGCCAGCTTGGGCTCGAGGCGGGCGAAGATCATCAGGCCGACGACGAGGGCGACCAGCGACACTGCCAGCAGGTAGAGCAGGTCGCCGGCCGCCGGGGCCCGCACGTCGTAGAGGAGGTCTCGGTAGACCTTGACGAAGTGCACCATGGGGTTCAGGTCGTAGAGGGCCCGCACCGGGATCTCGGCGCCCCACAGCTCGGCGGTACGGGGGACCAGGGTCACGGGGTACACCACCGGCGTGGCGTAGAACCAGATCTGGAGCAGGATGCTGGTGAAGTGCTGGACGTCGCGGAAGTACACGTTGAGCACGCCCAGGGCCAGGCCGATGCCGAGCACGAAGACCGACTGCACCAGCACCAGGGCCACCACCGGCACCAGCCAGGGGAGCACGAAGTTGCCGGCGATGAGCAGGACCACGGCGAGCACGCCGAGCTCGATGACGAAGGCCACCACCCACGAGGCCACGTTGGCCGCGATGAGCACCTGGCGGGGGAAGTAGACCTTCTTGATCAGGTTGGAGTTGGCCAGCATGGTGCCCATGGCGCCGGTCATGCCGTTGGCCAGCAGGTTCCAGGGCAGGATCCCGCAGAGCAGGAAGAGGGCGAACACGTCGAGTCCGCTGGGATCCCCGGGCGGCACCTTCACCTTGAGGAAGACGGCGAAGACGACGGCGAAGATCATCATGGTGGCCAGGGGGTTGACCATCGACCACGCCCAGCCCAGCAGCGACCGCTTGTACTTGCCCCGCAGCTCCCGCAGGGTCAGGTTGGCCAGGAGGTCGCGGGAGGCCCACAGCTCGCGGACGCTACCCACCGTGGCCGGCCAGAGCCGTGGCTTCCGGGGCTTGCCTCCCACCGTGGGCGTCGCCCCGACCTCGTCTTCGAGCACCCGCATGTACCTACGCTCTCCCGGCAGGCGGTCTCGGGGGTCGAATCAGGCGTCATCGGCCGGTGATCGTGACGCGCGTCCTCGCCCCGGCAGGATACCGCCCCCGCCCTCCATCCGAGGGCCATGGTGGCCCCACCCGAACTGGTGACGGATCTGGTGGCTCCTGGCGCCACAAACGTCACCGGTTGCGCGGGTGGGATCCGCCCCACCCGAACTGGTGACGGATCTGGTGGCTCCCGGCGCCACAAACGTCACCGGTTGCGCGGGGTGGGATCCGCCCCACCCGAACTGGTGACGGATCTGGTGGCCTCCGGCGCCACAAACGTCACCGGTTGCGCGGGTGGGAGCGAGCTGGCAGAATCACGACATTGACCGAGAACTAATGAAAATAGCTGAAAAGCAATACAGCCTGTTCACGCACGAGCAGGCTGTCGCCGTCGGGTTCACGCGGGCGGCGATGCGCCATCGCCTGCGGACCGGTCGGTGGGAGCAGCTCGCGGTGAACGTGTTTCGCGCCGCCGGCTCGCCCCACACCTGGGAGCAGCGGCTCCTCGGGCTCGTCCTGGCCGCCGGCCCGGCGGCGGCCGCGTCGCACCGGTCGGCGGCCGCGCTGCTCGGCGTTCCGGGATTCGAACGCCGCGGACTGGTGGAGGTCACCACGCCCCGGGCTCGGCGCCATAGATCCGAGAAGGAGATCGTTCATCGATGGCGACCCTTTCCGGCCCACCACCTCACGGTCATCGATGGCATCGTGACCACGAGGGTCACGCGCACCCTGGTCGACCTCGCCGGCGTGCTCCACCCGTCGCGGACCGAGCGAGCCATCGACAACTGCCTGGCGATCGGGGTGGTTACGCCCGGCACCCTCCAAGCCGCCTTCCTCGACCTCGCCAGCCGCGGGCGAAGAGGTACGGACGTGATGAGGCGGCTCCTGGCTGAGCGTTCCGAGGGCTACGTGCCCCCGGCCAGCGAGCTGGAAGCCCGATTCCGGGACCTGATCCGAGAGGCCGGACTGCCCGAGCCCGTCCGCCAACTCGATGCAGGCGACGACGAGGCCTGGATCGGACGGGTCGACGTGGCTTTCCCACCCGCGCGCCTGCTCATCGAGCTCGACAGCCACCGTCACCACTCCGCCAAGCTCGACAAGGAGGCCGACGAGGCCCGTGACCGAAAGCTCGGGCACGCCGGGTGGCGAGTGGTTCGCCTGAGGTGGGACGACCTCGTGGCGCGTCCCGACTGGGTGCTTTCGGAGCTCCGCCGCCAGCTCGGCTCGGCGGCCGCCTGACAACCGGTGTCACTTTCGGGGGCCCTGGCCACCAAAATCGTCACCGGTTCGCCGGGGTGTCCGCCAACCGGTGTCACTTTCGGGGGCCCTGGCCACCAAAATCGTCACCGGTTCGCCGGGGTG
>Ga0136617_10004678_pt1 | contig 12264 bp, 10 predicted proteins | sample AntDrymUQ3222106_2_FD_129672 | JGI IMG/M metagenome (GOLD analysis project Ga0136617, IMG submission 129672) | Polar desert sand microbial communities from Dry Valleys, Antarctica - metaG UQ322 (21.06) | ecosystem: Environmental > Terrestrial > Soil > Desert | place: Antarctica: Dry Valley...
CCTGCATAAAACCGTGGTTGCCCGACTGGACCGTCACCGGCGGCCGCCCGACGTCCAAGCGCTCGTACAGGGTGAGGTGAGGGCTGTGGGGGTGCCATACGTCGTACAAAGCGCCCCTTGGCTCGGGGTGCGCAACGAGCACACCTACCCGCATCGGCTGGCGACGATCGCCAGCGTGATGGGGTGGCCCCTCATGGCCCGCGGCGCGGCCTGATCGACCTTGGCGCTGCCCGTCATCACCTGCATCTCGGGTATGCACTGCAGCGGAACATCGGCCACCGCGCGCCTAGTCAATCTGCTCGGCATCGATCTCGGGCCACCTGAGGTTGGCGCTCCGGCGCGCCGCTCGAACACGCGCGGGTTATGGGAGCACCCCGAGCTGACGGCGCTGGGCGAGCGGATCCTGCAGGCGCTCGGCGGTTCGTGGAGTGCGCCTCCGCCGCTCGAGCCCGGGTGGCACCGGGCAGCCGTGTTGGAGCCGCACCGCGAGACCGCTAGTCGGCTCGTGCGGTCGACGTTCGGCAGCTCGCCCAGCTGGGGCTGGAAAGACCCTCGAAACTGCTTGTTGGTCCCCTTCTGGGAGGACCTACTCGGACCGCTCCAGCACGTGATCTGCATACGTGACCCGCGGGATGTCGCCTCGTCTCTTGAGCGCCGAGATGGGATGACGAAGGATCAGGCCACGGAGCTATGGGTGCGCTACACGACGGCGGTGCTCGTGGCAACGGAGAAGTGCCCCCGGATCATTATCTGTTTCGAGGATCTGTGGTCGGGGCCGGCCGCGTTGAGCCGCCTCGCCGGATTCCTCGGCCGGCCTGAAGCGGCTGAGGCGCCCGAATTTCGGGCGGCCGTAGCCGGATGGCTCGACCGCAGTCTCTGGCATCACCGGGCCGGTGCCGGGCTTCCCCCGGTAGGCGACCACGACGACGCGGGGCAGCTTTACGTCCAGCTGCGGGACACCTCGCGGGGCCGCCCCGCAGAACCTTCTGAATATCCTCCACCGCCACACTCTTCCTAGCCAAGTTGGGAACCCCATGCCACGGTTGAGCATCGTCGTCGTCGTGTACGACATGCGCCGCGAGGCGCTGCGCACGCTTCACACACTGTCGACGGCGCATCAGCGCGGGGTCACCGCCGCAGACTACGAGACGCTACGTCAGGATCGACGAAGCCACACCGTCGCCGGGGCCGGCGATCAATGCTGGCGTGGCCCTTTCTGATGCGCCGATGGTCGGCGTCATGGTCGACGGCGCCCGACCGGATCGTCGCGCCGTATGCCTCGCAGGCCTCACGGTCGATGGGCTGCGGTGACCCGTTGTCGACGACGAGTAGCTCGTAGTCCTCGGCCGCGACGCCACGCTGCATCGCCGGCGACAGAGAGCGGACGGTGCGGACGATCTGGTGCGGCATGTCGTAGGCCACCACGACCACGGAGAGCTTCGCCGCGTGCACTGGCGCCAGGCTATCGCGCAGTGTCTGCGAGCGGAGACATCCCGACGCTCAAAGCTCCACGGCCGTACTGGCTGCGCGGAGCGCCTCATCACGCTCGGCTTCGGCGCGAGCGAGTGCCAGCCGGGTCGCATCAAGGTCCGAGCGCAGCCTGCGCTCTGCATCGCTGATGTCTTCGAGGTCACGTGCGGTGTTCATCGCGCGCTCGCGGGCGGCCTCGATCTCGGCAGAAAGGCGCTGCTGCTCCGCGCTCGTGACACGCAGCGCGTCGACTTCACTTCGCAAGCGCTTGAGTTCCCTGGCCTGCTCGTCAACGGTGTTGTCGTGCGCTGCGACTCGGTGGTCGGCTAGGGCGAGGGCCTTGCGCCAAGGCACGGCCTCGCGACTAGTGAGCGCAGCGGGTTTGCTCAGGGTTACGCCGAGGTAGCGATCGATGAGAACGAGCTCCCCGACGTCCCAGCGTTCATTCAGCAGGTCGAGGAGCGTGCCGAGGTAGATCGAAGTCTTGTGATCGTGGTAGCGGAACAGCCCGTAGGGAACGGTGACCACTGCGGTGCCGCCCACCTGCAGGACGCGGTCGACAGCCTCCAGCAGCGCACGGGGCGAAACCTGGTGCTCGAGGATCTCACCGAGCAGAACTCCATCGAAGCTGCCGCTATCGAAGGGCATCGCCCCGCCTTCTGCGACCTCGAACCGAACGCGACCGCGGACGGCTTCCGGTTCTGTGGCGAGACGTTGGCGCGCCGCCTGGACAGCGTCGGTCTCTCGATCTACGCCGACGACATCGCGGCCCTCACGGCCGAGCAGGATTGAAGCCACCCCTTGACTGCAACCGAGATCGAGTATTCGGCCGCCGGCGGACTGGGAACACATCCAGTGGATCCGCCGCCGGGCGCTCTTTTGGAGCGCCTCGGTGCCCATCCGTCCGTCGTAGAGATCGCCGATCCTATCGTTGTTCACACTGATGCCCTCTTGGCGCTAGGCCATCAGAATATCTGGCCGGTATCGTTGCCGCGCCATGTCCGATCTGTCGACACTGGCGCTCTATGAGGGTACCGCGGGGTCGAGGCGAGCACAGGACGAGACTCGTCGGGCGATCCACTGGGCCTGTGGCAGCGTACGAGGCAGCGACGTCCTCGACGTGGGATGCGGCACCGGCATCGCCACAATTCTCCTCGGCCGCGAGGGCAAGACGGTCATGGGGCTCGACCGCGACGCGGAGGCGATCGAGCTCGCTCGCGCGCGGCTTCGAGACGAAGAGGAGGCGGTGCAGCGGCGGGTGCGCTTTCAGGTTGGAGAGGCACACGCCCTACCTGCCGACGACGCGAGCTGGGACGCCGTCCTGCTCGGAGATCTGCTTCGCCGTCTGGTCGATCCCGCGGGCGCCCTCGCTGAGGCGCGGCGCCTGCTGCGGCCGGACGGTCAGGTCATCCTGACCACTGCGTATGTCGGGGGGGCCAGAGACGCCCACCCCGATCCGCTTTTTTTCACGGAGACGCTCGATCTGTTGTATCCCCAGTTTGCAGTCGAGAGCTTCGAGCTGTTAGGGAATCGCGTTGGCATCGCAGCCGGTCTCGGGTCGGGAACGGACGGTGCTCTCGGCGTTTTTCGTCAGGCGCTTGCGGTCGCGGAACGACGTCTCGCGTTCGGGACGGACACGGCAGCGGTCGAGGATGTAGCCGAGCCTGCGCCGGACGGGGCCGACGCCCTTCTAGGGGAGGAACACGCGCTGGTTGCGGAGCTTCGCCAACGAATCTCGCAGCTCGAGGAGAGGGCCCGAGAGGCCCGGGCAGCGAGCGAGGAGTACGCGCATCAGCTCAGCGATGAGCGTGGACACCTGATCCGCTTGGAAGTCCAGCTTGACGGGGCACTCAAGCAACGCGACCGGCTCCGGGAGGCTCTCTCCGAGGAGAAAGCAAAGAGTGGTGAACGAGTAGGGCGCGAGCGGATGCTGGAGGCTGAGGCCAAGCGGCTGATCGGGGAGGTGCGCTCAGCTGAGATTCGCGTGCGTGAACACGCCTCCACGATTCACGAACTGCAACTCGCTGCTCGTCAGTCGGGACGTACCATCGCCTGGCTCGAGGAAACGGTCCGGCGCCAGGAGCCTCAGGTCAAGACCCTGGCCGAGATTCGAGGCAGCCGCGCCTATCGGATGATGCGGTTGCTGTGGCGCCTGAACGCGGCGATACATCGGCCCCTGCGCCGCGGATCGCCACCCCCGCCCGAGCCTCCCACCTCCCCGGTCACCTTCGAGGCTCCGGACCATGTCGCCCCTCAGGTCTTGAGGCTGCCCTCCGCCGCCCCGCCTAAGCCCCCACGACCGCTAACCACCAAGCAAAGCCACGAGTTGCTCGACATCGATACGGATCGTCGTCGCTTCCTGGCCGGGGTGCTCGAGCCGCTCCCCGCCCGCAAGCCGCGCCACGTGACAGATCTTCGCGTCGCGGGTGTGGTCGGGACCCATCTCGCCGACGGAGTAGGCGAGCTGTGCGAACTCTTGACCTTTCGGCCCGACAACTGGCGTCATGTGTTGGCGGCCCGGCCACCGCACCTGCTCCTGGTTGAGTCGACCTTCGGGGGCAATAGCCGTTCGTGGCAGCACCAGATCGCCGATACGATTCATCCCGATACGGCTGCGCTGGGTGAGCTCGTCGCCTCGTGCCGATCCGCCGGCATCCCAACTGCGTTCTGGTTTACCCGGGACAAGTCGGAGACTGGCCCCTTCCTGCGGGCGATACGCCACTTCGACCATGTCTTCAGTGCCGACCCGTCGGCGGTGGAAGCACTGCAGGCCGCGGTCGGCCAAGGCGTTCAGGTGCGTCATCTGCCACTTGCCGGGATGACGCCAGCCAGCGATTCGGCAGAACGGAATGGTGTCGTCTACGTCGGCCAGTGGCCCTCGCACTGGACGAGCGACCAGCGGGGGCGCTTGAATCTATTACTGGACGCCGCCCTTCCGTGCGGGCTGAGGATCCTTGACACAGGTGGGCGTGGAGCGGGCGGCTTTCCCGAGCGGTTTGCGGCAGGCGTGGAGCCGGGACACTCGCGCCGACGCTGTGTCGAAGCCCTCGCCGCCGCAAAGGCCGTGATCGTGGTGGGGGCGCCCGAAGGCGGACTGGTGCCCGGCATCCTTTACGACGCCGCCGCCGTCGGCACCGCTGTCGTAACGGGGCCGGATCCCCTGCTGCCTGCGGCTTTCGAGGACGCCGTGGTTTCTTTGACCCCCCTCTCGGAGGCGGCCCGCCAGCTGGGGGCGCTGCTCGCCGACGAGCCACGCCGAGCCGCGCTGGCCGCGAGCGCCCGCACCGCGCTGGCAACCCGCCACACCTACCGTCACCGGATAGCGGAGATCGCTTACGTCACGAGCCTGCCGATTCAGTCCGATGGCTAGGACGTTTCGGGCTCTCGTCTACGGCGACGTAGACCTCAACATCATCGATGGCTCTGCCGTTTGGCTCCAGTCGATGGTCCGGCTCTTCCACCGCCTGCCGCGGGCGGAGGTAACCCTCCAACTCAAACGCAACCCAGAGCGGGACGTGCTAGTCGGGCCCCTTCGGGCGGTCGAGCGCGTGCGCATCGTGGCCCAGCCGCCCAACGAGGGCCGCCGCCTTCTCGCCCAACGCGCTCCGCGGATCCTGGCCGAGCTCGACGAGGAAGCCGGCGGTTTCGATGCGATCGTCCTCAGGGGCTATCGGCTCTGCCTCGAGTCGGCTCGCCAAGAGCGGCTTGCGGGACGGCTGTGGTGCTACCTCACCGACTTCCCCCAGGATCCCGACGAGATCTCGCCGAAGCATCACGAGGAGATGGAGGAGATCGCGAGGGGATCGCGCTATCTGCTGTGTCAGACCGACGAACTGCGTTCCTACCTCGAAACGTACGTCCCATCCACGCGGGGGAAGACCGCTCTTCTGCGGCCTGTCGTAGACGACATGCCCAATGAGCCGCCGCCCCGCTTGGGCACCGCACGGGGGGCCAGGATCGTCTACGCCGGCAAGTTCGCTCCGCGGTGGCGAACGGAGGAGTTGCTCGCCGCCCTGCCACGGATCCGTGAGTGGGTGCCCGAAGCGGAGGTCGTCGCGGTGGGCGACAAGATCCACGATGTCCCCGAAGATCCTGGCTTCGCGAAACGGATGCGCACGGCACTCGAGACCACGGATGCGCTCGAGTGGCTAGGGGCACGATCACGTGACGAGGTGCAGGAGGTCATCGCCGGAGCCGACTTCGGCTACAGCGTTCGCGACCCTTCACTAGACGCAAGCCTCGAGCTTTCGACCAAGGTGCTCGAGTACGGCCGGGCCGGTATCCCGGCGCTGCTCGCCCGCACTCCGATGCACGAACACCTCCTCGGCCGCGACTATCCGCTATTCGTCGCCCACGACGAGGAGCTCGGTCCCGTGCTCAGGGACGTCCTAGACGAGGACGGCGCGTACCGCCATGCCGCCGAGGCAGCCTGGCGGGCCGCTCGCCACCACACTCTCTCGGCGGCGACCGCGGACCTGGAACTGCTCGTCGAAAGGTCGTGCCCGGATCCCGTGATCACGTTGCGCGAGCCGCGACGCGTTCTCGTCGTGGGTCACGACCTCAAATTCACAGCTCCTCTCGTTGAGCATCTAAGCGCGCTACCCGACGTCGAGCTGCGCCTCCAAGAATGGGAGGGCATCAACAAGCATGATGAAAATGTCAGTCGGGAGAACCTCAACTGGGCCGACTCGATCCTCGCGGAGTGGTGCCTCGCCAATGCGGTGTGGTTCGGAGGCCGCCGGCTTCCGGGCCAGCGAGTGGTCTCGAGATTTCACCTGTTCGAGCGTGGCACGCCCTATCCTGCGCAACTCGAGGAGGGGCAGGTCGACCACGTGGCCTTCGTTGGACCGCACATCCTCGAGGAGATGGCACCCCGCATGGCACTGCCGTCAGAGGCCCTGTCCGTGGTGCCGAACGCCGTTCCGACTGCGCATCTGAGGCGGCCCAAGCTCCATGGCGCGCGCTTCAACCTCGGCATTTTGGGAATCAGCCCATGGCGGAAGCGGTTCGACCTCGCCGTGGAGACCCTCCGCCTCGTGCGCGAGCACGACGAGCGCTTCACCCTCTTCGTCAAGGGTCACCTCCCCATCGATTACTGGTGGATCTGGGGAAAGGAACGCGACCAATACCTCGAACTCACCGATCGGATCGCCGCCGACCCGCTGCTGCGCGACTCAATCGTTTTCGATGGGTTCGACTCCGACGTCGCAGAGTGGTTTCGCAAGGTCGGCTTCATCCTCTCGCCCAGCGATTTCGAGAGCTTTCACCTCGCCGTGGCCGAGGGCGTCGCTTCGGGGGCGGTGCCGCTGATCTGGGACTGGGACGGCGCCGGCGAGATCTATTCAGATGAGTGCCTCGTCGCCACCCCGCAGGAGGCAGCGAGCGCAATCCTGGACGCAGCCGCGATGGATGAGAACCGCGACCGCGAGGCCGATGCGCTCGGTGCGACCGGGGATGGCCACGTGCTAGACGTGTGCAGAATGTGGGAGCGCCTGCTGCTGGCTTAGAGCTCGGCCGGGTGGAGTTACGCAACCCTCACTCGGAGCCCCCAGGCGGCTCCCACTGAAGAAGCTCCAGCAGGTCGAACCTAATCGTTCCGGCTCCAGTAACCCTCAAGCCGAGGCGGTAGGTCCGGGTTCGGGCATCCGTCACACAGGCGACGCTTCCCTCGCCCGAGGTCACAGAGAAAGACGACTTGTTCACGAGCGCGTGTCCGGAGTACTCGAAAAGCCAAAGGGAGCACGCTGCACGCTCTTCGATAGCCGCACGCCAGCGAAGCTCCGTGTACCAATCTCCGGACAGCTCGTACAGCTGAGATGGGCAAGGCGAAGCCTCGATCTCGTGAGATCCAGTGAGCAGATACTCCTTGGCACCGTCCGCCAGATCGAAGGTCAGCTCTAGGGAGCAATCATTGCCGCGAATACCCACGCTGGAGTGGTTTCCGCGGGACCACTCATGGTTACTGCCTAGGGAGAATGCTGTTTCGGCCTGGCCATCCGGAAGAAGGCGTTCACGCTTGAGAGCGTCTTCTGGACCTGCCACAAGATGGAAGTTGCCACCAGTGTCGGTGCGGGCCTCGACGGGCGCCTGCGCATAGTTCAACTCGGAAAAGAACGATTCCAAATCGTGAGCGGAATCGCCGTAAAGCTCGAGGAAAGCCGGGTGAACCTCCACTGCAACTATTGGTTGCCACCGCTCGAGCAGTTCTCGCATGCCGCGAAGTGCGCGGAGCTCAGCCCCTTCGATGTCTACTTTGATCACATCGAGCTGGGGGGCAGACTGTTCGATGATGTCGTCTAAACGTCCGACCTCCACTTCAAAGGCCACGCGTTCTCCTCCCGTGACTTCCCGCTGCAAGCGATAGGCCGGAAGAGTCAAAAAGCCGCGGCCCGTCCAATCCGCAAGGGCTCGCTTGTCAACGGTTACTTGATCGAACTCATTCTGCAGAACGTTGTGCTGTAAGTATTCGCGGGGGCGCTCGACCGGCTCGAAGGCGACGACGCCACCGCCCGGACCGGTGGCCTGAGCCATAAGGCACGTGAAGTACCCGATGTTGGCGCCAACGTCAGCCACGTGAGTTCCGGGGCGGACGAGCCGTTGAATTACTTTCGTAAAGCTCGGCTCGGTAGCTCCCGTCGCGAGGATGCGTTGGGATACGGAGGATTGTCCTGCGGACGGTACGAGAAACGGCATCCCTTGAACTGAAGCGATGCCGTCAGCGGCCTCGATCATCGGGTACCTCGCGCTCACCGCATTTCAGCCCAGCCTCCGGGGCTCCTGCCGAATCATGGATGCCAGCATACGAGCTTGTCTTCGAGGTCGCTGCCCTTCCGGGGGCGGAGCCTACGTTGGGGAGCCGTCTCGCCAAGGTAAGGTCCGGGCCGGTGGACGCCGCGAGTAAACCAATCTTCGGCGCGCTGCTCGAGGCTTACCTCGACGGTCTGACGGGGACCATCGATCGCGCGCCCCAGCGGCTACCTGCCATGCGGTTTCCCGTCCTCCCCGGTGGGCCTCTGGGTCCCGCCATCTCGTCCGATCTCAAGGTTCGACACTGGCAGCAACTGCTGGCCGAGATACCTCGTCTTCCCGGGCGCCGGCTACTCGACTTCGGATGTGGTAACGCTCGGCGTCGAAAGAGCGTCCTTAAATTGGGATTTGAATGGCGGGGCCTCGACGTGCCCGATTCGCAGGAGGCCCTCTCCCGCACAGATGACACTGATGTGACTCTGTACGACGGCGGCGCGGTGCCGTTCGATGACGCGTCGTGTTACGTGGTCCTCTCGACCCAGACGTTCGAGCATGTGGCCGACCCTCACCTGACGTTGTCAGAAGTGGCCCGAGTGCTTGACAGCGGTGGCTTTCTCGTCGGGTCGACGTCTCACCTCGAGCCATATCACAGCGACAGTACCTTTACGTATACACCTGCGGTGTTTGCGAAATTGCTGGCGCAATACTCGCTAGTGCCAGTGGAGATATCAGCGGGCATGGACGGTTTGACACTTATGGTCCGCCGTCTGGTGCGGCAGATGGGAGCTGTTGATCAGGCAAAAGCGCTGAATCCGTTCTTCACTGAAGCATCACCGATAAATCAGCTCATCGAACAAGCAGGGCAACGCCAAGGTGTGGATCCCCGCCGTGTCAACGCCCTGAAGTTGGAACTCGTCGGGCAGTTCCATTTCCTAGCGCGGAAGCGCTAGTTCACCCGGCTCGCGCCGCGGCAATCAGCACGTCGACTACGCGCTCGGAGGCTTGTCCGTCCCATCCGTCCGGCACTCGCCGTCCCTCCGGCCGGTCCGTCTGGAGCATTCGAGGGATCTCTCGGATGCGGTCGGGTCGCAGGCCGAGGAGCACATTTGTCCCCTCAGTGACTGTGACCGGACGCTCCGTGTTATCGCGTAACGTGAAGCACGGCACCCCGAGATAGGTGGACTCCTCTTGGATTCCGCCCGAGTCGGTGAGTACTCCGGACGCCTCTTGCTGGAGCGCCAAGAATTCCAAGTAGCTCGCCGGCGGGAGAAGGCGGACATGAACGAGGTGTTCGCTGAGGCGCTCAATGGCTTGGCGCGTCCGGGGGTGGACTGGGAAGACGACCTGCATGTCCTCAGCGATGCGGTCCAGTTCACGCATGGTCTCTGCAAGCTGGTTCCCATCGACTAAGGCAGGCCGGTGGAGAGTTACGAGCAAATAGGGTCGTTCGATCCCGTGGCGATTCATGAACGTCTTATCCGCCCGGGGCCTGAGCGCTACGAGGGTGTCAATCATTGTGTTGCCGACAAAGTGGATCGTTGCCGGGTCCGCCCCCTCACGGAGGAGGTTGTCCCGGGCCTCCGGCGAGTGGGTGAGGAGTAGATCCGAGATTTGATCAGTCAACACTCGGTTGAGTTCCTCGGGCATCGTACGGTCGAAGCTGCGGAGTCCCGCTTCGATGTGTGCGACCGGAATGACCTGCTTTGCCGCGGCCAGTGCGGCAGCCAAGGTCGAGTTCACATCTCCCGGCACGATGAGGAGGTCTGGACGCTCATCAACGAGCAGCGACTCAACGGCCTCGAGTATGTGGGCGATTTGCGCTCCGGGAGCGCCGGAGCCGACGCCGAGGTAGTGATCCGGTGCGGGAATTTCGAGATCCTCGAAGAAAACGCGCGACATCTCGTCGTCGTAGTGCTGGCCAGTGTGGACGAGAATGTGGCGGTCGTCCGGCGCACGACGGCGCATGGCGGCCAAGACGGGCCCCGTCTTCATGAAGTTCGGGCGAGTGCCCACGATGTAGAGATAGGTGCGCACAGGACCCGATTCGACCAGCGGCGGCAATGCTAGACCTCGGCGACTGCCCACTCGGGCTGCGACCACTGCCCAGCCGTGTCTCGAGCACCGGTCGTACTCTATGGTCCCGGCGTGCGTGTGACTCCCGGAAGTCGATCAACTCGAGTGGTCTCACGAGCCTCGGCGGCCCGTTTCCTGCGCGCCCGCTGCGTGTGCGGCGTGGCGCTGTCCTGCGGAGCGCTGATCGCCGCGTGCGGGGACGATGAGCTCCAGCGCCCAAAGGTGAATCAGCCGGCGGAGGGTGCGACCACGGGACCTGAGGAGGTGGCCCCAGGCGAGACGCCCGCGACGACCCTGCGGAAGTTCCGTGCGCTCTACGATGCGAAGAACCCGGACGCCTGCAAGCTTGTTACTGATGGCCTAGTGCCCTCCCCGAGTGAGGATCTGGCGTGTGAGGGGGCTGTCACTCGCCAAGCCTTCGCCCTAACCCTCGTCACCCTGCGTCAGACAGGCAACCAGGTAAAGGGCAACAACGCGAGCATCCGGGCCCTGCTGCGTGATCCTGGTGGCGAACGGATCAACGGACGAATCGAGTTGCGCAGAGGGAGTGACGGGTGGCGCATCAGCAGACTGACGCGGGCCCTCGCGGGGATGCACGAACAAACGGGCACCTACCGGGCGACCGGCGCGACTCATCTAGGACAACTGCGCTCTTGGCTGTCCGTTGAAGGCCGCGATATAGACACGATCTGGTCAGATGGCTATACCGCTGAACTCCTGCCCCTGGCGGCACGAACAACGCTCGGACGCCCGGTGTGGAGTGGCAAGTCGCGGATCTTCGCGCCCGATGCGCCGCCTGAGCCGTCGACGCGGGAGGGTCGGCCGTCGGCCGTGGTCCTCTACGGGGCCCGCGGAGACTCCCGCCAAAGCCAGCCTTGTGGCGCCTGCAAGTTACTTGCGGAACAGACCCTAGGTCGGCCCGCGGCTCTACCGACAACGTGGCGATTGGCGGCGAGGACTCCCGACGGTGTCTTGGCAATCTACGTCAGTCGCTGACGCTTGGGCACATGCCCGTATCGCGGCTGAACGGTGCGACTCGGACACATCGGGCGCCTTTGCCGCTCGTTATCCTGCTAGCGCAGGAGCACAGCGCATCCGTGCCATTCACTCGCAGGGAGATTGCTTGCGTGGGGCTGGCGGAAGCGAGGCCCTTAGCTCCGCTCGGCGAGAACTCCTACCGATGCTTACACTCGCCTGGACGGGCGTTGGCATCGCTGGACCCCGCTAATGCGGGTTCCGGGTGCGCAGGAAGGCCCCGGTGCACGACCCGAAGACTTTCTGGTCCTGGGGAGGGAACACCTCGCCGCCAGGCGCTGGACGGAGGCCCTTCGCTGTGCGGAGCGCGCATTGCGCGAGCGAGCCGGGTGGGTCGACGCACTGTCTTGTGTCCTCTATGCAGCCTCCAAGTTGGGGGACGCCGATGTCTTCCGCAAGCACGCCAGCGCGACGCTAGCGCTCCCTCCCAAGTCTCGTCCTCGCCTGTCTGACCGAAAGGTGGGGAGGCTCGCGCTGGCTGCGGGTGCCCACGACGTAGCCGCGCAGGTCGGGCAAGCGTTGCTTGCGACCGAGCGCGGCTTGGGCCCCGGAAGTTACCTCCTCGCTTCCGCCGCATGGGAGGCTGGTGAGGAGGCAGTCGCAGAGCAGGTGATCGCCGACGCGCTCACCAGAGGGGGGTCTGGGGCCGAGCGGGCCGCCATCGACTACCGCCTGCGCCTGGACGACGTTAAAGGTGCGGACGCCGTCTTGAGACGGTGCGAATTGGTCGATGCCGCAGCCGCAGCCGCCGTAGCGGAGGCTTTTCACGCCCAGGGCGATGCATTGAGGGCGCACGAAACCGTCGAGTGGGCGCGACAGCGAGAGGTCTCGGCGCCTCGCCTGGAGGCGGTCGAGAAAGCTGCCCGCCCCGGCCGCCGCCTGCTGGACGACTCTTGGCTACCCAGCGATGGACCCCTTCAGCGCTACCGGCCGAAGCCA
>Ga0136617_10004679_pt1 | contig 12264 bp, 8 predicted proteins | sample AntDrymUQ3222106_2_FD_129672 | JGI IMG/M metagenome (GOLD analysis project Ga0136617, IMG submission 129672) | Polar desert sand microbial communities from Dry Valleys, Antarctica - metaG UQ322 (21.06) | ecosystem: Environmental > Terrestrial > Soil > Desert | place: Antarctica: Dry Valley...
CGGCCCATCGACGGAAACCTGCCCTCGATAAGGAGCATTCCGGTAGAAATCCGCTGGTCAGGCGCGGGACCGTTTGTGTAGTGCCCTGCCGGGGGCACCATCTACATCTGCGACAGAAGCCGTTTGGTCGTCGGCCGATCCGCTCTCGGTGTGCTCGGGGGCGTCGGTTTTGGGGTAGGCGGCCGTGGCTGCGGCGGCGATGTTGTCCAGCTCGTCGGCCGGCAGCGTGATGGTGACGGTGGCCTCGTGGGTGGTCGGGTGGATTTGCACGGTGAGTTGGAGGGTTTCGTAGAGCTGGCGTAGCAGCGCTTCGGGTGGCCGGTTCATGGCCAGGTAGGGCAGCGCGTCGAGGAGGGCGGCATCGGCCGGGTTGGGCCGTGCGGGTTCGGCGGCCTCGGCCTTGTCCAGCTCGCCGACGGCGGCAAGCGCGGCTTGTCTCTCGGCGTGTAGCTCGTTGTAGGTCTCGCGTAGCCCTTGCGCGAACGGGTCTTCGGGTTCGAGGGTTTGGGCTTGCCGCATGATCGTGTTCTGCCGCCGGGCAAGGTCGGCGATCTTGCGTTGCAACCGATCCCGTTGGTGGTCGCGCTCGATGACGGCGCGGTCGTCGGCCCCGGCGATATCAGCGGCCAGCAGCTCGGCGCGTTGCGGCCCGAACACCCGCCGGGCCAATACCCCGGCCACGGCGTCGAGCACGGCGTCCTCGCGGATGTCGATGCTCCTGGGGTGCCCGGCGTAGTTGTCCGGGCGCCCGCGGTTGTTCGCCTTGGGTTGGCAGGCGTAGTAGGTGTTGCTCTTGCGGGTGCGGCCGAACATCTTGCGCCCGCAGTCACAGATGACCATTCCGTGTAGCACGTAGGTCCGTTTGGTGGCCGGGTGGGCGTTGGGTTCGCCCCCGGCCCGTGAGCCCCGGTTGGTATAGCTCGGCTTGTTGATCTCCTCCCACATCCACATCGGGATCAACGGCTCATGCGCCGACCCCTTGGAGAACACCCACTTGGCCGGTTCGTTGTGGGCGCCCTTGCGGGAACGCATCGCGCGGCGGTTGAACACCTGAAACCCGGTGTACTTGGGGTTGGACAGGAGCTCCCGCACGCTGGACTTGCCCCACGCGCCACGCGCCCGCGCCGCGCCGCCGGGCGGCATCGGCGGCGGGTAGCGGTCGGGGTCGGCGTTGAGCCGGTCGGCGATCTCGGAGTAGCCGAGCTTTTCGTAGTAGCGCCAGTTCGCCATCTGCGTGATCGTCTGCGCGCGCAACCCGTCGGGTTCGAGCAACATCTTGGTCGCGCCGCGTTCGGCCTTGGCCGCGTTGGGGTGCCGAACGATCTTGGCCCTGTATCCGTGCGGGGGCTTGCCGATGTTGTACCCGTCTCGGACGTGGGTACACAGCCCACCCCAGGACTGTTCGAGCAGGTCCATGACTTGCCACTCGGAGACCGACTGATTGATCCGCCGTTGGAGGATTTGTTGCGAGCGGCCTCCGTCGATCGCGATGGGTTCGTTGGCCGCGCACAGCTCCACGCCGAGGTGGTGCAGCTCCCGCTCGATCGACAGGCCCTCGAACATGCGACGCGCGGTCCGCCCGATGTTCTCGCAGATCACCACGTCAAAGCCCCCTCCGTCAGTCGGCCGACTCAGCGACAGCCAAGACGATCTTGGAACGGCCGTGCCGCCAGGCCCCCCGCGACCTCATGTGACGAGCGAGGAATGCCGATGCAAAATGACCTCATGCCGCTGACTGTCGGAGAGCTTGTGAGGTTCCTTTCCCATTGCCAGCCGCACGAGGAAGTCGTCATCGAGGCAACGCTCGGCGACGGATCTGCGCTGGGAGTCCAGGACCTCAACGTCGGTCTTGGGCAGGGTGGCCCCGATGGGGAGGGTTACGAGGTCGTCATCGATTGGGAGCCGGGGGCGGAGTCGATTACTCGGCCATGACGACGACCAAGTCACCGAGACGGCCTGGCCGCCGTCCAGACCCCTGTTGAACACCGCAGTGGCGAGCATCCCACCGAGGACGCCGATGATCAAGCCCAGCGGCTTGTAGAGCAGCTTATGAGCGCTTCTGCCGGCGGCGCCGACGGCGACGCAGCATAAAGAAGCCCAGCACGGCGAGGGCCGCACCCGCCACCGGGCCGGGCTTGTCCTTGACCACCCGTTGGGCCTGCTGGGCCTTCTGTTGCGCCGCCTCGGTCAGCTGCGGGGCCTTGGCGCTCACCTGGTCGCGCACCTCCTGGGCCTTCTCACTGGCCTGCGCCTTAAGCTCTTGGGCCTTCCCGGTGGCCTGCGCTTTGAGTTCTTGCGCCTTGTCCTGGACCCGGCCCTTCACGTCGGCCTTGTCCGCCAACGCTTCCACCGTGTCGCCGAGCTCGCCGCGGACCTCCTCAATGTCTCGACGCAGCTCTGCCGGTGTCGAGGATGCCGGAGGAGGCTTGGCGGGATCGGTTGGGGAACTCATCGCTTCACACTCTCCTTGACGGTCTCGACGACGCGCTTGGTACTGGCCATCGCCTGCTCCGGAACGGGCGGTGCGGCGCTCTTCAGCGACCCGCTTACCCTTTTGCTTCAGCTCAACCTGTGCCAGCTGCAGGACATAATCGAAGGGATGTTCGCTCCGCATGGTGGGCCACCGCGGTTCATTGCGAACACCCTGGGTGAGTCGTTCTTGAGCTTGGCAGTTGAGCAGGAACCGCTGATCAAGCGCGTGTTCCTGCCGCGTTCGGCATTGCTGAGTCCTGCTCACCGCTTCTACATCCGGCAAACAGCCAACGGGGACGAGCGGGACATCATCGACGATGCGAACTACGACCCAACGCCATTGACGGATGAAGAGTTCGCCGCCGCGCTACCAGCGGGCGTGGCGTCTATGCACGCCGACCTAGCGCAGGACGGTTCCGCGGACGGTCAAGAAGGCTCACGACGTTGACCTCGCGTCGCAGATGTAGCGGGCCGGTGTTCTGTCGGGACGACAGGATTCGAACCTGCGACCCCTTGACCCCCAGGCCCGTCCGTACAAGCCGTTGACCTGCAGAAACAGCGAATCTGCTCGTCAAGATGGCGCCGTTCACGACCGTTGGGCACCGTTTGGCGCGGTTGACGGCGGGCCGTGGCTCCATGTTCGCTCCATCCTGATGGAGCGTGGGCTCGTCATCGGCCGATGGCTGCGCAAGGGGTCGCGACGTGAGGAAATCGGCCTCCTACCCATGCGTGCAGGGCTGTCGTCGGTAAACTTCGTCCAGTCCGGCTGGAGACGTCAGCATGCGTCGGGGCCGGCGCCGCAACGCGGGGGGTCACATGGACGAAGCGCGGTTGGCTGACGTACTCAGGACCGTGGGTGCGATCATCGAGCAGGTCCATGGGCACCCGGTAGGCCCCGCGGTCAACTTCTTCGAGGCGGGGCTGACGTCCCTTAAGTTGGTGCAGATCTTCGATCTCGTCTGTGACGAGCTCGGAGTCGTTCTCGAGCCGTCGATCTTGTTCACGTACCCGACATTGGGAAGCTTCGCCGCGTACTTGAGCGACGCCCGAAGCCTTTCGATCGCGAGCGTCACCAGCCCGCGAGCCGAGCAGCGGCGCGGCAGGTCAGCAGGCGCTCGACGAGAGTTTCGCCGAGGTGTCCGGCGTGACGGCTTGACTCGGTGACCAGCGGGCCGGTCGAGCCGATCGAGCCGATTGCCATCGTCGGACTCGCTTGCCGCCTTCCGGGCGCAGGGAACACCGATGACTACTGGTCGATGCTGTGCGGCGGCATCGAGGCCGTCGTGCCGTCGTCAAGAGCCGCGCTGCTCGAGGCCGGTCTACAGACCCACGAGCTCGACCACCCACAGTTCGTCAATGCTGCTGCTCTGGCATCGCACCTGGAGGGGTTCGACGCCGGCCTGTTCGGCATGACGCGTCATGAAGCGAGCCTGCGTGATCCGCAGGTGTGTCTGTTCACGGAGGTAGTGCACGCGGGTATCGAGAACGCAGGTTATGACGTCACCCGGATTCGTGAGGCGACCGGTGTCTTCGGTTCGTGCGGACCGCGGCAGCACCACAAGCTCGTCGACGAGGATCCGCTCCGCAACGCGTCGGACATGCTGGCCGCCCCGGTATCCGAGATTCTCGGACTGCGCGGTCCGACCGTGACAGCCCCGACGGCCGCGCTCAGCTCGCTGACGGCGGGGTCCGGCTCACTGGCAGCCGTGCATCTGGCAACCCAGTCCCTGCTGGTGGGTGAATGCGACATGGCGGTCGCTGGCGGTGTACACGTTCAGCTCCCTCATGGCCTCGGCTACCGGTGGAGGCCCGGTGACATCCGGTCCCCAGACGGTCATTGCCGCCCGTTCGACGCAGCAGCGGCCGGCACGGTTTTCGGCAGCGGCGCGGCATGTGTTGTGCTGAAACGACTCTCGGATGCAGTGGCCGACGGAGACGATGTCCGCGCCCTCATTCTCGGCAGCGCCGTGAGCGGCTACGGACCTCAACGAGACGACAATGTGAGGCAGCCACCGAAAGAGCAGGACAGCAGCGCGATCGTCGACGCGCTGGCGATCGCAGGACGTGCTCCGCACGAGGTCTCCTTCGTTGAGGCGGATGGAACGGGCGTCCCCGATCACGATCGAGCGGCGGTCACAGCGCTACGATCCGCCTTCGAGCACCAGATGGGCCGCGTGTCCAGCGGCTCCGTCGTATTGAGCTCAGTGAAGGCCAACATCGGCCATCTGGCGTGGGCGGCCGGTGTTGCCGCTCTGGTCAAAGTCGTGCTGGCCCTGGACCGGGAGCAGATTCCGCCGAGCATCAACTACAGCGCACAACATCTGACCCTGCGACTCGACGAGTCGCCTTTCGTGGTGGACCGCGCCTCGCGGCCGTGGCGACGCGAGGCGGACGAACCCCGCCGGGCGGTGGTTCACGCCCATGGCCCGTCAGGCGCGAACGGGTGTCTGGTGGTTCAGGAGGGGATACCGCACCCGACGGGCCCGGCCGACGGTCGTCCGCGGATCGTGGTGTGGTCGGGGCGGTCTCCCGAGGCCGTCGATGCCGCCCGAGAGCGCCTCGCCGCCCATTTCGCCACAGTTGAAGACCACGACTTTCAAGACGTCGTTGCAACCCTGCGACAGGGACGAACGGCGCATCCCTACCGCGCCGCAGCGGTCACTCGTGACCCTGCAGAGGCGAGTGCGCAACTCCGCGACGCTTCGCTCGTCGCTATCCGCTCGATGTCGACATCGCCACCCGAGGCAGGCCGCAACACCGTCCTGCTGTTCCCGCACGAACCGCTGCTCGCGACGTCGGCGGGCGCCGGGTTGTACGGGACCGAGCGAGTGTTCACCGAGACGATGGATCTGTGCTTCGAGGCGTCCGAACGACACAACGTGCGACTGTACGACCGGTGGTTGGCGAACGACTTCGATCTGTCCGATGACCCCGCTCACGCGCGGGTGCTGATGATCGCCATCCAGTACGCATTGGCGAAGACGTGGACGAGCTGGGGGATCCGTCCGACGGCGCTCGTAGGCCACGGACTCGGGGAGGTGGCTGCCGCACTCGCCGCTGAGACGATGGACATCGGCGACGCCGTGAGACTCGTGACCGGTGCCAGCGGCCGCCCACCGGGCCGTGCGGCGTCCGAGGTGGCGACACGGCGGCCGCGGGTCCCGGTGTACTCCGGCACCTCGGGATGTCGCCAGCCAGAGGACGCCCTACTGGATCCGAGTGCATGGGCAGCGCGCGCCTCAGAACCAGTCCAGGCGGACCGGGTCATGGCCGCCGTCCAGGCCGCCGGAGGCGACCACGTCATCTCGATGGGCTCCGATGACACGCTGCACTCGGTTAGCGACGGGCCGTCAGGCGGTGTCAGCCTCGCGATCGCGTCGGTGACGGGCCGAACGGCCACCCTGCACGGTGATCAGCTACACCTGCGAACGGCGGCCGCCGCTCTGTGGGTGCACGGCCATGACCTCGATTGGTCCCGGATCGATTCTGACGCTCCCCTGCAACGTGTGTCCGTACCCGGGTATCCGTATCAGCGCGAGCGCTGTTGGACGCTGTCGACGCAGGCGCCGACGGACGTGTCGTCCGCGGACGTCCTGGACGAAAGCGACCGCAACGTCGTAGCGGAGTTGCCTGGAGCCGCGGATCAGGCGCGCCCGCTTGACCGGGTGCAGCGGGCTTTTTGGATCCTGGAGCAGTTGGCACCCGACAGCGGGGTGTCGAACATCGGCATCGCATTCCGCACGGCCCGGCCGCTGCGGTGGTGGCCGCTGCACCAGGCCGTACAGCAGCTCGTGGCTCGTCATCCCCCGCTGCGACTGCGCTTCCCCACGGTCAACGGTGTCCCCGTCCAGCACGTGACCGCCCCCGGAGATGTCGAGGTCACTCTCGACACCAGAGCGACGACTGACGAGGACCTGACGGAGGATCTCCGCAGCTTTCTGCATTCACCATTCGACCTCGAGCGGCAGCTACCGTTTCGTGTCGCGCACTTTTCGCTGGCCAACGGCGCCAGCGTCGTCTGCCTCGGGGCGCATCACATCGCGGTAGACGCAGCATCGATGCAGATACTCGTGGAGGAAGTCGGCCGGCTCTACGACGGTATCGCCGAGCAAGGACAGATCCCCGCTGATCTTGCCAGCGAGGCCGCGAGCCTGAGCACGTCAGAGCCGGCAGCGGAGTCGATGCGGTACTGGCTCGACCGTCTGCGCGACCTGGATCCTGCCCAGATGGCGTTGCCGGGGACACGACCCGCTCCGTCCCAGCCGACCTTTGCCGGACATACCTACAGCGTGCAGCTCTCGCCCGAGGCCATCGCCGCGCTGGCCGACCTGCGCCGAGAACTGCGGGTCACGGACAACATCATCTTGCTCAGCACCTTCCTGCTCACCCTGCTGTGCCACGGCGCCGGCCCCGAGCTGATCGTGGGCATTCCGATCAGTCGACGCACCCCTGCCACCAGGAACGAGGTCGGATACGGCGTCAGCACCATGCCGCTGCGCATCCGCCCGGACCCGGCGGCCGGGTTCCGTGACCTGGTGAGCCGCACGGCGGACGCCTTCCTGGAAGGAGTCGAGCACAGCGACGCGACAGTCGAGGCGATCCTCACCGAGCACGGGCACAGCACGGCCGACTGGCGAGTGCCGCTGTTCCGCCAGATGTTCAACTACCGCCCCTGGACTGACGCCGGCATCCGCATTTGTGGACAGGTTCCGCAGTACATCGAGGACCTGTTCGACCGGAGCAGGCTCGACCTGCAGTGCATCGCGGTGCCTGAGCCGGACCGCTTCACGCTGCGTGCGTGGTACAGCACGGAGATCTACGACCAGCAACAGGTTGCTGCCTTCCTCGCTCGGATGGAGGCGCTGCTCGTCGCAGCGGCGACGCAACCCGAGCGCCCGTTAGACCAGCTGCCCTTCTCCACCGCCGCAGATCGCGCGGTGGTTGCTGCCGTCAACGAGACTGAGCGCAGCTGGGACTCGCCGGCCACGCTCCTCGGCAGTGTGGCGGCGCACATCGCCGCCACACCGGACGCCACCGCGATCGTCGAGCCCGGGAACACAGTCAGTTACGGACTTCTCGGGGCACGGGCCATGGCGGTGAGCGCCGCGCTGCGCACTGCGGGTGTGCAGCCAGGTGACGTCGTCGCCATCGCCCTGAGCCGGGGTGCATGGATGGCGGCCGCGATTCTTGGCGTGTGGACCGCGGGCGCGGCATATGCTCCGCTTGACGTCGAGCACCCGCCGGACCGGCTCGCCTACGCCGTCGAAGACACCGACGCTCGGGTGGTCATCCTCGGCGGCGAGCCTCCTGAATGGACCGACGGTCGTCGGGTCGTCGATGTCGATGCCTGCAGCGCAGGTCCGGCGGACGGCCCGCTCAACGACCGACCGAGCCCCGAGGACGCCGCCTACGTGATCCACACCTCCGGCTCGACCGGGCGGCCGAAGGGGATTGTTGTCACGCACCGCAATCTCCGTAACGTCGTGCAGGACTTCGTGGGCCGGCTCGATCTCGACGCTTCGAAGGCGGTGTCGTGGTCCACGACGACGACATTCGACATCTCGGCGCTGGAACTGCTGCTTCCGCTCTCGTGCGGTGGACGAGTGGTGGTCATCGACCATGCGACTGTGCTTCGGCCGCGTGCCTTCCTCGACGCGGTGCGCAGACACGACGTCTCCGTCGTTCAGGCGACGCCCACGCTGTGGCGATTGGTGGCCGACGAGGTCACCGACGAGCTGGCGGGCCGGCAACTCCTGTGCGGAGGAGAGCCACTGACGGCCTCACTCGCTCGACGGCTGATCGATACCGGCGCGCGCCTGTTCAATGTGTACGGTCCGACGGAGACCACGATCTGGTCGACCGTGGCCGAGCTGCGCTCGCCTCTGGAGGAGCCTGTCTCGATCGGACGGCCGATCTCCAACACACGCGTCTTCGTGGTCGACCAGCACCTGCGGGAGCTGCCGCCAGGAGTCCCCGGAGAGCTGTGTGTCGCCGGTGACGGCGTCAGCGCCGGGTATTGGCGGCGCCCGACGCTGACAGCAGCGAATTTCGGGGAGCATCCTCGCTACGGCCGCTATTACCGCACCGGCGATCGGGCATGTATCCGCGGGGACGGCTCCCTGGAGGTTGCCGGGCGGCTCGACCGGCAGTTGAAGCTGCGGGGCCACCGCGTCGAGCCGGGCGAGGTTGAGGCGGTGCTGGAGGAGCACGAAGGCGTCGTCGTCGCGGCGGTGACCGTCGTAGGCGACACCGAGAGCGACCGCCACCTGTGCGCCGTCGTCCAGCCGCGCGAGCACCCCGCCCCCACCGCATTCGCCGAGCAGGTGTGGCGGCACGCGAGTTCGGTGCTCCCCGGCTACGCGGTCCCCTCCGACATCGTTGTGGTCGAGGCGATGGCGACAACGCCCAACGGGAAGATCGACTACGGGTCGCTCTCAGCACTGGTCGACGTGAACGCGCGGCGGACGGCCGTGGAGCCGGGTCGCCCACCCGCTGTCGACAACGGCAGCCTGGTCGGACAGCTCGTGCAGATATGGCGGGAGACCCTTGGGTGCCCGGAGCTCGATGAGCGGGACAACTTCTTTCTGCACGGCGGGCATTCGTTGTCGGCGGTCCGGATGACCGCGCAGATCGAGCGCATCGCAGGTCGACCGCTGCCGGTCACCACTGTGTTCCACCATCCGACTCCGGCCGACCTGGCGGCCCATCTGCGATCAGCCACCGGTTCCGACCCAGTGTCGGGGGTGGATGGCGATCGCTGACACTGCCGCAACCTGGGCATCTGACTCCTGGTTCGTGCCGCTCCGGGCGGATGCGGAGTCGGCGGTCCGAATGTTCGCCTTTCCGCATGCCGGAGCTGGACCCGGGTCGATGGCCTCGTTGGCTGCTGCGTGCGCGCCCCACGTGGATCTCTGGGCGGCGAACCTGCCTGGCCGCCAAGCGCGGCAGCGGGAGCCGGCCCGGACGGACCTGGAACCCTTGGTCGACGACCTCGCCGACGCGGTCGCCACGCACGCCGGAGAGCGGTTCACGCTGTTCGGCTATTGCAGCGGCGCCCTGCTGGCGTACCTCGTCGCGCGCCGACTGGACACGGCCGGCGTGGTGGCGGCGCGGCTGTTCGTCGGCTCCATGGCCGCGCCGGATGTCGCCGAGATTCCGCGACGCCTGCACCTGCTGCCGTCCGAGCTGTTCTGGCAGCAACTTCCCGCCCAGGGCGGGGCGTCTGCCGAGCTGGCAGCCCGCAGGGACATGCGACCGGTCTTCGAACCCGCCCTTCGTGCCGACTTTGCCCTGGTCGCCGGCTATCGGCACCGCAGCCAACCGCCGATGTCGATCCCCATCACCGTCCTGTACGGCGACGCCGACACACTGCTCAGCCGCGGCGGACTCCTCGGCTGGCGACGGCAGACCAGCGTCGGGGTGGACCTACGGGAGATCGGCGGCTCCCACTGGTTGCTGGACGAGGCAGTGGACCACGTCGCCCGAGCGATCGTCACGGCATCGCTGCGCGACCCGCTCCAGCCTCCTGCAGCCGACGAGCAGCACGCGTCGGAGTGAACCGAGAATGACGCACGACGCGACACGTAAGGGATCATCATGCGACTCGGCTACAGCCTCAGCTACTGGGGAACGGCAGGTCTCAGTCCAGCGGAGCACCTGACACTCGTGCTCGAGGCCGAGCGCCTCGGATACGACTCGGTATGGGCCGCCGAGACCTACGGGACCGACCCGGCGAGCCTGATGGCCTGGCTGGCCGGCAGGACCACGCGGATCGGGCTCGGAACCGGCGTGCTGCAGATGCCCGCGCGCCGTCCCGTCGCAGCCGCGATGACCGCCGCGACGATCGACCAGATTTCCGGTGGCCGCTTTCGCTTGGGACTTGGAACGTCTGGACCGCAGCTGGTCGAGGGCTGGCACGGACTGAGCTTCGACCGGCCGCTGTTACACGCGCGCGATTACGTCGCAGTGACGCGGATGGCGCTGGAAGGGAAACCGGTTCGTCACTCGGGCCCGACCCTGACCGTGCCAAGACCCAACAGCGAGGGGAAAGAGCTGAAGCTCGCCGTCAGTCCCGTACAGGAACGGCTTCCCATCTATCTGGCGGCGATGGGACCCAAGGCGACCTGCCTCGCCGGCGAGATCGCCGACGGCTGGCTGCCGTTGAACTGCCCGCCGGAGTATGTCGCGGCGGGACGGAAGCTCCTGACGGAGGGGGCGGCGAGGGCCGGTCGGGCGCTCGATGGGTTCGATGTGGCGCCGATGGTGCTCACGTTGGTCGAGGATGATCTTGAGATTGCCTACGACATGATCCGACCGATGCTTGCTCTCTACCTCGGCGGCATGGGATCGCGACAGACCAACTTCCATACCCAGTTCGCCGCCAAGCTCGGCTTCGAAGCGGAGGCAGCCGCCATTCAAGAGGCGTTCCTCGCGGGACGGCAGGGTGAAGCGATCGCCGCGCTGTCGACCGAGCTGATCGACCAGCTGGCCATCTGCGGGCCGCGGTCACGGGTGCGGGAACGTCTTGAGGAGTACCGGGTCAGCGGCACCAGCACCCTCGTCGTGGGTCTAGTGCCACCGACGCTCCGGCGACGCCTCGAACAGCTCCGCTGGATCGCCGAACTCGCCGTTCCCTAGCCACCCGGTGCCACATATGTGGGTGCGGACGTTGTCGCCGCATCGGTATCAACCGCCGCGGCGAACGTTCGCACTGAGCGATGTATGAAGATCAGCCGCAGCGGGACCGTCCGACCGAGAGCCGTACCGAGACGCGTGACCATCCTGGCCGCCAGCAGCGAGTGCCCGCCGAGTTCGAAGAAGTCATCGAGCGCGCCGACGTGCCCCACTCCGAGCACGTCGCCCCAGACAGAGGCGACGAGCTGTTCGGACTCGGTCTCTGGCTCGACACTGTTGCGCCCATCGCCATCGGCCCGACGGGGTGTGGGCAGGGCATCGAGATCGACCTTGCCCGTCGAGGTCAGCGGCAGCTTCTCGAGGAACATCACCGCGGTCGGCAGCATGAACTCCGGCAGAGTGCGGGCCAGATACCGGCGGAGCTCGACGGCCTCCAAGGTTCCGTACTCCCGTGGCACGACATAGGCGACCAGCTCTTGGTCGCCACTCTGGTTTCCTCTCACGGCGAGCGCGACGTGGTCGACACCGTCATGTTCGAGCAGCCGCGCCTCGATCTCTCCCAGCTCAATCCGGTGCCCGCGCACTTTGACCTGCCGGTCGGTGCGTCCGAGGAACTCCAGCAGCCCGTCTGTCCGGTAGCGGGCTCGGTCGCCGGTGGCGTACAACCGACTGCCAGCAGCGCCCCCCGGATCGGGAACGAAGCGCTCTGCCGTCAGACCAGGACGGTTCCGGTAACCGCGAGCGAGCCCGCCGCCGCCGATGTACACCTCCCCCGGCGCACCGATCGGAACCGGCTCGAGCGCCCCGTCGAGCAGCTGGATCCGAGTGTCCCCCACCGGCTGCCCGATGGTCGGTCGCCGGGCCACCTCTCCACGATCGAGCGTCGCGGCGGACGCGATGATCGTGGCCTCGGTCGGTCCGTAGGTATTGACCAGTCGAACATGCTCGCCGACCGTGCCGTACCAGGCCGCGAGGGCGGTGGCGCGCAGCTCGGAACCGCCTAAGACCACCAGGCGGAGCGAGGCCGGCCAGTGCGCCGGGCCCGGCCCGATCAGGAGCTCCTCCCAATAGGACGTCGGTAGGTCGAGCACAGTCAGCGCCGCACCCTCGGCCGTACGCAGGTAGTCCGGCAGGTGCACGCGAGGAGGTGGGATGACC
>Ga0136617_10004680_pt1 | contig 12264 bp, 10 predicted proteins | sample AntDrymUQ3222106_2_FD_129672 | JGI IMG/M metagenome (GOLD analysis project Ga0136617, IMG submission 129672) | Polar desert sand microbial communities from Dry Valleys, Antarctica - metaG UQ322 (21.06) | ecosystem: Environmental > Terrestrial > Soil > Desert | place: Antarctica: Dry Valley...
GGCGGCGCTGGTGACCCGCGCCACCGGCGTGGCCCCGTACTTCGTCGGCAAGCCCAACCCGCTGATGATGCGCACCGCGCTCAACCGGATCGGAGCGCACTCCGAGACCACGGTGATGATCGGTGACCGCATGGACACCGACATCGTGTCCGGCCTGGAGGCGGGACTGCGCACCGTGCTGGTGCTCACCGGCTCGACCCGCCGGGACCAGGTCGGTCGCTACCCGCACCGCGCCACCTGGGTGGTCGACTCGATCGCCGACGTCGTCGACATGGTCGGCCCTGACCCGAACGACAACTGACGCCGGCCGTCGCGGGCCAGGTGCACTGGCGGCCTGCGGACAAGACATCGTTACAGGTCAGCGGGGGGGTGTAGCAGTACAGCAGGCTGAAGGTCTGTGGGCGCGGTCCCGCAAGAGTGCCCGGCCATAAGTGACTTAGACCTGACTCTGCGTCAGAATTCAACCAATCCAGCGGCCGGTCCGGCCCGAACCACCCCCGTGACGTGGATCTCTGCCCGCCGGACGGCGAGCGTCCTCGCGACGCTGCTGGTCGCTGGGACCATCGCTTTCGCGCTCCTCAACCGGGGCGCCGCGACCGGACCCCCCGACCGGGTAGACCGCGTCGCCGCCCGCTCGGCCACGGGCACCGGCTCGGGTGCGGCCCAACCGGCCGTCCCGCTGGTCGAGCGGATGCTCGACGGGCTGCGTGACGGACGGTCGGTCAAGTCGTTCGACAACCCGGCTGCTGGGGCGCCCGTACCGGCCGTGCAGGTCGCGAACGCGGTCCCCACCGGGCGGATCAGCATCGACGCGATGGAGCTGCGCTCGCCGTTCTTCGAGGGTGTGTACGACGCGGTGATCAACAAGGGGCCGGGCCACTGGCCGGGGACCCCGCTGCCCGGTCAGGCCGGCAACGCCGTGCTGAGCGGGCACCGGGCGACCCACGGCGCCGAGTTCTTCGACCTGGATGTGCTGCGCCGCGGCGACAAGATCGACGTACGGGTCGGCGGGCGCGACCGTCCACTGACCTACGTGGTCGACGGCACCAGGATCGTGCCGCAGGCCAACTACGTCCGGCACGTGATCCGCCAGCCCGACGACCCGGATGCCCGCTACCTCACCCTCTTTGCGTGCGACCCGGTGTGGGACAGCACCCACCGCATCGTCGTACGCGCGCAGGCGGCGCCTGTAGCGCCGGCCAGGGCCGGGTGATGCGTCCATAACCCACGGGGACAACCGGATCCGTACTGACACACACCTGTGTGAGGAGAACCATGAACGAGAACCAGATCTTCGACGGCCAGCCAGTCCTGGCCTTCCGTAGCGAGCACGACCGACGCAGCTTCCTGCGCTCGGCAGCCCTGGTTGGCGTGGGTGCCGGCTTCGCCGGCTACTACCTCGGTGACCCGACGCCCTCGAGCTGGAGTGCCTTCGGTGACGCAATGGCCAAGCCCAGTCCCAAGCAGGATCTCGAGATCCTCAACTACGCGCTGACGCTCGAGTACCTGGAGGCCGAGTTCTACAAGCAGGGAGTCGCCGGCGGCGTGCTCAAGGGTCGCGAGCTCGACCTGGTGACCCCGATCCGCGACCATGAGCAGGCGCACGTGGAAGCCCTGACGGCGACCATCGACGACCTTGGCGGCAAGCCCGTCGCGTCACCGAAGTTCACCTTCCCGGGTGGCACCTTCACAAACCGGGACAAGTTCCTGGCCACGGCTGGGACGTTCGAGGAGCTCGGCGTCAAGGCATACCACGGCCAGGTGCCACTGATCGACAGCGTCGACATCCTCGCCGCCGCCGCGTCCATCGCCGGTGTCGAGTCGCGGCACGCCGCGGTCATCGCCGATCTGACCGGCGGAGAGCCCTTCCCGGCTCCGATCGAGGCCAACCTGCCAATGGCGGCCGTCCTGAAGGCGGCCATGCCCTTCATCAAGTGAGCAAGGGCACTTCTTCGATGACCGTCAAGACAGCAAGGGGAACGATATGAAGATCACCCGCAAGAACTTCGTCCGCGGCGAGGTCGCCGCAGTGCCGCCCAGCGTCGCCCTCGGCGCGCTCAACAACCGCTTCGGCTGGGCGCAGGCCGCCGACTTCGACAGCGACGTCGACGTGCTGAACTACGCGCTCACGCTGGAGTACCTCGAGGCCGAGTTCTACCGGCAGGGCAACAGCGCCGGCCTGGTCAGCGGCAAGGAGATGCAGTACCTCGACGCCGTACAGGCCGACGAGGACAGCCATGTCGCCACCATCACGGCGACGGTCAAGCAGCTCGGCGGCCAACCGGTCGCGGCTCCCGCGGTCGACTTCGGTGAGTCATTCGCCAGCCGGGAAAGCTACCTGACCACCAGCCACGTCTTCGAGAACACAGGCGTCCAGGCGTACCTGGGGGCGGCCGGGTTCATCTCGGACAAGGCTGTGCTCCAGGCAGCGGCCGGCATCTTCGGGGTTGAGGCCCGGCACGCCGCCATCGTCGGCAACCTGCTCGGGCTCGAGGCCGAGGGCGGCGTTTATATGGGCGCGACCGAGACCCCGCTGACCATGGCCCAGGTGCTGAAGGCGGTCTCGCCGTTCCTGGCCGGGGCCGGTGCCATGGGCGAGGGGGCGGCAGTCACCCTCTAACGGATCGGACCGGGGGAGCGGTCCCGGTGCACCCGCGGGGGGGTGCACCGGGCCCGCGATCCGATCAGCCGACGTCCGCTCCGGACCGATCTGGAGACATCGAGGCCGGCCCCGGTGACCCGGGCGTCTCGACTTCCGTGCGCCGGCGCCAACTGCTCAGGCGGCCAGCCGGTCGAGTACCCAGGCGTACACCTCGGCCTCGTAGCGCAGATGTGCGAACCGCCCGGACGGCCCGGTGTGCGCCCCGGCGCCCAGCTGACACCGGAACAGGCAGCGCGGTGACCACTCCGGGTCACTCGCTCGCAGAGCGGCCACCCACTTCGCCGGTTCCCACACCATCACCCGCGGGTCGTGCAGCGCGCCGGTGACCAGCAGGTCGGGTCGACCACCCGCCGCAGGCACGTTGTCGTACGGTGAGTACGCCAGCATCCAGGCGAAGTCCTCCGGCCGCTGCGGGTCGCCCCACTCCCCCCACTCGTTGGCCGTCAGCGGGACGGAAGCGTCCAACATCGATGTGACGACGTCGACGAACGGCACCTCCGCCACCACTGCGCGCCACCGGTCCGGTCGCTGGCTGAACACCGCACCTTGCAGCAGACCGCCGGCCGACAACCCGCGGGTGGCGATGCGAGCGGGGTCGACGAGTCCGGCTTCCGCCAGGTGGTCCGCGACGAGCAGGTGGTCGTCGAAGGTGTGCTGCTTAGTCTGCAGTCGCCCGTCCAGCCACCATCCGCGCCCGGCCTCCCCGCCACCACGGACATGGGTGTGCACGTGGATCACCCCGCGATCGAGCAGGCTCGGCAGGGCCGGGTCGAACTCCGGGTCGTCGCACGACTCGTACGCGCCGTATCCCCACAGCAACGCCGGCGCGCTGCCGTCGAGCGGGGTGGTCGCGTGCCGGGTCAACGTGATCGGCACCTCGACGCCGTCCGGGTGCGCGACGGACAGACGCTCGGTGACGTAGGCGTTCGGGTCGTGGCCGGGAGCGTCTTGCCGGTGGCGCAGCGTGCGCTCGCCGGTGGCCAGGTCGACGTCCCACCACGCCGGCGGGTGGGTGTAGGACTGCTCGACGACGGTGACCGACGCGGCCTGCCACAGCTCGTTGCGAGCCAGCGTGATGTTTCCGGCCGGTAGCGCGGGCTCGAGGTCGTACGGCGGGCCGCCGCCGAGCGGCAGCACGCGTAGCCGCGGCGAGCTCCCTCGCCGCAACGACAGCACCAGGTGGTCGGCAAACGCGTCTACCGCGTGCAGCCGTTCCTGCCGGTTCTCGGCGACCAGCTCCACCCACTGCTCACGTCCCGGGTGGTCGAGGGGTGCCCGCAGCAGCCGGAACTCGCAAGCGCCGTCGTCGGTGAGCACGAGCAGCACGCCTGCTCCGTCGAGACGCGCGTGCTCGACGTCGTACTCCACCCCGCTCCGTCGCGGTTCGACGCAGCGAGCCGGCGAGGTCGGCGCATGCGCGTCGACCAGCCACACCTCGCTGGTGTCCCGACTCTGCGACGTGACGGCGATGACGTCGCCACTACGGGTCAGCCGCACGCCGACGGTGAACCGCTCGTCGGTCTCCTCGAAGCAGCAGACGTCGTCGGCGACGGGCGTGCCTAGGGTGTGCCGCCAGACCTGATACGGCCGGTACGACTCGTCGTGGACGGTGTAGAAGAAGGTGCGCGAGTCAGCGGCCCACGCGCCGGTGAAGTTCACCCGTGGCACCTGTTCGTGCAGGTCCTCGCCGAGCAGCAGGTCCCGAAACCGCAGCCGGTAGACCTCGTCGCCGATGGTGTCCACCGAATACGCCAGGAAGCGCTCGTCCGGGCTCACCTCCTGCAGGTCGACATCGACATAGTTGCCGTCCCCGCCTGCGCTTTCGGCGAGTTCGGCGGGGTCGAGCAGCCGTTCTGGCTCGCCGCCGGTTCCGTCACTCGGCGGCCCGGTAGCAACGAAATCCGTCGTGTTGGTGCCCTCAGGCTGATGACAAACCCGCAACAGTTGGGCGTACTCACTACCGGCAGGGGTAGACGTGTAGTAGGAACATCGCACGCGCTGCCAGCTGACCGATCGGTCAGTCTGCGGCACCCGCGACGTCATCTCGGTGACGAGCGTCTCGACCTGGGAGTGCAGATGAGCGGTGGCCGCGTCGTACCAGGTTCGTTCGGCCGCAAGGTGGCCCAGCACCTCCTCAGACGCGGTGTCTCGCAGCCAGGCGTAGTCGTCGACCCGCGTAACCCCGTGCAGCGTCCGCACGACCGGCTCGCGATGCGCGATGGGAGGGACGGAGGCCACTGGCGGCTCGGCGGACTGCTGACGGGTCGTCACCTTCGTGACGCTACCGCCGTGGTCGGAGTCGGCGCTGTTTCGCTCGCCGCGGCTCTGCTCGGCTCGTCCGCAACGGCAACCGCCAGCACTGAGGACGAGCCCGTGACATTCACCGTCGGCTGGCTGAACGAAGCGGACTCCCTCAACCCGTTCACTGGCTTCGAGGCCGAGTCGTACGAGCTCTGGTCGCTGACATACGACTACATGATCGGCTACCGCCCATCCGATATCGCGCCGGTGCCGACCGGGCTGGCGGAGTCGTGGCAGGACTCGCCAGACGGACGGACCTGGACCTTCACCATCCGGGAGGGCGTCACCTTCTGGGACGGCGAGCCACTCACTGCCTCCGACATCGCTTACACCTACAACCGGATCCTGGACGGCGGGCCGGAGGCGGTGAACTACGGCAGCTACCTCGGCTCCGTGGAGACTGCGACCGCGCCGAACGACACCACCGTCGTTCTCGAGCTGTCCGAACCCAACGCTGTGCTCCCGCTGCTGCCCATCCCCATCGTCCCCGAGCACATCTGGTCCAAGATCAGTGAGGAGGAGGTCAAGAGCTTCTCCAACGAGCCACCGGACGTCGTCGGCTCCGGCCCGTTCAAGGTCGTCGAGGGCAAGGCAGGCACGTCGATCTACCGGTTCGAGGCCAACGAGGACTACTGGCAGGGTGCACCGAACATCGACGAGATCGTCTTCCGCGTCTTCAACACCGAGGACCTCATGATCCAGGCGCTGATCACCGGCGAGATCGACTTCGTGGAGGACATCCAGGTCAGCTCGGCGGAGGCGCTGGCAGACGAGGACACCATCACGACGAACAACGGGGTGTCGCCGGGCTTCGAGGAGATCGCGTTCAACACCGGGGCCGTGGACACCGACACCGGCGAGCCGATCGGCGACGGTCACCCAGCCCTGCTGGACCCGGAGTTCCGCCGCGCGCTCGCCTACACCGTCGACAACGACGAGATCGTGGACAAGGTCTACGACGGCGCGGGCGAACCCGGGGTCTCCATCATCCCGCCGTTCTACGACACGTACTTCTGGCCACCCGAGGACGAGTACGAGTTCGACCTGGACACCGCAAACCAGATGCTCGACGACGCCGGGTACGAGCGCGGCACCGACGGGATCCGGACGATGCCGGACACCGGTGAGCCGATCAGCCTGCGCCTGCACGCGCGCAGCGACTCGGAGTACTCCAAGGAGACGATGGAGTTCTACTCCGAATGGCTGGCCGACGTGGGCATCGAGTCCGAGGTCGTGCTGGCCGAGAGCGGCAAGCTCACCAACATCATCCTCGACGGCGAGTTCGACCTGTTCCAGTGGGGCTGGTACGTCGAGCCGGACCCGGACTCCATCCTCGAGGTGATGACCTGCGACGCACGCGGCGGGTCGTCGGACTCGTGGTACTGCAACGAGGAGTACGACCGGTTGTACACCCAGCAGCACTCGGAGGTGGACGACGCGAAACGGGCCGAGATGGTCCAGCGGATGCAGGAGATCCTGTACGAGGACGTGCCCTACATGGTCACCGCGTACACCAGCATCATCGAGGCCTACCGCAGCGACCGATTCACCGGCTTTGTGCCGCAACCGGAGGGCGGCGTCCTGCTCATCCAGTACGGCGTCGACAACTACCTCAACATCGAGCCGGTAACCGGCGGGTCGTCGTCGACCGACGATGGCGGGCTGTCCGGCGCCGTGATCGGTGCGGTGGTCGTCGGCGGTGTGGGAGCAGCGCTGCTGGCCGTCGTGCTGTTCGCCCGCCGGCGCGACTCCGCGACCGCGGAGGACCGGGAGTAGCCGGTAGTGACCACACTGGCAGCAGATCCCCCGCCATCAACAACGGCAGGGGGCCCAGGCCCCGAGCAGTCCGCGCACCAGGGGACCAGGCGGTACGTCGCGAGCCGGGTCATGGGGGCGCTCGGGAGCATGGCGTTCGTCCTGGTGTTCAACTTCTTCCTGTTCCGGGTGCTCCCCGGTGACCCGGTAGAAACGCTCGCCCGCAACCGGCTGCTGAGCGAGGAGTCACAAGTCGAGCTGCGAGCGGTGCTGGGCCTCGATGGGTCGCTTTGGCAGCAGTTCCTGACCTATCTCGGCAACACGTTCACCGGTGAGTTCGGCATCTCCTACACGTACCGGCTGCCGGTCTCCGAGCTGATCCTGGACCGGCTGTGGCCGACCGTCGTCCTCGTCGGCACGAGCAGCGTGCTCGCCATGGTGATCGGCCTGCGGATCGGGATCCGGGCGGCCTGGGAGCGCGACGGCAGGTTCGACCGAGTGTCCACTGGCAGCACACTCACCTTGTACTCGATGCCGGAGTGGTGGCTCGGCCTGCTGCTGCTCGCCACCCTCGCCGTCGGCATCGGACCCTTCCCAGGGATCTTCCCCGTCGGAAACCTGATCTCACCCGGTGTCGACGCTACCTCGATCGAGGGGGTGTTCGACCAGGCCTGGCACCTCGCCCTGCCTATCGTCACGCTGACACTGGCCTACCTCGCAGACTTCTCGCTGATCATGCGCTCGTCGCTGATCGACGAGCTCGGTGAGGACTACCTGAACACCGCTCGGGCTAAGGGCCTGCGCGACGCCATGGTCCGCCGCCGGCACGCCGTCCCGAACGCGCTGCTGCCGGCCACCACGCTGATCGCGCTCACGCTCGGCTTTGTCGTCTCCGGCGCGATCACGATCGAGACCGTCTACTCGATTCCCGGCCTCGGGCTCCTCACGTACGACGCACTATTGGTGCCGGACTACCCGCTGCTGCAGGGAACGTTCCTGTTCTTCTCCGCCGCCGTCGTCGTCGCGAACCTGGCCGCCAGCCTGCTGTATGGCGTGCTGGACCCACGGGTACGCGGATGAGCACCCCGACCCCCCAGCTTGCAGCAGAGACGCTGTCCCCGCGAAAGATCACCTGGGTCCGCCGGCGCAGGGCCGCTGCCGTCACATGGCGGGAGTTCCGCCAGCACCGGGCCGGAACGGCAGGCCTCTGCATCCTGGGCCTCTTCGGTCTCGTCGCCGTCCTAGCAGACGTGCTCGCCGACCCGGCCGGGCTGATGGTCACCCAGGCCACCGGCGAGGACCTGGACTCACCGTCGGGTGAGTTCCTGCTCGGCACCGACGACAATGGCCGCTCGGTGCTGACCCTGCTCATCCACGGCACCCGGGTGTCGCTGTTCGTCGGACTGCTGGCCACGCTCATCTCGATGGCGATCGGGACCCTGGTCGGCATCGCCTCCGGGCACTTCGGCGGGTGGGCGGGCGGCTCGCTCTACCGGGTGACCGAGTGGTTCCTCGTGGTCCCCTTCCTGCCGCTGGCAATCGTGCTCGCCACCGTCCTCGGCAGCAGCCTGTTCGTCATCGCCTTCGTCATCGGCGTCACCAGCTGGCCCGGCACGGCCTTGCTGATCCGCGCGCAGACCCTGTCCATCGAGGCCAAGCCCTTTCTCGAGCGAGCCAGGGCGCTCGGCGCCGGGCACTGGCACCAGATGAGCCGGCACGTGCTGCCCAACGTGATGCCGATGGTGTTCGCGAACACGACCCTGACGGTGGCGATCGCCATCTTGTCCGAGACGACGTTGTCGTTCCTGGGACTCGGCGATCCGAAGCGGGTTTCCTGGGGCTCGATGCTCGACGATGCGTTCACCGCAGGAGCGATAACGACCGAGGCCTGGTGGTTCCTGCTCCCGCCGGGGATCTGCGTGGTGATCGTCGTACTGTCGTTCACGCTGATCGGACGGGCGCTGGAGGAGATCTTGAACCCACGGCTGCGGGCGCAGTGACGACCGTCGCGGCACCGCTGCTGGAGATGCGGGACCTGTGGGTGAGCTACCGCACCTCCCGCGGGCAGATCCCCGCCGTACGCGGTGTCGACCTGATCGTACGGGCGGGAGAGTGCGTTGGGGTCGCGGGCGAGTCGGGCTGTGGCAAGTCGACGCTGGCCAGCACCGTGCTGCGGCTGCAACCGGGCAACGCGGAGGTCACCGGCAGCGTGCTGGTCGAGGGCCAGGACGTGCTCACGATGCGCTGGGGCGCCCTGCGCACCCTGCGTTGGGCTGGAGCGTCGATGATTTTTCAGGGCGCGCTGCACTCACTCAACCCGGTACGCCGGGTCGGCGTGCAGATCGCCGAGCCGATCCGGCTGCATGACGGGGTCGACGAGCAGACGGCGCACACCCGGGTGGCCGAGCTGCTCGAGCAGGTGGGCCTACCCCCACAACGCGCCGACGCGTACCCGCACCAGCTGTCCGGGGGGCAGAAGCAGCGAGTGATGATCGCGATGGCCCTGGCGTGCCGACCCCGACTGGTGATAGCGGACGAGCCGACCACCGCGCTCGACGTGATGGTCCAGGCGCAGGTCCTCGACCTGCTCACCAACCTCGTTCGCCGGCTGGACCTGGGACTGCTGCTGATCAGCCACGACCTGTCGGTGCTCGGCACGACCTGCGACCGGGTCGTCGTCATGTACGCCGGCCAGGTCGTCGAAAGCGGTCCGGCCAAGGCGGTGTTCGACGACCCGCGGCACCCGTACAGTTCCGCTCTGGCTTCGGCGTTCCCGCGCATCGGCGACCCGGCGGCCCGGCTCGCGCCGCGCGGGCTGCCCGGCGACACCCCCGACCTGGCCGAGCTGCCCAGCGGGTGTGTGTTTCATCCCCGGTGCCCGTTGCGAGCCGACCGCTGCGAGCAGGAGGTGCCGGTTCTCAGCGCCGTTTTGCCCGACCGTCCGGTGGCATGTGTGCGTGCGGACGAGGACCCGGATCTGGTTCCCCGCGCTCGGGCCGCGGCGGTGCCGACGTGACCGCGGCGGCCGCGCCCGGTGCCGCGACCCGGACGTTGCTCGAGGTCCGGGGCCTGTCGGTTACGTTCGGCGCGCACGGCCGCCAGCGGCCCGCCCGTGCGGTCGACGGCGTCGACCTCGCGGTGGCGGCCGGAGAGATCGTGGCGCTGGTCGGGGAGTCAGGTTGCGGCAAGACGACCCTGGCCCGCACGCTGCTCGGGCTGGAGCGGCCGACGCAGGGAGAGGTGCGCTACGACGGTCAACCACTGCGCTACTCGCAGCGCGCCTTGAAGGCCTACCGGCACCGGGTCCAGCTGATCCTGCAGGACCCGACGGGCGCGCTGAACCCTCGCCAGACCGTGTACGAGTCGGTCGCCGAGGGACTCCGGATCCACCGCGTGCACGGCGACGAGCGCGCGCTGGTAGCTGACGCGCTGGCCCGCGCCGGGATACGCCCGCCGGAACGGTTCTTCCTGTCGTACCCGCACGAGCTGTCCGGGGGCCAGCGCCAGCGGGTGGTCATCGCAGGCGCGCTGGTGCTGGAGCCGCGGGTGATCATTGCCGACGAACCGGTGTCGAGCCTCGATGCGTCGATTCGGGGCGAGATCCTCGCGCTCCTGCTCCGGCTGCGCGACGACCTCGGCCTGACCGTGCTGGTGGTGACCCACGACCTCGGGCTGGCGTGGAACATCGCCGACCGGATCGCGGTGATGTACCTCGGCCGGGTCGTCGAGGTCGGCAGCACCGAGGACGTGTTGTCCAACGCCAAGCATCCGTACACCCGCGCGCTGCTGTCTGTCGTCCCCGAGATCGAGGAGCTCGAACAGGTTGTGCTGGCCGGCGAGCCGCCGGACCCGACCCGGGTGCCGGCCGGGTGCCGGTTCCACCCGCGCTGCCCCGCTCTGCTGGGCGGCGAGGCCGCCGCCGCCGGCATCGAGGAGCGATGTGTGTCGACGCCGCTGGCGGTCCTGCCGGCCACTGGTGGCCACAACGCCGCCTGCCACCTCCACTCGTGACGCTCATCCGCGGGCAACTGGTCGCGCGATCCGCGGTAACCGGGCACGTCGCAGCCCTTTCACGCAGTCGCTTGTCGTGACACCCTGGCCCTCCCCGGTGCTGACTCGCAAGTCAGTAGGCGAAGGAAGGGAGGCGACAGTGGAGCGCATGCAGCCGGCCCTGCCCAAGGCCATGTACGTCGACCCTGCCCACTTCGCCCTGGAGCGCGAGCAGGTGCTGCTCGATTCCTGGCTCGCCGTCGGCCGGATCGACGAGCTCGGCCTTGACGCCCCCTCGCGGCTGGCCGTCGTCGACGTCCTCGGCGAGTCGGTGCTGCTCACCAGCGACGCCGACGGCGCACTGCACGCGGCGTACAACGTCTGCCGGCACCGCGGTTCGCAGATCGTCCCGGTCGAGCCCGGCAGCCCACCGCCCGCCCCCCGTGCGACCAAGTCGCTGCGCTGCCCGTACCACTCCTGGACGTACGGCCTCGACGGCCGGCTGATCAGGGCCCCGCACACCGATGGGATCGTCGACCTCGACCCAGCCGACTTCTCGCTCGTCCGGGTCGGTATCGGCACCTGGGGCGGCTTCTGCTTCGTGCACCCGAGCCCGCGCACCGCCGCACCGCTGGCCGAAGCGATCGACGGTGCCGGCACCCGGCTCACGCGCTACCCGCTCGCGTCGCTGGTGAGCGCCCGCAGGTTCACGTACGACGTCGCCGCCAACTGGAAGGTGATCGCGGAGAACTACAACGAGTGCTACCACTGCGGCCCGGTGCACCCCGAGCTCACCCGGTTGGTGCCGTCCTTCGCCGGTGGTGGCGCCGACCTTGACTGGGAGGCTGGCGTGCCGCATCGCGACGGCGCCTGGACGTTCACCACCACCGGCACCAGCACCCGCCAAGCCTTCCCCGATCTCGACGACGACGAGCGTGAACGGCACAAGGGCGAGCTTGCCTACCCCAACCTGTTCGTCTCCTGCTCGGCCGACCACGTCGCGGCATACGTGCTGCACCCGCTGGCGGCCGACCGCACCCGGATCGTCTGCGACCTGCTGTTCGCACCCGACGAGGTCGCCACAGCCGGCTTCGACCCCGGCGACGCCGCCGAGCTGTGGGACCTCGTCAACCGCCAGGACTGGGCGGTCTGCGAGTCGGTGCAGCGCGGCATGTCGTCGCGCGCGTACACGCAAGGCTGGTTCGCGCCGATGGAGGACTGGAGCCTTGACATCCGCCGCTGGCTGCTGCCCCGGCTGGGGCTCGAGCGGCCGGGAGAGTCGGGGGAAAGCCATGGCTGAGGCCCGACACCAGTACGAGTACGTGGTCGTCGGCCTGGGCGCGCTCGGCAGCTCGACCGCCTACCACCTCGCCCGCCGCGGCGAGCAAGTGCTGGCGCTCGAGCGGTTCCCGCTTGGGCACGCGCATGGGGCATCGCACGACAGCAGCCGGATCCTGCGGCACAGCTACCACACGCCCGGGTACGTCGCCCTGACCTTCGCCGCGTACGACGACTGGGCAGACCTGGAGGCCGACAGCGGCGAGCAGCTGGTCACC
>Ga0136617_10004681_pt1 | contig 12263 bp, 11 predicted proteins | sample AntDrymUQ3222106_2_FD_129672 | JGI IMG/M metagenome (GOLD analysis project Ga0136617, IMG submission 129672) | Polar desert sand microbial communities from Dry Valleys, Antarctica - metaG UQ322 (21.06) | ecosystem: Environmental > Terrestrial > Soil > Desert | place: Antarctica: Dry Valley...
GCATCGCCGACAGTTGCCGGAAAAGTTTGCACTACTTCCCAATCTTGCACAATACGCGCTTCGAGGTCGGGATGAGTCAAGTGCAGACCGCGTCGCAGAGTAGTTACCAAATACACGCTGCGTCCGTCGTGCGCGGCTAAAATCGAATCGAGCATTTTCACCGAGCGGACGGCAAAAAAATCTTCGTCTTCTTTGAGATTAAATTCTTTGGCGTAAAAACGATAACCGTTTTCCATGTGATGAACGGCGAGAATTATCTCGCCGGGTTGACGTTGCGCTTCGATATACGCCAACGAAGTGCGGTAAGGTTGCTTCGGCACGGAATAATAACGCCTGAGCGAAGCGAGCGAAGCAACACATCCTAAAAGCACAACCGCCGTCGCAAGCTTTGCCGATAAAGCGTTCGGTGTTCGACTGACTTTATTGGCAATAAATTGAGCAACGCTGTCAATGCCTTGAATCGTAACCAAAATAGCGAAAGGGAAACCAATTAAAAGGTATCGGGGCGAGATGTAGAAGCGATTTAATATCAGATAAGCGACGGTTAAAATGATGGGCAAAACAAGCAATGCGGTTAATGTCCAATTCCGTCTGAAAAGAACGACGAATCCGACGGCAGCGACGGTTGCGGCAAAAGGAAACGCCAGCACTATCAGACTTGTTCCGAATCCGGCGGAAATACCGCGAATTATTTCCGCCGCAAACTCCATCGAAAACGGAGAAAAACCGATTGCCGGGTCGCTCCAAGTAGTCTGGGTATAAACGTAGGCTTGCGGAATAAAAGTCGCATAAAGTTGAAAGACCAGAAACGCCGTTATGCCGAATATGGCAATCAGCCGATACAGAAGAGGAAACGGCGAATCTCCGCGACGCTTGATTATTACGAGTGCCACCGCGCCGATTAAAATGTGGGCGGCAAAGACAAAACTGCTGTTCAATAAAGATGCCATATTAAGCAACATTGCCGCGACGTATAAAATCCAGATTCTTAGGCGGTCTTCTTGTAATCCTTTGACAAACAGCCCGCAGGCAAGCGTCGTAAAAAACAATTGCATCGAATAACCGCGCACGTTTTGTGAATAAAAGATGTGATGATACGACACTGCCAAGAGTAGCGCGGCGCAAAGGCTGGAGCGTTGCGAAAGCATCAAGCGAGAAACCCAATAAAATACGGGAATCGTCGCCGCGCCGAAAATTGCTGCCGGAAGGCGAACAGCCCATTCCTGTTCGCCAAAAAACGCGATGGCGAGTTTCATTAATAAAGTGTTGAGCAAATGATTATTTGCACTGACGAAACCAGTTAGGACGTGCAACGTCGGCATCGGGCTGAAGAAAAAAATCGTCGTAATCTCGTCAAGCCAGAGTTCTGAATCAAGATGAAACAGCCGCAGAACTAAGGCTAAGACCGTAACCGCCGTCATCAACCAAAACGAAGCGAAGCCGAAATCAATTTTGTTTTCTTCGGTTGTAATTAAAAGCCGTTGGTCGTCGGACAGGCGTGTGTAGGTTCGGCGTTTCAATCCGAACCAAAGAAACGCCAATCCTTCGATAACAAAGGAAATTTGCAATAGCGTAACGCCTTTTATCGGCGGCAGTTTCTGAATTGACGCGGTGGAGTCGTCGGCTTGCCTAATCCACGTCATATCAGCTTCGGATTTCGGCACCGCGTTATACCAATCTCGCGGCAGAAAAACCCCCGTGAGAATAAAAATTATCCCTAGAATCAAGAATATTTTATGCCACTTCATAATAACGGACAAAACCTCGATTTTCATTTATTCTTCCCAACAAATTTATCTTAAATAGTCGGACAAAGTTGAAATGCCATAAAGTCGGTTGTTTTCATTTTATTTCCAACTTGGCAATAAAATGTAGATTTCTGCCAAAAAAATAATCTGCCGGTTTTGGATACATTTCCAATTTTTGTTCCCAATAATCAATTTTTACGCCAAGTTTGTCCAAGGATTCGTGCCATTGTTGTTTTGACCAATAATTGTAAGGCAAATTAACACCGTATTTAGCATTTCCAACGTAATCCATAAACCTTAAAGTTGGTCCAGCTAAAAAACCATTGCAAGTGTGGTCTTTGAGAATTATGTATTTTCTGGCGACACGCTTTGCTTCTGACAAAAGGATGTTTGCGTCTACGGTGTGATGCAAAACATCTACTAACATTACTACGTCGAAATCTTTGTCAGGATATGGCAGATGTTCGCCATCAAATTTATCTATTGGAAAATAGCTTTTTTCTCGGATTAAAACGTCAACTCCATTGACTTTAATGTCACTTCGTTTTTTCGTAATAAGATTGGCAATCAATCCATCGCCGCAACCAACATCAAGCAAACTAGCGCCCATTGGAATTAGTTTTGTCAGATGTTCCGAGAGTTTCACAACTCTCCGGTTATGAACATATTTATCGTGTAATTGGTCAAAACCGTTCATTTTCTTTTCATTCCCAAAATACTCACAAAAAAGCCTGACAAAAGAGTTTGGAAGCCTAAAGCAACCAAAGTGGCACCTGTTATTACATACCGCATCGTATGGGAATAATCTAAATCACCAAATTTAACTTCACGCCATTCGTTTATTGAAATTACCAAAAACAGAAAGCCAACCAGAAGCATTATGGCGGAAATTATCAAACCACGTTCAAGATTGATAACCTCAAAAAACTTGTTAAGTTTCCTATCTTCCGGCATTAAACCTTCACCAATAGCAAAAGTCTTGGTAAAAACGGCGAATAAAACTGACTGATAACCGCATAAAATTGCCAAGCTCCCGAACAAAACCGTATGTAACCCAAAAGTTACTTCATTGTTGATAGAAAAACCTAACAAACCTGCGATATAACCCAAGATACCAAGTAAAATCAGCAAAAAACCAGGCAACAAAAAAAGCCAACGCGGTGAATACATCAAGAAAAATCTCAAAGTTCGCCAACCGTCGCGGAATGTTTTAAGATGTGGGGCGTGAGATTTTCTGCCGTCAGGATGAAGCGTTATAGGAACTTCGGCAATTTTTATGCCATTTGTTTTACAATAGAGGCTTGACTTAATTATCATTTCTGTCGCAAACTCCATTCCTGTGCAACGCTGATTCAAGCTAAGATAATGCTCTTTTGTAAAACCTCGCAATCCGCAATAAACATCGTGAATCGGTGCTTTAAACCAAAGTCTGACCATTTGTGAAAACATCGGATTTCCCCACCAGCGATGTAAAAATGGCATCGCATTTGGCAAAACCGTTCCGCCGCCCGAAGGCAATCGGCAACCTTGAACTAAATCAAAACCTTCTCTCAGTTTTTCGACAAATCTTGGAATTTCGAGAAAATCATAACTGTCATCGGCATCACCCATTATCACAAATTTGCCATTTGCTGACTCAATACCACCCATCAAAGCATTTCCATAGCCTTTTTCTTTGACGTGGATAACTCTTGCTCCATTTCTCTCTGCAATTTCAATTGAGCCATCGGTACTTCCATTATCGGCAACTATTATATCTCCAATAATTGAAGCGTTTTTCATCGCTTTCTGAGCTTTTTGGATACAAATTTCAAGCGTATCAGATTCGTTTAAACAAGGCATCACAACTGAAAGTTCTATATCTTTCTCATCAGACATAATTTTAATCATAGGACTTTCGCTTTTGAAGAAATATAATTTAACAGTTAAGAACCTTTGCTTGCCACAAGTTAGCCAATTGTTGAATAAACGTCGTGTGCGAAGGTAACTTGAGGAAAAATGAAGATAATGTTTTCAGATAAATTTTCTTCATTAACGATGAAATTAAAAAATTTCTTTCAGTTCTTCAACCACGCCTTCGCGCTTTTTCCATTCAAGTTTTATTGTTGAGATTTTCTTCATTAACGTATCATTAAATTTCCTGCATCGCTATAAAGTTCTCTCAACGTCTTCGTGCGAAACGTCGTAATGGGTAACTATTCTAATCGAAAATTCGGACGCAACCAAAAACTCGACGCAAGTTTTTGGTTTTGCGTCGAGTTTTTCTCAATTATGTTGAAAAATTTTACGGCTTCGTTTTTCTAAAAACTTTTATCGCGCGGTCAGGATAATCGGAGATGATTCCGTCCAAATCAAATTTTTTCATATTCTCTAAATCGGAAATTTCATTGACCGTCCACGGCACGATTTTGATGTTGCGCGTCCGACAGTAAGCAACCATCGCCGCGTCAACCAGGGAGAAATGCGGGCTGTATGCGTCGGGTTGAAATCCGAGACTTGTCAGATTTTTTTCGATTCCGTCCTTGTTTGAAACCAGTAGAGCGAGCGGCAGTTTAACGGAAAGTTTTCGCAGTTCCTTGAGCGGACGTACGTCGAACGATTGGATTATCACATTCTTTTGCATTTTGTTCGCCAAAACTTCGTCGTAAATCCGTTTGGCAAAAACCGCGGGTGTCGGATGAAAAACATTGTCGCCTGCCGGATTTGATTTTATCTCGATGTTGTATTTGACGGGTTTCGATTTGTTTTTCCGAATATATTTTTGCGTTTCGTTGAATACATCTTTTAGAAGAGGTTTATAAACCTTCATTTTTTGCTGTTCGGGAAAATTTTTATTTCCTAAACTGCCGACATCGTAAAGTTTGATTTCGGCATAATTCATTTTATACAAATTGAATTCTTTCTCTCGGTCTTCGGGAATCGGTTTGCCGTTTTTGTCGAGGGAAATAACGGATGAAAACCAAGGCTCGTGCGAAATGACGATTTGGTTATCCTGGCTGATAACTGCGTCGAGTTCGAGGGTGTCCACGCCGAACTCCAACGCTTTGATAAAAGACGGAATCGTGTTTTCGGGCACCCAGCCGCGTGCGCCGCGATGTCCTTCAATTTCAACCGTCGCGGCGGTTTGGGCGAAGGTGTTGATTGAAAATAAAAATAACGCGCAAAGGAAAAGTTTTTTCATAGCTCAAATATATTTGGTTTGGTAACGAATCATATAGCCGTGCATTATTAGCAATAAATTATGTGAATCAATACTAAGAAAGTTAATCCAAAAAAGTATTTTAGTCGGGAACGCAGGCATCTTGCCTGCGTTCCCGACTAACAAAGGTAAATTAAAAATAAAACTTCAACGCCACCTGAATCTGCCGCGCCGGAAATGTGCTGCTGATTGTGCCAAAACTGCCGACGTTAACGCCCGAACTATTGATATTGATATTTCCAATATCTGAATTTGCCGCTTGAAAATTCGTTCGATTAAACAGATTAAAAAACTCAGCGCGAACTTCGAGCCGCGTCGCTTCGTTAATCGGCAATCTGAATTGTTTTTGCACGCCCAGATCAAAATTAAAATATCTGTCGCTCCGTGCGATATTACGTCCCGCGTTGCCGAACGGCGAAGTAACCGGCGGACGCGGTAAGAAACACGACGGGTCAAAATAATCGCGCGACGGATTCGGACGGTCGCCGCGATTCGTCGGGTCGCAAATAATATTCGGGCGTAACGCCACGCCGCCCAAAAACGACGGTAAATTATTCGTCACCGGCGACGGTCCGTAACGGAAATTTATCGGTTGTCCGCTGGTCGCCGTGTTCACGCCGCTCAGCGTCCAGCCGCCCAAGAATGCGTCCAGAAACGAGTTCGCATTGCTTCCGAAGGAACGTCCGCGTCCGAACGGTATTTCAAAAACAAAACTCGTCGTGTTGTTAAACGGCTGGTCGTAAGCCCCGATTCCGCGGTCGTTGGTGATGTCATAGACATTCTGCGGCGTGCCGGTGTTGCCGTTCGGCTCTTCCAAAACCTGCGAGGCGTTGTCCATCGCTTTTGACCAGGTAAATGAATTCAAAAAATAAAGTCCCTGGCTGAAGCGGCGTTCGAGTTTGATTTGCAGAGCGTTGTAATTTGAAAAGCCTTCGGGCAGAACCGCTGAAATCGTTCCGAAATTTTGAATCGGACGACGCGCCTGCAGCGAAGGCTGCTGCGCCGCAGGTAAAGCAAATTCGGCGGCGGTCAACGGACGCGCCTGATTGTAATCGGCGAGAATCACCAGGTTTTTCGCACGGTTGCCGACATAGGCGACATCAAGAACCATATTTCCGGAAATCTCCTGCTGAATCGAAAGCTGCCAATTTTGGACGCTTGCCGTTTGGTTGTCGCGCGGAACATAAAGCGTTACATTGTTCGGCAAACCGCTCGTCGGGTAACCGAGCTGCGTCGTGCGAAAACAGTTCGCGGCGAACGCGCTGCCGACGCACAGCGGATTGAGCGTTGGGTCGGGCGCACGTTGGGCGACGGCGGCGCGAGTGATAATCGGAAAATTCGTTCCCAAAATATCCGCGCTTCCCAGACGGTTCAGATAGTTGTAACCCAAACCGTAACCGCCGCGAATCACCGTTTTTTCAAACGCATTGTAGGCGAATCCGAGACGCGGACCGAAATTATTATAATCCGGGTCAACAAGGCTGCGATTGTAAAGCGAGCCGTCGCTCGCCAGAAGAATCGAATTTGTCACCGGGTCGTAATTCGACAAACGGTTTTCTTTTTCGTAATACGGCGTGCCGAATTCGTAACGCAAACCCAGATTGAGCGTCAATTTCCGGTTGACCTTAAAATCGTCTTGGATATAAGCGAAATGAAAACGCTGGCGCATTTGCGCAATGGTTAAATTGGCTAATTCATATTGACTTCGCAAACCGAAGAAAAAGTCTGCTAAGTTATAAGCATTATTCGCTGCTGCGCCCACCGGACGGCTGAATTGTCCGCTGTAAGTATCGAGTCCTAAAAGCGGATTGGTGTCCTGCACTTCCGTATTGACGCGCAAGTATTCGTAACCGAATTTCAAGTTGTGACTGCCGAGCAAAAAACCATAGCTGGCGCGAACGTCGTCGTTGGTCGGGTTTTGAAATTGCGGATTCGTCGCCTGCCGTCCAAGCTGTGAAAGTCCGCCGATGGTTTGCGTCGTTAAACCGCCGTTGACTTCCGGGTCGTTCGGCAAGCCCGTGATTCCGTAAAGCTCAAACGGGCTTTGCCCGCCAATGAGCGGCGGTCTTTTTCCCGCGTCAATTATCGAGCGCGAATATCGCACGTCTAAAACCGACGCATTTTCAAATGCGTAAGTCGTGCCGACGACAAATTGTTTGTTGAGAATATCAACGAAACCGTTTTGGTTGCTGCCCGACGGACCGGGAATATTCGGAGCTTCAAAAGCGTTCGATTTTCGGTAACTCCAACGTCCGAAAATGCTGAAGTTGTCGTTGAATTTATGGTCAACGCGCACGTTATATTTATTGTTAAAGTTGCGGTTTAAAACCAATTCCTGATAATTATTGCTCTGAATTCCGGCGACGGTCGCCAGTCCGGGAACGTTCGCATCGCGCACCGAACCTAAAACCGTCGCCGTTTCAAATTGCGCCGAAGCATTGCCGACGAACGAAAATGCGGCAAACATTAAAGTTAAAATATAAAAAACCGTGTTCGACAGACGAATTTTTCTCTTCATACAATTATGTCCTTTGAAATATCTTGTTTTGTAATTTAGGAAAATTAAATTCAGTAAAGACAGGAAGTAAAGTAAAAACGAAATGTCTTTTACCCGACTCGCAAATTTTGAATTTAAGGGACAGTCTATTTAGGAGAAGTGAAAATTAGGTTAAGAAAAGGTTTCTTTTGTATTAAATAATCGTGGACAGAGCTTGCAGGGTTTTATCAATGTCTTCGCGCGAAACGTCGTAATGCGTAACCATCCGAATCGAATTGCCGAACGCCGAGGCTGAAATTCCTTGTTCTTTTAATTTCGCGCAAATTACGGCGGCTGAAAGACCTGCGTTTGAAACATCGGAAATTACAATATTAGTAACCACTTTTTCCGCGTCAATCGAAACGCCTTTCAGATTTGCCATGCCTTCCGCCAACCGTTTCGCGTTTTCATTATCTCTATGCAAAATTTTCGGCGTTTCAGTTAAAGCAATCAAACCTGCCGCCGCCAGAACTCCGACTTGCCGCATTCCGCCGCCGAGCCGTTTGCGCCAAACTCTCGCTTCTTCGATAAAATCTTTTGTGCCCAAAAGCATCGAACCTACGGGAGCGCCCAAACCTTTCGACAAACAAAACTGCACCGAATTGCAGTTTTTTGAAAGCTCGGCGACCGATTCGCTTAAAGCAACCGAAGCGTTAAAAATCCTTGCGCCGTCAAGGTGAACGGGAATGCCTATTTCGTGCGCCCGGTCACAAATTTCCGCGCAATGCGTTGCAGTCATCACCGTGCCGCCGGCGAGATTGTGCGAATTTTCCAGACAAATAAGACCTGTCGGACAAGCGTAATAAGGTTGGTTGACGTGCAGGGCAGATTTGATTTCCGCCCAATTCAAAATGCCGCTTCCCGTTTGGCTTTTCACCGAGCGAATCATCACACCGGCGACAACGGCAGGCGTTCCCATTTCGTAATTAAAAATATGCCCGCGCTCTTCGATGACGATTTCATCGCCTTGATTGGTGTGGAGTTTGACGGCGATTTGATTGCCCATCGAACCGGTCGGAACAAACAGCGCGGCTTCTTTGCCGAAAATCTCGGCGGCGCGTTCCTGTAAAAGATTCACCGTCGGGTCTTCGCCGTAAACGTCGTCGCCGACTTCGGCATTCGCCATCGCTTTTCGCATCGCGGCGGTTGGTTTGGTCACTGTGTCGCTTCTGAGGTCAATCATTTTTTCTCGAAAATAAATCTAGTTCCCATACTTTCGCCTTCATAATATCCAAGTTTGCCCGCAATGCAAGAAATAAAAGTTCCGTCATCACAAGTGCCAACTATCTCCTCCAAAACATCAATTAGCGGTAATTCTTTTCCGTCAAATTCTTTGTTAGTTGAAATTATATAACAAACATCTGGCGAACCTTTCGCCTTCAACATCTTGTAAATGTTTTCAGCCCATTGTTCATTTGGCGGAACTTCCGTTGCATATTTTTCTTCTAAATCTCGAAGATGATAAAAACCAGTTATTAACTTTTTTCTGCCCTTCTTACTGTCGAGCATAGAAAGATAGCGTTCACGTTTTTCAGGAACTATAAAACTTTTAGCAAATTGCTCTTCGTGAATATTCATTCTTAATTTTACAACCTGTATTGCTTCGTAAATCAATCATGACAATTTTATTTTGCCTGAAAAAAGATTCTTTGAAAAATTTCTCTGTGCTAAAATGCGTCTATGACTGTAACGCTCCGATTAAAACCTGAAATCGAAATGCGCGTGATGGCGAAAGCCGAATCGCTTGGCAAAACGGTGGAAACTTTTCTCGTCGAAGTCATCGAAGAAAACTTGGGCGGCGAAACAAAAGAAAAACCTTTTTACGAAACCGCGACCGATGAAGAATGGGAAGCCGCGCTTGATTCGCTTGCCGTTTACTCTGACGAGATTCCCGAAACTTGGGACGATAGCCGCGAAAGCATTTACGGCGAGCGGGAAGACGCGCAAATATGAGTCACCTGGCTGACACGAACATTCTTTCATCACTGGCAAAAAGGCAAAGTTCGCAATACGCCGAAGTGCGCCGCGCTTTGACCGTTCTTCGCCATCGCGGAGAAGAAATTTGTCTTGTGGCGCAAAACTTAATCGAATTTTGGGCAATTGCCACGCGCCCGACAAACGCTAACGGATTAGGTCTGAGCATTACCAAAACATTTCACGAGGTAAGAAAATTCAAGCGGTATTTTACCTTTTACGGCGATGTGCCGAACATTTTCGCCGAATGGGAAGACCTTGTTTTCAAACATTAGGTTTCCGGCAAAAACGTCCACGACGCACGGCTCGTCGCCGCAATGCTGGCTCACAGCATCACACATCTTCTAACTTTCAACGTCAAAGATTTCAAACGCTTTCACGAAATTATTGTTGTTGACCCGCACAATATAAAATAGCGGATGCGATTTTTTAATCGTTGAGCGGTTTCAATTTGAATTTCTCCAAATCCCAACCTGCGCGTTTCGCTCCCGCCTGATATGCGCTTTCCAGAAAATCCAAAATTGCTTCGCGCGGCGAATCCGCTTTTCGCGCATCGTCATACATTAAAATTGCCATTGCGCCTTTGTCGGTGTTCCACATTGCCGCTTCAGGTTTTAATTTTTCATCAGTTAAATGTTTCGGCTCGGGCGCGGTGTAGGAATAAAACGCCGGCGTGGGAACATTATCGTCGCCCGCCCAAAAACCGAAGCTGATGACTTCGTGCGAATAGGCTTCGCGCTCGACCGTTCCGGCTTCTTCGCGGACGGGAGCGGGTTTGCCCGAAAATCTGGTTAAAGCTAAATCGAAGCTGTGCCAGAAAAGATGAACCGGCGTGGATTTTCCGGTGAAGCGTCCGCGAAATTCTTCCAAAATATCGTTGACGCTGATTAAAATCCGATGAAATTTTTCGATGTATTCTTTGTTGTAAGATTTATTTTCCGTGTCTTCGGCAAACGGCTTCTTGCTAGCGGCTTCGTAAGGCACAGCCCAAATTTTCGTTTCGATGCCGAGCGCGGCGAGCGTTTCAAAAACTTGACGATAGAAATCGGCGACCGTTAATCCGTCACGAAGCGCAAAACTTTTCCGCTCGCCGTCGTGCGTGCTGATTTTAAGCGCGTGTTCGATAAAATCGAATTCAATCTCAAAGTTGCCGAAGCCGTAAGGAATCGGGCGCGTCGTCAGTCCGCGAGGGCTGACGTAAAACGTAACGTGCCACCAGTGATTCTGGCGCGGAAAAAGTTTCAGGCGGATTTTACCGACGATTTGCAGGTAAAGATGCAGCGTGTTTTTCGTCGCCTTCCATTCTTCGAGCGGAAGCGGCGGAAAAGCGTTTTCTTTGCCGAAAGCCGTTGAATTTGTTTGATTCATATATTTTGATGTTCAATAAATCTGTCCGCTGTCGCAACGGGTTCTGACTTAAACCGTCGGCAGCGATTCAAAAAACATTTCGTCAACGTAGCAATAGCCCCAATCCTCATTCGGCTCGAACGATTTGATAATCGGGTGCGCGGTCAAATGGAAATATTTCGTCGCGTGTTTGTTTTTGGAATTGTCGCAGCAGCCGACGTGACCGCACGTTTCGCACAAACGCAGATGAACCCAATTGTCGCCGATTTTCAGACAATCTTCGCAGCCGTCTGCGCTCGGCTGAACGACTTTTATTTCGCTTAAATGTTCGCAATTTGTCTTCATAAAACTCTCACTAAAATTTATTGTTCGCTTGCTGCAACTACGACTTCGCCGTGCGTCCTTTTCAGAATATCAACGAGCGACGCGCCCAAATTTTCTAAAATCTTTTTCATCTTTTCGTCTTTCATTTCCTCGCCGTCGCCGTCAAACATTTCGTGAACTTTGCCGACTGCGATTTCCGACGGCAGAACACTGACGAGCAAAATTGTCAGCACGTCGCGCAAATGTCCGAGACAGCGAAGACCGCCGAACGCGCCGGGCGATTCGGTCATAATCGCTCCAACTTTACCCTTGAAAACTTCGCCTAACTTAAATTCGTCGCTCTTGCGCGAAGTCCAATCAATCGTGTTTTTCAGCGCGGCGGACAAAGATGCGTTATATTCGGGCGAAGCTATCAGCAATCCGTCGTGTTCATTAAGAAGTTTTTGCAGTTTCAAAGCGTTCGCGTCAAAGCCGTTTTTCTCGTGGTCGTCGGCGTTGTAAATCGGCATCGGATAATCGCGCAAATCAATATAGGTAACTTCCGCACCTGCCGCTTCCGCGCCTTTGACCGCCGTTTTAACGATTCTTTTGCTGTATGAATGTTCGCGCAGACTTCCCGCGAACGCTAAAATTTTCGGTTTCTTTGCCATATAAATTCCCTTCCTTGATTTTTTATTTGAAAAGAAAAGTTTGACACGAATTTTCAGAAAACTCCAATTCTTGTTTTTAACGCAAAGGCGCAAAGGCGCAAAGATGCAAGGGAAAAATAAGTCTTTAAATATCTTTGCGTCTTTGCGCCTTCGCGTCACCAGCGTTAAAATTTCCTAAATTTATGATTCAATCTTTCCAAAATCTTTCCCCCAAAATTCATGAATCGGCTTTCGTTGCCGACGATGCAATTATCATCGGCGCGGTCGAAATCGGCGCGGAATCGAGCGTTTGGTTCGGTTCGATTTTACGCGGAGATGTCAACCACATCCGCATCGGCGCGCGGACAAATGTTCAAGACGGTTCGATAATTCACGTTTCTCGAAAAACACATCCGACAATTCTCGAAGACGAAGTAACGCTCGGACACCGCGTAACTTTGCACGGCTGCCACATTGAAACCGGTTGTTTAATCGGCATCGGAGCA
>Ga0136617_10004682_pt1 | contig 12262 bp, 10 predicted proteins | sample AntDrymUQ3222106_2_FD_129672 | JGI IMG/M metagenome (GOLD analysis project Ga0136617, IMG submission 129672) | Polar desert sand microbial communities from Dry Valleys, Antarctica - metaG UQ322 (21.06) | ecosystem: Environmental > Terrestrial > Soil > Desert | place: Antarctica: Dry Valley...
GAAGCCGACGGCGAACGTCGCCAGATACGCGATGTAGGCGAACGTGTCGTTGCCCGGCGGATAAAAGAGCGGCGAGATGACCGACGCCAGCGACCCGAAGATGTAAAAGTCGTACCACTCGATCATCGTGCCGACGGCGGACGCGGCGATGACCTGCGGGATTTTGTATTCGTGTGTGTCCCGCGCCTCGGCATAGCCGCCGGCGGAAGCCGTCGGGACGGCGTCTCCTCGTTGTGCCATTGCGTGTCTGCTCCCATAGGTGGTCATGGCTTTACCTTTCGCCGGGATTTTGTGGAGTTAAGCGATAGGTCGGTGATTCTCGCAGATGATTATCAATGGCTCTTGATCGCAGCGTCGCACGATCAGCCTGCGACCAACCTCTGTTCCACATCTCGCGTCTTCCAATAGATAAGTTGTCTAAGCCAAGTCCTTGTGCAACTAGCGAAGTGACGGTGTAGCCTCTAACCTCTCTTTCGTATCGAGTTCGATTAGTAGCACCTGCGACGGCGTTTGCTCCACCACTAGCAGCATCGGCAGTTAAAGCAGCCGCGAACTCTTGCGCGTCGGCGACGTGCCGCCCTTCATGTGCGACATCAACAGATAGGTTGCCGCCGCGCCTGTCACTGAGCACTACTTCAACATTAGCTGTGATAGCACCCGTAGCTTCGTTGTAAGAAAACGCGCCTGTTCTTGCTTCTGCTGCTACACCGTCTGCGAGCCGCCCCTGACTTACGGAGACGCCGTTGGCTACGCCCTCTGCGCCGTAAGAAGCCAGCGATGCGCTGACCAGATCGCGCTCCGCTCCGGCAGGCAACGCATCACGAGCACGTCCGGCAGCAGTCAACGCATTCCTAAACTCATTCCTTCTGCCAATGATTCTGTTGGCATCTCTAAGAGCGTTCCTGTCATCACCCCCTCTGCGTCTGAGTTCTTCGTCTGTCGTATTGCCGCCAAGAAAATCGTTCCAGATGTATAAGCCGTCAGGGTCACTCCATTTAAGCGGGTTGTTGATGGCGTAGCTGTAACGATTCCACGTCTGCGGGTCATAAACAGTGCCGGATGACATTAGCGGATCAACGCTCGTAAAGCGTCCCATTGTTGATCCGTAATACCGCGCGCCTGCGTAATCAAGTCCCGTCTCGCCGTCGCGCTCATAGCCAACGAACTGGAAGCGGTTGTTGTCGGCAACATATCCTTGCCCCGTCGTCCTTCCTCCAACATTCGCACCAAGTTCCGGCCTCAGTGCGCGCGAAGGGCGCGCGCGACTAATCCGACGCCCCCGGCCAGCAGCACGATCATGATAATGGTGCTGAACAGACTCGTCTGCTGAAAGTATATCTGGAGGTTCATGATGATACCGGTGAGGATGATGACGATGCCGGCGAACAGTAGTAGCCACCCGATGACTGATTTGCCGTTGAAAAAGAGGATGCCGACGCCGAAGATGAACGGCACCAGCGACATGCCGAAGGCGTTGTAGCCCCACACAGACCAGTAGCCGCTCATCACCGTCACACGATTCGTCAACAGATAAGCCCCGGCGATTGCCATCCCGACGCCGAGCATGAACTCGCCGACGCCGCCCGGCGTGCCGCCCGCGCCCCATTGTCTTCTCTCGTCTTCAATTGTGTCCATTGTTGATTCGCGTCCGCGTAACGCAAAAGTGAAAGATGATTGGTGTGGAGTATCAGCCTCGCCGCGATTACGTATTCTGATCGCGGCTGCTGATTCTCACGTCGTCCGCCGTGCCTTCTCTGCCGTCCGCGCCGTCGGAGCGGATGACGAATTGCTCGCGCGTACTCGTGTACCTGTAAGGTCGCTGCCACGGATCGAGGCGCACGACGCGCGCGAGGTAGCGCGGGCTGAGATAATCAACCAGAACCGCGTACACATCAGAGACGACGTAGGAGCCGCGCTCCGCACGGTACGCTTCGAGCGCGGCGCGAAGACTTTGCAGTTCGCCGCGCGCATACAAACTCTTCGCCGCGTTCGCTGCCGCGACGAGGGCGTCCACGTTTCTCCACTCGTCGCCCCCGAATTTAATCTCCGCGACGCGCCATTTGTTGGCCGCGTCTTTGGCGAGGCGGAACGACGCTTCGACTTCAATCACGACGACTGCCGATGACAGCAGCGAAGAAACGTCGGTCGCGCGCAACCCGCCGCGCCGAAGTTCCTTCTGTTCTTTATTACTCTCTCGGAGCGCGATGAAGTCACCGGCCAGCGCGCCGAGTTCTTCCCGCGCACGCGCTAGATTCTCAATTCCGGTTGCGCCGCCGTAGAAGTCAATTGTCTCCCACTGCCGGTCGCCGATTCTAAATTCGGTGGCGACCCACTTTCCGTCGTCAGATTTTTTGAAACGAAACGCCGTCTCGATTCCGGCATTGACGACGACTCCCGCCGCGTCCGACGAAGCAATGTCTCTCACACGCACCGCGTCCGTCTTTAATTCGGCCCCGGCCGTCCGCGCGATGACGCGCCGCGCTTCTTTCTGGCTTATCAGTTTTTCGGTTTTGCCGGGAGAGGTTTTTGCCGCCGCGCCGAAGAAAATGGCGCAACTGAAAATCAGTAAGGCTAAGCGCGCCGCGCTCGGTGGTTTTCTTCCTGAGTAGGTGTGCGTACCGGGCATCAAGAGTTTGTGCGGTGGAGCGTGTTCGGATGAAATCGGCTCGACATGATGCTAAGGAAAATCACTTACCACAAAGACACGAAAGATTGAAGGTGAGACAATGGGAAAAAGGTCGGACAAAAAGATTGTCACGTCTCACCCTTTCCCCTTTGACCTTTTCCTTTTTTCCCCTTCTTCTGATTCGTGTCTTTGTGGTGAAAACATTTTCTCAGATTCAACGCCTTCATTTGTCGCCGTGCCGTCCCCGCATTGATGACACGGCCACGTTTTATTCGGGTGGCGGTATCACACTGAAGGCGGCCATCACGCGTTCTGCCGCATCGCGTCCGAGTTGTTCGAGAACATAATCCTGCATCACGCGCCCGCGCGGCATGGGCAGTGGGACGCGCACCCGCCCGATCCTCGTTGACCCCGAATAAGGTCTCTGGTCAACGCGACCCTGCCTTTTAAGTGAACCGGTGCGCGGCGTGTAGATGTAATACTTTAGAATGATCGTTGCGGGGTCGGTGCGCCCGACGCCTCCTCGTCCGCTCATCATCGAATCTTCGTCCAACTCAATTGCGACGACGTGAGTGTCGCTCTCGTTCTTCGCGCGGTCGCGCGCCGCCTTGCGATCCGTCTTCCCGCCCGGCTTGACCGACAACATCGCCGAGTCGCTCAGACGCTTCACAAAGCTGGCGATAATCAGATCGGTGTCAATGTATGAAGAATTGAGAAAGGGGCTATCAATCTCCAGCACGGCGAGAGACAACTGCGCGGGGTTCGCCTTCGGCGCGGAGCCCCTCGGAATGGATTCGGACTCTCCACTCGGTTCGGGGATTGTCGTCGTCGTCACCGGCGGAGTCGGAGGAAGGTTTGACTTCGGCGCGCGCCGCCCGGATTGCGCAAACGTCGCGCCGCCGGGCGCGCACACCGCCAACGCGGTGAAGAGAGAGCCGCAAATGAGAGATAAGAGTGAGTTGAACAGCGGCGAGTGTTTTTGACGCATGGAACTTGTTCCTCTCTGCCGTCCCGAAGCTCCCGGCCTTCACCTTCGGCTTTCCGTCTACGTGCTTTGTGGCTTGCCGAGCAGCAAACGCAGCATGAGGAGACAGGAGACAGAAATCAGGAGTCAGAAGTCAGAATGAAGCCAAAGCTGTTTTTCTTCTGACTCCTGATTTCTGTCTCCTGTCCATCAGACCTCTACCGTCTTGTCGCTTTCCTCGTTGCGGGCAAGACGCGCGGCCAGCGTAATCGCGGCCACCATACTCGAATGCTCTGCCACGCCCCGGCCCGCGATGTCGAACGCCGTCCCGTGATCAACCGACGTTCTGATGAACGGTAGACCCAACGTGACATTCACCGCCTCGCCGAACGAGAGACACTTGATTGGGATCATCGCTTGGTCATGGTAGCACGAAACAACTGCGTCGAATTCGCCGCGCGCCGCGCGCAGGAAAACAGTGTCCGCCGAAAACGGTCCGCTCACATCAATACCCTCGCCGTCGCGGCACGCTTCGACGGCGGGGACAATCTCCGCCGACTCCTCGACGCCGAACAGCCCGCCCTCCCCACCGTGCGGATTCAAGGCCGCCACGGCGAGGCGGGGGCGCGCGATTCCCCAACGCTTCAACTCGCGGTCGGTGAGTTTGACGACGCTGATGATGCGGTCGCGCTCGACGAGACGGATCGCGTCGGCGAGGGGAACGTGCGTTGAAATTAGAACGATGCGGAGGTTTGACGCGACAAAGGCCATCGCCGATTGTTCGGCGCGGGTCAGATGCGTGAGGAACTCCGTGTGGCCGGGGAAACTATAGCCGCCGAGGAAAAGGGCGCGCTTATTTATCGGCGCGGTCGAGATCGCGTCAACGCTCCCGGCGGCGCATAATTCGACCGCCGCTTCAATATACTCGGCGGCGGCACGCCCCGCCGTCCCCGACTCGATTCCCGGTTCGACATGTCCGCTGATGTTATCGAGATGGTAAATGAGCGGGCCGCTGTGGCTTTCGGGGAGACGCTCGCCGCGCCGCACGATGTCATACCCGCACTGGAGATCAAGCGTCCGCGCGGTGTGGGCGAGGAGTTGCGCGTCGCCGACGATGACCGGGACACACACCCGTTGCACTTCCGTTTCGGCGACGGCTTTCAGCACGACCTCCGGGCCGATCCCGGCGGGGTCGCCCATTGTAATCGCGATGCGTGGTCGCCGCTTTCCCTGATGAGGAGCAGCGACGGAGTGAGATGCCGTTTCAAAAACGTCGTTCATCGCCTAATACGCGAACACGCGAGGTTAAGGTATGAGCAAATCCGTTCGCGCCCCTTTAGCCCGCGCGGCGCGTACTTTCACCGCACGATTAGTCGCCGTCTTCCGTGCCGCCGTCGCGGTCTTCGGCTTTGTACATATACTTAATGTTGTGCTTCAGCAGCAGGATGTTCGGCGCGTCTTTACGATTCACCTTCAAGGCGGCACGGTCATACCATTCAATCGTGCCTTCAACTTCCTCGCCGTCGAGCAGTACCATCACCATCACGGTATGCGCGTCCATCTGCTTCTTGTAGTAGAAAATTTCGGCGTTGGTTTCCGACGGCGGGACGCGCTTGCGCCCCTGTGCGGCGGCCAACGCGGCCGCGGACGAAGAATTCGATGACTGCTCAGGCCGTCCTCCGCCGCCGCTTCCGCGATGCGATGAATGCGACGAATGAGACCCGCCGCGATTCTGTGTGTCACGCTCTCTCGGCTGGTGCGAGTCGCCGCGCCCCTTAACTTCAGCGAGTGTTGTTCGTATCAGTTTGCGATTCACTTAATTTACTTACCTCCACCTGTTGATGCCAAAACCGGAATGTGTTTTCGACGTTCCTGACACGTTCGTAAGGCGAGTGGTGCCGAACAGCTACGACGCAGCAATCAGCAGACATTAAAAGGCCACTCATCAACGCGAGAGCTACAGTCTTTAGAGCTGATAAAGACGAGACACGGTCTGGAGACCGGATTGATTGACAATACCTGTTCAGGAATGCGCGACATGCTACAGGACGAGAAACAAAAGTTCAAGGCTCAGGAGAACAGAAGGCAGAAAGCGGAAGGCAGTTAAGATATCGGGGTATCTTAACTGCCTTCCGCTTTTGCAGCCTTGAGTAGGCTAGAGCTTTTGGTTCTGGTCTGCCTACTGCTTACTGCCTTCTGCCTTCTGTTCTCCTCAGTCTGCTTTTTTGCGAATGAAAGCCGGCACGTCCAAATCGTCGGCGCGCGGCTGTCCGCCGCCGGCGGGGCGCGGCGGGAGTTCGTCGCTCGAGCGCGCCGCGTAACGTGACGAAGAAGAAGCGGCGGCGACGGTCGAATGCGTCAGCGGTGGGCCGATGTCCGCAATATCTTTGTCAAAGCCGGTGGCGATGACGGTGATTTTCATTTCGTCGCGCAGCGTTTCGTCAATCACCGCACCGAAGATGATATTGGCGTCGTCGTCCGCCGCTTCGCGGATGATCGAGGACGCCTCGTTGACTTCAAAGAGCGTCAGGTCGCTGCCGCCGGTGATATTGATCAGCACGCCCTTCGCGCCCTCAATCGTCGCCTCCTCAAGAAGCGGCGACGAGATGGCCTGCTGCGTCGCTTCGAGCGCACGGTTCTCGCCGCTCGCCCGCCCCGCGCCCATCAGCGCCAGTCCCATCCCAGACATGATCGCCTTCACGTCGGCGAAATCGAGATTGATTAAGCCCGGCACGGTAATCAAATCGCTGATGCCCTGCACGGCTTGACGCAACACGTCGTCCGCCAACTTGAAGGCGTCCTGCAACGACACGTTGCGGTCAACGGAGTGGAGCAACCGCTCGTTCGGAATCGTGATCACCGTGTCAACGCACTCGCGCAACTCCCTGAGTCCCTGCTCGGACTGCGTCATGCGTCGTCGGCCCTCGAAGTGGAACGGCTTCGTGACGACCGCGACGGTGAGCGCGTTCAACTCGGTGGCGAGCGAGGCGATGATCGGCGCGGCACCGGTGCCAGTGCCGCCGCCGAGTCCCGTTGTGACGAACACCATGTCCGCCCCTTCGAGCGCCTCGATGATTTTCTCGGTGTCTTCGAGCGCGGCGTTGCGCCCCATTTCGGGATTCGCGCCGGCACCAAGCCCTTTCGTGAGCTTGCTGCCGAGTTGAATCTTGATTGGCGCGCGTGAGCGCTTCAGCGCCTGCAAGTCGGTGTTGGCGACGAGGAACTCGATGCCTTCGATGCCCGCCTCGATCATGCGGTTGACGGCGTTACCGCCGCCGCCGCCGACGCCGATGACTTTGATGCGCGCGCCGGTGATCGGCGGGTCGTCATCAATGAATATATTAATGCCGCTGCCCGGTTGACGGCCTTCCGGTGTCATATGAGTGATTCCTCTCTCGCTCGAAGTGCTGGACCGCTTCGATTGCGCGTCTTACGGTTATATTGGGTTTGTCGCGCCAACGGTATCAATATATAGCGGACTACATCTTGTGCCGACTGGCGCGGCAGCATACAACAACTTGTCAGAAAATACTACTAAAACGATTTCGGAATTTTGACACGAGCGCAGTCAAGCTTCCGGTGTCGCGCCGCCTGCCCGTAGAAGAGCGCGCCTCGGCCATCTGCGCGCGCTGCGCGACGAGACACAGCCCCGCCGCCGCCGCCCACGCCGGGCTTTGCACGTCCTCAATCAAGCCACCAAAGCGATCCCTTTCGGGGTAGCCGAGCCTCACGGGCGCGTCGAACACCTGCTCGGCGATCTCGACCATGCCGCTCAGAAGCGCGCCGCCGCCGGTCAGAACCACGCCGCTTGATAACTGTCGCTCCCACCCTGACTCGCGTATCTCGTCGGCAACGTGCATCAACACTTCCTCAGCGCGCGGCTGCAAAATGTCGCACAGGATTTGGCGCGACAACTGGCGCGGGGCGCGCCCGCCCACTGACGGCACCTCGACCAACTCGCCGCGCTCCATCTCGTTCAGCGAAGTGCTCAACGCGCTGCCCGTCGTCCGCTTGATGTGCTCCGCCGCCGGAATCGGCGTGCGCAAACCGAAGGCGATGTCGTTCGTAAAGTGTGAGCCGCCGAGCGCGAACACCGCGGTGTGCTGCACCGCGCCGCGTTGGTAGATGACGAGGCCGGTCGTCTCCGCGCCGATGTCCACGAGCGCGGAGCCGAATTCCTTGTCCTCGTCGGTGAGCGACGCTTCGGCGGCGGCGAGTTGTTCGAGCACCATGTCGGCGACGAACAGGTGCGCGCGGTTGACGGCGTTGATCGCGTTCTGCCGCGCTGTCACCGGACTCGTCACGATATGGACTTTGACGGCGAGACGCGCGCCGATCATCCCGACGGGATCGTTGATGCCGTCCTGATCGTCAACGATAAATTCCTGCGGCAGGCGGTCAACGATTTCGCGCCCCGCCGGAAGTTGAATCGCGCAGGCCGAATCAATCGCGCGACGCACGTCGTCGGAAGTTATCTCGCGGTCGCGCCCCGACACGGCGACGATGGCCTGACCGTTGAAGCCCATGATGTGTGAGCCGGCAAGATTGATCGTCACTTCCTCGGCTTCGAGGCCGCTCATCCGCTCAGCCTCCTCCACTGCGCGCTTCACGCTCTCAACCGCCGCTTCGGGGTTGACGATCACGCCTTTACGCAGGCCGCGCGCCTCCGCCTCGCCGATGCCGACGATGTCGATCAGCCCGCCATCGCCCGCCTCGCCGATGATACACGTCACCCGGCTCGTCCCGATGTCTAAGCCGACTGTGTGTGTAGCGCGTTTAGCCATTCGTCTCTACCGGCCCTTCTTACAAAGTTGCTGGAGCTTGCTTCATCCGACGCGGCGCGGGCGCTCCGCCGCGACGGCGGGTGCGCGCTCCGACGTTCCCTCTCTGTTGCGCTTGCGCGGCGCGTCCTCAAGTCTTTCCGCTTCTCCGGCGCGTCCCGTTTCTCGCTTGTCCTTCGCGCGACGGTGACGGTCTGCTGTCTGAGGCGTGGCGCGCGACGCCGCATCACCGCTTTTACCGGAGCCGTCCGCTCCGGCGCTCTGCGCCTGCTGCGCCTTGACGTTGGTGCCGACGACGGCGCGCGTTCCCGGAGTCAAATCAATGTATGTGATAAAGGGGCCGCGCGGCGTCTGGCGTTGCTCGTCTAGAACCTTTAACGCCTGTTGGAGCCGTTCGCCCATCTTCTCTTTGCCGAGCCGGACTTCGATCCGCGAATCGTCGCCCGCCAACTGCACGCGCACATCGCGCAAATCGTCGAGATTAACTTCACTGACTCTCTCCGCAAGTCCCGCCAACTCCCAGTCGCGCATTACCTCCACATACTTTGCGACGCGTTCACGATTCTCGGCACGCGCGTCCACCCCGCCCGACTCGTCCCACCCGCGCATAAAGAAGGACGGCATCTGATCCGCCGGTGAGAGTGTTCCGAGGCTGACGCCGTCCTCATCAACCCATACGAAGCGCCCGGCGGAATTGCGTACCACCGCGCGCGGCTCCCGCTCGGTGACGCGCACGCGCAAACCCGACGGCAAAACGCGCGACACCACGACCGAGCGCACCCACGGTTGTTCGCGCAACTCCATGCCGATGCGTTCGAGGTCGGCGTCCCACACGCCCGATGATGCGGCGGCACGGCGCACAATCGCCCGCAAGTCGTCCTTCGCGGCGCGGTGTGTGCCTTCAATGTCAACAACCTCCGCCCGAAAGAATGAAGCGGATGCGGCAGCGCGGTACGTGGCGAAGATCACTACGCCGAGGCCTATCGCCAGCAGGCACTTCAAAGCGAAAGGCACGTAGCCTAAAACAATACCCCATGACTGCCGGCTTGATTTCCGCCCAGACTGTTTGCCGCCAATCGCGGGATTGCCTCGCCCGCGCTTGGCGACGGGGCGCTGCGCAATAACGCCGTCGCCCTGCGCCTTGCCGCCGGGTGAATTGCGCCCGGCGCGCGGTATGATGACTTGCTCTCTCAGCACTTTCCTCAGCCCTCGCCCTTCTCTTTCACTCCGCTGCCCCACAACTCGACTTCGTACTCCAACTCGATGCCGTGCTCACGCCGGAACCGCTCTCTGATTTCTTCGGCGAGCGCGAGCGCGTCTTCGGCTCGCGCGTTCTCTCCTTCGGTGACGATGAAGTTGGCGTGAACGGGCGAGACGACCGCGCCGCCGCGCTTCTCGCCTTTCATGCCCATCTCGTCAATCATTTTGCCGGTACTCAAATTGCTGCCCGGCGGGTTCTTGAAGAAGCATCCGGCGGAGCGCGCGCCGTGCGGTTGCGTCGCGAATCGTTTCTGCTTCGCTTCTTCCATCCGCTCCTTAATTTTCTCCGGGTCGTCGTGTCGTAACACCAGCGTCGCGCCGAGCAACAGTTCGCCCTCACGAAAAGAAGTGTGACGGTAGTCCCACTTGATCTCTGTGCCGGGAACGACGATGACCTGTCCCCCGCGCGCGACTCTCACCGTCTCGACCACCTGTCCGATCTCATGCCCGTAAGCCCCGGCGCTCATCCACAGCGCGCCGCCCACTGTGCCCGGAATGCCGCCCAGGCCTTCGATGCCTGAGAGGCCGCGCCGCGCTACGTCAACGCACAGACGCGGCAGCGAATAGCCGGCGCTCACCGAGACATGCTCCGCGTCAAAACTCGCCGCGCCCTTCACCTCTCTCATACTCAACAAAACGTAGTGATGATCCGCGTCGTCGGCCAACACGTTACTGCCCGCGCCGAGCACGCGCCACGCAACGCCCTTCGCACCTAACTCGCCGGCGACGACCGCCGCCTCTTCTTCGGTCTCCGGCAGAAAGAGCCAATCAATTCGCCCCCCAACACGCAAACTCGTCAACTCCGCAAACCGCCGCCCCTCTTCCGCGCGCACGCCCGTCCGCGCCGCGATTTCCCTCACCGCCGCGTCGCGCGTCTTCTTTTCCGTAATGCTATTCACTTCACCCATCGTCAACACAAAAAGCGGACAAGATTTCAAATCTGTAATTTGAGATTTCAAATTCACTGTCCCCCGGCCCCCGGCCCCTGACCCCTGCCTTTCAACTTCTCCACTAACTCTTCGCCCGCGCGATAGACGTTGCCCGCGCCGAGCGTAATCACCATGTCGCCGGCGCGCACCTCTTCGAGAAGCGCGCCCGCTGCCGTCTCGACGCCGCCCGCGTACCGCACGTCTTTGTGGCCGTAGCGCTTCACCGCGTCAATCAACGTCTCGGCGGAGACGCCTTCAATCGGGTCTTCGCTCGCGGCGTAGATGTCAGTGATAAAGACCACGTCGGCGTTATTAAACGAGCGCGCGAACTCGTCCATCTGATCTTTGGTGCGCGAGTAGCGGTGCGGCTGGAAAAGCACGACCATGCGCTTTCCCTTCGAGCCGACTTTCGCCGCCGCGAGCGTCGCCTGAATCTCCGTCGGGTGGTGGCCGTAGTCGTCCACGACGACGACGCCCGCCTCTTCGCCCTTGAATTGAAAGCGGCGGTTGACGCCCGCGAATTCGCCGAGTCCTTTAGCGATCACGTCGAACGGCACTTCCAACTCGAAGCCAATCGCCACCGCCGCGAGCGCGTTATAGACGTTGTGCAAACCGGGCACGCGCAAATTCACTTCGCCGATTACTTCTGCGCCGCGCCGCACGGTGAAGCGCGAGCCGAACTCTTGATCAAAGCGAATATCGCGCGCCGAAACGTCGGCCTGCGCGCTGAGGCCGTAAGTGATGCGGCGGCGCGTCACTTCGGGGATCACGGCCTGCACGTGCGGGTCGTCGAGACACAACACCGCCGCGCCGTAAAACGGCACCTTGTTCACAAACTGCGCAAAACATTTCTGCACGTCGGCCATGTCGGTGTAGTAGTCCATGTGCTCGCGGTCAATGTTGGTGACGATGGCGAAGGTCGGCGTCAGCATTAAAAACGAGCGGTCGCTTTCATCCGCCTCGACAACCATCAAATCGCTACGACCCAACCGCGCGTTCGACCCCATCGCGCCGACGACGCCGCCAACGACGACCGTCGGGTCCATCTGCGCGTGGCCGAGCATCGTCGCGATCATCGAAGTTGTCGTCGTCTTGCCGTGCGAGCCGGCGACCGCGATTGTGTTCGGCTTCAGCCGCACCAACTCCGCCAGCATCTCGCCGCGCGCGATGACGGGAATTGAGCGCTCGCGCGCGTGGACGATTTCCGGGTTGTCGTCGCGCACCGCCGTTGACCTCACCACCACGTGCGCGTCGCCGACGTTCTCCGCCCGGTGCCCCTCACTAAATTCAACGCCCAACTTCTGAAGCCGCTCCGTCACCGCTGAACGCTTCTGGTCGGAGCCGGAGATGCGAAAGCCCATATTCGCCAGCACCTCCGCAATGCCGGACATGCCGATGCCCCCGACGCCGACGAAGTGAACGTGTTGGATACGTCTGAACATGAGCAGTAGTCAGTGGTCAGTGGTCGGTGGTCAGTAAGAAGAGTTGTCAGTTGTATTAGCAACGACGAATTGCTTTTCAACTGACCACTGACCACTGACCACTGACCACTAATTTTTCAATCAAATCAACCGCCGCGCCGGCGGCGTCGGGTCGCGCGAGATGGCGGCTCGCCGCTTCCCTGCGGGTAATCTCTTCCGGGTTTTCAATCAGCGCGGCGATTTCCTTTGCGAGCGCCGCGCCGGTCAACTCCGTTTGCAGA
>Ga0136617_10004683_pt1 | contig 12262 bp, 12 predicted proteins | sample AntDrymUQ3222106_2_FD_129672 | JGI IMG/M metagenome (GOLD analysis project Ga0136617, IMG submission 129672) | Polar desert sand microbial communities from Dry Valleys, Antarctica - metaG UQ322 (21.06) | ecosystem: Environmental > Terrestrial > Soil > Desert | place: Antarctica: Dry Valley...
AACCTTTTGGGCCACCGGATGATCCAATCCCCACGCGATGACTGAACCCGGCCTTGGAGCGGCGATTCTGGAGCACGAACAGACTGGCAGGCCCGATTCGGACGCGATAGACGCAACGCTGGCCGCTAGCGGCGATGCCAGCGCATTCGAGCGGCTCTACCGGCACCACGTGCCCCGGATCTACAGCCTGGTTCGCCGCATGCTGGACGATGACGATGCGGACGAGGTGACTCAGGATGTATTCGTCCGCGCCTGGCAAAAGCTGGGAACCTTTCGAGGTGAAGCCGCCTTCGGCACCTGGCTCCATCGCCTGGCGGTCAACGTCATTCTGGCCCGGCGCGAGATGCTCGGCACCCGGCGGAAGCGGTATATCGAAGGAGATGCAGTATTGGAGGTTCTCCCGACTCGCAGGCCCGGACCGGAGCTGACGATGGATTTCGAATCCGCAATGGAGCGCCTGCCGGACGGCGCCAGAGAGATCTTCGTACTGCATGATGTGGAGGGCTATCGGCACGAGGAGATTGCCCAGATGCTCGGACTGGCCACGGGGACCTCGAAATCCCAGCTGCATCGCGCCCGGCTCGCCTTGCGCCGCCACCTCGAGCGATAAGAAGGAGGAGACATGAGCGACCGCTGGGTGGAACGGTTGTCGGAGTACCTGGATGGGGAGTTGCCCGTGGCTGAACGGGCCGCCCTCGAAGCGCACCTGGAAAGCTGTTCCGACTGCCGGGCCATTCTGGCCGGCTTGAGGCGGGTCGCGGCCCGGGCCCATTCGATGGAGCTGCAGGCACCCCGGCATGATCTGTGGCCCGGCATTGCCCGCAGGATCGGCGCAACTCCCGCCCGGGACACACCAGCGGGCCGGAGATGGAGCTTCTCGTTACCGGAGCTCGCGGCCGCGGCGGTTGTGCTGATGACGCTCTCGGGCGGGGCCGTGTGGATCAATCGATCGAACATTTCGGCGCCAGCCATTGCCCCCGTCGCCACTGGTAGTGGTTTGCCGACCCCCACCCCGGCCATCCACGCCAACCGCAGCGCCGCGCAGAGCTACGCGGCAGCAGTGGCCGACCTGGAACAGGTGCTTGCCGGAGGACGGGGCCAGCTCGACTCGACGACCGTCCGGGTGATCGAGCAGAACCTGGCCGTGATCGACCGGGCGATAGCCCAGGCGCAGCGAGCCCTCAACGCCGACCCCGCCAACCTCTACCTCAACACGCATCTGGCCGAGACGATGCGGCGTAAGCTCGATCTCCTGCGTCAGGCCGCCACTCTCGTCCCCGTCAGTTGAAAGGACTCTGATCGTGTTACTCACCTTGGCCGCCGCTGTTCTCACTCTGGCCGCCGCACAGCAGGTCGACACAACAGTGGCCGCTCAACGGGGCCAGCGGCTCCAGGTGAACGCGTTCGGCGGAGATGTCACCGTCCGGTCTTGGAATCGGGACGCCGTTCAGATCCAGACATCAACTCCCGGCCGGCAGCGGGTCGAGGTCTCGGCATCGGCCACCAGCATCAGCGTTCGAACCCAGGGAAGGCGGGGTCAGCATACCGAGGTTGACCTCCGTATCAGCGCTCCCGCCTGGATGCCGGTCACCCTATCCGGGGTACACACCAACGCCACTTTGGAGGGGATTCGGGCCCCGATCTCGGTGGAGACTGTCGAAGGCGAGATCAACGTGAACGGCGGCGACGGGCTGATCTCGCTGAGGTCGGTCCAAGGCTCGGTAGCACTGCGGGGAGCCAAGGGGAGAATCAGTGTCTATTCGGTCAATGAAGATGTCCAGGTTACCAGCTCCGCCGGTGAGATCATGGCTGAGACAGTTAACGGGGAGATCACGTTGGAGGGCGTGGATGCGGCCAACGTCGACGCCAATACGGTAAACGGTGACATTGCATACGCCGGTCCAATCCGGAACGGCGGACGTTATTCCTTCTCCACCCATAATGGTGACATCACGCTGACAGTAGCCGAGGGCTCAAATGCCAACGTGGCGGTGTCCACCTTCAATGGAGAGTTCGAGTCCGAGTTCCCGGTGCCCCTGAGCGGCACCCGAAAAGGAAAGGGGTTCACATTCACCCTTGGCACAGGAAGCGCCCAAGTGACCCTGGAATCGTTCCAGGGAACCATCGAGCTGGTTCGTCCCGGGGGCCGGAAAGACCGGGAACGGCGGGAAAGGCGCGAGGACTAGACAGACGGGACCTCCAATGATTTCGCAATTTGAGGGAACCTTTCGACCGAGTCGATTGTCCCCGTAGGTGAATTGAAACTAGTCGGTTTTGTAACAAACTTCCCCGCGTCAACAAGGCTTCTTCACTCGGCCCCTTCCTGCCCGGGTCAACCCCCTTCAAAAAGAAGCCAGGGCAAACGAGGATGGCCACTGTAATGGTGCGTATCTAAATGAGTTATGGGACGACAAGTCGGCAGGAGATCGCTGCTGGTAACTCCGACGCTGGCACTCGCTGCAAGCAGTCGTGCGCCTCATCAGTGTGGGGCATCAGCTGTAGCTTTTTTATACGCCAAGTGACGCTAGAGCCCGGGCACGGGTCTTGTATTCTACAGGCGTGAGAGGGACCAGAGCCTGTATCGGCAAGCCGTGTCAAACCTTAGCCCGGAGTCAAGCAGATGAAGACCCCGTTGAAGAATGCCCTGTTAGGCGCTACTGCATTACTTCTGATCGGGGCCGGCAATGCCCGCGCCCAAGTGGGTTTGACCTCGAACGTGGCCACGGTGGCCCTGACCGCCACTAAAAACGCCACACTCTCGGTGACCCCGACTGCGTCGGTCGCGACTTTGGCGAGCATCACCGATGGATCCAACGTCAACGACTTCGGGCCGGTCAGCCTGACCACCGCCTGGAACCTGACCGCGGGCTCCTCGGTGCGGCTGGTTGGATGGTTCGCGACCCCCGCTCAGGCCCTGGCCAATGGAACTGATTACATACCGTCATCCAAGGTCGAAGGCCGTGTGGGTGCCACTGCATACGCTCCATTCACCGGGGCCCCGGTGGGCGCCGTCGGCGTGGCTGGCGGAAGCCTTCAGCTGTTCAGCCAGAGCGTGGGCGCCGGTACCCGCTTCGGAAGCAGGACCGACCAGCTCGACCTTCGCTTGGACCTGACCGGCACTACCACCCTCGCGGGTGACTATACCGGTACCTTGAACCTCCAGGCAATCGTCCAGTAGACCTTCGGACCTTCTGGCTCAGAGCCATGCCCCTTTACAAGTACCGACTGGGACTCCTCGCCCTGAGTGCGCTCCACGCGCTCGGGGCGCAGGAGCTTTCAGCCCAGGCGCAGATTATCAGCCTGGCGGCAGCCAACCCTGGGCAGCTGATAGTGACCGTACACTCTGGTGCAGTGCAAAATCTCACAGGAGTGACCGACAACGCGGTGAACGACTTTCCTGCACCGGTGGTGATCAACACCGACTGGAACGTGCAGCAGAATCAGACCAACACCATGAACCTCGTGGCTTATTTTACGCTCCCTGCACAGGCAATGGTGGGCGGCACGACCCAGATTCCTTCCAGCCGCCTGCTGGGCCGTATGACGACCGGCATTCCTGCGGCATTCACGGCCTTCACTCAGAATGGTCTTGGCGGTGTGGGAACGGCGGGAGGGAGCCTTCAGCTCTTTGCCGTGAACATCACCAACGCCAACAAGAAAGACAATCGGACCGATAACTTGGACCTTCGACTGAACTTGGTGGGATTCCCGCCCCTCGCGGCGGGCGCCTACGCCGGAGTCCTGAACATTCGGGCAGTTACTCAGTAGCAGTCGTAGTTGATGAGTGCGCCGGCGGAACCTTCACCCCCAGACTGCCGGCGATAAGCTAAAGGCCCTATGCGATTACTCGCCCTTGGTGCGTGCTGGCTCCTTGCTGCCTTCCCGCTCGCCGGCCAGTCGGTCAGCCCACCCATAGCCGAATATCAGGAGCGGGCCCGTTCCAGCTTCCAGCTTCACAATGGCTCGCTCTTTCCACTCACGGTGGTTCTCGAGATCCGTGGCTTTCATGTGACGGACCAGGGCGAGGTCACGGATGTGGCACTCGACACCAGCCGGATTCAGGTGAAACTGTCCGCGATGAGTTTCCGGATTCCGCCGCGAGGGTCGTACCGGGTCTTCTATGAGGCCAGCGGTGATAGCCTGCCGGCGTGGTTCAACATTCTGAGCGCCATGAGCGGCACGCGAACCGAGAGCGGACTCAATGTCCGGCTCCTGCTGCCACACGTCGTCTATCTAAACCAGAAGCGGCCGCTCAAGAAGAACGAGGTTGCCATCCGCTCGCTGGAATTCGACCCCCAATCGAAAAAGACCCGGATCCAGCTCGAGAACCTGGGACCGCACCTGGGACGCGTGCTTCAGGTAACTGTGGCCGACGGTCGCACTACAAGCGAGCCGAGCGGAGGCTTTCCACTCTTCCCCGGGAGGCGTCGCTGGACCGAGGTGCCCTGGGATGGCGCGACGCCGCCGAACCGCCTGACAGTCCGCTTTGCCCGCTTCAGCATCGATACCGCGCTGACCGCCACTCTAAAGTCGCTGGCCACCGACACCACCGCGGGCGTTCCGCGGCCATAATGGTGCTCCTCTACCGCCGGCTGGTTGCGCTGGGCGTGCTGGCCTGCCCTCTCCTCTGCCTTCCCTCCCTGGCGCGCGCCCAGACGGTGGTGGAGGTCCAGGGTGGAGGCTCGTCCCTCAATGGCGGCTACGGGGCAACGGCCAACTTCTGGCGCTCGAGCGTAGACGGGTGGATCGGCCTGGGCTATCTCGACGGTTTCCGGGTCGGTGCCTTCCTGCGCTCGGCGGTCAACAAGGACACTCTGCGGATCGGCAACGATGCCCTGGTGATGCGGCTGCCCACCGATGTGTTCACCCCCGGGTTCAATCTGCTGGTGCAAGGCGTGAGCTTCACCGGCGGCAACGAACGCTCTTCCTATCTAGCATTCGGCGGCGCCAGCTCAGCGGGTCTCGGCGCCCCTTCGTTTCAGGCGAGCAACATTGAGGAGCCGATGGGCGCCGTCTTCGTCCGGCACCGGGTAGCCCCGACCGTGCGGCTCAGCGCAACCACGCTGTTCGCCGACCAGCAAACGATTTTACCGGGAGTGCAGTGGCAGCCCACTCCGGATCTCACCGCGGCCCTTGTAGGCGGCGTGGGTTCGGGCCGGCCGTACGCCGCTACGAGCCTGGTCTTGCGCCAGGGCCCGCTCGCTGTGAAAGCATCCTACGCGTGGAACCCCAACCGGTTCCGCCGCGCCGCGGTGGCCACGCCCAACCAGACGGAGGTCGACCGCGAGAATATCATGATCACATACGATTTGAGCCCGGAATTCTCGATAGGCGTGGGCCGCCAGAACTACGTGCAGGACTCTGCCGACAGCAAGCCCGCCATCCGCGCCGCCGGAAACACGGTGTTTGCCGGTGGGGTCTGGTCGAACACCCGGCTGACCGCGGGGCTCTACGATTCCCATTCCGAAGGCACCTCTAACCTGAGCTCCTACATTGCGGTGGGACGAAACCTGACCCAATGGCTCGATGCCGAAGTCTTCGTGCTGCAGAGCCGGCCAGAAGGAATGCCCGTCGTTACAACTCCTCTCGCCAATCTCCGGTGGCGCCTGTCGTCTCGAATCGGCCTGAGCCAGCAGGTCTCCTTTCACGACGGTCGCCCCACCGTGCTGTTCGGCGCCAGCCTTATTACCCCGATCGGCGAGTTCGTGGCCGATTACCAGGTAGTACACCAGCCCCTCCAGCCGACCAATCCATTCAGGAGCGCACTGAACCTGACCGCACGGCTGCAGCTCGGAAAGTATTCGACCAGTGTGGGGACATTCGTGCAGCCTGACGGATCGGTGGACTACTCCGCGTCGGGAAGCACTTTCCTTTACATGGGCTCATTCGGGGGCGCGCAGCCGCAGCAAGTGGGCGGACGAATGGCGCGCTACGTGATTCGCGGCACTGTACGGGACGAAGCCGGCAACCCGGTTGAAGGCGCCGCGGTGGACATCGGCGGACAGGTGGTTTTCACCAACTCGAGCGGAGAGTTCTTCCACCGGGTGGGCCGACCGGGCCGCTCCACGGTGGGGGTGCTGACCGGCGAGTTCCTGCTGCCGGGCCAGTGGGAAGTTGTCAGGGCGCCGGCCGCCGCCCTCGCGGGTTCCGAGACGGGCTCCGGGATCGAGATCATTCTGCGGCACCCCGCACCCGCCGGCGAGTAAAGAAAAAGCGCCCGGCAAGCCGGGCGCACATGCTGCTGTCAAGGCCGCGCGTTCAGGGCATTGCCAGCTGATCGGTGGCAATCGCGGCGTGGTCGATCACCAGCGCAACCCGGCGGTTCTCCAGGCCGACGTCCCCCGGCCCTTTGGCGCCCGGCACGACCTGGCGGTTCCGGGCCTCACCGTAGCTGACCGACCTAACCTGCGCCGTCTCGAAGCCTCCCGCCGACGCCAGATATTCCTTCACCGCGTCCGCTCGGCGCTGACCCAGCCTTTGATTGTAGGCCGCCCTTCCCGCGGGGTCGGTGAATCCTTCCACAGTGACCAGCGCCCCGGGGTAGTGCTCCTTGACCACTTCGGAAAAGCGATCCAGCACCGGCCGGTCTGCCTCCCGCAGCTCGCTCTTGGAGAACTCGAAATGGACCGGGACGTTGAACTTTAACCTGTCCCTGATCCTCTCGATGCTCACATTGTACTCGCTGCGAAACGCCTGCAGCTCCTGATCCAACGCGTCGAGACGCCGGGTGTGATCGGTCACGAGCTGATTGGTGGAGTCGATCCGGGAGCCGAGTTGGGCGTCTCCTGTCTGGACCTCTTCTCGCAAGCGAGCGACTTCAGCGCTGAAATCTTCCCGGGTAACCTTGGCCGCGCATCCCCCCAGGCCGATTGCCATTCCGAGAGCGCCAACAATCGCGACTACCCGGGTTCCGCGGACACCTGTAACCATGAGCACCCCCTTTCGGTGGACAGCGCTACCCCATCCCGAACACCGCTTCCCTGCGCGTCAATCTGGTAGCGCGAGGATCGATGTGCGGATGGTCAAAGAGTACTGCAGTGTCAAACTGGCGGAGAGGCGTCCAGTCAGCCGTGATTCAACTCACGCTATTGGGAGGAATCAGCGGACATCCAGCAACTCGACATCGAAAACGAGAGTGGCTCCTGGCGGTATGGCCGGCGGAGCACCCGCAGTCCCATAGCCGAGATCGGCCGGAATGACGAGCTTGCGGCGACCACCGACTTTCATGCCGGCGACCCCTTCGTCCCACCCTGCGATTACCTGTCCCGCCCCCAGAGTGAAGCCGAACGGCTGATTGCGGTCTCGACTGCTGTCGAACTTTTCCCCGTTGGGCAGCCATCCGGTGTAGTGCACCGACACGGTGCGATCGGCGGTGGCCTCGGTCCCCTCTCCTCGAGTCACATCTTGAAAGCGGAGCCCGGATGGTGTCTTCGTCAGGGCGGTTGTATCAACCTCGAGCGCCGCGCTGAAACCGGGCGACTCGATGCCTTTGTCGCGGTCGGCCGGACCCCCGCAGGCGAGCAGGCCAGCCAGCGTGAGCACAACGAGAGAGCGTTGCAGGGGATCTCCTACGATGTCTGTGGAAGTGGCCGAAGGGGCGAGATCAACCGGACCGGGGTCTCGCCAAATCGGGACGGCGGGATTTGAACCCGCGACCCCTGCAACCCCATTGCAGTGCGCTACCGGACTGCGCTACGTCCCGGACGTACAAAAGAAGCGGTAATTGTACCCCCGGAGGTCCAGCGGCGGAAGCCCCGAAAAGTGGTGAACGCGATGGCCCCCGCCGGTCGGGCCCATGACTTGCCCTCTTCGCTCAACGGACCCGAAAGCCGGGGTCCGGGCACGGCAATTCGGGATATGGTGCCGCATGGTGCGACGCCGAGCCCCAACCGAGGGACCTATCATGAGTGAAGATCGCGGACGGCCATGGGAGTCCGGGGGAGACCCCCCCTGGGATGCGCCGGGCGTGGAATCCGGGGCCGAATGCGAGTCCTGGCGGGGTTCTCTCCATCAGGACGATTGGCCGGAGAGTCTGGCAGGGCCGGAGTATTGGCTGTACAAGAAGCAGCGCGATGAATGAAGGCGGAAAGGTGTCCGCTACCTCGCAACCCGCAGCACCGCCAGCGCGACCCCTGCGATAATCGCGGCACCCCCCAGCGCCGTATGCCATCCCACGCTCTCACCGGCAAAGAGCACCCCGAACACCACCGCCACCAGTGGCGTCACCAATGGAATCATCAGCACCCAGCTGACTTCGGTATGGCGGATGAGCCAGTAATACATCAGGAATGCGACCACTGACCCCAGGACTGTGAGGTACGCCAGCGCCGCCCAGGCGAGTGGTGTCCAACTGAGAAGGAGCGGGTTGCCTTCGAGGACGATTCCTCCGAGCAACAGGGGAATGCAGCCTCCAGCCATCTGCACGCCGGCCAGCACCGAGGGCTCGATGTGGGTGCCGCCGGCTTTGATCAGGACGCCGGCGTGAGCCGTCGCCAGTGCGGCCAGGATAATTCCGAGGCTGGCCCAGAAGGCGAGCGGGCCGCCGATGCCCAGCTGCCCCGAGCAGACGATGGCCACCCCGACCACTCCGAGCAGCACACCGGACACCTTCCACGCATTGAGCGGCTCACTCGCCAGATACCGATGGGCAAGAGGAAGTCCGAATAGTGGCACGGTGGCGCTCAGCACCGCCGCCAGGCCGGAGGAGATGTACTGCTCGCCCCAAAAGACGAGTGCGTAGTTGAGGGTGATGGTGAGAAACGCCGTATACGCCAGCAACCGCCAATCGCGTGCGGCGGTCGGCAGACGAAGCCCCCGCGCCCCGCTGATGACGAAGAGTATCACCGCCGCTGCCGCGAAGCGGACGCCCGCGAACGTCAGCGGCGGCAGGTCCCGAAGACCAAGCTTGATGGCTAGCCACGTCGACCCCCAGATGGCGCAGAGACAGAGCCAGACTATGAGCGCCAGACGAACACTGACCTTCCGTGCTGGGACAGGCTCGGGTTCGCCATTCGTCCTGGAAGAAGGCGAAACCCTGCCCGCTACCTCGGACTCGGTTCGAACAGCGTCAGGACAGGGCACACTGGTCACAACAGCTCCTGATGAGCGGCGTTTCAATATTGACCCAATATCAATATTGACACAATGGTTGTCAAACCACAGATTGACTCTATGACAATCTGGGTTCCCGACCTCCCGAAGGACTCTGAGCCAAAGTATCAGGCACTCGTCGACGCCCTGGATCGTGACATTGGAACCGGAGCCCTCCCTCCGGGTACCCGCCTGCCCACCCAACGCGAGCTGGCCAGTCGACTGGGCGTGGCGATCGGCACGGTGAGTCGAGCGTATGCCGTGGCGGAGCGCCGCGGGCTCCTGAGCGGCGAGGTGGGCCGGGGTACGTTCGTCCGCCGACGAGAGTCCGGTTTGCAAGAGGGCGCCAAGGACGAAGGCGACGATCCGGCTCTGCTCGACCTGAGCAAGGGGCGCCTGGTGCGGGATTCACGGGACCCGACCCTCAGACGATCGCTCGAGGCCATATCACGCCGGCCCGATCTCGACCGGCTGGTAGACTTCTATCAGCCGGCAGCGGGCATGGCGCGTCACCGCGCGGCGGGCGCCTCCTGGATACGACGCACCGGTCTCGATGTCGCTCCAGAACGTGTTGTTGTCACCAGCGGCGCCCAGCATGGCGCGGCCATGGTGCTCGCCACAATCGCCCGTCCGGGCGATCTGATCCTCACCGAGGAGGTGACCTACGCCGGCATTAACGCGCTCGCGGGTCTGCTGCACCTTCGGCTCAGGGGCGTGGCGCTCGACGAACATGGCATCCGGCCAGACCGATTCGAGGCCGCATGCCGCTCGACCTCCCCACGGGCGCTGTTCTGCATGACGAATCTGCAGAATCCAACCGGGCGCACAATGCCCCTTGCTCGGCGGCAGCAGATCGCCGCCATTGCCCAGGCCTACGACGTGGCTCTGATCGAAGACGACGTCAATGGTTTTCTCCCCACCCATCCGCTTCCACCGCTGGCCCAACTCGCACCGGCACACACCTACTACATCACCGGCACGTCGAAGAGCCTGGCACCGGGGCTCAGAATCGGGTACGTGGTTCCTCCACCGCAACGGCTCGAGCGTATCGCCGCCACAATTCGGGCGACCACCTGGCTCACCTCGCCGATACTGGCCGAGTTGGTGACTCTATGGATCGAGAGCGGCGAAGCCGACGAGATGGTGGAGTGGAAGCGAAACGAGATTGCGGCGCGGCACGACCTGGCGCTGGAGATCCTCGGGCAATGGCTTCCACCGGGGCCCGTGAGCTTTCACCTCTGGCTCCCACTGCCAGAGCCCTGGCGGACCGAGGCGTTCGTGGCTCAGGCGCGGGCCAGAGGCGTGATGGTAACGCCGTCAGAGGAATTTCTGATCGGCCGCGACAGCGCGCCGCACGCAGTGCGGGTGTGCTTGGGAGCCACCTTGGGCCGTGACCGTCTGGAGGAGGGGCTCCGGCGGTTGTCGGTGCTGCTCGCCCAGGGCCCGGAGCCGGTGCTGGCGGTGTACTAAGGAGCTAAGAGCTGGAGCTGGGAGCTAGGAGCTGGGAGCTTTATCGATTTCCTTTAATCGGCGCAGTCCTGGCACCTTTACAGCCGTTACGGCCACCACCACAAGCGTGGCAATCCCACCCAGCACCACGGCGGGCACCGCACCCAGCAGCCGCGCGGCGGTTCCCGATTCGAAGGCTCCTATTTCGTTCGAGCTCCCGATGAATATCGCATTCACCGAGGATACCCTTCCGAGGAGATGGTCCGGCGTCAACACCTGCAGCAGCGTGGAACGAATCACCACGCTCACGGTATCGGCCATGCCGCTTGCCGCAAGCAGCGCAATCGAGAGCAGGAAGTTGCGTGAGAGGCCGAAGCCAATGATGCTCAGGCCGAACACTGCTACCCCGATCAACAGCGCCCGCCCTGCCCGCCGGAGCGGAGGAAGGTGCGCCAGCACCAGCGACATCACTACCGCTCCAACGGCAGGCGCGGCTCGGAGCACACCCAGCCCCTCAGGACCCACATAAAGGATCTCGGCGGCGAACACGGGCAACAATGCCACGGCTCCCCCGAACAGCACCGAGAACAGGTCGAGCGAGAGCGCTCCGAGAATGACCGGCTGTCCCCGCACGAAGCGAATGCCGGTCGTGAGGCTCTCCATAAACGGCTCGGTGGGTGGCGCCGCGGGCCGGGGTGGGTGCTGCATCCACGCCAGGGCGATTAAGCCGGCCGCCATGATCGCCGCATCAACTCCGTACGCCGCCGTGGCGCTTCCGAATCCGTACACCAAACCCCCGATGGCGGGGCCCACTACAGTGGCGAGTTGCCAGCTGGAACTACGCCAGGTGACGGCGTTGGGATAGAGGTCACGCGGCACCAGCTCGGCCCCGAGCGCGGATCGTGCGGGCTGAAGAAAGCTTCGAGCAATGCCACTGAGGAAAATGACCAGATAGATCGGCCAGACGCGCTCGGCGGTGATGACGCCCGGCCTGAGGCTGAACCCGAGCAGCGCGACCGAGCACAGGAACAGCGCCGCCAGTGCCGCCAGTGAGATGCGGAGCCGGTTCATCCGGTCGGCAACGTGGCCGGCGAACAGCGCCACGGCGACGAAGGGAACCGCCTCCGCCAGACCGATGAGTCCCAGCGACAGCGGATCGTGCGTGAGGTCGTAGATCTGCCAGCCCACTACCACGGCCTGGATCTGGGTGGCCACGGTCATCGCCATGAGGCTGCCGACAAACCAGCGGAAGTTGGGAATGCGGAGGGCAGCGTAAGGGTCATGCCGGGGAGGCTGATTCATGCGCGGCGGAAGGTAACGTTCAGACGGCCGACTGCCAACGCTGCGTTCTGCAGAACCCGGGTGTTTTTTGCCGCGTCGGCTAGACTCTGCTGCCCGTAGCTAAACGCCTAAGTGCTTGTCACTTAAGCAGCGTCGGGTTCGGCAACTGACGGCCCGTTTTGTGCAAACGGAACCCGGATCACTTAGCGGTTCTCTTTCCGCACTCTAAACCCCTGGCAGCCATGAAGCGACAGCTTATTCTCTGGACCACGCTCCTGGCCCTGGCAGGGTGCGCGTCCTCCATTCCGTCGGCCCCGAGACTTCCCGTCTCACCCATTTCGAGCTCGCCGTTGCTGAACGTCGAAGTGCCGTCCACCGGCCACGCCGCCGCCGCCGACGCCGCTCTCAACGACCTGTCTGACGCAGCACCGGATTCGAGAGT
>Ga0136617_10004684_pt1 | contig 12261 bp, 11 predicted proteins | sample AntDrymUQ3222106_2_FD_129672 | JGI IMG/M metagenome (GOLD analysis project Ga0136617, IMG submission 129672) | Polar desert sand microbial communities from Dry Valleys, Antarctica - metaG UQ322 (21.06) | ecosystem: Environmental > Terrestrial > Soil > Desert | place: Antarctica: Dry Valley...
CCGGCGTGGCGTCTCCTGCGTCATGTGGGGGATCGCCGCCACCAAGTCGGCTCGCACGGCCAGCCCCGGATGCACGTGGAAGCCGGTTTCGGCCTTCACTCGCTCGATCGTCGCCTGGTTACCAGGGTCCACGACGGCCACCAGCAGGCCGTTGTCGGGGGTGAACTGCACCGGCAGCGCCGTCAACTCTTCGGCGACCGCCCGAGGCAACAGCGCCGCGGCGTCCGGATCCACGGCGCCAGGGGAGCAGTCCGCGAACGGCAGGTTCATCTGACGCGCCACCGCCGCCACGATCTGCTGCTCGGTGGCCGCTCCCATCTCCAGCAGCGTCCGGCCCAGCGACGCCCCCCGAGCCTGCTGCTGGGCGACTGCGTCGGACAGGACGTCCTGGTCGATCACTCCTTGTTCAACGAGGACGTCGCCGAGTCCCTTGCTCATCCTGGCCTCCGGCCGCACGCAGACACCCACGACGGGCGTCTCGTACAGATCGTCGGCGGATCGGGGGCGCGGCTTGAGCCCAACCGTGCAGCTCGGCGCTACACGACGACGCGCGCGATTTCTTCCAGCGTCGTGTGGCCCAACAGCACCTTGGCCAACCCGTCCTCGCGCAGCGTGCGCATGCCCTGCGCGGAGGCGCACTTGGCGATGTCGTCGGTTGAGGCGCGCTCGACGATCAGCCGTTCGATCTCTTCGCTGACCGGCATGACCTCGTGCACTGCGAGGCGTCCCCGGTAGCCGGTCTTGGTACAGCTGGAACACCCGACGGGCCGGTACAAGGTGGGCGCAGCGTCCGCTCCGTCCAGCGGCAGACCAGCGGCGACAAGCTCAGCGCTGGATGGCTCATAGGCGTCTTTGCACTTGCTACACAGCCGCCGGGCCAGCCGTTGGGCCAGCACGCAGTCGACCGCGGAGGCGATGAGGAACGGGTCGATGCGCATCTCGGTCAGGCGGGTGACGGCCGCTGCGGCATCGTTGGTGTGCAGCGTTGACAGCACCATGTGGCCGGTCAGCGCCGCCTCCATGCCGATCTGCGCGGTCTCGTGGTCACGCATCTCGCCGATCAGCACCGTGTCGGGGTCCTGGCGCAGGATGGAACGCAGCGCGCCGGCGAAGGTCAGCCCGGCCTTGGGGTTGACCTGGACCTGGTTGACACCCGGAAGGCGGTATTCGACCGGGTCTTCGATGGTGACGACGTTGATCTCGGGCTTATTGATCACATTCAGCGTGGCGTACAGCGTCGTGGACTTGCCTGACCCGGTGGGACCGGTGACCAGGATCATCCCGTAGGGCTTGACGAAGCTGCGCTCGTAGCGCTCGTAGTTGCCCTCGAGAAAGCCGAGGTCGGACAGCTGCAGCAGGATGGAAGTCTTGTCGAGGATGCGCATCACGACTTTCTCGCCGTACACCGTTGGCAACGTCGACACGCGCAGATCGATGGCCCGCCCTGCGGCCCGGATACTGATGCGCCCGTCCTGTGGGACCCGCCGCTCGGCGATGTCGAGCTCGGCCATGATCTTCAGCCGGCTGACGACCCCGGCGTGGATCTTGCGGCCCTGCGACGTGACCTCGTGCAGGACCCCGTCGACCCGGTAGCGGACGCGCAGGTCGTGCTCCTGCGGCTCGATGTGGATGTCCGATGCCCGGTCGGCCACCGCTCGGGTGATCAGCGCGTTGACGAACTTGACGACCGGTGCTTCGTCGACGACCTCCTTGAGCGCAGCAAGGTCCGTGTCGCCGTCGTCGAAGCCGCCCAGCTCATCGGCGACGTCCTCGACCGACTCCCCCATCCGTGCCCAACGGTCGATGGCGGCGATGATGTCGCTGCGGACCGCCACGACGGGGCGGACCTCCCGGCCGGTGGCGCTGCGGATGTCATCCAGGGCGACGACGTTGGAGGGATCGCTGAGTGCCACCACCAGGGCACCCGTCGGATCGCTGCCGATGGGCAGCATGCTGTGGCGCCGGCACATGCTCTCGGGCAGCAGCGAGGCGGCGATAGCGTCGATCTGGCGGTCGGCCAGGTCAACGAAACCCAGCCCGAGCTGCTTGGCCAGCGCCGCCACCAGCCCGGCCTCGGTCGTGAGCCCCAACTCGATGAGGACGCGACCGAGAGACTTGCCGGAGGCCTGCTGTTGCTGCTGCGCCCGAGCCAGGTCCGAACGCGTGATGACCCGTTCGGACAGCAGAACGTCGGCCAGTTGGCGGACGGCGGTAGCCGGCATCGGGCGGCTACTCCTCGCGCCAGTCCTGCACGGCGAACTGACCCTTGCCGTGGCTGAGCAGCTCATCGTCGAAGTGGAACTGCCAGCCACCCTGGTTGGTGATCGTGCCGCAGATCAGCGACCCGAAGACTTCTGCCTGGGCGCTGCTCGGGTTGCCCTTGCAGTTGGACTCCGGGGCGTAGATGGCGGCGGCGATCTTGGCGTGGTTGCCGAGCTCTACGTCCCCCCCGCTGCTGTAGATCTGCAGGTCAGTCGAATCGGGCGCCGAGGCGCCGGCGGTGCAACCCGCTAAGCAGTTGACGCTGCGTTGGTTCTTGATGCTGACGTTGCCGGCCACGTAGATTTGCACCGGCGCGCTGACGGTGGTCTCGATGTCGATGATCAGGTCCTGCACGCAGAAGACCTCGGGCGTGAGGGGGGGTCCCAGGTCGCCGCCATTGACGGAGGCCGTCCACGAGTTGAGCGGGGTGCCGCAAGCAGCAAGCTGCTCGTCGATGAAGGCGGTGTCCAGCTGGTCGCCGACCTGCATGGGCGGGCCGATCCGGGCCGAGGGTGTGATGGCCTCGGGCGTGTTGCGCACGTCGTCGCACCCGCTGCCGCCGGTGTGTACGCAGCGGCTCAGGTCCGGATAGGCGTCCCAGTTGTAGAGCACAACACCGTCGACCGTGGTGCTGGATCCGTTGAGGCGGATGTCCTCATTGCCGGCGACGATGCCGTTGCCGGTGTACCACCCGGACGTGCCGTACGAGTCCGCGCCGTTGCCGCCCGCGAAGCTCAGTCCGCGGTCAGCAAACGCCGCGAGAAAGAATCGCGGCTCATCCTTGACGGTGGCCTCGACCGTGCGGTCAGTACCGTCGGGCATGGTGCCGGTCGAGGTGATCTCCCACTCGACCGGGCTGACGTTGGTCGCGGTCCAACTGTAGGAGGCGTCGCCGATTGCCCCCGCACCGCTGGGCGACGCGGGATCAAGACTGCCGCGCACGATGCGGTGGGTGGCCTCCTGGATGCCGGCGTCGGCGGCCTGGATGACCGTGGTGTAGCTGCGGTCAAAGCGCGTGGCCCGCGTACCGGTCAGGGTCGCCGACACCATTACCACCACCAGGCTGGTGACGATGATCGCGGCGAGCATGGCCAACGGCAGGGATCCGCGGTCGTCGTGCAGCTGTCGAAGCACCTTGAACATCGGACGCCTCACTTGTCAGTTCACGCTGTTGCGAAGGAAGATTCCGGTCTCGACCCGGATGGGGTCCTGCTCGGGCAAGGCACGGGCGAGCACGACCTCGACCTGGCCGATGTCGTCGAGTGCGTCCGTCCCTGCGACCCAGGGTTGCCCGTCAGTCCTGGTGTAGGTGAACGTGGGACCGGCCGAGGTGTCGAGAGCGGCGATCAAGGGCTTGCTGGCCGTCGACGCCACCGTTGAGGTCGTCGGCGTGGAGTAGAAGGTGCGGGTCTCTGTCATGGTCCCGCCAGCGGCCACGTAGTCGTAGCGATATCGGCCACCGTTCCGATAGACGGTGAGGCTCAGGGTGTCGGGCTGGGCCACCAGGATGGGGTCGGCCGCACGCAGATCTCGACCGATGCGGTGTGCGCCCACCTCCAGGTCGGTCAGCGCGTACACCCTGGCCTGGCCATGACGGGCCGTGGACAGCGCCTGCACGACCCCGGCTGTGACGATCGAGCCGACGACGGCGAGCAACGTCACGACGACCAGGAGCTCGACCAGGGTGAACCCGGCCTCATGGTGCGGTACGCGACGCAGCGCCGTCAGCACGACAGCACCTGGTAGACGTAGGACTCTTGGGCCTCCGCGCTGTCGACGGTCCTCCTCGCCGTGATCGTCACCGTCGTGGTTAGATCTCTGAATCGTTGGTTGGCAGGGATTACGGCTTCGTACAGCGTGCCCGTCGACCCGGGACCGGTCGCGGTGGCGGCGGTGCGGCCGGTGTCCCGTGACCAGGCCACCCGCACCGTGGCTCCGGAGGAGACCCCATCAACCTCGAAGCGGACGGTGACGTTCTGGCGCAACCGCCGGTTACCACCGGTGCCGGACACGCACAGCGGCGCAGCAGGCGTCAGGGTCGGTGTGCGAATCAGCACGGGGTCCAGGACGGGCTGCACGAAGGTGACGGCCTTCGACTCGCTATCGCTTTCCGCCGAACCGTTGGCCGTAACAGTGAACGTGTAGTCACCCGGGTTGAAGGTCCCGTTGCCGGCCGCCACGATATGGGTCCACTGTGTGCTGCCAGAGCCGACGACCTCCTGCATCCCCACCGTCACGGTGTTGTAGGTCAGGGTCGGCGTCGCCACGGGCAACGAGGTCGTCACCGAGACGTTGATGTCCGACTGCGTGTCACCGGAGGGGGTGATGGTGACGATCGTCGGCGAGATCGTGTAGTTGCTGATCTGCATGCCGGTCGTCGGCGAGGGCGACGGTGACAGCGACGCCGTCGGACTCGGTGACGGCGTGCCCGACGGTGCGGGCACTTCTGCAACCGTCGGGACGCGGATCGCCTCGCTGTCGAAGCTGCGAACCGCCCCACTGCGGTCCGTCCAGGCGATCGTCACATGAGTGCGTTTAGCGTCGTGGGGATCGGGATCCGACGGGGCCTGGCCGTCTCCGGACTCGTCGTACCAGACGGCGTTCAGCATGGTCGTGTACTGCACCCCGTCACGCGTGACGGTCCGCGGTCCGGGTAGCGGCGCCCGAGAACCGCTAGGCCGAACACCCGTCAACGTGACCGTGTCAGCCCCGTCGAAGACCGCCTGGTAGCCGCCGTCTCCGGCGTAGAAACCGAGATCGTCCCATGGGACAACGCGCAGGTCCTCCAGGAGCTGGTTGGCCAACTGCGTGGCCCGAACACGCTGTTCGTCCCGAGTGATCGAGGCCAGCGACGCAATCATCGTCGAGGCCAGTCCCATGAGGACGAGCGCGAGGAGGAAGAGGGCGACGAGAATCTCGACCAGTGACAGACCGTCGTCGTGCACCAGGCGCCGGCGGATCGCGGCGAGCATGCTCGGTAGTTCCTTCCTCATCCATGGGTTACCCACAGGTATCGGAGGATTCGGGGCCGGGATTGAGCGCTTCTTGCCACAGTCGCTCAGGCGCTCGGGCGAGCCTCGGTTGGCTGCGCGTCGTGCGGGGTCGCACCAGCAGTCGCGCAGCCTGCCGGAGAGGCGCGGTCAATCCAGACCAGTGATGCGAGTTCGCGCGCGACCTGGCCACGGTCGACCTGTCCGACCTCGTCCGGAGCCGGCGGCGGCGGCGTGGGTTCCACGTCCTCCGTGTCGTCCGGCTGCGCTGTGTCGAAAGGCTGCGTCGCGGCTGCGGCTGCGGGTGCGGGTGCGGCGGCGGCGGACGGCTCGGGTGGCGTCACCGCCGCGACGATCGAGTGGTCTGTCGGCCGGAGCCGACGTGGTGAATCAGCCCCCGCTGGGACCGACGACGAAACGAGGCTCCTGGCCGTTGACCAGCTGCTCGAGCAGCGCGCTGGTCTGCTCGTCGGTGTCGATCCCGGCGTCGACGCCGGCGGCGAACTCGAGGCGGGCGACGTCAGCAGACGGCGCTGCGATGTCATATTCACGCGGCTCCGTGAGCCAGGTGCCGATCGCTTCCGCCGCGCGGCACACCTCGAACAGCATGAAGCCGATCTTGGCGGCGCGGTTGGTGACGACGGCCAGGACCGCCTGGTCCTTGGCCGACATCAGCAGCACGAAGCCCTCCTTCCCCTCGACGAACAGCTGGCTCACGGAGCCCCGCCCGAGTCCGCTGGCCGTCTGTTCGCCGAGCGACAGCAGCGCGGTGGACATCGCACCGAGGCGGTCCTCGTCCATGTCGGGCGGCAGAACGGAGGCCATCACCAGGCCGTCGGGACTGACGACAGCGGCCGCCTCGACGTCAGGCGAGGAGCGGATGAAGTCACTGAGCAGCCCAGTGAGACGCTGGGACTTGGTTTCCGTCATGGTGCTGGCTCCCGTTCGCAGCGCGCGCACGCGTCGGGAGTTGTCGTCGGCACAAGCGGCTCGGAACTTGACGGGCAAAGCGACGTTCATCGCACCAGGAGGACCGTCAGCGCTGCAGCGCCGCGGCGGCCGCGGCGTCCATCACGGCGCGCGACGGCATCCGTCCGGTCCAGCGCTGGAACGAGCGGGCCGCCTGCGCGACCAGCATTCCCCGGCCGTCCAGCGCCTGCGCCCCGGCGGCGCGGGCAGCGGCGACGAACGGGGTGGCGGTGGCGGCATAGACCAGGTCCAACGCCACCTGGCCGGCGGACAAGTCCATGAAGCGCTGCGGCAGCGACTCGCCATGCAGGCCAAGCGGTGTGGCGTTGACGACGAGGCGTGGGTTGGCGACGACGGTTGACGTGGCACCCGCACCCGTCGCCAGAGCCGCCACCTCCGCGGCTGCTTGCTCCCGGCGGGCGACGACCTCAACGCTGGCCCGGCGGCGCCCGAGCGCCACCGCCGCCGCCCGCGCCGCGCCGCCGGCGCCCAACAGCAGCACCTGTTCCCCGGACTGCAAGCCGATGGTATCGAGGACGTCGCCGAGTCCGGAGGCGTCGGTGTTGTCCCCCAACAGCCGCTCGTCGCGAAACCACAGGGTGTTGACGGCCCCGACTGCCTGCGCCTCGGGGGTCAGCTCGTCGACCAGATTAAGGACCGTCCGCTTGTACGGGACGGTGACGTTGGCGCCCAGGGCACCCAGTGCTCGCAGGCCGGTCACCGCGGCGGCGAACTGCGTTTCGGCCACATCGCAAGCCAGGTAGACCGCGTCGATGCCGGCGGCGGCGAAGGCAGCGGCGTGGATCTGCGGCGACACGCTGTGCGCCACCGGATGTCCCAGCAGGTAGACCAGGCGCGTTCCGGCACTTTGTGACGTCACGGCGATACCCGTCGCGCCGCAGACAACGATCAACCGCCCTGCGCACGGGCCTTGTTGGCCAGGAACTCTTCGTAAGACGCCGAGAAGGCGTGCCGGCCGGTGTCGGGATCCACCACCACGTAGTACAGGAAGTCGGTGTTCGCCGGCTGCGCCGCGGCTGTGATGGCGGCCTGCCCTGCCCCAGAGATCGGCGTCGGCGGCAGCCCCTGCTGGCGGTAGGTGTTCCACGGACTGTCGACCTCAAGGTCAGCGTTGAGCACCCGGTCGCGATGCTCACCGAGCGCGTACAGCACCGTGGCGTCGATCTGCAGGGGCATGTCTTGCTGCAACCGGTTGTACATGACCGAGGCGATCTTAGGCTGCTCGCGGCGCAGGCGGGCCTCGCGCTCGATCAGGGAGCCCATGACCAGCAGATCGTAGTTGCTGACGCCTTCGGCGCCTTGGACACCGGAGAGGACGTCTTGGGTGCGAGTGATGAGTGTGGCGATGAGCTCCCCGGGGCGGGCTCTGCGCCGGAACTCGTAGGTGTCAGGGAACAGCAGGCCTTCGAAGACCTCGGCACCCTCGGGCAGATCGGCCGGCACCCACCGTGGGACCGCGACGTGGGGCAGGGCCCTGCGCAGCTGGCGCACCGTGAACGGGCTGCGGTCGGCCTGGGCGATATGCCGCAAGGTCTGGTCGACGGTGAGACCTTCAGGAATCGTGACGGTGAAGGTCGGGGCTTCCTCGGGCACCCGCGTCAGGACGGTCAGTATCTCGTCGTAGGACATACCAGGGGTGAGTTCGTAGGTCCCCGACCGGATCCGCGACGCGCGATCGTCGAACCGCGCCTGGAGGTTGAACATGAATGTCCCGTCGAGCACACCCTCCCTAGCGAGCAGATCGGCGACGCCGCTCGCGCCCAACCCCTTGGGGATCGTGACGCTGACCGCCTCCTGCGTAGGGTCTGCGGGCGGATCGCCCAGCAGGGCGTTGACCGCCGCGAGACTACCGACGAGCAGCAGGCCAAGGACAAACAGGACCACCAAGAACCGGCGCGTCGCTTTCATCCTGGTCACGTTCAGCCGTCCTCGGTCGCGGTGGCAGTGGCGTCGAGCCAGCCTTGCAGGATGATCGCGGCCGCCACAGGGTCGCGCTCCGTCCGGCGTTGGGCACGGCGGCGGCCAGCGGACAGCAGCACGCGCTCCGCTTGCGCTGAACTGAGCCGCTCATCCCATAGGTGCACGTCGAGTCCCTGCTGCGCCACGGAGGCGGCAAGGTCGCGGGCCATTCTCGTCGAGGCCGTGTCTCGGCCCGAGAGGGCCTTCGGCAGGCCGACGACCACAGTCTGGCAGGCGTGCTCACCGGCCAGCGCGGCCAACCGGCCAGCCAGATCGGGACCCGCATCCAGACTGGTCAACGGGGTGGCGACGAGTCCTGCGGGATCGCTGAGCGCGACTCCCACCCGCACGGTGCCCACGTCAACCCCAAGCGTGCGCACTCCGTCGCTCAACCCCTCGCAAGCGGGTGCCGTTGTGGACACCAATGTCCGCTCGCGCACCCAGTCACACGGCGACGGAAGCGCGGGCGCGGTTTCGGACACCGGTGTCCGCTCGCGCACCCGCTCACGACGCGAGCCGCTCGCGGGCCGCACGGTGCACAGCCTCCAGGGCGTCGGCGATGCGGCTGCCGTCCTTGCCGCCAGCCTGCGCGATGTCACCCTTGCCGCCCGCCCCGCCACCGACCACGGCCGCGCCGGGTTGCAGCACGTCTCGGGCGGTCAACCCCCGCCCGACGAGATCGGCGGTGAGCGCAGCCACCAGCTGCGCCTTGCCGTCCCCAGAGGCCGCGCCCAGCACCACGGCGCCGCTGTCCAGACGGTTGCGTAACTCGAGGGCGAGCGTACGCAATCCGTCGCGGTCGGCGCCAGCCACCTGCTGGGTGATGATTCGGGTGCCGCCCACGTGCTCGGCGCCGTCCAACAGCTGGCCCGCAGACGCCAGCAGCGCGTCCTGTCGCGCCCTCGCCAGCTCTTTTTCCAGACCCCGCAGGCGTTGCACCAGCGCGCTCACCCGGTCGACGACCTCGTCGGTGCCGACCTTGAGCAAGCGGGCGACGGAGTCGGCGACCAGGCGCTCGGAGGATAGGAACTCGAAGGCGTCCGGTCCGGTCACGGCTTCGATGCGGCGCACGTTAGCGGCGATCGAACCTTCGGACAGGATGGTGAACAGCCCCACCTCGCCAGTGTGGGCGACGTGCGTGCCGCCGCACAGCTCGGCGGAGAAATCGCCGATGCGCACGACTCGGACGCGCTCGCCATATTTCTCTCCGAACAGCGCGGTCGCGCCCATCTCACGGGCGTCAGACTGTGAGGCCTGGATCGTTTCGACCCGCGGATCGGCGGCGACCCGGTGGTTGACCACAGTCTCAACCTGCGCGAGCTGGTCGGCTGAGACGGCCTCGAAGTGTGGGAAGTCGAAGCGGAACCGTCCCGCGTCGATGGCCGAGCCCGCCTGGGCGGCGTGCTCGCCGAGCACCTCCTTGACCGTGGCGTGCAGCAGATGCGTGGCGGTGTGCCCTCGGGTGATGGACGCCCGGCGCGCCAGGTCGATGACCGCATGGGCGTCCTGGCCAGGATGCACCTCGCCGGCCTCCACGACTGCCCGGTGCACGGTCAGGCCCTGCAACGGCGCGGTGGTGTCGACCACCCGCAGGCGCCCGGTGTCGGTGGCGATCTCGCCGTGGTCGCCGAGTTGGCCGCCGCCCTCGGCGTAGAACGGCGTGCGCGGCAGGACGACGTTGACCTCGTCGCCCTCTTCGGCCGAGCCGCTGAGCCCCTCGGCGGTCAGCAGCGCCCCGAGGCGGGTGTCGGCCGCGACGTCGTCATAGCCGGTGAACTGCGTCGCACCGACGTGGTCGACCGCCTGGCGCAGCGCGTCGGGGGCCGGTCCGTCCCCGGCGTGCCCGCGCTTAGCCGCGCCGCGAGCCCGCGAGCGCTGGGCCTCCATGTGCGCCCCGAAGGCGTCGCGGTCAAGTTCAAGCCCCTCTTCCTGCGCGATCTCCAGGGTGAGGTCGACCGGGAAGCCGTAGGTGTCGTGCAGGGCGAAGGCCGTCTCGGCGGAGACGGACGTCTCGCCGAGGTCCTTGGCCCCCGCGATCGCCTCCGACAGCATCGTCATCCCGTTGCGCAGAGTCTTGGCGAAGTGCTCCTCCTCGGCGGTGGTGACGCGCGTGATCAGCTCGCGCTGCTGCTGCAGTTCGGGCCACGCGTCGGCCAGGGTGTCCACCACCACGTCGGCCATGCCGGCCATGATCGGCCGCTCGCAGCCGAGCAGCCGGGCGTGGCGCACCATGCGTCGCAGGAGCCGGCGCAGCACGTAGCCGCGCCGCTCGTTGGACGGCAGCACGCCGTCGGCGATGAGCAGCGACGTGCTGCGGGCGTGGTCGGCCACGACCCGCAGGCTGACGTCGCGCGTCGAGTCGACGCCGTAGTCGACGCCGGTCAGCTCGCTGGCGCGGTCCAGCATCGGTCGCACGACGTCGGTCTCATAGATGTTGGGCACGCCCTGCAGGAGCACCGCCATCCGTTCCATGCCCATGCCGGTGTCGACGTTGCGCTGCGGTAGTTCGCGCAGGACGTTGCCGTCGTCGTCCTGCTCGTACTGCATGAAGACCAGGTTCCAGAACTCCATGTAGCGCGACTCGTCGACAGCGGGGCCGCCCTCGACGCCGTAGTCGGGGCCGCGGTCGTAGAACAGCTCGCTGGAAGGGCCGCACGGCCCCGCGGTCCCCGTGGACCAGAAGTTGTCGGCCTTGTCGCGACGCACGATCCGAGCCGCCGGCAGATCCGTCTCGCTCAGCCACAGCTGCTCGGCCTCGTCGTCGTCGGTGTAGATGGTGGCCCACACACGTTCGGGGTCGAAGCCGAAGCCCTGGGTCGACAACTCCCACGCCCAGCGGATGGCCTCGCGCTTGAAGTAGTCGCCGAAGCTGAAGTTGCCCAGCATCTCCAAGAAGGTGAGGTGGCGCGTGGTCTTGCCGATGTTCTCGATGTCGTCTTGTTTGCCGCTGATGCGCACGCACTTCTGGACGCTGGCGGCGCGCGGGTGCTGCGGGGTCGCGTCACCGCGGAAGAACGGCACGAACTGCACCATCCCGGCGACGGTCAGCAGCAGGCTGGGATCGTTGGGGATTAGCGACGATGACGGCCAGACGCGGTGATCGTGCTGCCGGAAGAAGTCGGTGAACGTGCGACGGATCTCCGCCGACGGCAGTCCGCCCATCAGCCAGCGTCCGGTGGTGAGTGCACGCGGTAGACAGCTCGCAGCTCGGCCTCCTTGGCGGCGGCCGCGGCTCGTCCCTGGTCGATCGCCAAGCTGAGGCGGCCGCGTGTGTTACCCGCGCGTGTGGCTGCCGCGTTGGCCAGCGCCTCGGGCCGCAGCCTGCGCTGGGTGGCCTCGACCTTGCGCACGGCGTAGACGCCCAGCGCCACACCGGCGCCCAGCCCGATCATCCCGAAGAACAGTCGCTTGAACACCGGATCAGTCCGTGACTTTGCGCGCGGCCTTGAGCGCCACGCCGGTGCCGGTGGTGAAGGCGATCGCCTTGATCAGCGGGTTGGCCACGGCGCTGTGGACCACCTCGGCGATGTTCTCGGCAGTACCGGAGATGCGCTGCACGCTGGCCACGACCGTGTCGAGGCGAGCCAGCTCGGTGTTCACGCCGGCCACCGTCTCGTTGACGCCGCCGAGCAGCGGGACGGTCTGATCGGTGATTCGCTCCACCGTGTCGGTCAGCTCGCGCACCGTACCGATCAGCGTCAGCAGCAGCGCCATCAGGCCGAGGGCGGCGGCACTGACGGCGACGGCGATGATGATGGCGGCCACGCCCAGCAGGCTCGCGTCGAACAGCAGGCCAGCCGCCACGAACGCGGCGGCCACCACGAGCACGACCACGACGGCGACCAGCACCCCACGAGACCTCATGTGCCTTCCCCTTCCGCATCGCCGGCAGATCGCCCCGTGCGGCACCGGATGGCGTCAGCCTAGCCCAGGTCGCGCCACCGGCAGGCGGTCATTCGGGTCACGCTGGTACCGCGGCGGCGTGCGGTGGCCGCCGTCAGGCCGCAGCCCGGCCGGCGGGCGGTCGTGTTGGGGCGGTCGTGTTGGGGCGGTCGTGGCG
>Ga0136617_10004685_pt1 | contig 12260 bp, 10 predicted proteins | sample AntDrymUQ3222106_2_FD_129672 | JGI IMG/M metagenome (GOLD analysis project Ga0136617, IMG submission 129672) | Polar desert sand microbial communities from Dry Valleys, Antarctica - metaG UQ322 (21.06) | ecosystem: Environmental > Terrestrial > Soil > Desert | place: Antarctica: Dry Valley...
AACCAGGGTTGGCGCGGCGCGCTCGCCCGCGCGTGGCGCCGTGCCCGCCCCGGTATGGCGGCGAACGCACGTTGGGGACGCTACTGGGCGATCGGCTCCACGCTCGCCGGTGCCTTGTGGGGCACCGCAGCCGTCATATTGTTTCCCGCTTCGGCACCGCACCAGGCGTTGCTCATCGTCTGCCTCTTCGGCGTGGTCTTGGGTGGGCTCAACCTCACGGCCGTCTATAAGCCGTCGTTCTACGGCTTCGTGCTGCCGGCGCTGGTGCCGCTGATCGTGCGCGTCGCCTTCGAAGGCGATCAAGTGCACGCGTACACGGCACTTGTCATGACTGTCGTGCTGGGATTTGTCCTTGCGTTCGGTCACCAGTTGAACAACGTGCTCACGCATTCGCTCGCGATCCGCCATGAGAACGTCGATCTGATTGGCGAGCTCAAAGGGCAGTCGCGCGCGGCCCACGAGGCGCGGGCCGCCGCGGAAGCCGCCAACCGCGCGAAGAGTCAGTTGCTGGCCGCCGCCAGTCACGATTTGCGGCAGCCGCTGCACGCTCTCGGCCTGTACACAGCCGCGCTCGTTGCGCGGGCGCGAGAGCCGGAATGGCGTCCGCTAGTTTTGAGTGTGGAGCGCGCCGTGAACGCGCTTGAAGCACAGTTCGCGCAACTGCTGGACCTGTCACGGCTCGAAGCCGGTGCGCTCAACCCATCGCCCTCCAGAGTCGCCTTGGCGCCGCTCTTGGCGCGGATCGCCGCGGACTTTGCACCGGAGGCGGCGGCCAAGGGAATCACGTTGCGCTTGCCGCGCACACTACTCGCCGTCACCAGCGATGCCGCGTTGCTCGAACGTATCGCGCGCAATCTCGTCGCCAACGCCGTTCGCTATACGAAGCACGGCGGCGTACTGATCGCCGCACGCCGGCGGGGTGACCGCGTTGCCATCGAGATCGTCGATACCGGTATTGGCATCGCTCCTGAGAATCGCGAGCGCATCTTCGAAGAGTTCTATCAGGTGGGCTTTGATGCCCATGGACGCAGTGCCGGCATGGGTCTGGGGCTCGCAATCGTGCGCCGTCTCGCGCGTTTGCTCGGACACGATGTCTCCGTCCTCTCGATTCCGGGTCGAGGATCGCGCTTTCGTGTCGTCGCACCGCGCGCCACCGACACGCCGCGCACGGTCGCCGCGGCGATCCCGCGCCCACGCGCGGATCATGCGGCGCGCTGCGCGCGTGCTTCGTTGAGCGGCGCACTGGTAGCCGTGATCGACGACGACGCGGGGACAATCGACGCGATGGACTCTTTGTTTGCCACGTGGGGCGCGCGCGTCGCCGGCGGCGCCGACGCGTTCGCGGTACTTGAGCTCCTTGGCAAGCTCCAGCGCTATCCCGATCTGGTGATCGCCGATCTGCGGCTGGCCCACGGCGCCAGTGGACTCGACGCAATACGCGTTCTGCACGCCGAGTTGGGCTTCGCTGTACCCGGGCTCATCGTCTCCGGCGACACGGCCATCGCGGCGGAGGGCGAAGTCCGCGCCGCCGGCTTCTCGCTGCTGCCGAAGCCCGTCGTGCCAGCGTTATTGGAGGCGGTTGCAACTGCGCTAATCGCGCGCGCGGCGCTGGCTTCGGGCGCACGCGCGGCATGAAGGGTGCGCGTTGAATCGGCCGATTCTGGTGCGGCCGATATCAAAAACCCGAGCCTGCGATGCAACAGCCCGCGCGCGATCGCTGTCCACATCGCATCGTGCGCGCGTTCGTGGGGCGCAACGACGATCAGTCCGGACGCCTCAGACCGCGCTACTGGTGGCGTTCACGCCTATGCTCGGCGAACCGCGAGAATCGTTCCATGCGCGTTTTGGCCATGTCGCGGACGACCATCTTCTGGTCGGAGGCAAAGGTCGCATAAAGCTTCAACCATTCATCGCGGGCCTGGTGCCATGCGGCCTGCGCATTCGCGTGGACGTCGTCGGCAAGGGCAGCAATTCGCGCCAGGTCGGGCTCGGTCTTCGTGAGCTCCGCCTGCATCGCCTCGCGCAGCCGCGCGCGGCCACTACGGGCAGCTTCGCGCGCCGCACGCGACTGCGCAAACGCGCGGCCCCACAGCACTTGTTGCGACGTGTCGAGGGAGAGCTTGCCTTTGAGCCCGGCGAGCATATGTTCGAGGCGAGGCGCGCGCGCGTGTTCCCCGCCGTGCGCAAGCGCGGCGGTCGCACCGGTCATCAGGAAAAACAGGAAAACAATCGTGATGCCAGTTCCAAAGGAATTGGGTTGCATTGGCGCATTCTTAAAGGTTCGTTGGACGGGTGTACCCATCGCCGACTGCGCTGGGCGCACTGTTGGCGCTGGGGGCGGTTCGACGCAGAGTGGAATCTGACGCTCATTTTGATGCTATCTGCGCAACCCCGCCCTGCCTGAATTGCAACTGAACGTTGCACGGGACGGCCGCCGTTACAATTCGTTACGAGAATGATGGCGACAGGACCCCGAAATCGAACGCTAATGGAGTCCGAGGCGCAATGACGGCTAAATCAGCTCCACCGAAAATCCTGGTCGTGGACGACGATGTCCGGCTACGCGATTTGCTGAAGCGTTATCTCGCGGAACAGGGCTTCCAGGTGACGGCGCTCGCCGATGCGCGAGAGGTCGGGAAGAACCTGCAGCGCGACCCGCCGCACCTCGTCGTACTCGATCTTATGCTCCCTGGAGAAGACGGCCTTGCCATTTGCCGGCGCTTGCGCGGCGCCGGTGACACCGTTCCGATCATCATGCTCACGGCCAAAGCCGAGGAGATCGATCGTATCGTCGGTCTTGAAATGGGTGCGGATGATTACATCGCGAAACCATTCAGCCCGCGCGAGCTCGTCGCGCGCATCCACGCGGTCCTGCGCCGCCACGGCGAGCGGGCTGCCCCTGGTACGCCTAGTGTCGAGGGCAACATCCCCTGCGGCTGCGACGTGCTTAATCTCGCGACGCGAACGCTGCTGCGCGGCGGTGAGAGCGTTACGCTCACGACCGGGGAATTCGCCTTGCTACGCGTCTTCCTGCAGCACCCGGGGCAACCGCTGACGCGGGAAAGGCTCTCCATGCTCGCGCGCGGACGCGAGCATGACGTGTTCGATCGCGCGATCGACGTCCAGGTGTCCCGGCTGCGCAAGCTGATCGAGCACGACCTAGCGAACCCGCGGTACATCCAGACTGTCTGGGGCTTGGGTTACGTTTATATCCCGGAGGCAGCGATCGACGCTCGATCGTCCACCGCGGCAAGCGAACCCGTCACGCGCGGCAGAACCCCCGTCCCGTGAGGCCGCTGCCCCGCTCGCTGTTCGGCCGTCTTGCCCTCCTCCTCGTGACCGTCGCTGTGCTGGCGGTGTTGACCAGCATTGTGATGTTTCGGCAGGACCGCACGGCGTTGCTGGCGCGGCAATTCAGCGACACGAAAATTGTCCAGTTGCAGGCGTTGCGGGCGGCGCTCGAAACCGCCGACGGGCCGCACCGCCGCGAGAACCTGGCGCGCCTCAATCGCGAGTACGGCGTGCGCATCGTGCCCGAAGCGGATCGGCCCACAATCGGCGCGCCCGCGCTGGGCCCCCGCTTCAACGCCTTGGCAGAACGGCTGCGCGAAGGTCTGGGACCTGATACGGAAGTGCGTATCGCGCCCCGGCTTTCGCTGTGGCTCGTGCGCGTCAATGCCGGCGGCAAAGGTTATTGGATCGGTTATCCCATTCCGCTCGAGCCGCGGGCGGAGGATGTGCCTTCGCGCGCACTGCCATGGACGCTCAGCGTGCTCGCGCTGCTATTGATCGCGGCGTTCGTTTTCGCGCGTTATCTGGCGCGCCCATTGCGCGAATTGACCACGGCCGTCGATCAAGTCGGCCGCGGTGGCGTCCCACCTGCGCTACCGGAACGAGGGCCCACCGAAATCGCCGCCGTCAACCGCGGCTTCAACCTGATGCTCGCTAACTTGCGGCAAGTGGAGCGTGACCGCGCCTTGCTGCTGGCGGGTGTGTCCCACGATCTTCGCACGCCGCTCTCGCGGCTGCGTTTGGGAGTGGAAATGGGCTCGCACGATGAAGCGACCCGCGCCGGCATGGTGGCCGACATCGAAGAGATGGATCGCATCATTGGCCAGTTCCTGGACTTCGCTCGCGACGATGCCGCGACCGCGCTCGAGACTGCCGATTTGAATGCCGTGATTTCGGCGTGCAGCGAGCGCTACGTTCACGCCGGGCGCGACGTGTCGTTTGTGCGGGGCGAGGTCCCGGCGCTGCCGCTTAAAGCCGCGGCGATGTCCCGTCTCGTTGCCAATCTGATCGATAACGCGCTGGCCTATGGCGCTTCGCCGGTGACGGTGACCACGTCGCGCCTCGGGAACTGCGTGCTGCTCGACATCGCGGACCGCGGCGCCGGTGTGCCGCCGCAGGAAGTCGAGCGATTGAAGCAGCCGTTCACGCGCGCCTCGGCCGCACGCACGCGCGGCGACGGAGCAGCCGGTGCGGGCCTGGGCCTTGCCATCGTCGAACGCATCGCCCGCTTGCACGGCGGCGCGTTCGACCTGCTGCCGCGCGACGGCGGCGGGACCGTTGCCCGCGTGACCCTGCCGATACGCTGAAAACGCCGGTCTGTGATGCCGTGCTCGGACAGTGCAAGTGCGTCGCGCGCCACACCCGCAAAGCGTAAGCATTGGGCCGCAATTGATGCAGCGGCGATACGACGTCAATGGCGCCCGGGATGCGCTAGCGATGCGCTCGAAAAGATACTCCGCTGAAGGCGGCGATGTGATTGCTGCTCCCCGCGGTCCTGGCATGTCTCGCTCCGAACTACGGCGCGCTCGGCGGCTCGCGCCGCGAAAGGAGCACCGTTGCGAGCGCAGCGATGCCCTCGCCACGCCCGGTGAACCCCAGATGGTCGCTCGTCGTAGCCTTGACCGATATCCGCGCCGGTTCGCATTCGAGATCCGCGGCGATGTTGGTCCGCATGTCTTGAATGAAACGTGCGATCTTCGGGGCCTGGGCGATCACGGTTGTGTCCGCATTGCCGATAACCCATCCTGCAGCAAACGCGTGCGAGACGACACGCCGGAGGAGAACGCGGCTGCTGGCGCCGCTCCATTGCGGATCGGTATCCGGAAACTGCGCGCCGATGTCGCCCATCGCGAGCGCTCCCAGCAGCGCGTCCGCGAGCGCGTGCAGCAACACGTCGGCATCGGAATGCCCGGCAAGGCCCCGATCGAATGGAATCGTCACGCCGCCGATGACGAGCGCCCGACCTGCCACGAGCTTGTGCACATCGAATCCGCTGCCGATGCGGATCATGCGTCCCGGGTGGCTTTCGCTTTGCACAAGGGTGCCAACACCAGCCGAACCGCTTCGGGGATCGGCGTGGGGCGCTGCGTCGCGCGTTCGACCCAGACGTGGACGAACCGTCCGGCGGCGGCAGCCAGGTCGTCGCCTTGCCGGAACAACCCGATGGCGTAGACAACCGACGATCGCCCGAGCTTTTCCACGGACAGGCCAGCGTCGATTGTTTCCGGAAACGTCAGCGAGCGCAGGAATTGGCACGACGTCTCGACGGCGACACCAATCACCGGTGCGGTGCGAAAGTCGAACTGCCCCACGCGGATTAAGTGTTCGTTGACCACCGTATCGAAATACGAGTAATACGTGACGTTATTGACATGGCCGTACGAATCGTTGTCCATCCAGCGCGTCGGAATCGTTAGAAAATGGCCGTAATACTCGCGGTCATGACGTGACGAGGCAAGCGGCAACGTTGCGCCCTCGGTCATCGCCGACCCCGCTCCATCGATGGTGCTACCGAGCGCCACGCATCATTCGCTGGTCGAGCAGCTCGATCCAATGCAAGATCGGGATCGTCGTGCCGGAGGCAAGATGCGTCGCGCAACCGATGTTCGCCGTGGCGATCACTTGGGGACGCGAAGACTCGAGCGCTTGCAATTTGTTGTGCTTGAGCTGTCCGGCGAGCTCGGGTTGCAGAATCGAGTACGTCCCGGCGGAGCCGCAGCATAAATGCGCATCCGGCACTGGCACCAGCGAATGCCCGAGCGCCAGCAGGATCTCCTCGACCAGACCCCGAATCTTCATGCCGTGCTGCAGTGTGCACGGCGGGTGAAATGCAATACGGATGGCGCCTTGGTCCAGCGCAAGCGTTGGTGCAATGGTTTTCCATTCCCCCGCGACGATCTCGATCGGATCGCGCGCAAGTTGCCCGATCCTCGCGGCCTTCGCGGCATACGCCGGATCGCGCTCCATGAAATGGCCGTAATCCTTGACCATCACGCCGCAGCCGCTCGCGGTCATGACGATCGCTTCCGCACCCCGCTCGACATGCGGCCACCATGCATCGATATTGCTGCGGACGAACTGCCGCGCCTCAGCATCAGCTGTCAGATGGTGCGACAACGCGCCGCAACAACCGCCACCCGGCGCCCGCAGCGCGGAGATACCGACGCGATCGAATACACGCGCCGCCGCCGTGTCGATATTAGGGGCGAGTGCGGGTTGCACGCAGCCTTCGACGAGCAACAACTGGCGCGCATGCCGGGGGGCGGGCCATGGGCCGCCCGCTCGCGCCGACGGAATGCGATCGCCAAGCTCGCGCGGCAGCATGCTCTTGACCAATCGTCCCAACGCAAGCGCGCTTGCAAAAAGGGGCTTGGCGAGCAGCGCGCGTCGCAGGCCCCATCGCGTTGCAGCGTCCGCGCGCGTGCGACCGACGCGCGCTTCGACGACGCTGCGACCGATGTCCACTAGCCGGCCATATTGGACGCCAGACGGACACGTTGTTTCACAATTGCGGCACGTCAGGCAGCGATCCAGGTGCAACTGCGTTTTCGCGGTGACCGGCGCGCCTTCGAGGACCTGCTTGATGAGATAGATGCGCCCGCGCGGTCCGTCGAGTTCGTCGCCCAGCAGTTGATACGTCGGACACGTCGCGTTGCAAAAACCGCAATGGACGCAGGTGCGCAAAATAGAGTCGGCCTCGCGGCCTTCCGGTGTGGCGAGAAATTCCTCGGTGCATCGGGTTTCCATTACATCGGATACAGCCGCCCGCGATTGAATACGCCATGCGGGTCGAACGTGATTTTGAGGCGCTGATGCAGCGCATGCAGCGTCTGCGACAGTGGCTGAAACGCGCCGCCTGACTTGTCGCGCGAACGATACAACGTCGCGTGGCCGCCCTGACTCGCGGCCCACGCGCGCACGCGCTGCACATCGGCATCATCCGCGGCGATCAACCAGCGCAACGCGCCACCCCACTCGATCAACTGTTCGCCCGAAAGATCGGTGTGTGGCGCCGTTGCTTTCACCGATAGCCGCCACAGCGTAGCCGCGCTTCGTTCAGCGGCGGCGAAGAACGAATGCGTCTGGTCGCGCACGCTGGTCCAGAACGCTTCGTCCGCCGCCACGCTGTCGCCGCCGATTTTCGTCAGCGCCGCAGTGACCGCGGGCGCCGCACCCGAGAGCCGCACGCGCAGCATGCCGTCGTGATAACACGTCGCCGACAGCGGCAGCGGCTGGCCGGCCCACTCGTTCGTCTTGCGGATAGCTTCGTCGGCGGCGTACGCGAACGCAACGGTGGTCTCGGTCTTGGGCAGTGGCAGACACTTGAGTGAAACTTCGGTAATGACTCCGAGCGTGCCGAGCGCCCCGGTCATCAAGCGCGACACATCGAATCCGGCGACGTTTTTCATCACGCGGCCGCCGAAGGCGAGCTCTTCGCCGGCGCCGTCGACCACGCGCACACCGAGGATGAAATCGCGCGCAGCACCGGCGTACGGGCGCCGCGGACCCGACAAGCCGCTGGCGATCGCACCGCCGAGCGTTGCGCGGGGACTAAACCGCGGCGGTTCGAAGGCCAGCATCTGGCCATGGGCGCGCATCGCGCTCTCTATGGTTGCGAGCGGTGTCCCGGCACGCGCGGTCACCACCAGTTCGTTCGGTTCGTAGTCGACGATGCCGGCATGGCTGGTGGTGTGCAACACTTCGCCGACGAGATCGCCACCGTAGAAATCCTTGGTGCCGCCACCCTTTATGCGCAACGGCGTTCGCGCTTCAACCGCTGTACGAATTCTGTCTTTGAGCGCGGCGAAATCCTGAGCGCCACTCATAGCCTGCCCAGCGCGGCGAGCTTGTCGCGGTACACGACGCGCGGCTCGTCGGCCTCGACGATGGCGGTTTCCGCGAGTGCTGCGGTTTCCCATTCCCGCAGGAACGGATGGACAAGCAGCGCGCGCCAATACTCGCCAGCGACACGCGCAGGTTCGACGCCGTACGTCAGGAAGCGAAACGCGACGGGTGCGAAAAAAACGTCGGCCAGAGAAAACTCGCCGCACAGATATGCGTTGTCCGCACCGTGCCGCTTCCGCGATTCGGTCCAGATCTCCTCGATGCGCGCGATGTCGGCGGTGAGCGCAGGAGACCATGGACGTACGTCGATGCGCTCGCGTATGCACATCGTCATGTCGTTGCGCAAGGCGGAAAACCCGGAATGCATCTCCGCCGCGATCGAGCGCGCCCACGCCCGCGCCTTGTCCTCAGCCGGCCACATCCCCGGATGCCGCTCGGCCAGATACTCGGCAATCGCAAGCGTATCCCACACGACGGTGGTGCCATCGTGCAGCACCGGGACCAGCGCCGTCGGCGAGAACTCGCGATTGTCCGGGTTGTAGCTACCGCGCAAACTGATCGGCACCTCGCGGAATGCGGCGCCCGAGAGCTTGGTCGCGAGCCATCCGCGCAGTGACCACGACGAGTAATTCTTGTTGCCGAGGTAGAGAACGTACATCAGGATCCTATGCCGAAAACACCGAGTAGGACAACGCTGAGAACATGCGTTAGAGCAACCGGTTAGGGCGGGACGGTTTTCCCCGGATTCAGAATATTGCGCGGATCGAGTGCGCGCTTGATCGATTTCATGAGTTCCACGGCTGCGCCGTGCTCGGCGACTAACGCATCAAGCTTGTGCACGCCGATGCCGTGCTCGCCGGTACAGGTTCCACCCATCGCGATCGCGCGCAAGCTCACCCGCTTGGCGAGATCCTCCGCCTTCGCCCGCTCCAGCGGATCGTTGGGGTCGAACAGCACGACCAGGTGAAAATTGCCGTCTCCGACATGGCCGACGATCGGCGCGATTAACCCGCTCGCATCGGCATCGGCCTTGGTTTCGAGTACGCAATCCGCAAGCCGTGAGATCGGGACACACGCATCGGTGGCGAACCCCTGCTTGCCGGGAGCCAACGCCATCGCCGCGTAATAGGCGGCGTGGCGCGCTTTCCACAGACGCGTGCGGTCTTCGGGCTTCTCCGCCCACTCGAATGCGCTTCCCCCGTGCCCGTCGGTGATCGCCTGCATCAATTCCGACTGCTCGCGCGCGCCCGCCTCGGTACCGTGGAACTCGAAAAACAAGGTCGGTTTGGAAGCCAAGCCTTCGAGCTTCGAATACTTGATGCAAGCATCCATTTGCACGTCGTCGAGCAACTCGATGCGCGCGACCGGAATGCCCATCTGCATGGCGACGATGACCGTGTCGACGGCCGACTTCAGATCGGGAAACTGGCACACGGCGGCTAAAATCGATTCCGGGATGCCGTAGAGGCGCAATCCGATTTCGGTGATGATGCCCAGCGTCCCCTCGGATCCGACGAAGAGCCGGGTCAGGTCGTACCCCGCGCTTGATTTGCGCGCACGCCCGCCGGTCTTCACGATCTGGCCGTCCGCCGTCACGACGGTCAAGCCGAGCACGTTTTCGCGCATCGTTCCATAGCGCACGGCATTCGTTCCGGACGCGCGCGTCGACGCCATACCGCCGATCGTCGCATTCGCCCCGGGATCGATCGGGAAGAAGAGGCCCGTGCCCTTCAACTCGGCGTTCAGTTGCTCGCGGGTAACACCCGCCTGAACGCGGCAATCGAGATCGGCCGCGCTCACTTCGAGCACGCGGTTCATTTGCGACAGATCGAGGCACACGCCGCCGTACAGCGCGGCGACGTGACCTTCGAGCGACGTGCCTACGCCAAAGGCAATCACCGGCACGCGGGTGAGATGCGCAAGGCGCACGATCGCCGCGACCTCTTCGTTCGTATGGGGGAACACGACGACGTCCGGCAACGCGGTGTCGGCCAGACCTTCGCCATGCCCATGCTGTTCGAGGATTGCAGCGGTGGTCACAGCGCGCGCGCCGTAATCCTTCGTCAACGCTGCGACGATGTCCGCGACGTCCGTAGCGGAAGGTCGCGCGCGCAATTCGACGGTAGCAGTCATGGTGTCCATCCTACGTTGTTCAAAACCGCGGCAGATCCGGGTGCCGCAACTCGCCGCGCGTCACATGCACGCGCCCAAACTCCGCGCAGCGCGCAAGCGAGGGGACGGCCTTGCCGGGATTGAGCAGACCATGCGCGTCGAACGCGTTCTTGATCGCATGAAAGCGTATGAGCTCGGCTGAATTGAACTGCCCGCACATCGCATTGAGCTTTTCCACGCCAACGCCGTGCTCGCCGGTGACCGTACCTCCGACTTCGATGCATAGCGCAAGGATACGATCGCCGAATGCGATCGTCTTCTCGATCTCGCCGGCGCGGTTCGCGTCAAACAGGATCAACGGATGCAGATTGCCGTCGCCGGCATGAAAGACATTGGCGCACTCGAGCCCGTATTCGGCAGACCACCCTTCGATCGCGCGCAACACGCGCGGCAGCGCCGCTCTGGGAATGGTCCCGTCGATGCAGTAATAGTCGGGCGAGATGCGGCCCATCGCCGAGAAGGCGGCCTTGCGCCCCGACCAGAAGAGGACGCGTTGCGCTTCGTCCTTGGACAAACGGATTTCGGTCGCCCCGGCATCGGTCATGAGGCGCTGGATGTCCGCCATCTCGGCGGCAACCTCCTCTGGCGTCCCATCCGACTCGACCAGCAGAATAGCCTGCGCGTCGAGTGGGTAGTTCGCGTGCACGAACTGCTCGACGGCACGGATCGCCGGCTGGTCCATCATCTCCATTCCCGCTGGGATGATGCCGGCGCCGATAATCGCGCCCACCGCCGCGCCCGCTCGCTCCAGGTCGTCGAACGCGACCAGCGCGGCCTGCGCATAGCGTGGTTTGGGCAGCAATCGCACCGTGATCTCGGTGATGACGGCGAGCAGCCCTTCGCTACCGGTGATGAGTGCTAAGAGATCGTAGCCGGCGCTGTCGAGCGAGTCGCCGCCGAATTCGACCGTTTCACCGGTGATCAGCACGCCGCGCACGCGGCAGACGTTGTGCACGGTCAAGCCGTATTTGAGGCAATGCACGCCCCCGGCGTTTTCGGCGACGTTGCCACCGATCGAGCAGGCGATTTGCGACGAAGGGTCCGGCGCATAGTAGAGCCCGTAGGGCGCGGTCGCTTCGGAGATCGCCTGGTTGCGCACACCCGGCTGTACGACCGCCGTCCGCGCCAGTGGATCGATCGCCAGAATCTTGCGAAATTTTGCTAGAGAAAGCACGACGCCTTGCGCATTCGGCAGCGCGCCGCCGGACAAGCTGGTGCCGGCCCCGCGCGCAACGACCGGCATGCGCGCCGCGTGACACAGCTTCAGGATCGCAACGACCTGCGCTTCGTTTTCCGGCAACAGGACCGCCGCGGGCGTCTCCCGAAACAAAGTGAGACCATCGCACTCGTACGGCTTCGTGTCTTCCGCCGCGGTCAGCAGCGCGGCGGGAGGGAGGATCGTCGCGAGTTCGGCGTGAAAAGTGGCGTCGAGCATCTGAATACTTAAAATTGGAACGCCGTCGACAACCCTGTGTTGAGTCTTCGATTATTTCATAAAGCCCCAGCAGACGCCGGAGTACCTGTCGCGATAGCGGTCGCTACCTTTGCAGGAAGCGCTAAGCCTGCGGTCGTGTTGGAGCCTCCCGCATCCCAACTGTCAGATCAGGCCGGATAACGCCAAATGCCGACGCCTCCACCCAAACCCCTTGCCGGCCTCAAGGTACTGGAATTGGGCGCGCTGATCGCAGGACCGTTTTGCGCCAAAGTGCTGGCCGAATTCGGCGCCGAAGTCGTGAAGCTTGAGCCGCCGGCCCTGGGCGATCCATTGCGCAAATGGCGTTACGTCAAGGGCGGCACGTCGTTGTGGTGGCACGTGCAATCACGCAACAAACGCTCGGTCGCCGTCGATTTGCGCACGCCGGACGGCCAGGCGATCGCACGTGCGCTGATGGAGCGCGCCGATATCGTCGTCGAAAATTTCCGGCCGGGGACGCTGGAGGAATGGGGCCTCG
>Ga0136617_10004686_pt1 | contig 12259 bp, 13 predicted proteins | sample AntDrymUQ3222106_2_FD_129672 | JGI IMG/M metagenome (GOLD analysis project Ga0136617, IMG submission 129672) | Polar desert sand microbial communities from Dry Valleys, Antarctica - metaG UQ322 (21.06) | ecosystem: Environmental > Terrestrial > Soil > Desert | place: Antarctica: Dry Valley...
CCGAGCCTCCTGAGACACCGGGGAACGTCGCACGCCGTCACGCCCGGGAGTTCGGGCACCCGGGCTCGGAGGTCGGGCTAGCCGTACTTCCAGCTGGGTTCCTCACGCCTACGGTCGTGGGATGGCGAACCAGGCATTCCCCGCTCTCGCTCGCTGCGACGTCGAAGGACGCGTGCTCAAGCTCGCGGACGGCTCGTGCGCGACTGTTCGGGCCCTCCGCGCCCACGAAACGGCGATCGTGGCCGAGGTCTTCGCGGGCATGAGCGAGCGCTCACGCCGCGACCGCTTCGGCGGACCGAAGCCGCAACTCTCCCCAGCGGAGCTCGAGCACCTGGCCGCCGTGGATCATCGGAATCACGAGGCGCTCGTCGCCGTGGAGAGCGACACCGGGCGAGCGGTTGCGATCGCGCGTTTCGTACGCGATCGCTTCGACGAACACGTCGCAGAGGTCGCGTTCGCCGTCGTGGACGGGTGGCAGGGGCGTCGGCTCGGGACGCGGCTCGCGGAACTCCTCGCCTGCCGTGCCCGCGAGGAGGGCATCGAACGCCTGCGTGCCTTCGTGCTGGCCGAGAACAGGAACTCGCGCGCTCTCGTGCGGCGCCTCGGCCGACTCGTCGATCACAGCTTCGATGGAGACTCCGTCGAGCTCGTTGTGGCACTCGCATGAGCAGGAATCAGCGACAGGAGCCGCACCCGACCCCCGCTACAGCGAGGGGTCGTCGGCGGTCATTTGCCGAAGCACCCGCCGGCGAGTCACTCCCCGCCGCCGAAATCGCCGCCGCCGAAGTCTTCCCCGCCGAAGTCGCCGCTTTCCAGATCGCCGCCGCCAAAGTCGCCGCTGCCATCATCGAGGAAGACCGAGCCGCCGAAGCCGAGGCCGCCTCCGAGGAGCGAGCCGACGAGGAGCGCGGGTAGCAGCGCTGGGCCGAAGCCGCCGAAGAATCCGCCTGCATAGGGCCCGTAGTACGCTGGCGCGTCCCAGTACGGACGCCTCTGCCCTTGGACGAGCACCTTACGAGCTAGGGGCTCCTCGCCTTCCTCGATCCGAATGGCGTCGGCGGCACAGGCCGGAACCGCACGCGGCGTACCTCCATGAGGCGCCCACTCGACGTCTCGGGCGGAGGGGCCGTGGCGGGGATCGAAGAAACAGGGGGGGCGGCGCTCGGGCGGCGGGCGGCCTTCGAGCCGCGCCTGAGCGCTCGCCATCGCAAACCTTCCTGCCTCGAGCGCGGCTGACACGGCTTCCAGGTCCTCCGGCGCCTGCGCGCGATCATAGGCTTTCGCTGCACGCTCGTAGTGCTCGAGGGCTTCCGCGTAGTCGCGCTTGCCCTCCGGATTCGCGCCGGGCATCTCGACGTCGAGGTCGAGCTCCCGGATGTCGTCCGCGAGCGCCAGGAGATCCTCCTGCGCTGCCTTCCGAACCTCCTCGAACTCCCTCGGAGGCTCGGGCTCCAGCTCGGGCTCGTACCCCCACTCGGGTTCCGCGAACTGCCGGCTCGAGCGGCGCGCTGATCCGAGCCGAGCAACGAGGGCGATCAGGAGGAAGGGGGCCAGGAACACGAGGATGATCGGCGCCAGCGGGCCGAAGAACACGAGCGAGCCGACGACCGCGACGATGACGAGCGCAAACAGCGAGCCGGAGCCCGAGCCGAAGAAGATCATGGCTCCAGCCTTCCCTCGGGCGTCGACGGCAAACTGTCCAGAACGTGAAGCGGCGCCGACGTCGTGACGGCGAAGATGCGGATCCAGTTCCAGAGCGACAAGCTCGTGTCGACGGTCGTCAAGCTCGAGAGTCAGGCTCGCCAGGCACTGGCCTCGGACGCGAGGATCTCGCCCGCACCGCGCGCGAGCGGAAGGCCCAGGCGCAGCAGCCGCAGAAGCTGGTGCAAAGCGAGCAGCGCCTGGCGATGAAGGTCGAGGCGGTCCGCAGCCAGAAGGAAGTGATCCAAGCCGAGTACTCGGCGGCAGGTCCGGATCGGTGAAGCAGCAACCGGGATCGGCGCGGAGATGGCCGAGACCGGCCTCGCCAGCGAGCGTGCGCGCGACCGCACCGAGCAGCTCCAGGCGCGGTCGGCTGCACTCGACGAGCTCGTCGAGTCGGGGACGCTCGAGGGCTTCACCGGTACGACCTCGCTGGACCGCGAGCTCGGGCAGATCGGCGCGAGTCAGGTGGTCGAGGCCGACCTAGCGCGCCTGCGCGGCGAGCTCGAAGCCGGCAGGGAGGCACGGCAGCTCGAGCATGGGGCACAGCGATGCTCGCGCGTGTCGTCGGCGAGGGCCGGTACGAGATCGACGACGGGTTGATGGAGCGTCTCAACGGGCTCGACCGGCAGGCGGTGGAGGCTCTGGGTCGCAAGGAAGAGGGAGATCTCGACCGCTGTCTGGACGAGAGGGACAGCTCGTTCGGAAAGCGGGATGGCGGATCGGCGACGAGCTCGTCGCCTCCGACATCGTCATTCCGCCGAGCGACCTCACACTCGAGGAGACGCGCAAGCTGGTCTCGGACGCCGGCTTCATTCCGGATCCACCGGTGGAGGACGCGCCTCCCCGGAAGGCAAGAGGCTGGGCGCCCGAGGCATTCGCCCAGCCTCTCCGCCACTGTCCTACGATCGACCGGTGACCGAGCGTGCCTTGTCGCTGACGGAATGGGCCGCACTGGGCGTGCTCTGCGAGGGCCGTGCGCACGGCTGGGCCGTCTCAGCGGCACTTCTGCCCGACGGTGAGATCGGACGGGTGTGGTCGAGCAGCCGACCACTGACGTATCGCGCCATCTCGGTGCTGCGCGACCAGGGGCACGCTGTGGCGGTGGGCAGCGAGGCGAGCCGCGGCGGCCCCAACCGGAGACTGCTCCAGCTGACCCCCAAGGGGCGGCGAGCCTTTCGATCGTGGCGGTCGCGTCCGGTTGGGCACGTCCGGGAGCTCCGGTCGGAGCTGATGCTCAAACTGCTCTTCCACAACCGGGTCGGTGCCGACTCGACCGCGCTGCTCGAGCGTCAGCGCGAGCTGCTGGTCACCCAGGAGCGTGCGCTCGGCCTCCGGTTGCACGCCCTGGAGGGCTTCGATCGCGTGTTGCACCTGTGGCGGTTGTCGAACATCCGGGCGGCTGTACGGTTCGTGCAGGATCTCGGCGGGCTCGAGGCGCACGGCGCGGCTCTGTATCGGCCGATCGGACACGTGCGGTCGGCCTGGACGACGCTTGCCGGGATGCCGCTCCAACCCGGTGCCGACGAGTCGGGCACGGCGGAGCTTCACGTCGACGACGGGTATACCGAGGCACTCGACGACCTCGACGGCTTCAGTCACGTCTGGGTGCTCTCGCACCTCCACCGGGTCGGCGGATGGGAGCCACATGTGCTGCCGTTTCTCGACACCCGGTCGCGCGGCACGTTGGCCACCCGCTCCCCGCGCCACCCGAATCCCATCGGGCTCTCCCTCACACGGATCGTCTCGATCGCGGCTCCGATCGTGCGGGTTGCGGGAATCGACCTTCTGGACGGCACGCCGATTCTCGACCTGAAGCCCTACGTGCCCCTGTTCGACGCCGTTCCCGACGCCTCCCCCGGCTGGTTTGCCGGGCGTGCCGAGCTCATCGACACGATCCGCTCGGACGACCGCTTCGGTCGGGGTGGGGGCCTCGAATCGCAGGCGCAGTAGTCACAGGCTGACTACAGCCGTGGTAGGGTCGCGCACGATGAATCGCCGTCGCTTCCTGTCAGCGGCCGCGTCGGGCGGCGCCGTGCTCGTCGGCTCCGGCACTCTCGCGCCTGCCGTCGCGGCAGCGACCGAAGACGAGCTCGCATACGCGAACTTCGGTGCGGCGACAGAACTGCTGCTGCAGAACTTCTACGGCCGGGTCGGTGAGGAGAAGCTCTTCTCCGGCCAGCTCGCCAAGGCCTTCGCCCGCGGCAGGTTCGCCGCCGGGGAACATGCGGCCGCCTTGGCTGCGCTGCTCACGGGGGCGGGCCAGACCGCTCCACTCGAAGAGGACTTCGACTTCGCCTGGCCCGAGGGCACGTTCGCCAACAAGAGATCCGCCGCGACCGCTGGGTCGACGATTGCAGAAGCGCTGCTGGGCACGTACCTGACCGCGGCCGCAACCAGCCCGACCGACTCGTTCCGAGTGCTCCATGCAAGCCTCGTGGCCAGCCTCGGCGAGCAGCTCTCGACATTGTCGCTCGCTCGCTCGCGCCCGGCCATCGGAAACTCGTTCCCTGCCGCTCTCGACCTCGAGGCCGCCAACGCGGCGGTCGAGAGCTTCCTCGGTTGACCGACCTGACCGGAGGCTGATCCTGCGCCGTCTCGGACTCTTCGTCTCCGCCGCCGTTCTCGCCATCGTGACGGCACTCGCCGGAACCGCGTCTGCACGTTCCCAGCAGGATCCGCTGACGATCTACGCGGCTGCCTCGCTGACGGAGGTGTTCCGGGTGCTCGATCCTGCCCAGCGGTACAGCTTCGGCGCCTCCAATGCTCTGGAGACACAGATTCGCCAGGGCGCTCCAGCGGACATCTACGCCTCGGCTGCCCCGTTGAACACGCAGAACCTGTTCGGGGCGGGACTCGTCGAGAAGCCTGTCACCTTCACGGCGAACCGGCTGGCGCTGATCGTGCCGAAGTCGAATCCCGCCGGCATCCGCTCGGTTTACGACCTCCGCTCGAAGCCCGTCAAGCTGGTAATCGCCGGGCCGGCCGTGCCGGTCGGCGGCTATACCCGCACGGTGCTGCGCAAGCTGGGCCTGTCCTCCGTTCTCAGCAAGGTCGTGAGCCAGGAATCGGACGTCAAGGCTGTGACGGGCAAGATCGCCCTCGGTCAGGGCGATGCGGGCTTCGTCTACATCACAGATGCGCGCCCGGTCAGCGACCAGGTCACGGTCGTGCGAATTCCCGCCTGGGCCCAGCCGCGCGTCCGCTACGAGATCGCCGTCGTGTCGCGATCGTCGAACAAGACCGCGGCGCAGCAGTGGATTCGCACGCTGCTCGCCGCAGAGGGACAGGCCACGCTCAGGAACGCCGGTTTTCTCCCGCTGCCCAAGTCGAAGTCATAGCTGCGGGCTGCTTTCGCGCGACGCTCGCCCTCGCGACGAGCGTCGCGCTCGCTTTTCTCCTGCTGCCGGTGGTCGCGATCTTCCTGCGCGTTCCACCAGGTGATCTCTTCGCGGCGCTGGGAAGCGACGCCGCACTCGCTGCGATCGTCGTCACGCTCGAGACCAACGCGATCTCGATGGTCCTGATCATCGTCTTCGGCACGCCGACCGCGTACTGGGTCGCCACCCGCTCGTCCCGTCTTCGCGACCTCGTGCTGACGCTGATCGAGCTTCCCCTCGTCCTCCCACCCGCCGTCGCCGGGATCGGGCTGCTCGCCGCCTTCGGCAGATTCGGGCTGCTGGGCGGAACGATGGAGTTTGCGGGCCTCGACATCGCATTCACCAAGGTTGCCGTCGTGCTGGCCGTCGCCTTCGTCGCCAGCCCCTTCTACGTGCGCACGGCTGTCTCGTCGTTCGAGGCGATCGAGCCGACGTTGCCCGATGCCGCGCGCACTCTCGGCGCCGGCCCGGCCAAAGTCTTCGCCCGGGTCGCGCTCCCGCTGGCAGCCGGCGGCCTTGGGGCGGGGGCGGCGCTCGCGTTCGCGCGCGGGATCGGAGAGTTCGGCGCGACGATCATGTTCGCCGGCTCGCTGCAAGGGGTCACGCAGACGGTCTCCCTGGCGATCTACGAGCAGTTCGACCTCGACTTCGATGTGGCTCTTGCGATCAGCGCCGTCCTCGTGGCCGTCAGCGCCGGCGTTCTGCTCATCGTCAAGCTGTTCTCCCGATGGCGCTCCGGCTCGACTTCACCCATCCCCTTCGCTCCTTCGTCGCAGCCGTCCGGCTGACCGTCCCGCGCGGAACGACGACCGCGCTCGTGGGCCCGTCAGGCGCCGGGAAGACCACGGTGCTCCGCGTGATCGCCGGCCTCCTGCGACCCCGGGAGGGAACCCTCACGGTCGACGGCGTCTCCTGGCTGGACACGAGCCGCAAGCACGAGCTTCCACCCGAGCGACGACGCGTCGGCTACCTCTTCCAGGAGTACGCGCTGTTTCCGCACCTCGACGTGGCCCGGAACGTTCGCTTCGGTGCTCGCGACAGTGGACTTGCCGACGAGATGCTCGACCGGTTCGGCATCATGCACCTGCGTCACGCCCGCATCCGCGACCTCTCCGGCGGCGAACGGCAACGCGTCGGGCTGGCCCGCGCACTCGCGCGCGACCCCGACGTCCTCCTCCTCGACGAGCCGCTGTCGGCCCTCGACGCCCACACGAAGGACACGGTCCGTCTGGAACTTCACCAACACCTCCGCGAGCTCGACCTTCCCGCCATCGTCGTCACGCACGATTTCGAGGACGCGGCAGCTCTCGCCCACACCATCGGTGTGGTCGTCGAAGGCAAGCTCCTCCAGACAGGGACGGCGGGCGAGCTCGTCGCCGCGCCGGCCGACCCGTTCGTCGCGACCTTCACGGGAGCGACCCTTCTTCCCGGCACTGCGATCGGAGCTCGTGAAGGCCTGACGGAGATCCTCCTCGACAACGGCGCCACTGCCTGGAGCACAGAACCGGGGTCCGGGCGCGTCCACCTCGCCGTCTACCCGTGGGACATCGCACTCGCCCGCGAGCAGCCGGACAGCTCGCTCAGCAATCACCTCCGGGGGCCGATCACCTCCATCGTCCCCATCGGCGACCGCACTCGCGTGCGCGTCGGCGGGATCGTCGCGGAGATCACCGCGGCCTCGGCGCGCCGACTCGCTCTGACAGAGGGCGACACGATCGTCGCCTCCTTCAAGGCAACTGCCGCCCGGCTCCTTCGAGCAACCCCTCGATAGACGGAACCCCCTCCGGTGAAGGGACGGCCCGAAAGGAGAGGCTGGGCGCCAAACGACCGGCGCCCAGCCTCCCACCGTTTAGCTCTCGCTCGAGCTTCCTCCCACCGGCGCAACCTCCCGCGCCGTTTCCTTCATGCTCTCTGCGACCTCCTTGCCCTGCTCCTTGCCGCTCTCCACCGCGGTCTCCTTGGCCATATACGCCGCCTCCGACGCGACCTGCTTCCCACGGTCGAGCGCGTCCTGACCCGTCTCCTTGACCTTGTCCATCACCTGGTCGGAGACCTCGCCCAGCTTCTGATCCTCGACGCGCGTCGCCGGCAGCAGGAGGCCGGCGAGAAAGCCGGCCGCAGCGGCGCCGATCGCGAGTCCCAGCGGGTTCTGCTTCGAGACGCCGACCTTCTGGGCCCCCTCACCGACCTTCTGCGCCCCATGCTTGACCTGGTCGGCGTCGGGAACGACCCCGGTCACCATGTGCATGAGGGAGTCGGCCTTGTTCACCACGGCGTCCTTCTTGTCCGTGATCGAGTCCTTGACGCGGCCCTTCACGTCGGCCTTGTAGCCGAGCGCCTCCACCGTCTCGCTCATCTGCGAACGGGTCTCTTCGATCTCCTCGCGAATCACATCTGGGTCTTTGCCCACTGCACGTCCTCCTTCAGAGTCTCAACTGTCTGCTCGGGTACGGGCGGCCATAGCTCCTGCGCGCCCTGCTTGCCACGCTCGACGACCGCACCGATGTCATCCCGCACCGCCTGCACCGTCTCCGGCGAGACGGGCGGCCACGCGGACGCCACGCCTTCCTTGCTTCGTCCGACCGCCCCGCCCAGGGCATCCTTGTACGCCTGGGTCGTCCGGGTGGAGACGAGCGGAAAGGCGCGCTTCAACCGTTCTCGCCCGGTCGTGTACAGCACTGCGGCGGCGATCGCGTAGACGGCCGCCACGATCAGGGCGGCCAGCCAGTTCGGCACGATCCCGTCGAGCGCCAGGATGAAGAACGCGGTCAGGGCTCCTCCGGCGAGCAGGCCGAACACTGCCGACCCTCCGAGAACCCCCGCTCCCGCCCCGGCCTGCTTCCCCGACCGCGACAGCTCCGTCTTGGCCTGGTTCGTCGCGCCCGAGAAGTCGGCACCGGCGGCCCGCCCTGCCTCCGACAACTCCGTCTTCACGTGCGTGAACCTGCTCGAGGCGTCGGCCTTGGTTCGTGACGCCGCCTCGGCCAATTCGGTCCGCGCGACGGTGCCCGTCTCCCCGGTTTCGGTCTTGACCGTTTCGATCTTCTGACCGAGTTCTGCGCGGACGAGCTCGATCTCCTGCTTCAGCAGCGTCGTCGTCTCGTCGGCGAGCTGTTTCATCAGCTCCCCGAGGGAGCGCTCACGCAGATCGTCCTGCGTGGTGGCGTCAGTTGCCACGAGGCTCACCGCTCCTGCTCGACCGCCCGCCTTTCCCCGTTCCTCTCGGCGAAGTCGGCGTGGTGGGCGCGGTCGGCATGGTCGGCGCGGTCGGCGTCCGGGCCGAACCGCCACCCGCGACGAGGGGCTCTTCGAGAGCGAAGGCGAGCTCGTCGTCGCGAGTCGTCGGTGTGCCGGCGCTCAGGGCTGGGCTCCTGTACGGGGACTCCGTCGTCGAGCGGTACGGAGTCCCGGCCATCCCCGTCGAGGGATACCGCTGTCCGTTCTGCCGGGCGCCGCCCTCCTCGTAGCGCCGGCTGCTCGAAGCCTTCGTGAAACGGGAGGCCAAGAATCCGAGCGTCGCCCCACCAACCGCGACGAGCCACGGCTGGCGGCGAGCGAAGTCCTCGATGTCCCGAACGATCTGGTCGGCCTTCGCCCCGGTCATGTAGTTGCCCAGACGCTCGGCGCGCTCGGCCACCATGTCGATGACCTTTGCCGGACCTTCCTTCTCCTCGTCTCGCAGCTGCTTCCCTGTCCGACGCATCGCGTCGGCGGTGAACTGGAGCTGCGAGCCCGCCTGCGTCGAGCGGGTGTCCAGCTCCTGCCGAACCCGATCACCGGCCTGCCCCTTCATCTCCTGGGCCTTGTCCTGCACCTGCTGCGCGGTCTCCTGCACCTTTTCCTTCGCCTGCTCGGTCGTGGACTGCTCCGGCTGTCCGGTGCCCGCGCCAGAACCTGCTGTTGTCTCTGTCATCTGCCTCTTCCTCCCATGCATGGAAAAACAACGAACTTCCCGTACCCGCGAGCACCGCCGAGCCATTCAGAGTCATCTCGGTTCGTTGTGGCTCTCGGTCATCCTGACGTCCTGTCTGGCCTCCTCCCCCATACCCTGAGTCGATCCTCAGTCACCGTTCGCCGCGACTAGAAGGGCAAGTGCCATAACCGCAACAAGCCCCCACAACACCTTCGCGGTGATCGAGAGCCGTCGAAACCGGTTCAAGGCTCAGAGCGAGGGGACGGCAAGCCGACGAGACGGGCCAGCCGTTCCCCTTCACTCTCATCTCCCCGAGCGACGAGCGCGTCGCTACGTGTTCCGCGTGTTACCGATCCTCGTCCCGAGACGCTCCCGATCGAGGTGTTTCCGGGCGAGGCTTGCCAGCACGACTTCGTTTTCGTCTCGACCTCCTGGTTGTCACACGCGATGTAATCGTTCGCTCGCCGCCGGAAACCTCTTCACTCCGCACAACGTCATTTCGGACACCGTGGTAAGCGCGGCAGTCACTTTGGCCGAGCGATCCTGGTTCCGCTCGAGCGCGAGCTTCCGGAACATCGCCGGCAAGGATCTCGACGATCGTGCAGCGCCCGTTCTCGCAGACCACCCGCACTCGCGTGAGCCAGACCAGGCTCGTGCAGGCCGGGTTGCCGCACTCGCAGAGGCGGGCCAACTGGCTGGAGCCGTTCGAGTCATTGGCCGACGCAAGCGTCTTCGAGCCGCTCTTTGCTCCGGACGAACGTCCGGCCCGACCTCTCGTCCTGCCGACTAGCCACGTCTGTCGCCGAGGGCTTCCTTCGCCGAAGCTCGCTCCGCAGGCGATCGCGCTGCCGTCGGGTGACCAGCTGAGCCCTTCGATCAATCTTGCCTCGGGCTGCCCGACCGTCGGCAGCCGACGCGCACTCGAGCCGTTGTCGGCGCGGATCAAGGGCGAAAGTCGATGCCCGTCACAATCGAGCTTGCTGATGGCACTACGGAGCATGACCATCGACAAGCACGAGCTACGCACCTCGACCGGCTTCGGCGCGGCCTACCGCACGCACGCTCGCTCGCTCCTGATCTTCCTCACGCGCCGGACCTACGATCCGGAGACGGCGCTCGATCTCACGGCCGAGACATTCGCCCAGGCGTTCGAAGCTCGCCGGCGTTTTCGTGGCTCGACCGAGGAGGACGCCGCCGCGTGGCTATTCGGCATTGCGCGCCATATCCTCTCCCGCTACCTGCGGCGCGGCAAGGCCGAGAATCGAGCGCTGATGCGGCTCGGGGTCGAGGTGCCATCGCTCGAACCGGACGACCTCGTTCGGATCGTCGAGCTGGCCGGGCTGGACGAGCTGCGTGACGCTGTTGCCTGGGAGCTCGGCGCGTTGCGCGCAGAGAACCGCGAGGCGCTGCGGCTGCGGGTGGTCGAGGAGCTGTCCTACGACGACGTCGCGGAGCGGCTGGCGATCACCGAGCCCGCCGCCCGCGCTCGCGTCTCTCGTGGCCTGAGAACGATCGGTCGCGCGCTCGATCCACCCACCACCGTCAAGGAGAAGCTCGCATGACACTTCATCGAGAATCGACCGGCATCGCCGCCCTCGACGAGCTCGGCCGCCAGTTCGAGGCCGCCACCTCCCGCCCCCGCGTCCGGCGGCGCTGGCCGGTGCTCGCCCTCGCCGCGCTCGCGCTCGGCGCGACGCCGGCCATCGCGGCGGTGAGCGGGATCTTCGACGGCACCGAGCGCGTCGAGGATGCGCTTCCGCAGGTCGCTGCGGTCATTGATCGCGCCGACCCGACGGCTACGGGCCTCGCGCTCGAGCGGCTCGGTTTCCGCGTGCACTGGGTGCTGATCGCGGACAACCCCGACCGCGACGGCGAGCACCCGACGCTCTCGCGCAGCGTTCCCGCGCCGCCCGTCGGAACGGAGATCCTCGCGATCCTCAACGAGCAGGGTGGCAACGAGGCCACCGCGGAGACGCGCGACCTGATGATCGAGATCGCCCCGATCGGCTCGGCGATCCTCGAAAGCCACCGCTAGCAGGACGCCTGGCGAAGCACCTTGAACTGTTCTCCTTGAATCACCAGCAATCCCGCCTCAGCTCTTCCCCTGTGTCCGATTGCCTGAGGCCGGGGAGGGGCTGGGGTGCCCATCGACGAGAGACTTCGAGGTCGCCCGCCGCCGCCCGACGCTGCCGCACCTGCGCGGTAACGACCTCGACGACATCGCCAGGTCGCGGGCGTAGTCGGCCAGCGTTTCGAGGTCGGATCCCGCGGAGGTGCGTCCCTGATAGGTGCGGATCCAGGTGGGGGCGTACTCGCCGAAGGTGGTTCGCGCCAGCGGTCGGGACTTGCCGCGAACTACATCGGCTCTCAGGGCTGCCTTGAGGTCGCGTGCTTGTGCGAGGGTTGCGGCGGTTGGTCCGTCGGTTCTGTTTTCCCCCCGATCTGCTCAGCTGAGCAGTGCCATCCGTTGCAGGTTGTGGCTGAGGGCGACCCCGCCGACCCCGGTCCGCGCTCCGCTGCGTCCTCTCGTGCGGGCGCGAGCTGAGCTAAGGAGTGACTGCAAACCGGCTCAACGCGCTGATCGTCGGTCTGGGGCTCGCCACCGACCAGCTCAGATGTCGACGCATCTCGTAGAGGCGAGCGGTTTTAACGGCTGCCGTGCTCCTCCGGGGCGTGACAGCAGAAGCTGAATGAGCGTGCGCTCCTCGAAGCTGTGTCCTCTGCGGCCGAACACTCCGAGCAGCACTTCCTCCGCGCCTTCGCCGAGGCGTCCCGGCGCTACGTGAACCGCTAAGGACTCAGCAGACCACGTTGTGGCGGACTGACGCGGGCAAGGGTGATCGCCGACGCAGCAACCTCGAACTGGAGGCAACTCTTCCCCGATGACCTTTCCGGCGATATCCGCGAGAGCCTCGTCTCGGTCGCCTCACTGGCTCGCGCAGCAGATCGCACTGCTAGGTGAGCGGTACAGCGTCCGTCTACCGGCGAGCGAGACGGCGTCAGTCGTCTCGTTTGACGAGGCGAGCGACGCGGCCCCGCTCGCCCGAGGCCCAGCACGCGCCGTCGCGAGCACAGTCGACCGTGTCGAAGCTGCCCTCGTCGAATCGCTGCCACGACCGGCCACGGTTGCCGCTCACGTCGCTTCCCGTAGGTCCGACGACGATCGCGGTGCGCCCGTTGAGCCACGCGGCGCCGGAGCGATACTCGTTCGGCGCGTCGTCGACGAGGTTCCAGGTCGCCCCGCCGTCCTCCGTCAGCGCGAGAG
>Ga0136617_10004687_pt1 | contig 12257 bp, 10 predicted proteins | sample AntDrymUQ3222106_2_FD_129672 | JGI IMG/M metagenome (GOLD analysis project Ga0136617, IMG submission 129672) | Polar desert sand microbial communities from Dry Valleys, Antarctica - metaG UQ322 (21.06) | ecosystem: Environmental > Terrestrial > Soil > Desert | place: Antarctica: Dry Valley...
CCCGGTAAAGAGCCTGGAAAGTGTAACTATCCGTGTAACAATTCCGCAGATTCTGTGTTTACCAGGAAGAACGATCCACGAAATTTCACGAACTAACACGAAATGGCCTTAATGTAATTGCCGGAATCGAATGGAATCAGAAATCAAAAATCAAAAATCTAAAGTCCCCGGCGAGCGCTACAGCCGGCAGATTCTCTTTAGTAGCATCGGCAAAGAAGGCCAACAACATCTGCTTGAATCGCGAGCCTTGATTATTGGCTGCGGCGCGTTGGGTTCGGCGCACGCCGAGTCTTTGGCTCGTGCCGGCGTCGGGCGGCTGCGGATCGTCGATCGTGATTTCGTCGAGGCGTCGAATCTTCAGCGACAGACTATGTTCACTGAGCGGGATGCGGCCGAACGGATGCCAAAAGCGATCGCAGCGGCTAACCACATCCGCGACTTCAATTCGGAAATTGAAACTGAACCCGAGATCGCGGACGTCAACCATTCAAACATCGAACGATTGCTTGAGGATTGCGATGTTGTCCTCGACGGAACAGACAATTTTGCCACGCGTTATCTGATCAACGATGCCTGCGTTAAGCATGAGCTCAACTGGATCTACGGTGCCGCGGTGGGATCCTACGGCGTAACGATGACCATTCGGCCGCATCAAACTCCCTGCCTGCGATGCGTGTTTGAAGAAGCGCCGCCGGGGGCAAGCGCACCAACCTGCGATACCGCGGGCGTGATCATGCCTATCATAAGCGTGGTTGCTGCGGTGCAGGTCAGCGAGGCGCTGAAACTATTGACCGGCCACCCGGAACAGCTACACCGGTCGCTGATGCAGTTTGATGTCTGGCGAAACGAATGGCGGAAGATAAATCCCGGCCCTCCCGCTGCCGAGTGTCCGACCTGCGCCCTGAAGCGCTTTGACACTTTGGAGGCCACCGCGGGCGATTTTTCCGCAGTCATGTGTGGAAGAAACGCGGTTCAGATTTCGCCAGTTCAGCCGACGCGGGTAGATTTCAAAAGTCTCGCTGAACGACTTAGCGGCGTCGGAGAGGTCAAGTTTAATGACTATCTGCTGCGCTTTCGCACAGGCGAGTATGAAGTAACGGTTTTTCAGGACGCGCGCTCAATCATTCGTGGCACTGATGAAATGAAGACAGCGCGTTCGTTATACTCAAAATATATAGGGAACTAACTTTAATCATGTTTCAATCAAACTACGTCAAGCGCACGTTCTCAATCGCAAAGCTTATTCTCTTCGCACTTAGTTTCTGTCCTCACATTCAGGCCGGCCAGCCTGTGATTTGGGAAACGAGTGGGCGCGCTGAACTCTTAAGAGGAGACGCACGCGGTGTTTCCATTACCGATACCGGCGTACTAATGCTGGCGCCAAACTTCACGGAAGTAGTCAACACCGAACAGGCGTTTATCTGGTCCAGCGCCATTGATGGTCAGGGTGCCGTTTACCTGGGGACTGGCCACGATGGAAAAATCTATCGTGTGGGCGGAGATGGGCCTGGCTCTTTGCTTTACGACGCGCCCGAGCTCGATGTCACTGCGCTGGCTATCGGTAACGATGGCGTGCTCTATGCGGGCAGCTCACCCGAGGGAAAAGTCTATCGAATCACCTCGGACGGTCGCGCTGAGGTCTATTTCGATCCACCAGATAAATACATCTGGTCGCTGGCAATTCTTTCCGACGGCGCTATAGCTATCGGCACCGGAGACAATGGCAAGCTGTATCGCGTTTCGAGCGCCGGTGCAAAGCCTGAGTCGTCTCTACTGATCAGTACCAATCAGACTCACGTCATGTCCTTGGCAGTGACCGCTCAGGGAGATCTGATCGCCGGAACCGACCCGGGCGGATTGGTGCTTCGTATTTCACCGGATGGTAAAGCTTTCGCGCTCTTTGACGCACAGCTCCGCGAGATTCACGCCCTGGCGCTGGCTGCCGATGGCTCAATCTATGCACTTGGGCTAAGCGATGCTGCCTCAACCAGCCGACCACAAGCCGCTCCAGGGCCAGCCCCCCAACCCTCCGACTCAGGAGGTACTCCGACGACAAGTGTGACCATCACCGCAATTGATGAGGCTGGTACGGCGATTCAAGCCCCCGGTGCAGCACAACGAAGCCGCACGGATCTTTCGAATGCCCGCAGCGCGGTGTTCCGCATCATGCCGGATGGCGCAGCGGATGTAGTATGGAGTTCGTCGTCGGTAACAGCGTTCGCCATCGCCCCGGCTTTACAACCCGGGAGCGTGCTCATCGGCACTGCTGATAAAGGACGCATCTATTCAGTTACCAATGACGGCCGGGACAATCTGCTCCTGCAGTCAACTGAGGGACAGATTTCCTCTTTCCTGGTACGCGGCGGGCAAGTTTTTGCGGCTTCAAGTAATCAGGGAAAACTTCTCCGCTTTGGCAAAGAGTTAGTCACAGGCGGCTCTTATGAATCTCCGGTGCGCGACGCAAAACTAACTGCCACCTGGGGACGGGTCTTCTGGCGCGGCGCGGGCGGTGTTGAACTCCAAACCCGCACGGGAAATGGTGAGCGACCGGATTCCACCTGGAGCGAATGGAGCCCTGCTTATCGCAACCCGGAGGGAAACCAGATATCCAGTCCGCGCGCGCGATTCATTCAGTGGCGCGCAATGTTGCGGTCAACACCGGGGGTAGCAAGTCCGACGTGGATGGAAGATGTGAGCATTGCCTATCTTCCGAGGAATGTGGCGCCTGAGGTGCTCTCGATCACGGCGTTGCCGGTAGGGATAGGTCTGCAGTCGGTAGTTCAAATGCAGGTCGATCCAAACGTTGAATCGTCCGGTCTCGATCCGGCACTGTTTGGCGCGGTGGCCCAGGTTCCTCCAAGGCGCTTGTTTCAACGCGGTGCGCGCTCCTTTCAATGGCAAGCGGAGGATCGCAATGGCGACACTCTCGAATATGCGGTGTATTACCGGGCGCTGAATGAAAGCACCTTTCGTCTGTTAAAAGAAAAGCTGCGCGACAGCTTTTATACCATCGATGGCGCCACGTTGGCGGATGGCCGCTACATCATCAAGATTACGGCATCTGACGCCGCTGATAATCCGGTGGGTCAGGCTTTGTCAGGGGAGCGTTTGAGCGAAGAGGTTGATATTGACAACACACCGCCGGCAGTTAAACTAGTAGGGCAGCCGCAGGTTCAGCCCGAGAGAGTGTTGGCGGTGTTTGAAGTAGAGGACGCCACAGGCAAAGTCAAAAGAGCTGATGCGAGTATCAACGGCGGGCCCTGGAGTCCGATCTTTCCCGATGATGGAATTGCCGACAGCGGGAATGAGAGGTATTCGCTTAATTTTGCAGGTTTGGCGCCAGGAGAACACACGATCTCGCTGCGGGCCTTTGACATCAGTGGAAACGTGGGGACGTTGAGCATTAGTGTCCGACAGTAACGGAGACTTGAGATGGTATAGACGTGCTGAGAACTCTTTGTCTTTTAGTCAGGCTCCTGCACGATACGGTGCGAAATCGCTCGAAACCGTGCGTATTTGGGGCCTTCCTGTTAGACTTTCCTGGTTAAGCGGACCAGTAAGGCCTCGGGCCTTGTGGCACCCCTATTGCTCGATTCTAAGCCGGCGCAACTCTTTCTCCCTCCCATGAGCGCTGAATTAGCCATGAGGAGGCTCTTAATCATGACAAACTTTAAGCGAAAGTTAATGGCGGTGGGGATGGCCTGCTTCGTTTCCGCTGGTGCCTTCGCGCAAAAGAAAGAGGAGGATAAGCGTCCCCCGAAACCGGACACCAAGGTCGTTGTTGAGCCAAAACGAGAGAAGCCACCGCAGAATAATAACCAGGGCGGTGACAAGCGAAACGACGGAAAAAAAGGAAAAGGGTAAGACGACCGCCTGCTTGACCTGCTGTGTCGTCGGCTTTGAGAAACTGATCGACTACAGTTTTAAGACGCTCCACCACTCGTGTGCCACAAAGTAAGCACTTCTATAGCCGGCTCCGGGTGACGCGGTATAGAGGTGATAAAGAACACGAGTGAACCTTCCGACTCCTCTTCTGAGCTGGCTTACGAGTACTATACAGGCGCGTGTCGAGAGCGAATGGGTCAAGCGACAGAATCTTAATTCCATGGGATGATGGATGGGTCGGGTTAACCAGGTAGTTGAATTCAGTCGGAATCACAACTGAAGGAACAACGAGAATAGGGACGGTTTCTTGGCGTGCCCATTCCGTGCCGATGTCTTTCAGTTCGACCGATGGAAACGTACGCCAGTTGTCGGGCCAGTCCTTGATAGCAATTTCGGTGCGCGGTGTATCCTCGGGGATCTCGATTTGAACTGAGACGAGATCGTCGGGTAAATCGGTTATTGAAAGATTAACAAGATATTCAAGGACGGCCAGCGAAAGCGATTGTGAGGTGTAGACCACGGCTACGCCGATATAGTTCCAACGGCCGCCGTAACGCCGCGCGCCCTCGCCGCTCATTGGTCGTTCGGCGTGGGCCTTTCGGGTGACACGCCAAACGAGCATTAGCTGTAAACCCCAAATTCGATTCTCCCTAGAATGTTCGTGACTTCATCCGTTCCTGCTTCCGTTTCGAGCAACGACAACGGGGACACGTTACCTAAGGCTCGATTCGGCGCATTCAGCCAATGACGCGCTTTCTCTTTGGATCCGAGGACTGATTCCGCAAATGCAAGAATCTTCGCCAAGCGATAGACTCGCTCCGATTCTTCGGGAAGAAGTCGTCCGGTAACCTTTCGGCGTTCCATAGTCCGCCTGGCAATGCGTAAAGTGAGCAACACCTCCGTACGTGGCACGTCGAGTTCCTCAATTACCGCATCAACCGTCGATGTGCGAAGTCCGCGGCGCACCGCAGTAATTAGATCCTGCTGTGACGATACACGTTTACCGAGTGTTTTTTCTCCACCAAGCACCTTCGCAACTGCTGAAGCTTTAACCATTGTTCTCATTATCTCCAATCGACGATGTGCCATCTGGCACACATGATACCGCCACATGCCCGACGATTGCAAGGGCAAGGCGTGCCCGAATCTGGTCACGATACTGTAACCGAAATTAATGAAAAGAGGTGTTAAGGCGTGTCAAATCGTGCAAAGTCTGAAGAGCTCTGTAACTGCTAGTTACTCTCCTGGGTCATTTGTCTCCATACGGGTCCCTGGCCAACCTTGCCGCTCTCTATCCGTGCAATGGCCTGCCGGATTTGCATCGCCACTTCAAACTCGCGATCATCCTGGGCTTCTCTGAGTGCGGGCAGAGCGCTTTCGTCCCCTAACTCATAGAGAAATCGACTGGCACGCCAACGAACAAGTTTGTTCTGATCTTTTAATGTCTCAACCATCGGGCCAATCGCCTTCAGATCTCCTAAATCCGTGAGTGCATCGCCTGCCGATCGGCGCACCCCAACTGCTTCGTCTTTCAGAGCCTCACAAAGTGGAGTTAAGACTTCAGGAGTTTTTATCAACCCAAGAAAGACCACCGCTAAACGGCGAATCGACATCTTTGGATCCTTGGTAGCTCTGATAATTAGTGGCAGCGCTTGAGCATCTATCTGAACTGTTGCCTTTCTGCCCAATTCCTTTAGCGCAGCGAATCGTTCTTCCCACTTGGGCGATTCTAAGGCCCGTACTAGTTCGGCCAGTTCGCCCAGTTCTTCACCGTTCGCTTTAACTTTTTCCTGTAAGTCAGGGTGATAGGCCCTCTCAACCAATTCTTTTAACTTCTTTTCATTATAGACGGCTGAAATCTCGCGCACCACCGCCTCGCCGACGTCGCGCAGATCCCCGTAACGAGGACCTTCGTCTTTCCACTTTCGCTCCATCAGCATGTGTTCCGATGCACCCATCGCTTGCTCAATAGCCTGACCGAATCTCTCGGGTAGCGGAAAGCGAGTCGTTTCGTTACCAGAGGACACTTTGACCAACATTGGGAGATCTCGAAAATACTGTACCGATACCATTACCTCGCGCCATTTCTTATCGGACGTTTCCTCTGGTTCTGGCTCCGTGTTGTTAAAACTGGCGTATTCGAGTACGGCGCGGGCCTGGGACAAGATATCCTCCCATCCAGCAGTTGGCTTTCGCTGGATAGCCATCCAGTCTGCGACACGGAAGACACTGCTGACCCCTGGGATGGCAAGGATCTTTTCGATGTAGGCTGGACAATCCCCGCTATTTTCATTTGTATAAGTAATCGCGACCCCTTTGCTCATACTTTCGTCCAAATTCAATTTCATGCTGTTTGGATTAGGCGTAGTTTCAATGGATAGTAACTTCACTTTTGTTCTCCCCCGCCTGCGTTCGTGGCGTAGATACCAGGACCAGAACTTTCGCCTACACCGTACACGCCGGCCGTACTGCCCTTACCATGTAGGCTACTTCCCTGTGTGTAGTTTATTACACCGAGAAGCAATCGAACCGTCATAGCCGTTATGCCTTCGGCTTGTGTAACCTGTAATATTTCAAGTCTTGATGGAGAGCAAGCGAGAAGAGACAAAATTAGGGCGCATGCTGACCCTTGATGCGATGCGCGGGGTGGCGGCATTGGCAGTCGTAATGTATCACGCCCTGGCGGTAGCGCCGCAGACTGCCTTGAGCGGTTGGCAACGGTGGTTGCCGCAAGTGACCGCCTACATGGTTCATTTCGCGTATGCGGGGATATACCTCTTTTTTGTCATCTCAGGGTTTTGTATCCACTTGTACTGGGCCAAAGCACGGGCAACCGGGGTGGAGAAGCCGGTCATTCACTTCTTCCTCTTCTTGAAGCGCCGAGTGCGCAGATTATATCCTCCGTACCTTGCCGCGCTGGCGCTGTATCTCTGCTATCTCGCCTACAAGATTCCGGTTAAAGTGACGGGTTTTTACCTGTGGGATGTCGGGCTTCATCTGTTCATGTTACACAATCTGGACGCGCGGACGGCCTACACTATCAACGGAGCTTTCTGGACGCTCGCGATTGAAGAACAGTTGTATCTCGCTTATTTCCTGCTGCTTTTCCTGCGCATTCGTTACGGGTGGGGGAGAACGCTGCTGTTGTGCGTTGCGGCGCGTATTGGTTGGTTGATCATGAGCCGCTATCTGACCCAATCGTTTGGCATAGCTATTCCCGTTAACGAAGCGGCCGCCTCCTATTGGTTTATCTGGGCCTTAGGTGCTCTAAGTGTAGAAGCAGCATTAGGCGTAACAAAGCTTCCCGGATGGTGTTACAGGATTTCGCTGGCTTGTGTGGCGCTGGTTTGCGCTATGTGCCTGACTCAGGTGTTGCCAATGGTAGATGACATGACTTGGGTTCATGATGTTGGTTGGCTCGTAATGCACCCTGCCTGGGGTTTCGGATTCTTCATCTTGGTTAACAATTCGGTCGCGGCAGAACAACGTTGGCGACTGAAATCGTCCCGTGCTCCGCGGCTGATCACCGCGCTCGCATCAATCGGACTGATCTCTTACTCACTTTACTTGATTCATTCACTGGTCCTGATGCACTGGTACTGGTTTGGCTTCACTAGATTGCACATTCTCACTATCTCTCTACTGATAATGACTCCTTTGTCGGTCGCTTTTGGTTGGCTGTTCTTCCGTTTATGTGAGCGACCCTTTATGACGTCGCCTGGTGCGGTTACGGTTCCCGCGCGTCAAAGATACGTTTCTATTGATGAAGATCAGATCGGACCAGCTAGTGAGACGGCATGAAGAAGCAGTATTGGAAGTGTCAGTTTTCGTGGTCTCTGGGACAGGCAATCAGCCGATCCGTTTCGTTCACCATGTCTTGATTGCGCTTAGCGCGGCCTCGGTTTCCGCACCTCGTCCAATAATGCCATAGTTTTCTTCGACGGTTCCAATTTCTATTACGTTTGGGTTCTGGCGTATGCCGATTCCATGATAAGAGTAATAGCATGAACCAGACACGAACGCGCCTGATCCTCCTCTGGCTATTAATTCTTGCTTCCACCACTAAGGCGTGCGCTCAACGCGTGGCAAATCCACAGACCGAAAGGAGACTTGCGTCCTCGCCTGGCAGGGCTCGAGGTGCTTTGTGGCGTGATATTCCGCAGAGAATTAATACGAACGCGAAGCACATATTTTATTTGCACGGAAGGATTATTGAGGAACAAGGAGTAAACGCTGTTAGTTCGGCTTTCGGAGCGTATGAGTACGGACAGATACTACAAACTTTCGTTGATAAAGGTTTCATCGTAATTAGCGAACCGCGTCCGAAAGGAACGGACGTGCAGCAGTATGCAGCAAAGGTCGTTAGGCAAATCAGTTCTTTGCTTCAGGCTGGAGTCTCGCCGCAGAAAATTACAGTTGTTGGCGCGTCAAAGGGTGGATCGATAGCTGTTGCCACTTCTACCCAGCTTAAAAACAGAGATGTAAATTTTGTGCTTCTAGCCGCGTGCGGCAACTCAGAACTGTATGGAAATATTCTTTCGGTCTGGGATTATCGGGATGATACGGGCGCGGCAACGTGCGAGCGATCCTTTGCAGAGGCCGCCGGTGTGAATAGACACAGAGAAGTTCAGCTGAGACTCGGCTTAGGTCATGGCATCTTGTATCACCCGCTGAAGGAGTGGATTGACCTTGTGGTTGAATGGGCGAATTAACCATAAGGGTATTGCTCTTGCTTTTCGCTTAGCCGAAATAGAACAAATCGTTCCAGGTGAGCCGCGGTAGCTTGTCCTGCAGACTGAAAGATAGAACCCCACCTGCTGAGCTGCCGCTCGGTCACCTGAACTCAATCGTTCTGCGGCTTAGGTTGAGCTCCGCCGAAGGTAAGGAGAAACACAACAGTAGGAGTGATTCTCATAAAACGCGTGATAACGAGAAGAAGCATAACTTCTTATAAGTGAGAAAGTCTCGTGTTGCAACACGACAGTCTCTCACACACGACAGTCTCCCACATAACCACGCCGCCAATACGAAAGGCTCGGAAACTTCCCATTGTCGTGTTGAAACACGATTTGTTGTAATGCTATCGTACAGCCCGGCAAAACAGTATTTCTCGATTTGCAGTTTCCCGGAGCCCTCACTATGCCAAAGCCGCCTCGACCTTACACTCTCACCTGACGAAAAGAGAGTCGCGGAGGTACGCGTTGAGCCTCCAAGATCGCGATTGGCAAATGACTCATCTTAGAGCGGACCCAATTCTCGACAACTTGGGCGACGACCGATCGCTTCGCAGACCTGGTGCGGCGAGTTGGGCTATAGTTGTAGCGCATCTATAAAGCGTCAAACTGTTAGTTTGCCCAGATTAGGAACGTAAGGTAACAGCTTGAGCTACATTCAGACTATGAGCGAAACCATTTCCCCAAACACGACGATTGCTCAATACTGCGTCATCTCCAAGATCGGAGAAGGCGGAATGGGCGAAGTTTATCGCGCTCGCGACACGAAACTCGGTCGCGATGTCGCCATCAAGGTTTTGCCCGGTGCTTTTTCGGAGGACAGTGAGCGTCTGCGTCGTTTCGAACAAGAGGCGCAAGCCGTTGGCGCGCTCAATCATCCCAACATTCTCGTCATCTATCATGTGGGGACTCACGATGGCGCGCCCTATATCGTTTCAGAACTATTAGAAGGCGAAACGCTGCGCGAGCGGACGGCTGGAGCAGCGCTGCCGCAACGCAAAGCGATCGAATATGCGTTGCATATCGCGCATGGTCTGGCAGCAGCGCACGAGAAGGGAATCGTTCATCGCGACCTTAAGCCCGAGAATCTTTTCATCACGAATGATGGCCGCGTCAAGATTCTCGATTTCGGTTTGGCCAAGCAGACCGGAGCCGGTGGTGGAACTCAATCACAAACGGAAGTGCCAACCAGACGGATTGCCACCGATCCTGGCGTCGTTATGGGAACGATTGGTTACATGTCGCCGGAACAGTTGCGCGGCAAGCCTGCCGATCATCGCTCCGATATCTTTTCATTCGGCGCGATTCTTTACGAGATGCTGTCGGGCCGTCGTGCCTTTCATGGCGAATCGGCTGCCGACACGACGGGCGCGATTCTGAAAGAAGACCCGCCCGATCTTTCAGACACCAACCAAAACATCTCTCCCGCGCTGGAACGCCTGGTGAATCACTGTCTCGAAAAGAATCCGCAAGCGCGTTTTCATTCAGCCAGCGATCTCGCATTTGCACTCGAAGCAATCTCAGACTCTTCCGGAGTTTCCAGCCGAACGCTCACGGCGAGGACCTCGCTGCCTGTGCGATCGAGAATGGGTAAGCAGTTGCCTTTGATGGTCGCTGCGCTCATGGCGCTGGCCTTTGTCGCCGCGCTGCCGTTTGTCGTCTTGTATTTCCGCCGCGCGCCGCAAGACCCACGCGCCACTCGCGTTTCCATTCCACTGCCGGAGAAGCTAACCAGTTTCTATAATCCAGTTATTTCGCCCGACGGGCGTCGGCTGGTCTTCAATGGCAGTCAAGCTTCGGGTAAGAGTCTGCTGTATATTCGGGCGCTTGATTCCTTCGACGCGCAGCCGCTTGCCGGAACTGAAGGCGCGGATTTCCCATTCTGGTCGGCGGATAGTCGCTTCATCGCATTCTTTGCCGACAGGAAGCTCAAGAAAGTAGAGATCAGTGGCGGGCCTCCGCAGACGCTGTGCAATGCGCCAAACGGCCGTGGCGGCACGTGGAACAGCAATGGAGTGATCATTTTTGCGCCGAATGATTTGGGTGGACTCTATCGCGTCTCGGCTACCGGCGGTGAGCCGACGTCCCTAACAACGCCAGACAAATCACGCCTGGAAACTACTCACCGCTGGCCTTACTTTCTGCCCGACGGTCGCCATTTCCTGTACTTCATTCGTAGCAGTCAGCCACAAAATCGCGCAATTGCCGTTGGAGTGCTCGACGGGAAAGAGACGACGCGCCTGATGAACGGCGAGTCCAACGTGGCCTACGCTCCGCCGGGTTATCTGCTTTTCTGGCGCGACCGGACGCTATTGGCCCAAGCTTTCGACGCCGGTAAGCTTCAACTCGCAGGCGACCCCTTTCCCGTAGCAGAACAGGTGGGATATGTACAGCCGAATAGTTACGCCGGATTCTCAGTCTCGGGCAATGGCATATTGATCTACCGGCGCGGCACCTTCTCTAATAAGAATCAGCCGACTTGGTTTGATCGAAAAGGCAACCGGTTAGGCACTATTGGCACGATCTCAGATTATAGCGCTACCCAGCTCTCGCCCGATGAAAAGCGCGTCGCTTTGGAACAGTGGGATTCGCAGGCAACCTCTACAGACATCTGGTTGTTTGAGTTGGCGCGCGGCACTGGCTCGAGGTTCAGCACCAATCCTGCATTTGATTCTATGCCTGTCTGGTCGCCCGATGGGAACCGCCTCGCCTTCAGTTCAAACCGGGACGGCCAATACGACCTCTATCAAAAGCCAGCGAGCGGCATCGGAAACGAGGAAGTGCTTCTCAAATCGGACAATCTGAAAATTGCGAACGATTGGTCTGCGGATGCTCGGTTTATCATCTATGAAGGGCGCGATCTGAAACAAAACTTTGACGTCTGGGTATTGCCGCTCTTTGGGGACGGGAAGCCGTTTCCTCTTCTTCAGACGGAGTTCAACGAACAGTCGGCCCAACTATCTCCCGACGGGAAATGGATCGCTTACGTGTCGGATGAATCCGGGAAGTTTGAGGTCTACGTACAGAGCTTCCCCGCATCCGGCGGCAAGTGGAAGGTCTCAACTGACGGAGGGCATCATCCGCTCTGGCGGGGAGACGGGAAAGAACTATTTTACATGGCTCCGGGCAGAAAGCTGATGGCGGTGGAGGTGAAAGCCAGTTCCACCTTCGAGGTCAGTGTCCCTCAAGAACTTTTCGAGACGCGCATCGCCGGGGCGACTTTCAGGCGTGGCTACGACGTCACCGCCGACGGCCAACGATTTCTCATCATTACGCAGCTCGAGGAAGAAAAGCCTTCACCGATCAGCGTGGTCTTGAACTGGACCGCCGATCTAAAGCGATGAGCATCGAGGCGGGCACACACCTCGGTCGCTTCAGCGCGCAATTATTTCTAAAAAGTTTTATCGTCGTTGTTCCGCATTACGGTGAAGCCGGGCATTCTTAGGGTAGTGCCGACCACCGCGTCTTTGTCGCCGTCACCGTCCGAATCGCCCGGGTCGAATAATTTTGGTAGCCCCAGATGTTAGAGCGCCAATCCGGGCGCGGACGAAATTCCTACCCGGCTGTAGTAGGGTGTACTACAATGCCGCACCAAGTTTGAGTCAGGGGAGGATAGGACAGTGGCTATCAAAAAAGGTA
>Ga0136617_10004688_pt1 | contig 12255 bp, 10 predicted proteins | sample AntDrymUQ3222106_2_FD_129672 | JGI IMG/M metagenome (GOLD analysis project Ga0136617, IMG submission 129672) | Polar desert sand microbial communities from Dry Valleys, Antarctica - metaG UQ322 (21.06) | ecosystem: Environmental > Terrestrial > Soil > Desert | place: Antarctica: Dry Valley...
GACGCCCATCCACCCGGTCGCGACCAGCACCACGAGAATCGTCGTGAGCCCCGGCGACCAGAGAGCTACGCCGACCAAGAGTAGCACGATACGGGGCAGCGCGAGCAGGAGATCGGCGAGTCCCATCAGCACCCGGTCCAGCACGCCGCGACGCCAGCCGGCGAGCGCGCCGGCTAGCGTTCCTACGAGACCGGAGAGCCCCGCACCGATGACACCGACGAGCAGCGACAGTCGTCCGGCGAGCATCATACGCACGAGCAGATCGCGCCCGAACCGGTCGGTGCCCAGCAGGTGCATCGTGCCGTGCGCGTCGCGCCCAAGCGGCGGGACCAGCCGACGCGCCAGCACGTCGTCGATTCGCGACGGGTCATGCGATGCGAGCGCCGGCACGAGGATCACGCCGAGGGCAAGAAGCAGGAGCGCCGCCAGCGCGATGTTGCCCGCGCTCACTGCGCGCAGGCGCCGATGCAGTTCTCTCATCGTCTCATGCGCGCAGGCGCGGGTCGGCCCATGGCAGGAGCAGCTCCGCCACGAGGTTCGCGACGATCACCAGCAGCCCGTAAGCAGCGGCGCTGCCGAGCACCACCGGGTAGTCGCGCGCCGTAATTGACGTCACCATCAATCGTCCCATCCCCGGCCACCCGAAGATGGTTTCAACAAACACGGAGCCGGCGACGGTTCCGGGGAGCGCCAGCGCGAACAAGGTGACCAGTGGCGTGCGCATGTTGGCGAGCAGGTGACGGCCAAGCACCGCCCGCTCTGCAACGCCCTTCGCGCGGGCAGTGCGAACCCAGTCCGCGTCGAGCACATCGACCGCGCTCGTGCGCACGTACCGCGCGACACCGGCCGCGCCGATCGCCGCGAGCAATGTCACCGGCAGGACCGAGTGGCGCAGCAGATCCGCCAGATGCGCGAGTCCCTGCAGATCCGCGCCCGGCGTGGTCATGCCTACTGCCGGGAGGCGTGCCCACAGCGGAAGACTCAGCAACGAAGCGACATACGTGAACAGAGCGATGCCTGCGAGACCGAGCCAGTAGGCAGGTGTGGCCGCGAGCACGACGGAAATGATCGTGAGTGTGAAATCAGCGTACGTTCCGCGCCGCGCACCCTGCACAATCCCCACGATCGTGCCCACGAGAAAGGAGAGCAGCAGCGACGCGCCGCCGAGCGCGAGCGAGACGGGGAGCGCGTCGCGGAGCACGGCGACGACAGGTCGTCCCTCGGTGAAGCTTGTGCCGAGATCGCCGTGCAGCATCCGCTGAGTCCAGCGTGCATATTGTGCGGTGACCGGCCGGTCGAGCCCTAGCGCCGCGCGAAGGCGCACTGCGTCGGCGGAGGAGGCGTTGGATGGAAGCAGGAAAGTAGCCGGGTCGCCCGGCGCCATGTGCAGGAGCACGAACGTGAGCGACAGCACGCACCAGTACAGCACTGCGGTGCGAGCGAGTGCGCCGGCGACGCCGAACGAGCGCGACATGGCTGGGGAGAGCATGCGATGATATCGCCTCCGACATTGGTCGCGTCAACGCTGTGGGCTGCGAACCGAGCCGCAAGATGGCGCCGCAAGGGACGCGCCCTCGCAATCGCCACGCTTGTTGTCGCATCGTGCACACCGCAACGGCAGCCGGATGTACTCGTCCTCGCGTCCGGGGCGGACCTGGAATCAGCGAACCCGCTCGTCACAACGCATCCACTCTCCCGCCAGGTCCAGCGCTACGCGCTCTTCGTAACTCTCCTCCGGTACGACTCGACGCTGACTCCACGGCCATACCTCGCGCGAAGCTGGCGCTGGGCCGACGGGGGCCGGACGCTGACGCTCTCGCTCGCTCCTGACCTCCGCTGGCACGACGGCGTCCCCACCACATCACGTGACGCGGCGTTCACATTCCTCGCGGCGCGCGATCCCGCCACGGGGTTTCCGCGCGCCGCCGAGCTCGCCACCCTCGACACCGCAATCGCCGACGACGACACGACATTGATGTTGCGCTTCAGTCGCGCGCCTGCTCGGCTCCCAGCGCTGCTCGCCGAGCTGCCGATAGTGCCGGAGCACCTTCTTGCGCGAGTTCCTCGTTCGTCGATGCGCGGCGCCCCATTCGACGCGGCGCCGGTCGGAAACGGTCCCTTCCGCTTCGCTGGACGGCAGCGCGGCGCTCGCTGGAGCTTTGCGCGAAATGACGCGTTTCCCGCCTCCCTCGGCGGCCCGCCGGCGCTGCGCGGGCTGGTGATAGCTGTCGTTGACGAGGCAACCACGAAATTCGCCGGGTTGGCGAGCGGTGAGCTCGACATGGCGGGGATCTCGCCGACGATGGCGGGGTTGGCGAAGCGCGACGCGACGCTCCGCGTGCTGACGTATCCGATCCCGTTCGGTGTCGGACTCTTCTTCAACACCACGCGCCCGCCTTTCGACGACGCGCGCGTGCGACTCGCCGTCGCACGGTCGATCGATCGCTCTCGCATCGTCGAGATCGCGCTCGCCGGATTCGGCACTCCCGCATCGACACCAGTGCCACCCGAAAGCCCACTCGCCTGGCGCGAAGCGCCGCGGCAGAGCGACACACTGCGCGCCGACTCGCTGCTGGAAGCTGCGGGCTGGCGGCGCGGTGCCGACGGACTGCGCGTGCGCGGCGGTCGGCGCTTGCGGGCCGAGTTGCTCACGGTCGGCACCGGCGACAACGTCGTCGAGCAGCTACTGCAGGCGGATCTCGCTGCCCGCGGAATCGAGCTGCGGATACGGCAGACGGAGATGGGCACCTTTCTCACAACCGCGCGCGCGCCGGACAAACGCTTCGACCTGCTGCTCGCCGGAATCCCCGGCGACCTCTCGCTGTCGTACCTCGACGCGCTCTTTGCAGGACGACAGCGAGGAGGCGCGCTTGACTACACAGGCTACCACATGGCCGCACTGGATGCTCTGCTCGACGGGGCGCGGAACGCTGCGCCCGGTGTAGCGGAGCGTGGTGAGTGGCGCGACGTGCAGGCAGCGCTCGATACCCTCGCGCCAGCGACGTGGATCTATCACGCACGCGGCCTTCAGGGGGTCTCACGTCGCGTGCGTGGCGCCAGCATGGACCTGCGCGGCGAGCTCGTGACGGTTCACGACTGGACGCTCGCGCCATTTGGCACCCGATGAGCATTCTCGTCTCCGCGGAAGATCTTCTCGCTCGGCGGCGCGTTGCCACGGGTGCGCTCGCGCCACTGGCAGCGGGCTTGCGCGCCGAGCTGGAACTGCTCGTCGCGCATCCGCCGGAGGTGCCGACGCTGAAGGCGCATCTCTCTCGCGCTGCTGGACGCTGCGAGTACGAAGGCGCACTGCTCACCTACGATCCGTGGGACGCGCGCCACCGCTGCCCAATTTGCGGGCGCGAGTACACTGGCGACGCACACGACCGTTTCAGGCTCTACTGGCACCAGCTCTGGCTCGGTGAGCGCGTACTGCACGCCGCGCTGCTCGGCGTGCTATTGGACGACCGTCACGCCCGAGTGCTCGCCGCCACACTGCTCGACGCGTACGCCGATCAGTATCTTCGCTACCCGAATCGCGACAACATCCTGGGCCCCTCGCGTCCCTTCTTCAGTACGTATCTGGAATCGATCTGGCTCCTGCAGCTCGTTCTCGCGCTGGATCTTCTCGAGATCGGCGCGCCGGCTGGGGAGACCGGCGACCTCGGAGCACGGGTGCGTGACCGGCTCGTCGCACCGAGCGCGGCGCTGATAGCGTCGTATGACGAATCCATGTCCAACCGGCAGGTCTGGAACAACGCGGCGCTGGCGGCGGCTGGTATCCTGCTCGGAGACGACACACTCGTGGAAGGGGCGCTACTCGGCAGGTCGGGAACCCATGAGCACCTCCAGCGCGCTCTGCTGTGCGACGGGAGCTGGTACGAAGGGGAGAATTACCATCTCTTCGCGCATCGCGGTCTCTGGTACTGCGTGCAGATCGCGGAGCGACACGGATACGCCCTGCCGAAGGAACTCGAGCGACGATTCCGAGAGGGATTCGCGGCGCCTTTCCGCACCCTGCTCCCTGATCTGACGTATCCGTCGCGCAGGGACTCGCAATACGCGGTGAGCGTCCGGCAACCGCGGTTCGCCGAATCTTGCGAGCTCGGCATCGCGCGCGAGGATGACGAGCGACTGATCGGGATACTCGCGCGTCTGTACAATCCCGAAATTCCCCGCAGCGACACCGGACGCGCGCGCAGCTCGGCCGATGTGGAGCGCAATTTCCCCCCGACCGGGCTCACGCGCGCCGACCTGTCGTGGCGCTCGCTTCTGTTCGCGCGCGAGCACCTTCCGCGACTCGTCCCATCGGCATTGGAATCCGATCTGCTCCCCGCGCAGGGGATCGGGGTGCTTCGCCGCGACCGCGGCACGCTCTACGTCGCGCTCGACTACGGGCATTCGGGGGGCGGGCACGGGCATCCCGACCGGCTCAATCTTATGCTCGCCGACGGAGATGTGCGATGGTTCGACGATCCGGGCACGGGCTCGTACGTGGATCCATCGCTGCACTGGTATCGCAGCACGCTCGCGCACACCGCGCCTTTGCTGAACGGCCGGTCACAGCCCGCCGTTGATGGGCGGCTGCTCGCATTCGAGGATCGCGGCGAAGCGGCATGGATCAGCGCTGAGGCGCGTCTCGCATCCGATCTGCGCGTGCGGCGGTCGGTCGTGCTATTGGAGGATTATCTCGTGGACCTGCTGGAGTGGGACGCGGAAGGAGACACGGTGCACGAGGTTGCGCTCCCGTGGCACGGCGTGGACCTGGTAAACGAGCTTGACGAGCCTCTCGCGCGCACACCGCATCCGATCACGAAAGGCGAAACGCGCGAGGACGGATTCGGGTTTCTCAGCGACACCGCGCTCGTGCGTACGCAGGACGGAGTGCAGCGCGTACGCGGTCGCTTCGCGGGGCGCGAGCTGAGCGGCTGGGTGCTCGCGCATCCGGAGAGCACCTGGTGGAGCGCGCGCGCCCCCGACGTGCCGACCAGGTCGGGACTCGTATCATTGCTGCTCGTTCGGCACAGTGCGCAAAGCGGCCGATACCTCTCAGTGTGGAGCTGGCGCGATGCGATAACATCGGTGGAGTCGGACGGCACGAGCGTACGTGTCGAGCTGCGTGACGGTGCGTGCGATCAGCATTCGTGGGATTTGGCCGGATGGTGCATCGAGCACGCGCCGGTGCACGGTTACGCTAAGCGTCGAGACCGCGTGGTGCTTGGCGGAATGAGAGCGCCTGAGGATGATAGGCCCATTGCCCAATCACCGGCCGCGCAAGAGATACCGTTGGACTCGCACGCGCTTCCCGCGACGTTCATCCTTCACGAGCCCAATTATCGGCGCAGCGAGGAGAGCTGGAGTGAGGCTGGTCGCCCGACTGCGACGGTGACGGTCGCAACAACGCGGCTCGGCACGATGGCCATCAATGTGGATGTGTCACACGTTCACCGCTGTTTCGTGCCCGTCGACGCAGAGAATCCGCTCGACAACGAGTCGGCGGCGATTAACGGAGCTGGCGTGCAGCTGTACATCGTCGCCGGCGAGCGTACGGGCGGATGGCTTCTCGTTCCTGATCCTTCCTCGCGCAAGGTCGGTGTGCGCGTGATAGAAGGTTGGGATAAAGGGCTCAGAGTTAGCGCGGCGTGGCAGCCCACCGAGTCAGGTTATTCACTCCTCGGCAAAGTCGCGCTGCCCGCGGGCACAATCCAGACGGCGCTCGACGTGATCGTCAATGAAACCGCGCCCGGACGCGAGCGCCGGCGCGGGCAGCTCGTGCTCTCCGGCGGGCGCGGAGAATTCGTCTATCTTCGTGGAGACCGCCACGATGCCGCGCGGCTGCTTCGATTCACCATCGCCGATGCCTGACTCCATTTCTTCAACGATCGTCGCACAGCGTGACGTGCTCCAGCATGAAGAGCACGCTCGCACATGGCGCGAGCGCGCCGACGCGGTGCTCCCAACGGGCGCGTCCACCGGAAGCAAGCGCGCGGCGGCGCTCTACGGCGACGAGTTCTCCGACGCGCCGACGCACTTCGCCACAGCACGAGGCTGCCGCGTCACCGACATGAACGGAGACTCGTTCGTGGATTGCACGATGGCGCTCGGCGCGGTATCACTCGGCTATGCTGAGCCGCGCGTCACGAACGCGGTCATCGCAGCAGCATCGGAAGGGTCTGTCGCTGGGCTGTCGAGCTGGCGCGAGGTCGAGCTGGCCGAGCGGCTTTGCGCCGTGATTCCATGCGCAGAGCGGGCGCAGTTCCTCAAGAGCGGCGCTGAGGCGGTTTCCGCCGCCGTGCGGCTGTCCCGGACGTACACAGGGCGCAATCGCGTCGTAGCATCGGGTTATTTCGGATGGCACGACTGGAGCAGCAACAGTGGAGGTGTGCCGGAGGCGGTGCGCGAAGATGTCGTGCACGTGCCGTTCGGTGATGTCTCCGCGCTCGAGCGCGCGGCGCGCGACGCCGGCCGCTCGCTTGCCGCAATCGTTCTCGAGCCGGTGGTCGAGCAGGAACCGCCGCAGGATTGGATCGTGAGTGCACGCGCGCTCTGCGACGAACTCGGCGCCGCGCTCGTGTTCGACGAGGTGAAGACGGGCTTTCGGCTTGCGCCAGGCGGGTATCAGCAGGTGTGCGGCGTGACGCCTGACCTTGCCGCTTTCGGGAAGGCGCTGGCGAACGGGTATCCACTCGCCGCGGTGGTCGGCAAGGCCCCACTCATGGACGCGGCGCGCCGCACGTGGATCTCCTCCACGCTGGCGAGCGAGGCCACCGGGCTGGCCGCGGCACTCGTGGTGCTCGACTGGCATGACGAGACAGACGTCTGCGCCAAGCTCGCCTCGATCGGGCACGAGATGCGTGCGGCCGTGGAGCGCGCGATCACGGCTACCGGCGCACGCGGCGTCCGCACCAACGGAGTCGACGCGATGTGGCTGTTGCATTGGGACGATGCAGCGCGCGAAAATCGCTTTGTGCGCGAGGCGCTCGCTGCTGGTGTGCTTTTCAAGCGCGGAGCGTACAACTTTGCGGCGATCGCGCATGATGAGGACGCGCTCGCGGCGGTGGAACACGCGGCGAGCACCGCACTGACTGCCGTTCGCGGGGACACGGATTGAGAGACGAAACTCCGCTCGCCGGCAGGGCGCCGCTCATTGATGCGCACGCCCACTTCTACCACTGGGCATCGGGACGCGGCGACTGGGAGCGCGTGAACGCGGCGCGACTGCGCGCCGGCGACAGGATCGGGATCACGTACCACCTTGCGAGCGTGCTCGGTTCATACGGGCACACCTCGCCCACTTATTTCCCATCACCGGCAGATGTGTCGGTCGGGAATGAGGCGATGGCGCTGTTCGCCGACGATCCGCGCATCCGGTGGTACGTGACAGTGAACCCGAACTACCCCGATCACGCGCTCGCGGAGATCGAACGCGGCGTTGCGCGCGGAGCAATCGGCGTAAAGCTCCTTGCGAGTCGTCGAGCCGATGACCCGCTGCTCGATCTGGTTTGCGACGCGGCGGCGGAGCAAGGGCTTCCGATCCTGCACCACATCTGGCAGCATCGCACGCGCGAGTGGCCGAACCAGGAGATCTCCGACGGGCGCGATCTCGCGCGGCTCGCCGAACGGCACCCGCGGGTCGCGTTCATTCTCGCGCACCTCGGGGGCGGCGGCGACTGGGCGCACACACTTCCCGCGATTCGCGACGTGCCTAATGTGTACCCTGATCTCTCCGGGAGCGGAGTCGATCGCGGAATGCTGGACAGCGCGGTTGCCATTCTGGGCCCGGGCAGACTTCTCTGGGCGTGTGACCTTACTATGGAGACCGGGCTCGCGAAACTGCGCGCGCTCGACGCAATCGGATTGTCAGCCGAGGAGAACGCCGACATCCGCTGGCGCAACGCCGCGCGGCTCTTCGCGCGCGGCGTCTTTGCGCGGTGCGAGAGCGCCGCACCCGCCGCACCCGCAGCGGTGGCCTGAGCACGCCCACGATGCTCGACTGCGCGGCGTACATCGGCCAGTATCCGTTTCGTCATCTTCCGCACCCCGACCCTGACGTGCTCGTGCGTGTGCTCGAGCGCGAGGAACTTGCCGGAGCGTGGGTGGGCTATCTCCCGTCCGCGTGGCACCGCGATCCCGCAGCAGGTAACGATGCGCTTTTCGCTGCGCTCGCGTCGTATCGTCAGGTGCTGCGGCCGGCACCCGTCGTTCGTCCGGACTGGCCGCTATGGGAACAGACGCTGCGCGATCTGGTGGAGGAGGGCGCTGCGGCGATCCGCGCTTATCCGATGCAGTGGGGGATGGGGCCGCACGACGCGAATCTCCGCGCGCTTGCGCTCGCGTGCGCCGAGATTGGCGTTCCGCTCGTGCTCACTGTGCGGTTCGAGGATCTGCGTCAGCGCCATCCACTGGATGTCGCCGGTGATCTCACGGCCGCGCACGTGCGTGCGCTCGGGCGCGCAGGCGAGCGCGTGAAGATTGTTGTCACCGGCGCAGGGCGTGATCTGATCGAGGAGGTGCACTGGGGGCTGACGCCCGAAGAGCAGCGGCGCGTGTTCTGGGATTTCGCGTGGGTATGGGGTCCGCCGGAGGATCATTTCGCGCACCTGCTGCGCTCGCTGGGTGCTGAACGGTTCGTTTACGGGACGCACTGGCCCCTTCGGCTGGCGCAGAACCCACGAGCGAATCTCGATCTTCTGCCGGAAGATTTGCGCCCCGCCATGATCACCGATGCACAGACGCTCGAGAAATAGGGTGCGGGAACCGAGGGTGAGTTCATGGCTCGGTGTCATTGACGAATATCGTCTCTGCTTCCGCCCGTTCGTGCTTGGCGGCGGCAAACCGTACTTTGCCGGCGCCCGGCCACCTCTCCGCATCCTTAAAGAGGGGCATCAGTTCAGCCGCTAGATTGTCCGAGAGGTCGAGTTCCGCTATTCGCTTTGCAACCTTTTCCGCTTCGCTGCCAGCGACTCGCAATCCATCGCGTCTCACCAATGCTTTTACCAGCGAGATATAACGCGTCCGTGTTCGCACGAGTGCCTCACGCACGGCCAGCTCCGCTCGAATGTGCCGACGCTCTGCCGACACACGGTGTGCTCTGCGATAAGCGCCAAGTCTCATCGCTTCGGCAAGAGCGCGCGCATCTCGCTTATCGGTCTTCATGCGACGGCTACGAGTGGCGTACATCGGCGCATAGTTCGGATCAGCGACAGCGACGTCGTGACCCAGGCTCTCGAGATGCTGAGCGACCCACTCACTCTCCGTCGACGCCTCGAGCAGAATGCGCGCTTTCGGTCGATTGCCGAGCACTGCGGTAAACCGCTCACGGCTCGTGACGATCCTTCGCTCTACTACTGTTCCGTCCTCGGCGAGAATGCACAGCTGGCTCTCGCGCTTGTGCATATCCAGTCCTATCGTATCCATGACGGCTGGCCTCCCGGTTAGTTGTGCCTCCTCGCAAGAGGATGAGCACGTCCTTGCTTGTGGCGCGAAGTTGCTACCACGTCGCCGCGGAGGTCCAGCCGATTCATACCAACTAACTAAAGGCGTTGATATGACTGGGCTGGTGTCAAGAGTTTGTTAAGGTCATTTGCATTGCAGTGGTCGCGGTACGGCATGGGCGCGAGGCAGCATCGACGGTTGATCCTGCTGATATACGCCGATTACCGGAGTGCTCCGGCAGCGCGGCAAGAATTGGATTCGTCGGGAGCTGGCTCATTCTAGGCTCGGGGATTCCGCTGCTTATAACTGCACGGACCGCATAACGCCGTCGAGAGTGCTCGCACATCGAGCCTCGACACCGCACGCCGAACCACGACCGATGTGTTCATGCTGCTTGTTGCTCTATTGGTGCGACTTCCTGCATCACCGCCCAGAGAAAACCAACAAGCTCGCGAGCCACCGCGACGACGGCAATCTGGGGCCGCTTCCGATACGATAAATGATTGAAGCGTTGATGCAGCCGCTGCTGAGCCTTCCACGCATGCACGATCACAGCAGGCGGTTGTCCCTTCTGTCGGCGCTTGAGCTAAACCCCGGTCTGCGGTCGATGCCGATAGCTCCACGCTGCTTGCACGAGCACATGGCGGCAGTGACTGTTGCCGGCTTTCGTGATCGAGCCGAGTCGTGTGCGGTCGCCACTCGAATCTTCCCTGGATACGAGACCCAGATAGCATGCGAGTTGAGACGGACGCTCGAATCGCCGCCAATCGACGATCTCGGTCGCAAGTACCATCGCCGTGTGAAGCGAGATGCCGCGGAAGCATTGGAGCCGCTCGACCATCGGTGCAATGTTTGGAAGCAGCGCGAGTTGCTCGATCTGACGGTCCAGCTCGTCACGCCGCTCGAGCTTGTAGAGCAGTAGTGCGTGGTATTCGCGGAAGATGAGACGGTCGTGCTGTTCGAGCGGGCTGTTTTCGGTGGTCAGATACAGGAGCCACTTAAGGTGCGGACTGCACCAGTTGGTGCCTTCGCGAAAGACAAAACCGCGGCGGGCGAGGAACTTGAGGATATAATGACGAGACTTGAGGATCTCCTTCTGAAACGTTTCGCGGCAGCGCACGACGTCACGTACCCGTTCATCACTCTCGCTCGGAATTCGCACCGCGGTGAGTTCGCCCGCCCGATAGAAGCGAGCGAGGTCGGCGGCATCTCGCTTGTCGTGTTTTCGCTGGACGCCTGGCCGCTTTGGTATGAGTGAGGGAGCGATGACCTCACACTCATAACCCCACTCTTTCATGGCCCGGTGGAGCACATAGCCTGCGCCACTCGCTTCGTAACACGCGCGAATCTCTCCGTCTCGCGCAGCTCGCTCCAACCATTTCTTCAACTTCGGTAAATCGTTCGGTAATCGATCCAACCGCGTCGGCGACTTCGCTCCTTCCGGCAGCACCGCGATGGTGATCGACTCCTTGTGCACATCCATCCCGAGATAGATGATAGAGCGAGCAGCGACACTAGTAGATTTTGCAGCAGATGACATGGGCTGGTCTCCGTGTATTGCGACAGACAGATCGTCGCATGTGGCTCTGGCAACTCCGGTTCACACCGAGGAGCTAATCCACGGATAAACCGGAGGCCAGCCCAGTCATATTTTCTAGGCCACGCCTCATGGCCGGAGCAGAACTATTTGGGCATCGCAGCGGTAACGGTAATGGTCATCGCTTACGCACTTGAGGACCGTGAAGCGAACTATGTACTGGTCTTTTCCATATCCTGTCTCGCCGCGGCCATCTACGCCACTCTAATTCGATCGTGGCAGTTTGCCGCCGTCGAGACGATTTGGAGTGTTGTCGCCTTTCGCCGATGGCTCTCTCGGACATCGCAGCGCAACGGCGCCTAGCCACCTCTGAAGCTGCCGAGCGATCTTGGTAGCTCCCTTCGCTCGCCTGATGAGAAGCCGCTGAACCTGTCAATGCCACCTCCGAATCGCGAGCAGTCCTTTCGCTCCAAGATCGACACATGGATCGTCATCGTGATCGCGGCAGCCTTCCTCGCCGGACCTGTTATGATAATCGCGGATCACTTGGCTGACGGAACGAGCCTGGAGATTGGTCTGGTCGTCACCATCGTCGCCATTCTGGTGCCGGGTCTCTTCGTGGTTTGGCTTTTCCGGAGTACCGATTATACGATCACCGCTAGCGACCTCATGGTTCGATCTGGGCCTTTTCGATGGAACGTGCCATTGACCGACATCCACGGAATTCGTCCGACTAGGAGCTTTCTTTCAGCACCTGCATTGTCTCTTGACCGAATCGAAGTGCTTTACGGGAAGTACGGAAGCGTGATCATTTCTCCGGAGGATCGAAGGGGATTCTTGCTCGAGCTGCGTGAACGCCTACCGTCAATGATTGTCAGCGGGATCGAGCCGTAAGTGACGGATGCTCTTCGCTCAGATCCGTCCGGGTCTGCGGCATAACGAACGTTGCAGCTGACAAGCACTTTTCGGATGCGGCTACGCCGCAATGGTTGTAGCGTGCTTGCAGCTCAACTTGGGCGTTGATATGACTGGGCTGGTGTCAAGAGTTCGTTAAGGTCGTTGCATTGCAGTGATTGACTTCGCTCCTTCCGGCAGCACCGCGAGGGTGATGGACTCCTTGTGCACATCCATCCCGATATAGATGATAGAGCGAGCAGCGGCGGTGGTAGATTTTGCAGCAGATGACATGGGTTGGTCTCCGTGTATTGCGACAGACAGATCGTCGCATGTGGCTCTGGCAACTCCGGTTCACACCGAGGAGCTAATCCACGGATAAACCGGAGGCC
>Ga0136617_10004690_pt1 | contig 12254 bp, 8 predicted proteins | sample AntDrymUQ3222106_2_FD_129672 | JGI IMG/M metagenome (GOLD analysis project Ga0136617, IMG submission 129672) | Polar desert sand microbial communities from Dry Valleys, Antarctica - metaG UQ322 (21.06) | ecosystem: Environmental > Terrestrial > Soil > Desert | place: Antarctica: Dry Valley...
AGCCCGGTGATCGTCACGCGATTCGCCGCCGTCCCCTGCCCGAGGAGCTCGCCGTTCACGAGCAGCGTGCTGTTTGCATTGATCCGCACCTGCACCCCCGGCTCCATGATCACCGTCTGCCCCGCGGGAATGGTGACCGTCCCATTGATCACGCGCGGATTATCCGCCGCGCGCCAGGTCACCGTCTGCCCAAAGGCGGCAGCGGCGGAGAAGCACAAGCAAGATAGAAGTCGAAGCATGTTCATCTGGCGGTTTCGTAACCCAACCGCTCTTACGCATCAAACATCAAAAAGTAACAGCCATGTCACCCCGCCTCGTTGCCTGCAGTGTTGCCACCAATCATGGCCGTCCCCCCCGTTTGCACGAACCGGCGTCGGCCCTCTTCGTCCTTAAAGATGGCCCGCCCATAATTGCCGCGCGGACGGCGACGGCAACGGCAAAGGCAACGCCTTCGGAGTCGAGCACGCGCTCGGAAACCAACCCGCTCGCGGCCCGACCGCAACAACATCCGCAATCTGACGCCTCCGATGTTCAATGCGCAGGGCGATGCGGTTCCCAGCTTCGGCCGTAATTCCTCGGCGGAATTCGGCACAACATGGATCCTTTAACGCAGCACCGATCTCGCCGCCGGGACGGAGATCTACCGCTTCGAGGGCAGCAACCAGATGTTCGATCCGGCGCAAGTCGCCGTCATGCTTTCCAGCGAGTCGTTCGAGATCGTCGATCTAAACCCTCGTCCCGAAAGCCTTCTATCAGTTCAGAGCGACCTTCTTCCGCCGTAACACCAAGCCAGTCTGCAGCTGAGATTCTGTCAAGATTTGCACACTGACCCCAATAGATGACCCCGTCGTCCGCACAGCCGGGATGGCCGTGCTCCGGTTGCCTCGCCAAAACAACGCCCGAAGCAATCACGGGAAGGTCGCGCGGTAGAAACGAGTCGTTGGACCAACCGCGTCTGGATAAGACCAGACGCCGGAAGCGTCGGCTGTGGCGCTTCCGATTAACATAAAGTCGTCCAAATTCAGGGTAGAGGCGGCGAAGATCGAATGCGACGCGCCCGGCACGCCGATGCCCTCTAGGACGATCTCACCACTTGTTAGGCGGGTAATCGACGTGATGCGCAGCACCGCAGGCGCGGCGCCAACTTCGAAGATGACGTCGAGCGCCCAGGGAGTCATGCCACTGCCCGCCGTCTGGCGAACGATGATCTCGTAGGTGCCGCCCTCGGTGCGCCCCGGCACGTCGTTGTTGATGTAGAGGCGCCCGCTGCGCGGCGGAGCGCCGTTGGGAAATTGGGTGATGTTCACCGTATGCCCCGGCGCGATCGAGCCGTCAGGATCCCTGACGTCGATCTGGAAGACATCCTCCGGCATCGGAAGCGCCGACTGGAAGCCGACCGCGATGTCCGTTGCAGCGGCGACGTTCACCAAGAAGCGGCTTTCAATGGCAACGCGCGAAAAGCGGTTGTGGTCTGGGCGGCGGTAGCCCGGCGGGATGGCGACCCCGATGTTCCTGAGAGCACCGACCGCGTCGAGGACGCCGACGCCATATTCACGATCCTCGCCCAACTCGCCGTAGTCCTCGGCGCTCGCTATAATTGCCTCCTTCACCTGAGCGGGGGAAAGTCCCGGATTCGCCTGCAGCATGGCAAGGGCAACACCGGAGACTAGCGGCGCGGCGAAACTCGTTCCGATCCTCCGGCTGCGCCCGTTTGATGTGCCACGGACGGCCGCGTCCACTTCGCCCGGTGCTACCACCTCGGGCTTTAGCGTTTCAGGCGCCACCGCGCCGCGTGAGGAATAGTCGGAGAGAACCGGCAGCAACCCCCCGCTGGTGGCGCCGACAGTCAGAACGGCGGGCGCCACTGCCGGAGCGGTCACCGTTCCGGATGAAGGACCCCTGTTGCCGCTCGACACCACCACTACCAGCTTCGCGTCGACCGCGCGGGTAGCCGCGTCCGAGAGCAGGCTGCCGGCACTAGTGCCAGCAGGAACGCCAATGGACATGTTGACCACATCGATGCTGTACACGTCCCTGTTGGCGACGACCCAGTCAATCCCGGCGAGCGCGTCGGAGGTCCTACCGAAGCCGGTCCCGCCGATCACCTTGACGGGGACGATCGCGGCGCCCGGCGTGACACCGCCGGCCTCGTAACCCGTGCCGACGTGATCCCCGACAATGACACTGGCGACTGCGGTCCCGTGTCCAAGCTCGTCCGTCGGCGTTGGATTTTCCGTGACGAAGTCCATGTAGCCGATGATCTTTCCGCCGTCGAGCTCCTGGTGGTTGGGGTCGATGCCGCTGTCGATGACCGCCACTACCAGGTCATCTCGAGAGTAGGTAGAGCGCGACCCGTCGGCATTGCCGTCAAGACCTGGGATAGAAGCTGCAAAGATGAGGCCAGGATCACCGCTTCCGGCAGGACCGCCGCTGCTTGGATACACCAGTTCGTCCGCAACAATTTGAATGACGAATTCGTCTGTCGCCACGGCATCGAGCGTCGCCTCGGCGATGTGGTAGACCACGAGCACGTCCACCAGTGGGATCCACCGAATTTCGGTGAGGCGATGGCGGTTAATCAACCCGCGGCGCGCCTCTGCGGTTGTGCCGGCCTGCAGCTGCACGAGCGCCGTCTGGGGGCCTGCCCGTAGCGCATATTCAAGTTGGTCGCTGATCTTGTCGCCGTCGGAATCCTGAGTGATGCTCGGAGTCACGCCCGGGTTATTGGACGGGTTCGCCCGTGCGATTCCGGTCCAGACGAACACCGCCAGTGCCAACATTCCTGCCGGCAAGTAGCGTAGACACCGGGCGGGAGCAGCCAAGCTTGTCATCCGGCAGCATGGACGATCTGGACTCCCAGGTCAAAACTGGTTGCAGGTAACCCCGGCCAAGTCTTGCGGAAAACGGAAAAGGAAGGGTCAGAGTGGGGTTGCCCTAATTTGACGAACGGTGGGCTTCAAGGGATTTGGGGTCAGTGTGCAAATCTTGACGCAATCTAGTCTTGGGCTATGCCCGCCCCACTAATGACGCTAAACGTGGACGGTGCGGCGGGCGCACGGGCTGGAGCGGGCGGAGCAGTGGCTGCGAGAGGGGCTGGCGGCGGCGGGGTTAAACAAGAAAGAACTCGCGGCTATTTCCGGCAGCGATCCGAGGAAGATCGCTCTGGCCCGGCTCTTGTGGCGTGGCACGACGGTTTCGCAAGTCTGGTTGGCGGAGCACCTGGCGATGCGCAGCGCGGCGAATGTCAGCCAGCAGTTGCGGCGCGTGGGAAGGGAACCCATCAAAGGGAATGTGCCGAAAAGCTTTGGCGTCTTTCGTGGAGCGCGCGCTCGGTCAAGGCGAGAGATTGTCAAGATTTGCACACTGACCCCCAATTTCCCCACCCAATTTCCCCAATTTCAATTCTGAAAAGTCATCCAATTCATCGGCAGCCGAGCGGCCGGAAGCCGTGTGAATTGCTTGGCTTAGAGAGCTGGCGCCGCAAGCGGCCAGAAGAGTTGGATGAGCAGCAGGACCGCGATCGATAGAACAATGGTGAGGCCGAGACCAACCTTCACAAAGTCCATAAAGCGATACTTGCCAGGCCCGTACACCAGGATGCAAGAGGGCTCGAATGGCGTGATGAACGAGACCGACGCCGCCAGCATAATCCCGATGGCGAAGGTGCGCTCGTTCGCGCCTAATTGATGCGCGGCTTTGATTGCGACCGGTAGAACCACGAGGGCGGCGGCCGCATTCGACATCGGCTGCGTGAGGATAATGGTTAGGACGAAAAAGCCGGCGAGAATCGCGAGAATCCCAAAGGGCGCGAACCATTGCACAACGACTCCTGCGAGATAAGACGCGGCGCCGGTCTTCTCCATCGCAGTGCCAAACGCGGTCATGCCCGCGATCAACACCAGCAAGCGCCAATCGACGAATTCGTAAGCTCGCTTCACGCTGATGCAGCGCATCAGGATCGTGAGCACTGCCGCCGACAGAAAAGCAATCGAGAGCGGCACGAGCCCGAGGCCGCCGATAAGAACCGCCGCGCCGAAGAGACAGATTGCAAGCAGCCCCTTCCGCGGGTGGTAGAGCGGCTCGCTCACTTCGCCGAGCAACGACATCCCAGAATGCGATCTCAACCCCTCAATGCGTGCGCTTTCGCCCTGGACGAGGAGAAGATCTCCCACGCGCAGCACGGTGTCGCCTACCTGCTCGCGCAACGATTGCCCGCTCCGATAAATCGCGAGCGCGGTCAGTCCGTAATACTGACGGAAGTTCGCATCCCGCAGGGTGCGCCCATGAAGCTCGCTCTGCGGCGTGAGCAGGACTTCGGCAATGCGCATCTGTCCGCTCTGCAAATCAAGATCGCCGAGCGTAAACTCCGGCTTGATCTCGATGCCCTCGATCTTCTTCACCTTCATCAGGGTGTCCGCCTTCCCTTCGACGAGGAGCGTGTCTCCTTCGGCCAGCACAACCTTTCTCCCCGGCTGCAGTTCAGTCTCGCCGCGGATAATCTTCAGGATTTGGAACTCAAGGACGTTCAGGTCCGAATCGTAACTATCCTGCCCGATCAGGGGGGAGTTCGGGAGAATGATAATCTCGCTCACGTACTCGCGCATCGCGTAGTTCGTGGTCAGGCTCGCGTCCTTGTGTTCCGGGAGGAGGCGTCGGCCTATGAACATCATGTAAGCAATCCCGACCGCGACGATGATCAGCCCCATCGGCGTCATCTCGAACATCCCGATCTCCGGCATCCCCACTTTCTTGATGTAGCCGCTCACCGCCACATTCGTGGACGTGCCGATGAGCGTGCAGGTGCCGCCGAGAATCGACGCGAACGCCAGCGGCATGAGCAAGCGCGAGGCGCTGAGCTTCGCACGCCGCGCCACACCCACCGTCGGCGGCAGAAACATGGCGGTTACAGTGGTGTTGTTCATAAACGCCGAGACACCCGCCGTGCTCGACATCAAAAGCAGGAGAAGGCGGTTCGGATTTGTGCCCGCCAGCTTTAGAATCCGCGCACCGAGCAAATCGAGCACACCGGTTTCCTGCAACGCGCCGCTGATGACAAAGATCGCGCCGAGAATAATGATGATGTCATTGCTGAAGCCTTCGAACGCTTCCTGCGGGACAAGCACACCACTCGCGACCAACGTGATCAACAGCATGAACGTGATGAGGTCGACGGAGATGCGCTCGGTCGCAAAAAGCGCGATCGCGATCACCAGAAGAGCTAGGACGAAGGCGATGGGAAGCGTCATCGGGTGCGGTGCCGTTCAACCCCGCCAGTTGCCGCGAAGATCGCTCAAAGCCGCCTCTTCACGAGCAAAATCCACCGACAATTCGCTGATTTAGAGCCTGTCATGCAGACGAAGCGAACCGGTTCGAGTGACGCGTGAAATCACGATCTCGAACAAACACGGTTTCCATGCCCGGCCAGCCGCGGCCTTCGTGCGCCGCGCCAATAGCTTCCGGTCACAAATCGCGCTTGTTCGAAACGGCGAGCGTTTCGGCGCCACGAGTTTGATGGACATTCTGCGCGGGCAATTTGAGTGTGGAGCGACCGCGACCCTGGAGGCGTTCGGGGTCCGATGCGGAAGCGGCTGTCGACGCGCTTTGCCAGGTGCTTCTGGAGCTGCGCGATCAGGAAGCGAGCAGCGTGGATTTGGGGATTTGGGGTCAGTGTGCAAATCTTGACACAATCTAGTCTTGGGCGATGCCCGCCCCACTAATGACGCTAAACGTTGTGGCACCTTCCATTGGTCTCGGCGGTCCCGCACCCAGGCATCGACCCCCAACCCGGTCATCGCACAGCTTCTCCCAGAGTTTGCACGAACCGGCGTCGGTCCTCTTCGTCCTTGAAGATGGGCTGCCGACAATCGCCGCGCGGACGGCGACGGAATCGCTTTCGGCCTCGAGCACGTGCTGGGCACCGATGCGCTTGCCAGCGACCGCAACAACTCCCGCAACCTGACGCCGCCTGCATTCGACGACATGGGGCAGGCCAGTCTGAGCTTCGGCCGCAATCCTTCCGCGCAGTTTCCCACCCGCTGGGAGCTCTATCGCAGCACCGACCTCATTTCTTGGGGATTGCCGATCTACACTTTCGACGGCAGCAATCAGACGTTCAACGCCAATGAATTCTCCGTCGACCTCGGCACCAACTCGATCACGTTAATCGACAAAAACCCGCCGTTCCCGAAAGCGTTCTACCAGTTCAGAGCTGTCTCACCGTAAACCCATGCGTCGCGAAACACGCAGCGGCATCTGCAAGAAATAACAGCGCGCTGCCTTCCAACATCAGTCGTGTCAATCACGCGGCTGCTCGAGGTTCAACTTGATGTGGTCCACGGCCCGATTGACGCGGTGCGGAGTCGAACTGGTGACCTTCGTATCAGCTTGACGGCTTAAAGCCGTCAAGTTCTCGACCAGATGGTTGAGTTTGCGGGCGGGAAATGGAGGTGAGGCCGTGCGCAACATGCTCACCTTCCTGTCGCGGATGCGTAGCAACGGCCGGGCTTTCCATCCAGGGTGAGACGACCAGGCTCAGGCAGTCGAGAAGTTCACCGACGTGCGCGAGCACCAGCGCCGCCTCAAGTCGCAGGGGCTCAAGCTCACGACCGAAGCGGACGAAAGCAGCGCAGGCCCCGCGAGCTTTGTGATGGAAGATCCGGACGGCAATCCGGTCTTCATCGACCAACACGTGTAGTCAGTCTTCGTTTTTCTTTGCCTGGCGGCGAACGCTGACCGCGCGGGCGTCGTCGTGCATTTCGTGTAACTGCGCAGCGCTCAAACCCGTAGCGTTGACCTGTTACATCGCGAAGCGTACGGTTTAGCCGTGAAGCGAAAATTTCACGTCACGCTGTTGGAGCACGATGAAGGTGTATCAGTGAGTTGCCCCGAATTGCCGGGATGTCACTCGCAAGGAGCGAATGTGGAAGACGCCCTTGGAAACCTGGGGGATGCGATCCGAGAGTATCTCGAGGTCTACGGCAAACCCGACACGCGTTGCGAGATTCGCGAAATGGAAGTCGTCACGGCGTAGGGATGCCGAAGCTTCCCGGCGATAATCACCTGCGCGCGGTCAAAGCGCTGGAGAAAGCCGGCTTCCGAATCGACCGGCAAGGAAAACACATTTTCATGTCAAAAGGCGCGACAAAGGTTGTCGTACCGCGCAACAATCGGTCGATGCCTACACCATGGCGATCGTGCGCGATGCCGGAATGACGATCGATCAATTCAAAGACTGGATCTAGATCCCGATGGCCCGTTCGCGGTCAGGTTATCGTAAGCCGCTTACGGTGCATGACGTAGAGCGGCAGAGAGAAGGAATTTAGAATTCGGGAATCGAGAGGGCATTTCGGCGAACGGCACTTCCGGCCGTCTGTCCCTTTCTGGTTTCCTGGCTTCTGCATTGAACCAGTAACGCCTGGCTATCCCCCACTAGCCGCGCGTTCCAGCTCGGCGAGGTCCAGCTTCTCCATCTGCCAGACCGCGGCCGTCACCCGCTGCACGCGCGCGGGATCTTCGCCCCGCAGCCAATCCCACAACCGGCTCGGCACGATCTGCCATGGCATCCCGAACTTATCCTTCAGCCACCGCACTGGATCTGCTCGCCCCCATCGGCGGCCAGCTTCTCCCAGTAGCGATCGATCTCCGCCTGCGACTCGCAGTTCACCACCAGCGAGACGGCGTTGGTAAAGGGAAAGCCCGGCCCGCCATTGAGGGCCACAAACTGCAGGCCTTGCAGCTCGAACGCGATCGTCATCACCGTGCCCGCCGGCCGCGGCCCATTCTCCGGGTAACGCGTCGTCGTATGAATCTTCCCGTCCTTGAAGACCGAGAGATAAAACGCGACCGCTTCCTCCGCCTGCGCATCAAACCAAAGAAACGGCGTTATCTTTTGCATGGAGAGTTATGACTGGCGGCTTCGCATCAAGCAACCGCTACTGGTGATCCGCAGAGTTGAAAGCCCGGCCTTGCATGTTCATGCCGCATTACGGCGCCGATTCATGCAAATCATGGAGCACGCCTCGCCCACGTTGGAGTTTCACGATCCATCTCTATCGGGACCTTCAAAGTCGTCGATCCCGATGTCGGCTCCGCGTCGGCAACCCGGTCAAGATCACTCTCAAGTTCGACGCCGAGGTGCCGAAGGCCGAGACGACGCTCCTCCCGTCGAGCGTCCATGATCCTCCTCCTCGAAACGAGTCCCGACAAAATCAGCGCCAAGGTGCGAAACGTCGGACGTCCCCAAAGCAACGTCGCCCAAAACCTGTACCTCCCTTGCCGAGATCTCGGTTAGGCGCGCTAGCTATCGCGCGATAACGCCAATACGCCGAAACCAAGCCAACCTCTGGCTGCTTCTCTGCAACTCTTTGTCAGCAGTTTCTGTAGCAATGGTGACGTTACATCCCGACCGCTTCGGTCGCTCTCCGATAAATCAAATTAGCGGGCCGGCCTATAGCCGCTCTAATAAGATCGGCTTCGCCGACCAATCGATTCGACAATTCTTGTAAGCTATCGAAGAGCATCAAGGCCATGTGCAACACGACCACCGCTAAGACCAGTGTGAAGTCGTCGCGATCGGGATCGATAATTAGGGAACCGTCTTTATCGCGTTCCAAGTCAAAAAACTCCAGAACGGACGCCGGAGAATGAAGGTCATCGAACAACCAAGTAGCATGCCGATAATGGATAGTATTTCGCTGATCTGAAATCTCTTCCACATCGAGTGTTCGTAGGGCATCAACGAATGCCACTGGCCAGACATAAACTTCCGAGGTTCTTACTAACCGGAGTAACGCGTACCATGCGGTGTGGTGATCGAGTCGAACAGGTAAATGCGTAAGTTGGGCTTCAGGCGGTGCCTTAACCCCCTTTTTTTCTGCCCGCCGCTGGACAGGCGACTTCTCGGGCCAAATATCGACGAGCAATGTCTTGCTCTTGAATTCAGGAAGGCCCACCCCCATTAAATATAAGACTGCTTTGGCGGCAAACATGCCTCCTTGGTAGAAACTAGAAACCGACCATGTGCACAGCCCTTCGTTCGCATGTACACCGGCGCCCCCGATGATGTGACATGCTTTGTGCAACAAATACGTCCCTTCCCAGAAGACACTGCTACGAAGGTCTGCCTGTTCCCCGGAAGTACGTATCGATTTCTTCAAAGCCGCTTCTTCTGCAAGTTCGGCTAGGCCTGGCACTGCGGCGACCGGGAGGACCGGAGGCGCTCCAGCGGGTGTGATCTGCGGTATATATCCGAGCCACTGTTCTCTGACTACGGTCCAATCGCGGTACCGGATGTTGTCGATAGCTCGCTCGGTGCTGTTCTTGCCCGGCATGCCGCTGCTAGAGTTTGATCGTTGTAGCTTCCGCTCCTGGTTCGGCTTCAACCCTCGTCAGAATTCTAGCGCGCAGTTCCTCTCCTGCCAGCGTCTCAGCGGCGGTGCCGGTCCCCATTTCGCGCCACTGATCGAAATTGAAGTCATCAATTTCTTTGAGTAAGCGCGTCGCATCTTCGACGGTAAACCCTTTCGAACGTTTCAGTGACAGGTCGAAGACCGTCGGAAGAACATTCATCACAGCTCCGAAACCAACGGTTTGGAAGAAGATTGGTGAGTCTTCCTTAGCTGTTCTCGGAAACACGTGCGTGAGAGCGCGGAAATAGTTGTCGATAATCTTTCGCTGCTCAAGCTCAGTATAGAGGCTGAATTTTCCGTTCTTCCGGCTGACAAGAGGTCCTACTTTTCGGACGAAGTTTGTCAGAGACATTTCTCCAGCGCGCGGAGAAGTCATGATCACGATGCGATTGAAAAACGGCGACCCCTCCTCGCGCTTTAGCTGATTACCAATGTCGCTCGCACGCTCTTTGGACTGCTTAGAGTCCGACTTCGCGTGAGGCAGCTGCGGTAGCAGGTCGTAGTACAGGGAAGTAGGAACTCCCTTTGCTTCGCGGTTAATCGTTACAAACTGTTCGACCTGCTTCTCCACGGGAAGGTCGAGAAAGGCGACCACGGGTAAATCAATCTTCTGATTGGACTCAAATGCGCCTGATAAGCGGTGCTGGCCATCGATTACCCACCCCGCGTTCTTGCGATTGGGTACAGTCAGCAAGGTGCCATCGGAGCTCAGCGTGGCGTCATCGAAGGAAACGAGGATAGAAAGCGGCATTGGTTTCTTCGATCTGATATATTTCACCACTGAGTTTACCCGCGCCAAAGAAAGAGTTCTTTGATAGCCCTTTTTCTTGTCAGGATCGCGCCGGTTAATGTCGACGATACCGAAGAGCTGCTTGGCATCCGCGGAGAAGAGCGCCAATTGCACGTCCCCCTGGCTCGCGGTAACACAGCTGAACTTGATGGGTGTCTTGGTCTTCTTAGCTTTTTTTACTTTCATTCCACGTGCGTGGTCTAACGGTCAGCGTTGTATTCTTAGGCGGTACATAGACCGGAAGCTCTGCTGGCCGGAATCGGATATGACCCCGCGCCGCAGCCTCGGCTCTGACGATCGCGATTTTGTGGAACTTAGCGAGGATTTCCGCGCCAACAAATCGACGACGCGCAAGAATAGCAGCGACCGCCGTGGTGCCGGATCCGACGAAAGGATCCAGCACGAGGTCGTCTGGTTTTGTCAAAGCCTTGATGGCACGCAGAGCGAACCCAACTGGGAACTGGCAAGGGTGGTCTGTTTTCTCCACGTGTTTTGCTTTGACGTTCGGAATGTCCCAAACGTCACATCCTTGCCAAACGTCGGACGGGTTCTTGCCTAGGGGGTTACCACTGTAAGCGCCCTTCTTCTCGCCTTTGTAATGTTTCTTGCCGGGATACTTTTGGGCAACCCGCACGTCATCAAGGTTGAACTCATATCGCTCACCTTTTGTAAACCACAGCAGCGTTTCGTGCCGCCCACTAAATCGCTCGGCAGCATGGAGCCCATGTCCGAATGTCCACATGATCCTATTTCGCAACCGCATCTCAGGAAAACGCGACATGATTTCGTAAACAATGAAATCTAACGGAGTAACGACCCCGTTTGTGACGTGATAGCCGACTTGCCAGCAGACACTACCACCCACGCGTACTGCCCGGATTATCTCAGGTATGATCGCTTCGTGGTCGGTTTCGAAGTCAGACGCCTGCGTTTTATTCTCGTACGCTTTGCCGATGCAATACGGCGGCGAGGTCAAAACTAAGTCTACCGAGTTAGGCGGCAGCTTACCTAGCAGTTCGCTGCAATCACCTCGGAAAAGCGTGCAGCGGTTTCCGCGTCTCCAGCGAGTGCTAATCGTTGACGGCCAACGTTTCATTTAGAGCTGCCTCGACATGGTCTTCTTTAGATCCTCGTCGCGGGCTGCGCAAGCGCTTGGTCCGGAAGACGAATTGTTCGTTCACAGATCGCTCCGGTCGTTCGCGACCTACAGCGAGTTTATCGAAGACGTGAATGCAGGTTACCGTGCCCGATCTTGGTGTCGGTAGATGGCGCCTGCTGCAACCTCAATTTAATTCATCCGATCGAACGGTAGCGGCAGGTCGCTCGGCTGGCGGAGTTTCTCCCTCGTCGTGTCGATCATTTCTTCTCCAACGCGTTGATTGATCTGCTGCGGCCCGCTGCAGACGCTTCGCGCTGCGTCTATGTCGCACTGCTCCCGCAGGCTTCATTCACCGCGCCCCCAACTCTCCGGGCTTCCCGTCGATCTCGCACTGCGCCCGCCGGCTCGATTCTTGGTTGGCCGGTCGTGTTGATAGAAGACGCCGAAGACGCCAGGGAAGGTAGCTGGGCGAGCTTACGCTCCCTGGCGCTAGACGGCCGAGAATCAGAACTCCTCAATGCTGATATCGACGGGCATCAACTCAGCAGTTCCGCGCTGCTTGATCCAATTGCCGGGATGCGCGTCCCGTATGATCTGACGTGATTCGTTGTGAACGTAGTCCTGCGTTTCACTCTGGTCGGTGTGCTCCAGCCAACCGCGTGCCTTCATGTATCTGCCGATTTGCTGAGCCGAAGGATGTCCACCTTCGATGTACTGCATGCTCGTGACGATGCTGGGCAGCGGCGTGTCTCGGCGCCTGAGTGGCTGCAGGAGGATACCGTGGACGCGGATGTCGAGCGCCGGCAGAAACTGCTGGAACAGCCGCCAGGAGTTCAAGTAGAGGCTGGGAGAATACTCGTGCCGTCCATACTTGCCGGGTATTGTCGCCTTGATTACCCGCGGTGATGCTCCTTCGAGGTAGCGCGTGACGAAATGCTCTGAGCCTTTGGTCACATCC
>Ga0136617_10004693_pt1 | contig 12251 bp, 14 predicted proteins | sample AntDrymUQ3222106_2_FD_129672 | JGI IMG/M metagenome (GOLD analysis project Ga0136617, IMG submission 129672) | Polar desert sand microbial communities from Dry Valleys, Antarctica - metaG UQ322 (21.06) | ecosystem: Environmental > Terrestrial > Soil > Desert | place: Antarctica: Dry Valley...
AATGAGCGCGTTGGTGATCACCGTATCGGCCGAATCCTTCGCCGTCCGCTGACTTTGCCCCATGCCGTCGCGAATCACTTTGCCGCCACCGAATTTCACTTCCTCGCCGTAAACCGTGTGGTCACGTTCGACCTCGACGACGAGGTCGGTATCGGCCAGGCGCACACGATCGCCGACAGTCGGACCGAACATCTCGGCGTAAGCGCGGCGGCGGATTTTCATTTGCGACCCCGCGTGGTCTTCGTGTGCGCGCGCGATTTTTTGACTGGCGGCTTGGGCGCACTGCGCTGCGCATCGGGTAACGCAGTTGGTCCTCGAACGGTTTGCTTGGGGGCGCGGCGCCGCGCATCGAGCGGTCCCATGACGGCGCCGGTGAATCCGTAGACGACTCGCGCACCGGAGAGCGCGACGAGTTCGACGGTGCGAATCTGCCCCGGCTCGAAGCGCACCGCCGTCCCCGCCGCAATATTCAATCGGAAGCCACGCGCCTGCGCGCGATCGAACGACAATGCGCCATTGGTTTCAGCGAAGTGGTAATGCGAACCGACTTGAATCGGCCGGTCGCCGGTGTTGGCGACCCGCAGCTTCACGACCGGTCGCCCGGCGTTGAGCGTCAATTCGCCATCGTCGACCAGGATCTCGCCGGGGATCATGGAATCGGATGATGCACGGTGACGAGCTTCGTTCCATCGGGGAAAGTCGCCTCGATCTGCACCTCGGGAATCATTTCGGGCACGCCATCCATGACCTGCGCGCGCGTCAGCACCGTGGCGCCGAAGCTCATGAGTTCGGCGACCGTCCGTCCATCGCGCGCGGCTTCCATGATGGCAGCGGTAATGAGCGCAACTGCTTCGGGATAGTTGAGCTTCACGCCGCGCGCCAGCCGGCGCTCGGCCACCAATGCCGCGGTAAAGAGCAGCAGCTTGTCTTTTTCGCGGGGGGTCAGTTCCATGCGACGTCAGTTTGCATCAAGTCCGCCAGATCCGCGGGGGAGTCGCGGCACGCCCCGTGACCAGCGGCCGGATGAGCGACCACACCGCCACGAAATAGGCATGCGCCGCTTCGCTCGAATCGCCACGGTAACGCGCGACCAGAATGGACGGCAGTCGCGTAACGGTACCGTCGCCTTGTGCGGGCATCAACGCGCGACACGCATCGAGCGCCGCGCGATCGAAGACGGTGTCGACGGCGTAGGACATCGTCACGAATGTGCCGAAGACCGCGTAGCCGTTCAAGCCCACCGAGGATGCAACGACACCCGCACTGGTATCCAGAACAGCGCGTTCATTCCAGATCAGCACATTGTCGCGCCGGATTTCGAAGCGTTGCCGCCATTGCCCCTGCGTGAAGCGCTCGGCTGAGGCGGTCCTGCCCAGACAAACGACATCCCATCCGAAGAACGCGGCGTCATTTGCGCAATCGACGCGATACGCGGAATCCGCAAACGCCCCGTTGAATACAATCGTACCCTGTGGCAGCCATTCGAGAATCGCGCGCGACGCGATCCGGAACGACGCATGCGACGATGCGCGAGCGCCGCTCGACCGATACCATTTCGCGGCGCCCGGAGTAGTTAGCTGCGCGTGTGCGCCCGGACCCACGTCGACGTCGAGCCGCAAGGCATCACCGTCGGCGATGCCGCCTGGAGGATGGACGATGATGCACTGGCAAACCTCGCGACCCTCGGGGTAGAGCGGTTTCTGCACATGGAGCGGACCCTCGTGCGCGCGGCGCGCGAGCGTGGTGCGCGATCCATCGCGCATGAAGCCGAGAGAGAGCCGCGCCCGCCACGGTGCGGACGAAGAGGCAGCGCGACTGGCGTCCGGCATCCTGTTTTCGGCGTCCGGCAGCGTGCACTCAGCGTCCGGCATCATGCGTTCCGCGTCCGGCAGCGTGTGCTCGGCGTGCAACAGCATGCGCTCGGCATCCGGCGGGTGTGTTCGGGCGTCCGGCAGCATGCGTTCAGTATCCGACATTATCAAGACGACTTCTGCAAATCCTTGCCGTAGCGTCAGGACAAGCCAAATACGCGCTGCGCGTTGCCGGCGAGAATTTGCGTGCGCGTTGTTGCATCCTCGGCAAAGCTCTCCGCCACCAGCTTGCCCGGTTCCTGTTCGCCCAGCGGGAAGGGTGTATCGGTGCCCAGCAAGACGCGGTCGGCGCCCATGCTGGTGACGAGAAGACGCAGTGCGGCGCCATCGAAAATTGCCGAATCTACGCAAAAGCGATCGCAATAGGAGGATGGCACGTTGGGACAATCGGCGCGCACGACATCGCGGTTGCGCCAGGCATTGTCGACCCGTCCGAGAAGGTACGCGAAGCTGCCGCCACCGTGCGCGAAGACGAGTTGCAACGTCGGCGGCAACCTCTCGAATGCACCGGAGAGGATGAGCGAGAGCATGCCGAGTTGCGTTTCCGCCGGCATCGCGACCAGCCAGGGAAGCATCCACTTCCCCATCCGCTCGTCGCCCATCATGTCCCACGGATGGACGAAAACGGGCATGGCCTCCGACGCGCAATGCCGCAGGAAATCGAGGATGCCCGGATCGTTCAAGCTCTTCGTGCCCACATGGTTGCCGATCTGCACGCCGACGTGGCCGCTCAACCGCGCCCGCGAGACTTCGCGGCACGCCGCATCGATATCCTGCAGCGGCACTTGTGCGAGCGCCTTCAGGCGCCGCGGATCCGCCGCACAAAACGCGACGGCAAGATCGTTCATCCGCGCCGACCAGATTGCGGCGCGCGCAGCGTCCCAGCCGTAGCCGAACATGACCGGTGTCGCGCACACCAGTTGCACGTCGATGCCGGTGGCGTCCATCCATCGCAGGCGCGCGTCCGCATCCCATAACGATGCGGTCACCGGACGAAAACGCCCGTCACCCACCATGATGTACCCGGCACCGTCCGGCTCTACCGCCAACCACGGGGCCCGCGGATCGACCGCGACGGCCTCCTCGCGGCCGATCCGCGGAAAGAAATGCGCGTGGATGTCGATGCGCCTCGGCGTCATGAGGCGCGCGGCGCCGCCGCTTTACCTGGATGGATGACACCGCAGTTCAGGCAATGGCGAAGCGCTTCGTCGTCATAGAAGCGCAGGAACAACGGTGGGAGGTCGCGCACGATGCTTTGCAGTTGCACTTCGGCGCGATGCACCAGCGCGTGGCATGCGAGGCAGTACCACTCGAACGCGTCGCGCACACCCTCCGGGCGCCGGTACTCGATGACGAGACCGATGCTGCCTTCAGAGCGCTGTGGTGAGTGCCGAACATGCGGCGGGAGAAGAAAGATGTCGCCCTCGCGCAAAGGCACGTCGCGCGGTTTCCCGCTATCCATCAGGCGCAGCACGATATCGCCCTGCCATTGGAAGAAGAATTCCTCGAGCGGATCGTCATGGTAGTCGGTGCGCTGGTTCGGCCCGCCGACCACAGTGACGATGAAATCCGCATCCTCCCAGATCTGCGCATTGCCGACCGGAGGCTTGAGCAATTCGCGATGCTCGTCGATCCAGCGCTGGAAATTGAACGGAGTTCGCATCAGACGCTCACAGCGACCGGTTTATACGCCACGGCCTTGATCTCGATGCGCAGGTGCGGATGCGGAAGCTCCCGCACCGCGACCGTTGTGCGCGTGGGGCCGTCGTAGTCGAAGTACTCGCCGTACACGTCGTTGTAGCCATCGAAATCATTCATATCCACCAGAAACACGCAGATCTCGACGACGTCGGCGAGTGACGCGCCAGCGGCCTCTAAAATATCCGCAACATTCGCAATCGTCGCGCGCGTCTGCTCGCGAATGTCGAATTGCGTCGTCCCCGAAGCGTCGACGCTCGCGCCGGCAATCGTGTTGTTAGCTCGGCGCGAGCTCGTCCCGGACACGAAGATGAAATCACCCGCGCGCTTGTAATGCGGGTACTTGCCGCGAGGCTTGGCCTTGTGGGCCAGGACGCTGCTGTCGTCGGTCATCGTCGTTGTCGCCGCGTGTTCGCGCCGTACGGGGTCAGCGCGTCCTTTGCTACATTATCAACCCATCGGTCATCGGCCAAGTAGCGCAATGGCGCCAACGTCGCAAAATTTCAAGTCCGCACCGGTCATCATTATCGGCGGCGGCATCGGCGGCCTCGCTGCGGCATTGGCGCTCTCGCGCAAGGGCATTACCTCACACGTTCTGGAGCAATCGTCGGCGTTCGGCGAGATCGGCGCGGGGATCCAGCTTGGCCCCAATGCGTTCCAGATGTTCGAAGCAGTGGGTTTGACCGATGCGATCAATCGCTGGGCTGTGTTTCCGGATGCGTTGATCATGCGCGATGGGCTGTCCGGCGACGAAGTCACCCGCATTCCTCTCGGTGCAGCGTTTCGCGAACGTTTCCGGTATCCCTACGCGGTCATCTACCGCGCTGACTTGCATCGCGTGTTGCTCGAGGCGTGCCAGGCGCAGCTGTTGATTACGCTCAGCGCGCAGCGCAAGGTCACAGAGATCCGCGACGAGGGTGAGTACGTCACCGTCGAAACTCAGGGAGGAGCTGCCGTTCACGGGGCAGCGGCCATCGGCGCCGACGGCTTGTGGTCGACAGCGAGAGCGCATCTTGTCAATGACGGCAAGCCGCGCGTCTCCGGCCATATCGCGTATCGCGCAGTGCTGCCCATCGCCGAGGTTCCCGAAGAGCTTAACTGGAACAGCGTCGTGCTCTGGGCGGGTCCGAAAACGCACCTGGTCCAGTACCCTTTGCGCCGTGGCGAACTCTTCAACCTGGTGGCGGTGTTTCACAGCGACCGATATGCGGAAGGTTGGGATGTCCACGCGGATCCGGCCGAATTGCACGAGCGGTTCAGCGCCGCGCGGCCTGAGGTCAAGACGCTGCTCGGCAAGATCGATGTTTGGAAGATGTGGGTGCTGTGCGATCGCGAGCCGATCAAGGAATGGAGCAAGGGTCGGGTCACGCTGCTGGGCGACGCCGCGCATCCGATGCTGCAATACCTGGCGCAGGGCGCGGCCATGGCGATGGAGGACGCGGTGGTTCTGGCCGAAGCGGTCGACGCCTGCGCCGGCGACTTCGCAACGGCATTCCAGAAGTATCAGGAAGAGCGTTACCTGCGCACCGCTCGCGTCCAGTTGACGGCGCGTTTTTATGGCGATGTTTACCACGCGACCGGAGCAACGCGCGATTTGCGCAACGAATTGCTCATGGGACGCGCGCCGGAAAAAGGCTACGAAGGAATGGCGTGGCTGTATGACGGCGTCCGCCCGTCGCGCGAGTGAGCGCACCGGCCACCCGACCGAGCTTAACCCCAACACGCAGTCCGCACGTCCTAGCTTTCGGGTCCAAGGGAGGAGGTGGTTGCGGCCGCCTTGCGGATCACCGTACGTCCTCATTGCCGGGTAGAATCGCTTCGCCAACCGTTTTCCTATGGAGGAGCAATGAAGACGATCATCCTGCTGCTGGCCGGACTCTTGGCCGGCGCTTCGGCCGCTGCCCAAGCGCAAACGCCCATAAAAATCGGCTTCATCGCCGAGCTCTCAGGCCCGCAAGGCGCGCTGGGGCAGGATCAGTACGACGCGTTCATGCTCATCGTCGAGCAGAACGGCGGCAAGCTGGGGGGCGTGCCGGTGCAGGTGCTCCGCGAGGACAGCCAGCTCAAACCCGAGGTCGCGACCCAAATCGTCGACAAGCTGATCGAAAAGGAGAACGTGCCGATCATCACCGGAATCACCTTTTCGAACGTTATGATGGCCGTGCATAAGAAGATCACCGACAAGGAGGTGTTCTTGATCGGATCGAACGCAGGACCGGCTCCGATTGCCGGCGCGCAGTGCTCGCCGTTCGCGTTCATCACGTCCTGGCAAAACGACAACCAGGCAGAAGTGGTCGGCAAGTACGCGACCGACAAGGGCTACAAACGCGTCATCGGCATGGCGCCGAACTATCAGGCCGGCAAGGACTTCATCGCCGGTTTCAAGCGTTTTTTCAAGGGCGAGGTGATCGACGAGATCTACACGCCGCTCAACCAGCCGGACTTCTCCGCCGAGCTTGCCCAAGTTTCCGCCAAGAACCCCGATGCCATATACGTCTTCTATCCCGGCGGTCTTGGGGTCAATTTCATTCGCCAATACAAACAGGCTGGGCTGGCCGGGAAGATACCGCTCTTGTCGACGTCCACGACCGACGGCTCGACACTGCCGGCGCAGAAGGATGATGCGCTGGGGGTGATTTCCGGCACGTTCTGGGGGCCCGATTTCACGAACCCCGTGAACCGGAAGTTCGTCGAGGATTTTGAGAAGAAATTTAACCGAATCCCGTCGCAATACGCGGCGCAGGCATACGACGCCGCGCTACTGCTCGACTCCGCGATCGGCAAGGTCAAGGGCAACGTCGCCGACAAGAAGGCGTTCATGGCCGCACTGAAGGCCGCCGACTTCAAGAGCTTGCGCGGCGACTTCAAATTCAACAACAACAACTTCCCGATCCAGGACATGTACGTGTTCGAGGTCGCCAAGGATCCCAAGGGTCGCGTCAGTCTCAAGACGATCTCCGCGCCGCTCAAGAACCACCAGGACGCGTACCACACGCAGTGCGCGCTTAAGTAGCGGTCACGGCCCCTCGCCGTAGCACGCCGAAGGGGCCCAATGACCGTTGGACTGTTCCTCACGCAGGTGCTGAACGGCCTGCAGCTCGGCGTCCTGCTGTTCCTGCTGGCCGCGGGGCTGACACTCGTGTTCGGGATCATGAACTTCGTGAATCTCGCGCACGGCTCGCTATACATGATGGGCGCGTACTTCGCGGCCACGGTGTTCGACCGGACAGGGTCGTTCGTACTGGCGGGATTGATCGGCATCCCCGCGACGCTGCTGTTAGGCGTGATTGTCGAGCGCGTTGCACTGATGCGCCTCTATAACCGCGATCACTTGGATCAGGTGCTTGCGACGTTCGGCCTCATCCTGTTCTTCAATGAGTTGGTCCGGATCATCTGGGGCCCGGCGTCGGTGTACATGAATGCGCCTGCCGCACTGTCGGGTACGGTGGAACTGTTCGGCCTGCGCTACCCGTCCTATCGCTTCGCGATCATTGGCGTCGGCCTCGCCGTCGGGTTGGCACTCTACTTCCTGATCCACCGGACGCGCATTGGCATGTTGATCCGCGCGGGTGCCACGCACCCGGAAATCGTGTCGGCGCTGGGCGTCAATGTGCGGCGGCTGAACACGCTGGTGTTCGGGCTGGGCGCTGCGCTGGCTGGGCTGGCGGGACTGATGGCCGGTCCAATCGTTTCGGTGCAGTCCGGGATGGGCGAGCCGATCCTGATCCTGACGCTGGTCGTCATCGTCACCGGCGGCATCGGGTCGATCCGCGGCGCCTTCTACGGCGCACTGATCGTCGGCGTTGTCGACACGTTTGGCCGCGCCTTTCTGCCGACCCTGCTGCGCGAATTCCTCGAGCGTTCGCTGGCGCAGGCCGCGGGTCCCGCGATCGCGTCGATGCTGATCTACGTGCTGATGGCCGTGGTCCTCGCGATTCGTCCGCAGGGATTGTTTCCGGTGCGTCACGGATGAATTCCCCAACACCTGGCCCGCAACCCGTGCCGCACGAAGCGCCGCCGCACTCGCAGCGCCCTGTCTGGCGCGTCACTCCGAGCCGGCTGGTCGCAGGCCTGCTGCTGGCCGCTCTGGCGCTGGTGCCAGTGATCGCGGCGGCGATCGGCGAGCCCTTTTACGTGACGCTATTTACGCGCGTGGTCATTTTCGCGCTGGCCGCAGTCGGCCTCAATCTCATCCTCGGGTATGGCGCACTAGTCAGTTTCGGTCATGCGATGTACATCGGCATCGGCGCGTACGCCGTTGGCATCCTTGCCCACCACGGCGTCAGCAATGGCTGGACGCAATTGGCGGCGGCACTTGCCGTCGGTGCGGCCGTGGCGGTCATTATCGGTCTCGTGTGCCTGCGCACCAGCGGCATGGCCTTCATCATGATCACGCTCGCGTTCGCACAGATGTTCTACTTCCTGTGCATCAGCCTGAAACAATACGGCGGCGACGACGGCCTGACGATCAACGCCCGCAGCGACTTTGGCCTCTTCTCGCTGACGAGCAACACCGTGCTCTATTATTTCGCGTTCATCCTGCTCATCGCCTGCCTGGTCGTGTTCCAGCAGCTGGTCCATTCGCGCTTCGGCATGGTGCTGCGCGGCTGCCGCAGCAACGAGCGGCGCATGGCCGCGCTCGGCTTTCCCACGTTGCGTTACAAGTTGACGGCCTATGTGATTTCGGCGCTGGTATGCGTCGTCGCCGGCGCGCTCCTCGCCAACCTCGCCAAGTTCGCGGCGCCCTCGTACATGGCCTGGCAGGCTTCCGGTGATCTCATCGTGATGGTCGTGCTGGGCGGCATGGGCACCATCGTCGGCCCGGTGGCCGGGGCGGTAGCGCTCTTGATCTTCGAGGAAATCCTTGCCGGCTGGACGACGCACTGGATGATCGTGCTGGGTCCGATGATCGTGCTGATCGTTCTCACCGCGAAGAAAGGACTCTACGGCTACCTCGTCGACCGCGACGCGCGGCGCATGGCCTCAGGCGGTCCCGGCGCATGACGCTGCTCGCCGTCTCCGGTCTCACCAAACGCTTCGGCGGCTTGACGGCGACCGACGGCGTGGATCTCACCGTCGAGGCTGGCGAGGTCCATGCCGTCATCGGGCCCAACGGTGCCGGAAAGACGACGCTCATCAACCAGCTCTCCGGCGAGCTCGTCCCCGATGCCGGAACGATCGGCCTCAACGGCCGCGACATCACTGCGGAACCCGTCTATCGCCGCGCCTTGATGGGACTCGGGCGCAGCTACCAGATCACGTCGGTGTTCCCGGAATTCAGCGTGCTGATCAACGTCGTGCTCGCCGCACAGGCGCATTCCGGGCACAGCTTTTCTTTCTGGCGGCCAGTGGCAGTCGACACCGCTCTTACCGACCGCGCAACAAGCGCGTTGACGCAGGCGGGGCTCTCCGCCAAGGCAGATGTTTCGGTGTCCGCGCTCGCCCATGGCGAACGGCGCCAGCTGGAAATCGCGATGACGCTGGCGACACAGCCGCAACTGCTCTTGCTCGATGAGCCGATGGCGGGCATGAGTCTCGCCGAATCGGAACGGCTGGTTCGGCTGCTCGCGTCCTTCAAGGACCGTTACGGCATTCTGCTCGTCGAGCACGACATGGACGCGGTATTCAAGCTCGCCGACCGCATTTCGGTGCTGGTGTACGGACGAGTCATCGCTTGCGGCGACCCCACTGCGATTCGTGCCAACCCCGACGTGCGCGCCGCCTATCTGGGCGACCAGGATCTCGTCGCATAGCTTCCGCAATCCATGGCCCTGCTCGACGTCACCAACCTCACTGCATCGTACGGTACCAGCCAGGCGCTCTTCGGGTTGTCGTTCGCCGTCGAAGCGGGCCAGTGCGTGACGCTACTGGGGCGTAACGGCATGGGCAAGTCGACGACGGTGAAAAGCATCGTCGGCATGCTAGCGACGCATCGCGGCGACCTCACTTTCGACGGTCACTCAATCGGCGCTTGGCCTTCCTACCGGATCGCGCAGGCGGGCATCGGACTCGTGCCCGAAATGCGCCAGATCTTTCCGACGCTTACGGTCCGCGAGAACCTGGTGGCGACCGCCCGCCTGCCCCGGAGCCGCTGCGCCGCGCCGTGGACGCTCGACCGCGTCTACGCGCTGTTCCCGCGCCTCGCCGAGCGCGAGCGCCACTTAGGCAATCAGTTATCCGGCGGCGAGCAGCAGATGCTCGCCATTGGCCGCGCGCTGATGACCAACCCGCGCCTCTTGATCCTGGACGAAGCGACCGAGGGCTTGGCGCCACTGGTGCGCGCCGAGATTTGGCGCTGCCTCGAAACGCTAAAGCGCGAGGGTTTAACGCTCATCGTGATCGACAAGAACATCGGGCCATTGACGCGGCTCGCCGATCGCCATTACATCGTAGAAAAAGGCCGCATCGCCTGGAGGGGGGATTCCGCCGCGCTGATCGGTTCACCGGAGATCCTGCATCAGTACGTTGGGGTTTGACGCTCGTCACCGTCGCACCGCCGCCGCGTCGCCTGGTAGCCTGCCGCCCCAGCTTGCCACAATGCGCGGCTTGCGCCACTTGCCGCAGTCTGCCCGGTGGCGTTCCCATTCCTGCCCGTCGACTTAAGCGGAGTGGTTAAAGCGAAGCGGGAGGCCGCGGGTCCTCGGCGCTCGTTCGCCGGTGGGACTAACAACACCAGACCCGAAATACTTGAATTCGGGCGTTTGGATTGCAAGGGGAAGCCCTCCCGCTTAGACAGATCTTGTCGGTCTGCTATTGTTGGCTAAGCTTGGCCAATGCCGGAGAGCAAATGCAAGTCAACATGCTGGATGCGAAGAACAAGCTTTCGAGTCTCGTCGCCGCCGCGGAACAGGGGGAGGACGTCATCATTGCGCGCGGCGGTGTTCCCGTCGCGCGAATCGTGAAGTACAACAAACCCAAGGTGAAACCACCTGGCGCTTGGAAGGGTCTGGTGCGGGGTTCAAGAGGCTGGAACTCTGCCGAAACCAACGCCATGGTCGAGAGGATGTTCTATGGCGAAACGCGACGCGACTCTCAACCAGCCGCCAGCCCTTCGAAAAACAAACGGCCCGTGAAACAACGTTAATGCGCTTGCTGCTCGACACGTCCATTGTCTACGACTGGTTAATGGGCGAGATCAAGGACGCGAAGCTCGAAGTGCTGGTTCGTACCGAAGATGCGTACGTCAGCCCTATTTCGGTCTGGGAAATGGCGATTAAACATCGGCTCGGCAAGCTCACGCTCCCTACCATGGAAGTGGAAAACGCGATTACCGGGCAGGGCTTCGCGTGACTTCCCGTGCAGGCGGCTCACGCACAGGCGGTTTTCGCGCTGCCGCAGTTTCATCGCGACCCTTTCGATCTTTTGTTGATCGCACAAGGTCAAGCGGAAGCTATGCGCGTCGTTACCTAGGACGCGATCTTCGCGCGCTACTTACCTGACACGATCATTCCCCAAGCATAGGCGGCCGAGACAGTTACCACGCGCCACAATGACCGCTCATCGCGTGGGGACGCAACACGCTGGCGCGCAAGCTCCAGGAGCTCGGCATGGACGCGGAGCTTCGCAAGGGAATTGGGGACCGGTACTCCATCACCAACGTTAATCGGGGACTGGCACTCGATTCCCTGCGCGCCGGCCCACGAACAATCGAGGACCCATTGCGTGCCTTTCCTTGATTATGCGAATGGAGCGCCGGTTACCGGGACCTGGCGTCACCTCACGAACGCAACCGAGTCGGTGATCTCGATGCTGGCGGAAAGCTCAACGCGCTCGGTCGCGAGGCCGGGGTCGCCCATCCGGCGCAGCAACAGCTCCCACGCGTTGCGAGCGATATCGCGCGTCGGCGGCCGCACGACCGAGAGCCTCGGCGTCAAGAGCTCCGACCAGTCGGGTGCGTCGAAGGCGATCAGCGACATGTCGCGAGGAACCACGACGCCGTATTGGCGTAGCAGCTTCAAGAGCGCGAGCGTCAGCGCGCTGTTGCTCCCGATTGACACCGTCGGACGATCCGCGCGGTCCAGGATTGCGCCCAGCTGGCGCGCGAAAGCGGCGTCGTCCGGCGCGCGCACGCAGACCTCGGCCACTGCACCGCGCGTGCGCCGCACGGTCGCCCGGAACGCCTCTATGCGTCGCTTCGTCGTGACGAGGTTCGGGTAGCGCAAGACATACAGAAGGCGCCGGTGGCCGCGCTCGAGCAGCGCACGGGTCACGGCGCGCATCGCGCCGTAGTCGTCGAGCGTCACGTAATCGAAGCGGTTGTCGGCGGACAGGCGGTCGACGATGACCGCGGGCACGCCGGACTGCGCGAGGAGATCGAACGTCGGCTGCGGCGATGCGGAAGGGATCACGATGAGCCCGTCGACTTTGCGCGCGATCAACGCGCGCACGCGACGTACTTCCAGGGCGGGGTCGTGGCGGGATAACACCTGCATGACCTCGTAGCCCTGCGCGGACGCAATGTCCTCGAACGCGTCGAGGAGCGCCGCGAAGTACGCGCTCGACGTGAGCGGTGCGCACAGGCCCACGACCCGCGATCGCTGCCGGCGCAGGCTTTGCGCGACGCCATTCGGAACGTAGCGAAGCGCTGCGATCGCGTCCCATACACGCCTCTCGCGTTCGCTGCGCACGTTGCCGCGCCGGTTCACCACGTTGCTCGCCGTGCCGACCGAGACGCCGGCCCGG
>Ga0136617_10004694_pt1 | contig 12250 bp, 10 predicted proteins | sample AntDrymUQ3222106_2_FD_129672 | JGI IMG/M metagenome (GOLD analysis project Ga0136617, IMG submission 129672) | Polar desert sand microbial communities from Dry Valleys, Antarctica - metaG UQ322 (21.06) | ecosystem: Environmental > Terrestrial > Soil > Desert | place: Antarctica: Dry Valley...
AGTGCTAGACTCCGACCTCGGAAACGAACGCTTGTTCTATCTGGAGCCGCCATGCGATCATACGCGCCGCTCGACACAAGTCAGGCGCTGGACCGACTGCTGGACGACCCGACCGTGTCCGGTGCGGTCACGGCGCGGCGCATACTGCCCGCCCGTCCCGCCGACCTGCTGCCCTTCCCCGACTGGCTGCATCCCAGCCTGCGTGGCGCGCTGAAGGGCCGCGGCTTCAGCGGTCTGTACCGCCATCAGGTCGAGGCTATGGAGGCACTTCGGGCGGAGCGCGATGTGGCCGTGGTCACGCCCACGGCATCGGGCAAGTCGCTCTGCTATCACCTGCCCGTGCTCCAGTCGGTCATCGAGGATCCGGCAGCACGGGCGCTGTACCTATTCCCCACCAAGGCCCTGAGCCAGGACCAGCTGGCCGAGCTGCGCGACCTGGCCCGAGCCGCCGACCTCTCACTGGAAGCCGCCGTCTACGACGGCGACACGCCGGCCCCGATCCGCAGCTCGATCCGCTCAGCGGGCCAGGTGGTGGTCACCAATCCTGACATGCTGCACGGCGCCATCCTGCCCCATCACACCAAGTGGTTCCAGCTCTTCGAGCAGTTGCGCTACATCGTGATCGACGAGGCACACACCTACCGCGGCGTCTTCGGCAGCCATGTCGCCAACGTGCTGCGGCGCCTGGCTCGGGTCTGCGCTCACTACGGTTCCACGCCGCGCATCGTGTGCTGCTCGGCGACCATCGGCAACCCCCAGCAGCTGGCCGAGGCGCTCACCGGTCGTTCCGTGCAGGTGGTCGATCGGAACGGTGCGCCCTCGGGTGAGAAGCACGTCGTGGTGCTCCGCCCTCCCCTCCTCGATGAGCGCTCCGGCGTTCGCGCCGGATCATCCGGGCTGGCTCGCCGGGCGGCACTAACCTTCCTCCGCGCCGGCCGCCAGACCATCGTCTTCGGGCGCTCGCGCGTGGCCGTGGAGCTGCTGCTCACCGGCCTCCGAGAGGCACTGCGCGAGGGACGTGGGCCGATCGACCGAGTGCACGGCTACCGCGGCGGCTATCTGCCCTCGGAGCGGCGCCGCATCGAGGCGGGGCTTCGCTCGGGCGAGATCTTGGGCGTCGTGAGCACCAACGCGCTGGAGCTGGGCATCGACATCGGCCGCCTCGATGTGGCCGTGCTCAGTGGCTATCCCGGCACCATCGCCGGGACCTGGCAGCAGATCGGCCGCGCCGGGCGCCGCCAGGAGGTGAGTGCCGCGGTGCTGGTGGCGGGCACCGGCCCGGTCGACCAGTACGTGGCCACGCACCCGGAGCATCTCTTCGAGGGCACGCCGGAGGAGGCGCGCATCGATCCCGACAACCTTCATATCCTGCTGGCCCACCTGCGAGCGGCCACCTTCGAGCTGCCCTTCGCGCCCGGAGAACGCTTCGGTCTCACGCCTGCCGACGATCTGCTCGCCTTTCTGGCCGAGGAGGGCCACGTCCGCCAGGCGGACGACGGGCGCTGGTACTGGGCCAGTGAGAACTTTCCAGCCTCGGAGATCTCGCTGCGTGCGGCCGCGCCGGAGAACGTGGTCATCATCGACACGGGTGGCCAGCGACCGCGCGTCATCGGCGAGGTCGACCTCTTCTCGGCACGGACGCTGGTCCACGAGAACGCCATCTACCTGCACGGATCGCGCCAGTTCCACGTCGACAGGCTCGAGTGGGAGGAGCGCAAGGCCTACGTGCGGCCCATCGACGTGGAGCATTACACGCAGGCGGAGCTGGCCGTCACGCTCAAGCCACTGGAGACCTTCGACGAGGCTCCCCTGGCCGGCGGTGCACGGGCCCACGGTGAGGTGATGGTCGCCAGCTTGGCCACGATCTACAAGAAGCTGCGACTCGAGACGAACGAGAACTTGGGCTGGGGGCGCATCCACCTGCCCGAGATCGAGCTTCATACCACGGCCTACTGGCTGGCCGTCGACCCGGTAGCCGTGTCCGACTGGAGTCGCGCCGAGTTGGACGTGGCGCTGGTGGGCGCCGGACGAGCCATGCAGACGGTGGCCAGCATCCTGCTCATGAGCGATCCGCGCGACCTGGGCATGGTGGCGCAGATCCGCTCACCCCACGCCCAGCGACCGGTGGTCTACCTCTACGAAGCGGTGCCCGGTGGCGTGGGCATGGCCGCTCGACTCTTCCAGCGCCACGACGAGCTGGTGGCAGGTGCTAGAGACCTCGTGGGGGACTGCCGGTGCGAGGACGGCTGTCCGGCCTGCACCGGGCCGCGTGGCGAGACCGGTGGGAACGGCCGGGTCCTCGCCGAACGGCTGCTCGGGCTCCTCCGGGACGGCACGATCGGGTCCCGCGCCGCGTGACAGTACGCGTGCCACGGTAGCTGACACGTGCCACCCGCAGCCTCGACGTTGATGGACGCTTCTGCGCTGGGACTCCGGGCACGCCGGCTGCAACGCTTGCGCGCGCCGACCGTCACTGCCCTCGCCCCGGTGAGACTCATCGCAGCTGGTGGCCGAACGCGTCGAGCGGAGGCACTGGCAGAGTTCATCGGGGGTCGAGTGATACGGGGCTCCAGCGGCACGGTCGTGGAGGTCGAGCGGAGCGGATCCCTGCCGCTGGCGCGTATGGCCCTGACCAGACTCCCCGATCCGGTCGACCCCGAGCGGCCACTGGTATGCCTGGACACCGAGACGACCGGCTTGGGCACGGCGGCCGGCACCGTCCCCTTCATGGTCGGCCTGGGGATCTGGGACGGTGCGCGCTTCAGCGTGCGTCAGTTGATCCTGCCCGATCACGCTGATGAGCCGGCCCTGCTCGAGCGCCTCGCCGAGGCGATCCCCGCCGACGCCTGGCTGGTGACGTACAACGGGCGCTCCTTCGACTGGCCGCTCCTGCAGAGCCGGTATCGGCTCCATGGCCACGGATCGCCAGCGCATGCGGGCCACCTGGATCTACTGCCCCTCGCCCGGCAGGTCTGGCGTCATCGCCTGTCCGATGCGCGACTGGCCACGGTCGAGGCCGGCGTGGCCGGCGTCGAACGGACCGGAGACCTGCCCGGAGCAGCCATACCGGAGCGCTACTTCCGCTTCCTGCGGACGGGGCAGGGTGAACTCCTGGCCGATGTCGTCCGCCACAACCGTCAGGACATCGCATCGCTTGCCCGGCTTCTGCGCGTGCTGGCGGATGGGCTCGGTAGTTGCTCCCAGGAGGGTGGTGAGCAGTCCTCCTTGAGCGGCGCAACGTTCGGCGCTATGCATCCGGGGGACCTGTGCGGACTGGGCCGCGCGTACGTCCGGCGAGGGCGGCTCGCGGAGGCGCTCGACTGTTTCGATGCGGCCGCTGCCCGGGGCGCGTCGTTGGTCCCGGCCAGGGACCCGTGGGCCGTCCCACTGCACGAACGCCTGGTCATGGACAGGGCACGGGTGCTGGCTCGCCTCGGCCGGCCGATGGAGGCGGCCCTGGCGTGGGCCGCGCTGGCAGAGGGCGGCGGCCGGATCAGCGGCCTTGCCTGGATCCAGGTCGCCAAGCACCGGGAGCATCATGAGCGGGATCAGGTGGCCGCACTCGAGGCGGCATCCCGCGCGGCCCGCGAGGCGGCGCGTCGCGCCTCGCTGGGGATGCCACTGCCCTGGGTGGAGCGGGATCTGGCGCGCCGGATGCCGCGGCTGAGGAGGCTCGTGTCGACACTCAGCTCGACCCGCCGTCCCGCAGCCTGAACCCTGCGCTGCGGTCACGGATCGCCTTGCGCGAGACGCCGTTGCCCTCCACGAGCAGGCTGGCGCAGAGGGCCGCCAGCGCCAGGCATCGAGCGTCAGCCCTGCCTCTCGCCCGAAGCGTCAGCGTGGCAGCCAGCCAGGCGGCCAAGAAGGTGTCGCCGGCACCAGTCGCGTCCACGCCGCCTCGTGCAGGTACCGCCGGGACGAAGCGCAGCAGGAAACGTCCGTTGGAGCGCCGCACGTGGAGGGCTCCCAGGGAGCCCTCCGTCACCACCAGGCACTGCTCATCACGTGCCAGCAGCCGGCGCAGCGGCGGCGCCCCGGCCCGCACGTCCTCGCTGCTGAGAGCGGCCAGGTCCGCCCGATGGGAGAGTGGACCGAGCACGATGGGTCGTGCTTCGACAGGCGCTCCCGGCCGCAGCGTCCGCAAGAGCCCTTGATAGCCGAGAGCCACCAGGGCGTCTGACGGCAGGGCCTCCGCCCAGATCTGGCCGATCTCGCCGGCCACCGGATTGAGAAGGTACGCGCAGGCGGTCTGCCACGCGGTCGGGAGCGCCTCGGGTGGCAGCTGGTCGCTGAGGCCGTAGGCGATCTGGACGCGCTCAGCCGGGGTCTGCCGGTTGTCGAAGACCGGCCCCTGCTCCAGGGCGACCATCTCGGTGACCACGCCTAGGACGCGCAGCTCGTCCAGTTCGTACGCCTCGGAAGCCTCACTGTCCACACCGATCAGAGCGCCGACCGACATCCCCAACTGGCCCAGGAGGCGTGCGCTGTAGGTCACCCCCCCGCCCAGTCGCCAGCCACGCGGATCGCTCGGTCGGAGGTCGCGGGAGGCGGCGCCCACGACCACGATGTCGGGAGCGGTCACGGCCCGCTGTCCCGCCGTGGGCCCATATACTGCCGACCATGCCCATGCGTGACGATGGATCGCTCTACTTCTATGAGTTGCACGAGGGCGATGATGAGTTGTTCACCGACGTGCTGCTGTCCCACGACTCCGAGTTCGACGAGGAGGAGTTCCTGGGCATGGTGCTGGAGGCCCGCGGCGCCGTCCTGGACCGCTTCGAGGAGGACACCCTGAGCGAGGCCATCGCCGCCGAGCTGGCCCGGCATCACGGCTTCTTGGTGGTCGACGACCGACAACTGCGGGTCGCCGTGAGTGTCTCCGCGGAGGAGGGCGAGACCGCCGTGGTGGCCGTGGAAGAGATGCGCGCGCAGCGCCCGCCCGACGATGACGAGGGCTTTCGGAGCCTGCTGGTCGATCTCGAGCCGGAGGATCGGCGCTGGGGCGACGCCTGATCCCAGGGCCTGGCCCACGACCTCAGACGTTGAAGAGCACCTCGACCACGTCTCCGTCGCGCACCCGATAGGTCTTGCCTTCTGAGCGCAGCTTGCCATTGCGTCGCGCCTCGGCCATCGACCCCAGGGAGAGCAGATCCTCGACCAGCACCACCTCCGCGCGTATGAAGCCGCGGGCCAGGTCGGAGTGGATGGCGCCCGCGGCATCGACCGCGTTGGAACCCTCAGGAATGGTCCAGGCGCGCGTCTCGTCCGGTCCGGCGGTGAAGAAGCTGATCAGGCCGAGGAGCTCATAGGAGAGGCGGATGACGCGCTCGAGGCTGGGGTCGGTGAGTCCCATGTCCTCACGGAACACATCCGCCTCGGCGGCATCAAGCTCGCCGATCTCCATCTCGATGCGGGCGGAGAGCGCCACCACTCGGCTATGTCGATGGGGATACCGGTCCGCCACGCCGGCCGCGATGTCGGCCGCCTCGGCGATATGTCCCTCGCCCACGTTGAGCACCACCAGCACGGGTTTCTCGGTAAGGAAGCGGAAGCCGCGGATGATGCGGCTCTCATCGGAGTCGAGCTCCAGGTCGCGGATGGGCGTGCCGGCCGTGAGGGCCGGGAGGATGCGCTCGAGGACGACGCGCTCGCGCTCGTTCTGCTCTCGCTCCGACTGGGTACCGTGGCGCCCCGAGCTGACCAGGCGCTCGAGGCGCTTCTCGACCACGCCCAGATCGGCCAGCACGAACTCCAGGTCCAGCCGCTCCAGGTCTCGCCAGGCATCGACCGTGCCGTCCGGATGCGGCACGGCTGGATCGTCGAAGGCTCGCACGGCGTGCAGCAGTGCATCCGCGTTGCGCAGCCGGGCGAGCTGATCGGCGGGGATGTCGGCGGGGCGGCCACCGTCGCTCGCTGAGGGCGGTGCCGGCAGGTCGACGTAGGTCACGTCGGCGGGCACCTCGCGCTTGGGCTTGAAGAGCTCGGTCAGGCGCGCCAGTCGCTCGTCAGGAACCTTGACCACGCCCGTGTTGACGGTCATGCCACCGAAGCCCCCGGTCTCCGCGTGTCCGCGGGTCAGCGTGTTGAAGACGGTCGTCTTGCCGGCGCCCGCCAGCCCCACGATGCAGACCTGCACCCGGTCAGTACCCCAGCTTCGGATCGACGGCGTTCAGGAGCACTTCCCCGCGGCGGAAGCGAGCGATGTTCTCGCAGAAGAGCCCGATGCTTCGATCGAGCACACGGCCACTGGTCCAGGACGTGTGTGGCGTGATGATGAGATGGGGCACATCGTAGAGCGGCGAATCCGAAGCCAGCGGCTCGTCTCGCAGCGTGTCCAGCACGGCCCCGCGGATGGTCCCGTCGCGCAAGGCTCGCACCAGCGCCCGTTCATCCACGAGTCGACCCCTGGCCACGTTGATGAGCCAGGAGCTCGGCTTCATCAGTGCCAGGCGTTGCTCGTCGAAGAGGTTCTCGGTCTGCGGCGTGAGGGGCAGAGCCAGCACCACGAAGTCGCTGCGGGCGAGGAGCTCGGGCAGCGCGCCCGCGGCCAGGACCTCGACCGAGTCGGGCAACGCCTCACTGCCCGGTCCGCCGGTCGTGCCGGCCTCGTCGCGGCGTCGTGTCGCGATGACCCGTGAGCCGAAGGCGCTGGCCAGCCCAGCCACGGCACGCCCGATCGACCCTAGCCCGACCACGCCGATGGTCAGATCGCGCATCTCCGTGGCTTCCAGCGGCTGCCACGTCCGCTCGCGCTGAAGCTCGAGCAGTTGCGGCAGTCGACGGCTCACCGCGAGGATCATCATCACCACGTACTCGGCGATGGGCGCGCTGAAGACGCCCCGCGCGTTGCTGATGACGAGGCCGCGCTCGGCGGCGGCGGGGGTCAGCACGCGCTCCACGCCGGCGGTCGCCGAATGCACCCAGGCCAGGTCTGGGCAGCGCGCGATGATCCGGTCGAAGACGCCGGCGGGCAGTGGACCTCGGAGCAGGACCTCTACGTCATCGAGCGGGCCATCGGCCAGACCTTCCAGCGAGACGCTCACGAGCCGCGCGCCCGGTGCCGCTTCGGCGATGCGCTGCAGGTCCGCTTGGCGGTAGCGCGCGGAGAGGATGGGCGACAGGGCGATGGCGGACGGTACCCCCCCTGGACCGGATCCGGGACCCGCTCGGCCGGCCTGGCCCTTCATGCCGGCCTCACCGTAACGCGGCGCCCGAACCTGCCGCCAGCTGCGGCGGGGCGTCCGGCACCATGCGGCGCACCCAGGCGGCGGGATCATCGAACTCGCGGTCCGTGGGCAGGGCATGCGGGCCGTCCCACAGCCGGCGGATAGCCGGTTCTCCGCCGGCTCGCGCGACACCGGACACGAAGCGCTCTCCGCGCCGGTACTGCTCCATCTTCATGTCCAGGCCGGTGAGCCGGGCGATGACCTTGTCAAGTCCCCGGCGGCGTTGCGCGCGGCGGGCGTCGAAGCGCGCCCGGATGCCCGGCACATCCGGGATCATGGACGCACCGACCTCGTCCATGACCCAATCGCTGAAGCCTTCCATCAGGCTCATCACCAGCTGGGTCTCGCGCAGCAGCCCGCGTTGCTCCGAGGAGAGGAGGCCGGTCAAGCCGCCCTCCGAGGCGGCCGAGCGCAAGCGACGGACGAGCGGTCCCAGGCCGTGGCGCTGGACATCCTTGGCGTCGTCGAGGAAGAGCGTCAACTGGCGCTCCAGGCGCTCCCTCAGATAGGGCCGCAGCCAGGGGTGTGCCTCCAGCTCGAAGGCGTGGGTCGTCTCGTGCAGCGCGATCCAGAGGCGGAAGTCAGCGAGCGGGATGCCCAACTGACGCGCCGTGGCCCGCACGTTCTCCTCGACGTATAGCAAGCGCCCCGGAGCCTGTTCGGCGGAGAGCAGCGCTACGTCGTACTGACCCAGCACGCGGCCGCCCAGGTAGCCCAGCAGGAAGCCGATCTGCTGCGTGGTCAGGAACCGATTGGCCACGGCAGCTACGCCCGAACCCAACGAACCCGAGGCCTCCCTTCCGGGCAGCTCGAGCTGTTTCTCCATACGCTCGATGAGCACGCGGAAGGTCACCAGGTTGGCGCGGGCCCAGCCCGCGCGGTCCACCACGGCGTGGCGATCGACCACGCCCGGCAGCTCCGCGCCAAGGCGAGCCTCCAGGACGGGCACGATGCGCGTCATGGCCGAGGCGTAGGCCGCTTCGCTCTCCTGCAGCTCCCGCTCCGTGAGCGACCCTGGCAATCGGCTCAGCCGCGAGGTGGCGATGCGCTCCACGCCGGACCAGTCGACCAGGCCCTGGTCGGCGATGTGCCGCGCACGACGCGCGAAGTAGGAAGCGGCGATGCTCGCGCCGAGGGCCAGGCTCACGCGGGCGGCGCGGGCGGGCAGTCCCGAGCCGCGACCATCGCGCACGGCCGCCGCGAAGCGTCCCGTCATGCGGCTCCCACCAGCTCCACCGCCTCCACGGCGGCGAAGAGCGACCCGAACAGGCGTTCCGTGGTGCGGCGGAAGGAAGCCACATCGCCGGTCGTGAACTGGACGTGCCGTGGCGCTTCGGAGCGCCGTGCAGCGAGACCGTTGACCTCCAAGAGGGAGGCCAGCGCGCTGGCCGTTGCCGTGGCCGAGTCGATGACGGCGATGCCGGAGCCCGCCACTGCCGAGATCAAGGGCGCCAGCAAGGGGTAGTGGGTGCAGCCCAGCAACAGCGTGTCGATGCCAGTGCCGGGCAGCCGGGGGAAGACAGCATCCTCGACATCCTGACGGGGTTCCAGCAAGGGCGCCAGGGAGCGGCGCACCACCAGCTCGGCCTCGAGTCCGTCCAACACACCCGCCTCGACCATGGGCACCAGCTCCGGCGTGGCGTGCTCGTAGACCTCGACGAAGGGGTCCTCGTCCTTGATAGCCCCGAAGTACGCTCGCGACCGAACCGTGGCGGCGGTGGCGATGACACCCACCTGACGGTTGCGCGTGGCGAGCACGGCTGCCGAGGCACCCGGCCGGACGACGCCCAGGATGGGCAGGTCGAAACGCTGGCGCAGCTCCCCCAGGGCCACGGCACTGGCGGTGTTGCAGGCCACCACGATGGCCTTGACGTCGCGTGCCGCCAGCTCGTCAAGGCATTCCGCGCTGAAACGGCTGACCTCCTGGTCAGAACGCGGGCCGTATGGCGCCCGGGCGTTATCGCCGAGATAGATGGTCGACTCGGAGGGCAGCCGCCTGACGACCTCACGGAGGACGGTCAAGCCACCAACGCCCGAATCGAAGAAGCCGATGGGTCGCTCGTCCGACATCGTGCTCAGCGCGCGCCCGCCGCGATCGCCACCCGCGTCGTCAGCAGGCTGGTGGCGATGTGCGTCATCTCCTGGCTGATGTGGGCCCCTGGCTCGACCAGCACGAAGGGCACCCCCTGGTTGTTGGCCTCGACCACCAGGCGTCCGTCGCTCACCAGGTGGAACTCGGGCTCGCCGCCCAACTGCTCGGCCACCGTCCGCGGGTCCACGCCACCGGTCGCGTCGGCGCGATTGACGAGGTAGTGCCGGCGGTCTCGGGCGTAGCCGATGGCCGTGAACGTCTCGGCCATGATGCGCGAGTTGCGCAGTGTCGTGGCGTCGTTCGTGACGATCTCGATGACACCATCGCTGGCATCGAAGAAGGCCAGCACCGTGTCGTTGATGTACGTCGGCGTGTCGATGATGACCACGTTGTAGACGCGCCGCAGGAGTGAGAGGGCCTTCTCCAGGTCGCGCGTGGTGACCATCTCGGCCATCTCCACCCTCGACGGTGCCAGCAGGATGTCGATGCCCGAGGGGTCTCGCCACATCACCTCCTGGAGATCGGTCTCGGTGATGCGGTCGGTGGGCAGCTGGAGCAGCGAAGGCGCGCTGTCGGGGACGCGCAGCAGCGCGCGCAGGTCAGCGAACTGGAGGCTGCCATCGACCAGCGCCACGTTGTAGCCCTGCTGCCGAGCTGCCACCGCCAGGTTGAAGGCGATGGTCGTCTTGCCCACGCCTCCCTTGGCGGCGAAGACGCTGTAGACCCGCGACAGCGACTCGGGCGCGAGGGCCTGGTGTTCCGCATGCGCGGCGGTCAGGACGTTCATGAAGTCGAAGCCCGAGAAGGGCATGGCCAACACCTTGACGATGCCCATGCCCGGTCCCGCCTTGACCGGCTTCTGGGGAACGGTCAGCGCGATGATGGGGATGTCGAGACCGGCCTGACGGACGCGCTCAGCGACCTCCAGCCCGTTGAGCTTGCCCTGCAGGAGCGCGTCGACCATGAGCACGTCCGGGCGCAGGTCCCGGATCTGATCAAGTACCTTGCGCCCGTCCGAGAGCACGTCGAGCAGCTTGACCTGGTCCTGTGCGTTCGACAGGTTGCGGATGTACTGCGCGACCTGTGCCACATCCTCGACCAGCAAGAGGCGTATCTGCGACGAGGAAGCGCCCACGGCCGGACTATACCAACCGTGCCACCAGCACCGTCCGCTCCGCTCCCGGTCCAAAGTCGCCCATCTGATGGTCCCCCGCCAGCCGCTCCACGGCCAGCCCAGCAGAGGCGGCCATGGCGGCCAGCTCATCGGCCCCCAGGAGATGCAACGCGTCTACCCGAGAGACGCGCCGCAGGGCGCCACCCGCTGGCGGCCACGCATCGAAGAGCTGCGTGAGCGTGACCGTGGCCGTTGCCGCATCGTGGAGCGCGGAAGCGCTCTTGGCCACGCGCTCGCCCGTCTCGGGATCGTCGCGTAGCCACTCCATAAGAAGGCGGCCGTCATAGAGCGCCAGGTCGCTCGCGCCCGGCAACCAGACGTCGACCACGGCCCTGCCTTGAGGGGTCAGGTGGCGCGCCATCGTCTTCAAGGCTGCTTGCTGCCGCGCTCGATCTCCCAGGAGCAGCAGCGTGTTCAGGGCCAGGATGACCAGGTCGAAGCGATCCGGCAGGTGCAGCTGAAGCATGTCGGCCTCGACCAGCTGCAGGCTGCCCGCTCGCTCACTCCCGCGCTGCTGCCAAGCGGCGCCAGCGCGCGCCATCATTGCCGGGTCGATGTCGACGGCGGTGACCGAGTGACCCTGCACGGCGAGGGCGACCGCCAATCGCCCGCTGCCCGAACCGAGCTCCAGGATGGGTCCATCGCAGCGCTGTGCCAGAGCCTCGTAGAGCGTCAGGTCGCCCGGGTCACCGACGAGGTCGAGGTCGTAGTAGCGCGCTAGCGTCGTGCCGGGTTCCGTGTCGGTCGTCTGGGACCGGCCCTCGATCACGCCGGGCTTGTCCCGCCAGCGTCCCGGAACTCGCGCCAGGCAGCCGCCACGAGATCAGGGTCGACGAGGAGATCCCAGGCGGTCTGGGCCACGAGTGCCGCCGCCACAAGCGTCACTTCGTCGGCTCGAGGCAGGGCGGCCGCGTCGCGGAACTCGAGGGAGTGCCCTGGCACTCCCTCGTCACAGATGGCGATCATGGGGTGGATGGCGGGCAGGACCTGGCTGACGTTGCCCATGTCGGACGAGCCCAGCTGATCCGCCAGGACCGGGTTGTCCGCGATGCCGTAGGCCGACATGTTGGCCACGAAGCGCTGCCGCAGCGTGGCGTTGTCCTTCATGGTCGACGAGCCGCCAGAGAAGACGGCCTCTCCCTCGCAGTCCGCGGCCAGTGCCGCTGCCTGGACCAGCTGGCGGAAACGCTCGCGCATGCGGCCGAACTCCGTCTCATCCGTGGAGCGGATCATGAACCGCCCGACGGTCCGGTCGGGGATGATGTTGGCGGCTGTACCGCCCTCGATGACGATGCCGTGCACGCGCGCGTCCGGTCGCAGCTGCTGGCGCCACAGGCCGATGGAGCTGAACAGCATCACCAACGCGTCGAGCGCGTTGCGACCCTTCCAGGGATCAGCCGCGGCGTGCGCCTGGAAGCCGCTGAAGGTGACCTCCACATCCTCCGAGGCGAGCAGGACGCAGGCGGCCTGGGTCCGGTCGCTGGGATGGAAGAGGAGCGCGGCGTCGAGTCCATCCAGAAGGCCGTCATCGATCATGAACTGCTTGCCTGAGCCCCGTTCCTCGGCGGGCGTGCCCAGGAAGACGATCTCGCCGCGCAGCTCCGACGCCATGGACGCCAGCGCGATGGCGGCTCCCACGCCGCTGGCGGCCATCGTATTGTGGCCGCAGCCGTGTCCCAGGCCCGGCAGTGCGTCGTACTCGGCCAGGATGCCGATGCGCGGACCGTCGGTGCCCAGACCGCCGGGTAACCGGCCGCG
>Ga0136617_10004696_pt1 | contig 12246 bp, 8 predicted proteins | sample AntDrymUQ3222106_2_FD_129672 | JGI IMG/M metagenome (GOLD analysis project Ga0136617, IMG submission 129672) | Polar desert sand microbial communities from Dry Valleys, Antarctica - metaG UQ322 (21.06) | ecosystem: Environmental > Terrestrial > Soil > Desert | place: Antarctica: Dry Valley...
AGACATAAAGGAAAGCGTCCCGTTCCAAACCGACATTCACAAAGGCCGATTGCATGCCCGGCAAAACGCGCATCACGCGTCCTTTGTAGATATTGCCGACAATGCCCTGATTGTCTTCCCCACGCTCGATGTAAAACTCGGTGACCTGATCATCCTCGATGATCGCGATTTTCTTTTCGCGTCCGTTGAGGCTTACGATTAATTCTTTTGCCATGTTGTAATCTATGTCTCCTGGAATGCTGTGCCGCAAGCCTCGATTCTCATTTACCCGTGTGGAAGGGAGAGCTGATGACTTCAATTCCCCATGCCACGCTCTCTGTTGGTTCCGGGACCGAGCATTCTTTTGAAATGTGAGTTGCGCGAAACAAGTCCGCCATCTAGCTCAAAGAGCGAGGCGCAAGCTTTACGCGAGATTAGTGAGACGATTAGACGTCCCACTGCGTTTTGTTCAGTGGAAATTGTTAGCCGCGGCTTAGGCGAGTCTGTAAATAGATTGCCAACCGGCGGTGTGTGAGTTATTTGCAAGTTGCGCTCGCGAGCGTCCCAGTTTGGACTTACTCCGTCGAGAGCGCGACGGTCATTTGAACTGTTCAACAGAAACCCTGACTGCGGTTCTGGCACTTCGAACGCGCCAACTTTCCCTCAGGGAGCACATCCTCAACTAAGAGCCGCAGAGAAAACCTGCCAGAATGTGCTCGAACCTGTCTCCAAAACCCATTTGGGCCCTCGCGAGCGGCTAAATGAAGTTAAAGCGACGTCATCGCGCGCGGTGGGACGATATTCCCACCCCCGGGGGGGGAAGGGCTAAACAAGACAGAACAGGTACGACAAAAACTTGTCTCGCCTGGTCGGGCGCACGGAAAACTCTCTTACTTGGCTTTTCGTGCTTCGAAGATATAAGGCGCTTTGGAGCGCCAAATGAAAACATCCGGCAGGCTAGCTAGTCTGGAGTATAACCGAAGGGACGTAAAACACGAAACACAGGATGTCTACGATTGAGTAACTCTTCCGTCACATCAGACCTAGCTCTGCGCGGATTCGCGGGCGGAAACTATTCAGGACCTACGCGGACTCTGGTCCCCCGTTTTCTAAGATTGCAGACCTCACGGTCACTACTAGATCTGTATCTCTTCCTGATCACAGACTAAAGTCTGTGCCACCATGCTAATTAACGAACCTTCTAAGCTGAACGCTGATCGCGAAACCGATGGCAATGAAAGTCGCGATGAGCGAGGCCAGGCCGGCGCTCATCAGCGGTAATGGGACGCCGATGACGGGCAGAATCCCGAGTTCCATTCCGATGTTTATGAATACCTGGAACATTAACCCGCCGACAATTGCCATAATCACCAGCATCCCGGGACGATCTGGTGCCCGTCGCGCCCCGGTGATCAGTCTCGAAAGCAGGATTGCGTAAGCGACCAACACCAAAATGCAGCCGATGAACCCCGCGTTACCAGCCGCGACGGCAAAAATGAAGTCAGTATGGGGTTCTGGCAAAAACTTCAGACTGCTCTGAGAGTGTTCTGAGGTGGTTTTAGCTCCGAGCAGTCCGCCTTCGCCAACGGTCAAGATCGACTGCCAGGTGTTGTAGCCAAAGCCGCGTCGATCTGCTTTTTCGGGATCGAGGATAACGTTAATACGCTCCTGTTGATAAGGCTTTACAAAATTTGTCTTTACTCCCACCCAGTAGGCAACCGGCAGCAATACTAGAGCCAGAATTATTCCCCCGATGACTAGCCGCAGTCGAATGGCGGAGAGGAAAAGCACCACGACCAAGATTGGCAGGTAAGTAAGCACCGAGCCAACGTCGGGCTCCAGCAGGATCAGACCGCAGGGCAAGGCCAGGATCAAACCCCCGACCGCCATTTCGTGGAACTTGAGTGCCTGGGTGCGATGTTTGCCGAAGTACCAGGCCAACATCATGGCGGTTGTTACTTTGACAAACTCCGATGGTTGAAACTGACCAATGCCGGGAACTTTGATCCAGGCACGTTGGCCATTGATCTTCAGACCGATACCTGGAATCAAAACCAGCCCCAGAAGTACCAATCCAAAAATGTAAAAGGCAGGCGCGATGTTGAGCAGCCTACGATAATCGGTGACCGCAACCAGAATCATCGCCACCAGGGCAATGCCCAATCCGATGAGCTGCTTAACCCAGTAAGCTTCCTGCGGTTGCGCATAGCGGATCTGAACGGTGCCAAAAGCTACAATGCCAATCGCCAGCATTGTTAACAACCAGTCGAAGTCTCTGAGTGATTTCTTTTCTAGAAGTGCAGACATGGGAGGTATTTGCCAATTGCCAATTGCCGACTGCCGATTAGTGCGATCATATTCTTGTTATTGTTTACAGAACTTACTGGTTACGAGTGGGGAAACTCTGATCAGCATTTTCGCCGATCGGGAGTTGGCTAGTGGTAATCGCCCATCGGCATTATCATCGCCCCTCGGCGACCTGGGTGTCCAGCGGTTTCTGTGGAGTTTTCCGCGTTGGCTTTGCTGTCTTGGCTACAGGGACGGCCCCAGGAGGTTCCTCATGTCGAGTCTTGCGATAGTAAACGTCGTAGATTCTCCGCACAGCAGGGGCAGCGTGATGACCCCCGAAACCGGAATTCTCGATTAGGGCGATCACCGAAATCTCCGGCTTGTATGCAGGAGCATACGAAACAAACCAGGAATGGTCTTTGTTCTTACCAACATCCTTGCCGAGACCCACTACCTGCGCGGTACCGGTTTTGCCCGCGATGTCAAAACCAGCCATGCGAATACCCGCGCCCGTGCCTCCGTTATTGACCACCCCCCACATCCCTTCCACGACCGCTTGGTTGATCTCCTCGGGGATGGAGACGATCTTGGGATAGGGGCGAGATGAATCGAGCGGCTTAAATTCCCGAGCCTGACGGTAATCCGGTGTCCCCGGTTCGCCTATGGGCTTCAACTCTTTCAGAAAATGGGGCACGTAAAGTTTGCCACGAAGCCCTACTCCGGCGACTGTGCGCAGTATACTAATCGGCGTCATTTCCTCGTAAACCTGACCAAACGATGCAAAGACCGTGTCGATCTCTTTCCAACTCTGATCGCGGCGGTCAAAGATCGCCTTGAACTCCGCCGGTGTCCGGCTGCTCACTTCGTTTGGCACATCGATTCCAGTTCGTTTGTTAAGATCAAACTGGTCGACCATGGCCACGATGCCATCGAGACCCATCTTCAATCCGAGACGGTAAAAATAGCCGTCGCAGGATCTGGTAATTGCTGTTTTTACATCCGGCGAGCCATGATTGCCCATGCAGCGGGTAAACTTATTTCCGATCGTTATGCCTCCGCCGCAAACGATGTTTGAGTTATCAACTGTGATTGCTCCCTGCTGCAAACCTGCGATGGCCATGGGAATCTTCCAGGTAGAGCCTGGTGGATATCGGCTCTGTATGGCCCGGTTAATCAACGCTTTGTCGGGATCATTTAACAAGGCAACATACTCTGCCCGGCCTTCTTTCGTGCCAATGCGCTGGGAGAAAAGGTTGGGATCGAATGTCGGCGCGGAGGCGAGCGCCAGAATTTCACCGTTATTCGGATCCATGGCGACAATAACGCCGCGTTTTGTTGCTGAACTACGCAGTTGCTCCTCGGCGACCAATTGTAGGTCGAGGTCAATGGTAGTGATCAGATCCTGGCCTGGTTGAGGTAGAACTACCTCGATTTCATCCTGGATCCTGCCGCGGCTGTCCACGACAACCTTTCGATAGCCATCACGTCCGCGCAAATAGTCGTCATAACTCTGCTCGAGACCGCTTTGACCCATTATGTCTCCGGGCTTCAGCCCCTTGTCCCTGTATTCAGCTTGTTTCAACTGTTCGGGACCGATCTCGCCAACATAGCCCAGCACATGGGCCAGCAAACCGTTTGACGGGTAGCGCCGTTGGGGTTGTTGCTCGACGCGCAATTCAGGAAATTCCAGTTCGCGTGCTTCTACCCAGGCTATATCACCTGAAGAGGCATCGTGTTTTACCGGGATGGATTCGAAAGCGGGGAGGGATTTTATTTCTTCAAAACGATCACGGAGTATGTCGGCATCCAGGCCGAGACCCTCCGATAGAGGCTGCACCAGCGAGCTTAGTTCCTTACCTCTAACGTCTTCACGAGAGAGGATCACGTTATAGATAGGGCGGGAATCGACCAGCGGATGTCCATTGCGATCGAAGATAATGCCGCGCGGTGCCGTTATAGGCAACAACCTGATTCGTTGGTTCTGGGCAATTTCCGCATAATGACGACCGCGAACCACCTGCAGGAGATACAATCTCACGCCTAGCGCGCTTAGGAGCAGCACTGCCACAATCTGGACAGCCATCAGCCTGCCGCGAAGGTTTTGGGATGTGTCAACAAACTTCATTCGTAAAAATCAGCCTACGATGCGATGACTGAATTCGCTGTTTGGCTGGCTTACCGCCTTTTTAAAGTGTGCGCCCCCCGGCGCGCGACTCGCCGCCGTGAAGCAAACTGGCGACGCAGGCTCACCTTTTCGGAAACGATCGAATCGAGCATGTAGAGGGCGAAAGTTCCCACCGTTGTCGTTCCAATGAGGCTATAGGAGACAGTCTGCACGAAGGGAGCAGACGGGGGATTTCCTAACGATCGCTGCCAAAAAAAGTATATTGCGCCGTCTATGAGCGTAGCCGCCGCCAGGACCGGAATTCGTAACAGCGCATTTTCAAGGTTAATGCGAGTGGCGGTGAAGTAGATCAAGTATGCGGTCAGGGTTTTTGAAAACCCTCCCGCGCCCAGAAGACCACCGCTGGGAGCGTCAATCGCGAGACCGGCAATCGTACCAACTATTAAGGCTTGCCACGCCTCGCGCTGCAATGCGATATAAACAACGACAACCAGGGGAAAGTCAATATATGAGAGCGGGCGCCAGGCCTCTCGTAGCGAGAGCTGCAGGATGATGGCGATCGCGAGAACCGCAGCAGTCTTAAACTGAGGCATTACGTACGCGTGATAAGTGATGGGTGATAAGTGGTAAGCAAGAACACGACGATGATACTCATCTCATTCCCGGCCCGCTACTTTTGTTTTGTCTACGTTCGGCAGCGCCTGCTCCGGCGCAGGCCGCGGGGGCGGTCGATACATCAGCACCGCCACCTCTGCTAGTTGATCCAGCCGCGCACTCGGCTTGATGTAGATTTGATGTGGTTGAGTGGCAGTGCCCTGTGTCACCTGAACCACCTCTCCTACGTTTAGTCCAGGCGGATAGATTCCGTCCTGACCGGTCGTCATGATGTAGTCGCCGGTTGAGACCTTTTGAAGTCCTGAGACATACCGCATCTCTACAAGGCCCGAATTTCCGAGCCCTCTAACCGATCCCAGGGCTCCTGATTCACCAAGCTTCCCGATGATCGCCCCGGCTGCTGCTTTTTCGTCTGTAATTAGCATCACCTGCGCAGTCCAGGGACTAACCGCTATTACCCGGCCCACAATTCCGCCTGGCGTAACGACCGGCATGTTAAGGGCGATGCCTGAGGAACTGCCGCGGCTGATCGTGACAGTGTTGAACCACACCGAGGCATCGCGAGCAATAACTCGGCCAGCAACCTGATCGTAACCAGTCTTTTCTTTGAGGTTGATCAGCTCCCTCAAACGTTCGTTCTCGGCCATTGCCGCTTGGGATTTTCGTAACTCTAATTGGGTAGCCGCGAGTTCCCGAGTGAGACGCTCATTCTCCGAAGCTGTACTACCAAAATTACCAAGTTGCCTGAAGAAACCGCCTACCGTACCGCTCACCCAGGAAGTTGCGCTCTGCATAGGTGAAGCGACCGCCTGAATTCCGCCTTTGAACACGCTTTGCTGGGTGAAGTTTTCCTGGGCGTCAATGGCCATCACAATCAGATTCGCAAACAGCAGCATCACGAGCCAAAGAGGTGCGCGCTGACGAATCTCTTTTTGAGTACGACTGCTTGCCATATCGTAAGATTGTGAAGAGTAAACCGTTAATGGCTAACCGCTACTTGCTTTCCTGCTTAAGATTTACGCTTCTTCACATTCCACTAGTCATAGTGTTTTCCCACTTAACCCGCTTCAAGAGGTCAAAGTCAGAGAGCATCTTGCCTGTCCCGAGCACCACTGAAGCCAGCGGATCGTCGGCGATCGAGACGGGAAGACCGGTTTCGATCGATAGGCGCTTATCGAGGTTCTTGAGGAGAGCACCGCCACCAGTCAGCACAATGCCACGCTCGACGATATCAGCGGAAAGCTCCGGAGGTGTTCGCTCGAGGGCTACCCGAACCGCGTTAATGATTGTCGACACGGAATCTGCCAACGCCTCGCGTACCTCTTCGTCAGTCATCGTAATCGTTTTGGGAATCCCTTCAATCAGATTTCGCCCGCGGACTTCATACGAGAGCGGTTCATCAAGTGGATACGCCGAGCCAAGCTCGATCTTGATGGCTTCCGCAGTTCTCTCCCCAATTAGCAGGTTATACTTGCGTTTGATATAGGAGATGATTGCCTCGTCCATCTCATTACCAGCCACTCGTACGGCCCGGGAATAGACGATACCGCTCAAGCTGATCACGGCGATGTCGGTAGTTCCTCCGCCGATGTCGACAACCATGTTGCCATGCGGTTCGGTTATTGGCAGGCCGGCACCGATCGCGGCAGCCATCGCTTCTTCCACCAGATAAACTTCCGAGGCTTTGGCCCGATACGCGGAGTCTTCGACGGCGCGACGCTCGACCTGAGTGATCTCGGAAGGAATACCGATCACCACCCTGGGGCTGACCCAGGTTTTTCCATTGTGGGCTTTGCGGATGAAGTGCTGCAGCATCTTCTCGGTCACTTCAAAGTTGGCGATCACTCCGTCTTTCATGGGCCGGATGGCGACAATATTACCGGGAGTTCGCCCCAGCATATCCTTCGCGTCATGTCCTACGGCTTCCACCTGATTGGTGACTTTGTTAATAGCAACTATGGAGGGTTCGGAAACAACGATGCCTCGGCCCTTCGCATAGACCAAGGTATTGGCCGTGCCCAGATCGATTGCGAGATCGCTGGAGAACAGGCTAAAAATAGATTTGAAGGCCATCTAGTTGATCACTTCCAGTGTAGGTAGAATGAGAACTTCGGGGGTAGGGTCGCGGTTGGCAAATACTTGTTGCTCACTAAGCAGAGGGCAGATTGGCAAGAATCTTCACCAACTCACCAATTCAGATTCTGGATTCACTTCTAAGAAAGACCAGCCAGGTCCGAACATCTTAAGATACACCCGATTCTAACTTTTGTGCTATCAAAGAAATCGGTTTCCCGATTAGTCTTCGGGAGTTTGCTCAGTCGCAACGAGCGCGTTTTCAACTCGAGGGATACGCGTAGGAACCGTAGAGAAGCGGACGCAGTTCTTGTTTGCCGCCTTTGCTTCATACATTGCGGTGTCCGCGCAGGCGATGAGTTGTTGGGGGGAAGAGGCGTGAATGGGGAAAGTGGCTACTCCGAAACTGGCGGTAAGGGAAAGCTTCAGACGTTTGCCACCTGTGAAGGTGTATTGTGAGATTTTTTCGCGGATGCGTTCCGCGACAACACCTGCCAGGTCCACCCCTGTGTCGGGCAGAACGATAACGAACTCGTCGCCACCGTAGCGGGCCAGGGCATCGGTGTCGCGAACGGAACCGAGTATCGCCCCCGCCATTTCCATGAGCACGTGCGAACCGACCAGGTGTCCGTGCAGGTCGTTGACTTGCTTGAAGTCGTCAAGATCCAGAAATAGCGCCGTCACACTCGAACCGTACCGGCGCGCTCGTCGAATCTCATTGAGCAGAAACTGCCGCAGATAGCGAGCGTTGTGCAGTTTCGTGAGATCATCAGTTTGGGAAAGTCTTTCAGCTTCTGCGATCCGCACGGCGTTCGCGAGGGCGGAAGCCAGCGGCAGTGAAAGTGCATCGAGCAGTTCGATTTCCGTCTTCTTAAAAGAAGACTCATTCTTGCTATCGCGAACTCCTTCCAGAACCCCCAGGACCCGTTCGCCACAGATGAGCGGAACTGCCAGAACATGCTTCCCTCGCTCCTTTTTCTTAATAATGCCCATTCCCGCTGCCGCCAAATGCGCGGCCTTAGATTCGTAACGAGGAATAGCGTCTAAATCCGGCAAGTAGGTCCGGTGCCACTCTTTAGCTTCCGCTGCTCCCAGTTGCCGATCCCGGTCCCTTACCGCAATCGCTTCCAGGCCAGAAGCTTCGACTGTCTTTGCATCCGAGATGAGATAGATGGTCCAACACTGCGCGCTCACCAACCCCTCGATTCCAGCCACCGCGGTATGGGCAGCTCCAATTTGATCCCCAATGAAGTGAAGAGAAGAAACCAACTCAAAGGCTGCGCGCAATCCTTTCGCTTTGAGTTTAAGCGGCAGAGAATATGAACTCTGTTCAGCAACTTTCTGGACAATCTCCGGGAACTTAAGTTCACCGGTGGCCCCGCGGCCTTCGATTTCCCGCAAGAGCGCCGGCAGTTGGGCCGCTTTGTCCGCGATTGCACGGAAACCCAACCTCTTCAGAGTTGCGCCATCCAGGTTGCTGAGATTCAGGCTCTGATAACCATTTCCATGTCGACGGCATGCCACCAGCGGCGTGCCCGGCCAGAAAGTCCTGGCGTGATCCGTGGCTGTTTGCATCTCCACCATATCCGCCCCTGGTACCACCTCATATAAGACGGCCAAGGGCGGCGGGCCCTGGTTCAAACTGGAATCTTCGCTCTCTTGTTTGCTTGCCAGAGCCACTTCCGCCTCCACCTCGCGCAGACCCTCGACCAGCGTTTTCACCCCGGCGGTGCGCAAGGCCTCGATTAGCTCATAGGATGGAGCTTCGTGAGCGTCTGTTAATAGAATTACGTGTCTCGACATTGCAAAGAAATCTAGTCTCAGTCGCGCCCGCGGCCGGAAAGTGCCAACTTGTAGCTGCTGCTGTTCCCATTCGGATCCAACCCGTCCACCGTGATCTCTCGTGCGCCGGCTGGCACCGTGATCTGAACCTGGAACGATTTACCGGTGGAGACCAGAGTCTCGCGACCAACTGCACGAATCGTTGTTCCGGGTTCGGCCTGACCGCGAACCAGATAAATATTACCGCCCAGCAGTTCGGCGGTTAGATTTGAAACTGCAACTTGCGAGCCCGACCCTTTAGGCGCCACCACAAACTTCTTCGGGTCGCTCCAATCACTTGTTTGACCAGTGGCTGCTGTGGCCCTCACTCTCCAAAAGTAAACTCCCGGACGCAGATCGCTCGCATTGAATTCCATTGCTACCAATTGATCGCGCTCGATTACTCGACCATCAGCAACGAAAAAAGGTGAAGTTGCCACTTCGACACGATAGTAAGCAGGAGAGCCTGAAGGAGGCCGCAACCATTTCAAGTCGACGTTTGCGGAACCCTTAGCGCCTACCACCACCTTGTCAAGATCGCGCGGCAGGGACGGCACTGGCACCTCCAAAAGCCTCTGCGGCCGCGACATAGTGCCCGAGGGATTGACGGCAACATACTGACCGCCGATTAGCGAAGTTTTCTCCCCAGCGCGGCCGGTGGTTTCGATCACACCGGTATTGACCCGAATCTCTTCCGTGCCTTCTGCATTCACTCCAAAACTGGCGCCGGTTTGCTCGCCGAGCTTGTTGCTCGTCTTAGGAGTTTCTACGACGTTGCTGGTGCCTTCCGGTTGCTGCTCAGTGCGCACATACATCTGACCGCTATCGACGACCACGTGAACGTTGGTTTTCTTTCCATCGTCGTCGCGGGCGTTAACGCGCACGGTAATGATGCTATTAGGACGGACTACAAGCGTTGACCCATCCGCCATGCCGATGCGTGCTCGCCCACTTTCCTGCGTCTGAACGGTGTCGCCTGGATAGAGTTCCGTGTCGCTCCTGGCGGTAACTGTCTCGCGTGTGGAGGCGCGAATTACGCGCACGTCGCCTTCAAAGGAAATGAATCTTGCCCCGGCGGGAGTCTTAACGCCGGTGCCCACATTTCTCAAAGGGTTGCCGTATTTCCAGACATAGAGCGAAGCGCCGGCGGCAAGTGCACAAAAGACAAGCAGGGCAATGCCCAGGTAGATAGATCGCTTCTGAACCACCCACCAATCAAAGGCAAAGCGATTGGTTTTCGTGAGCATAATGTTTACAAATCGATGGAGTTGAGGGGCGGCTGACTTAAAACGAGCTGGCTATACGGGCCAAAGAGTCAGGTAGGATCCTAACCGCACCATCAAGGCAGTGATGTCGTCACGTCAGGGGTGAATGTTAACCGGCAAATTTCGACCGTCAACAACCAGCAGCCTTTGAAATCTAACACACGCGAGAGGGCGTGTTCAAGTAAGTTCGTTTTAAAGGTGATTTTAGGCCAACCGGCGACGGAGGAGGCGCTTTTTGGGATTCGACCGTCTTCCCTGGGTCTGGGCTAACCCGCAACAAATGACCGGAGTGCTTCAATATTCGGCCTATTGTCCTCGGGTTTGTCGTACGGGGTTTCGAGGATGAAAGCCGAGTGGGAGAGTTTCGGATGACGCGCCACACGCTTCAACGCGTCCTTCCCGATGTGACCCTGCCCGATGTGCCAGTGGCGATCAACACGCGAGTGGTATTCAGCTCTCGAATCGTTAAAATGGATTGCCCGCACTTTCTTCGTCTCCACCTCGCGATCAAGCGCCTGGATCGTTGCTTCGAGACCCTCAGTCGTGCGGATGTCGTAACCGGCGGTGAACGCGTGAGCCGTATCGAAGCACACCCCAAGGGGCAGGCCGGGGCAGGCCTTGATAATTTTGCGCAAGTGCTCAAACCGATGACCAATGCACTCACCCTGGCCGGCGGTGTTTTCCAGGAGAATCCGAATCGAAACTAGATCGAGGCCGTCCGTTGCGCGCTTCAGACTCTCTGCACACGCGTGGATCCCGTCAGCCTCACAAGCGCCGCGCGCGCTGCCGGGATGAACTACCAGGTAATCTGCGCGGAGAAGAATCCCGCGCTCCAGCTCTTCTCGAAAGGAGGCGCGGGATTTTTGCAGCATCCCCTCATCCGCAGCAGCAAGATTGATTAGATAGTTAGCATGGATGGCTACCGGCGAGATCTTGGTCTTGCGGCGAACGCGCTTGAACAGGTCGACTTCTTCATCGCTTAGTGGCTTAGCTTTCCATCCTCGCGGATTGCGGGAGAAGATCTGCACCGCCTGACAATCAAGCTCGTTGGATCGAAGCAGGGCATTGTGAAGCCCTCCGGAAATGGGTGCATGGAATCCAATTCGTGGTCGCTTGCCTTCCCGCTTAGTCTCCGCGCTCTGTCCCCTGGTGACTCGCTCGTGTTTCACTTCTGTACTTCTTCCATCACGCGCAGCACATTCCCGCCGAGAATCTTTTCGACGTCGGATTCGTTATAACCGCGCCGCAGCAGCTCGCGAGTCAGATTCGGTAGATCTTCAACTGTTGCCAAGTCGCTGAGGGTCGATTGCACCCCATCAAAGTCAGATCCGACTCCCACATAATCGACGCCGACTAGTTTTGCGATGTGGTCGATATGGTCAACCAGGCGCGAGAGACTCGTACGCGGCAGACGCTTCGCATACTCCTCCCGTCGCACCCGATCCCGCGCTATCTTTTTGTGAGCGATCGAGCCTGACTCTTCTTCAGAGGCTTTTTGAACAAGCGAGGCAATCTCTGCATCGACCCTTTTCTTCTTGTCATCCCATCCTGGTTCAAGAAACGCAGGGTAGAAAAGGACGCAAACAACGCCACCGCCTTTCGCGATAGCTCGGATCATTTCGTCATCAAGGTTGCGCGGGACGTTGACAATCGCTCGGCAGCCGGAATGCGTGGCAATTATCGGTTTTGAGGAGGTGTTGGTGATGTCCCAAAAGGTCTTGTCTGAGACGTGGGAAACGTCGACCATCATTCCCAGTCGATTCATTTCACGGATGACACTCTTGCCAAAGTTATTGAGGCCTCGTGTCTGTCCTACCTCGTCGTTCGAAGACCCCGCCCAGCTTGTGCTCACGCTCCAGGCCGGCGACATGTAACGAACACCCATTTGGTGATAACGCTGAACATTTTCGAGTCGCTCGTCTATGGCGTAACCACCCTCGAGGCCCATAAGTGCGGCCAGTTTCCCCGCCGCGGCGATCTGCCGAATATCCGCGGAAGTTGTCGCCAGCTCCCACGTTTCCGGATACCGGTCCGGGAGAGCCCGCACCACGGCGATTTGATCTTCCGCGCGTTTCATCA
>Ga0136617_10004697_pt1 | contig 12245 bp, 11 predicted proteins | sample AntDrymUQ3222106_2_FD_129672 | JGI IMG/M metagenome (GOLD analysis project Ga0136617, IMG submission 129672) | Polar desert sand microbial communities from Dry Valleys, Antarctica - metaG UQ322 (21.06) | ecosystem: Environmental > Terrestrial > Soil > Desert | place: Antarctica: Dry Valley...
GACACAACCACCGACAGTCAGACCCACGGTCAACACCAGGCTTAAGGGTCAGCCCGCCGCCGAACCGAGGACCTACCGGTCGCGCCGGACGCCACCGCCCGACCCCAAGACCTTCTCACTGAGATCAAGGCTTAGCCGAAGCGGCGGCACAGCCCGCAGATCGCCGCCGTCGGCAACGTCCACTGGTCGTCATCGAGAGGCGGATGCGCCGAGGTGAGCGCCTCCACCTCGACCGTGGCGTGAGGGACGTCGTCGGCGGTCAGCGCATCGGTGAGCGCCTCCAACACAGAAGTCTTGCCTGCCCCCGGCGGCCCCGTGATGAGCAGCGCGAACCCGAGGGGCTCATCCCACCTGGGCGGGCTTTCCCCAGTCGTCGTGGCGGCCGCGCTCTCGGCTTGGGGACTGCCGGGGGCTTCGGAGAGGCGATGCGCAGCATGAGGGCCTGCGCGCACTCGACGATGAGGTCGCGGTCGTAGGTGACGACGAAGTCGAAGGCCTGGTCCTCTTTTGGTTCTCGCTTGGCCGTCTTCTCGGGCGGCGAGCATCGCGGCGAAGTGGGCGCCGAGCACGACGACGTTCCAGGTGCCTTGGAAGGGGATCGTCTTCGCGGATACTGACGCCTCGCAGGCCGGGCCGGAGGTTGGGCGGCTCGCCGACGGAGCGGGTCGCTACGAAGGCGAGGTTCGCGGCGAGCTCCTCGTAGACGGTGTCGACGTTCTCGAGTGACCCGTGGCTGCCGGGGAAGCTACTGATCAGCAGCGAGGTGCGGTGGCCGCGCGCCGCTTGGCGTTCCAGTTCGCGGCTGATTGATTCGAGCAGCGGCATCGTCCCGCGGCGCACCGGGCGGCGAGCGCTGGCCAGGCAAACGGGGCCTGCCAGGCGTGCGGGAGCGCTGTGGTGAGGAGCGGAAGCGGGACGCCGGTGAGCTTGCCGGGTCGAGGCTCCGGCGACGGGTGGCGAAGAGGAAGCCCTGGCCGAGTGTGGCGCCGAGCGCTCGCGCGTAATGGACCTGCTCGGGCGTCTCGATGCCCTCTGCGAGCACCGTTGCGCCGGTGCGTTCGGCGCCACCCGCTCCAGACGAATAAGCCCGGCAAAGCCTCTCCTGATCGCGGATGCGCCGCGCCACGCGACGCACAGGCCGCTCAAAGGAGACGCAACGAGAGCCGCGCCAAGTTTGCCCCGGGGTGCACTGCCAGCGGGCGGCGAGTCGCGTGCTCAGCGTCGGAGTCGTCCTGCAAGCCGCCGTCCGACATTCGGAACACTTGGCTGGTGTCCGGCCTGCTGATCCGCTATGCGCGCGTCTCCACCGACGAGCAAGATCTCACCGCCCAGCGCAACGCCCTGACCGACCTTTGGCGTCCCCCCCAGGCGCGTCTAGCGAGCCGCCCAGATTCAGCTTGACCTGGCGCGGGTGAGGTCGTCGACGATGTCGCGCGGCGTCGGGCAGCGAGCGCGCGAGCCGGTCGAGCTTGGTGACGACGTCGTGTCGCCGGCGCGGCAGGCGACGAGCGCTTCGCGCAGGCCGGGGCGAGCGCGGTGGGTGCCGGTTAGCCCCGTGATCAACGTACGCCGCAGTTCGCGGTTCGGCGGCTGCCGCTCCGCGTGGAAGAATCGAGTCTCGGGGCGAACTCAGGCTCCCAGCAGGATGAAAGCGGCCCAGAAAAATGGGTGTGCGAACGAAAGCCCAGGCGTGCCGAGCCGCCTTGCCCGCGATCTTGCTGCCATCCGCTCGTGCTCAGCGGCGAGGAGCGGGTGGCGGGACAGGAACGTGTCAACTCCGGTGTCGTCGACGGTGCGAACCCAGCGCTGTGCCTCCGCCAGGGCCGCGGCTGGCGTCAGATCGTCAGCTAGGTGCTCGTAGAATCGGGCCATCAGGATGGCGGTCGCGAGATCGTTGACCGACCACAACGTTGCGATCGCGCACGCGGCGCCGGCACCGAGCAGGGCCGCGCCGAGCGAAAACGCCTCATCCGATAGGTCTCCGATCTCCGTTACTCCGCTCTGGCATGCGGAGGCGACTGCGAGCCGCACGCCGCCGAGCGGAAGCTGCGCGACCTCGGGACCTTCGAGAGTCCCATCCGCCAATACAAATCCACTTTCTGTGGCGTCGATCATCCCGCCGTACCCGTGGCAGGCGAGATGGAGGACCGTTGCCGTTCCTGCGTACCGCCGCAGCGCGGGGCCGGTTGCATCGGCGCCGGCGCAGATCGTGGACCGAGCGAAGTGGATCGACAGCTGGCGGACCTCGACCCGGGCGAACTCGAGGTCATCCGTCGGATCGGCCACGGCTACCAGCGTCTGGAAAGGATCCGGAACGGCACTGGCCCGCCGAAGCGCCGCCGCGTGCGCAGTGGCTGATGGCGTCGTCGAGACCACGTACTGATCAAGCAGGCAACGGTCTCCGTCGAACGGCGCCGCAGCGAGCGGCACCGAAGCCAAGGGCCCGCAAGCGATGAGCAAGACGCCCTCGTCGTCGTACGCGCTGAGCAGCTCATCAATCGGTTTCGCGATGTGCCCGCCGATCCAAGGGAGGAGAGAGTCGAGCGCCTCGGCGATGTCCGGAAGCGGGGTTCCAGGCTCCGCTTGGGACGGATCGCCCGCTGCCGCGAGCGTGTACGAGGTCGCGCGGCTGACGTCGTCAACCGAGTGAATCGGCGGCGCGGTGCCAAATAGCACGCGGAATACGACGTCCTGGCTGGTGACGCCGAGCGTTCGAGCCTCGATCTGACCGTCGGCGTCAACGCGGATGAGCGTGGTGCCGCTCGGCGCGGGGTTGACGTAGATGATGGGGGCGCGTTCGGCGGCGGCCGCTCGGACCGTGCGCAGATCCGCGCCCAAGCCAAATCGCTCGAACCCTGGGACGGCCCGCATGCGTGCCAATGCGTCCTCCAGCGCGGCTCCCGCGCGTTCAACGTCGGCCGTCCCGGTAGAGAGGGTCGCGGCGGCCGCGCGCCAGTCGCCGACGGCCTGGGGAGCGAGCCGCTCAAGCGCGATCAGCTGTGGATCTTCGACCTGAAGCTGGCGGCGCAGCTCACGGGTGCGCCCGTTCTCGAGGGTGACCACGGCTTCCTCCAGGTGGCCGCGCATCACGAAGGCGTGGGCCGCCCAACGGGGCAGCCGATTCGCCGCGGCTGCGTTCCTCGCGCGGTCGGAGATCTCACGAGGACCGACCACAAGCAGGTCCGCGGCTTCGAGCGCCGCCCGATACGCCCCCTCGGCTTCTTCCCACCGCCCGAGTTCACTCAGGACCCCCCCGAGTTCCCACCCCACGTCGCGAACGCCGCGGAGGTCAGCCCCTACGAGAAGCGTCATCGCCTCCCGCCATGCCGCTATCGCGTCGTCGAGCTCGTCTCGGGTTCTGTGAATTTGACCGAGTCGACGAAGAGCACGTCCCCGCGTCACCGGTGGGACGGCAGGATTGCCAGTGATCTCGCGAGCCAGCTCCGCGACGGCGGACAACACCTCGTCGCTCGGCGAAGCCTGTAGCTCGCTGTCCAGCACATCGTCTTCGCCAAGGTTGTCGAGCGCGACTGTGAGTAGATTCAGCCTCGCATGACCCACGACCTCGGCGGACAGGTCGTCCGCGTGCTCAAGGACGGCACGGTATGCGGCCTCGGCGTCGGCGCGCTCGGCCTGACTGAGTTGAGCGAGACGCTCGATCGCAGCGCCACGATTGATCATCGTGTACGCCCAGTCTTCAACGTCGCGCTCAGGCGACCGATACTTCAACGCCTCGTCGCAGAGCTCCCGCGCTCGGCGCAGCGTGTCCGCGTCGTGGTCGCGCGCTCCGTGTAACAACGTTTGCGCAAGATTGGTGCGCAGCATCGCGACGAGCTCTGGTCGCTCGTCTTCGTTAGTCAGATCGAGCGCTTCCTGCAGAAGCGCCTGAGCTTCCCGGGCGTGCGCTCGGGGATCGCCGCCCAGCTGTTGTGCGATCGCGGTCGCGGCGTTTACGAGACGGTCAGCACGATCCGGGTCGTCCTCCGATGTGAGGGCGAGCACGCGACGATAGTCCTCCGCAGCCGCCGCGACATGCTCGTCCCGGCGGCCACTGTAGTTCCGTAGATGCCCGAGCGCTCGACCTTCGAGCGCAGCGGCGACGAAGTCGTCGGGGGCTGATGTCTCTGCAGCGAACTCGAGCGCAGCCTGCGAGACGACGATGAGCTCATCTGGATTCTCGAGGACGGCCTTGATGCGATCAATCCACGCATCGGCTTCGCCGACCAGTTCTTCACCCACGTCATTCACTCGCTTGAAATGTCCCCTCCATGCCTCTCCGGGGTTGAGGCGCGCCTCGACGAGCAACCGCCGGCCCAGATCCAGGCGCGTGTCCGGTTGCGACGCGCGCTCCGCGTCCAGTAGCTCTAGCGTCTCGTCGGCCAGCAGTTCAGGGTGGTCGGTAAGCAGGGCGAGGAATGTCGCTTCGTCGCCGGCGGTCACGGCTTCGCCGATGAGGGCCATGCGATTCTCGGACGCCTTCATCTGGCCGATGTCCGCCAGCAGCGCGCCGTACGCCTCGACGGCAGCGCGGTCGTGGCGTCCGCGCAATTGAACCGCCGCCTCACCGGGTTCCGCCACATCCTCCGCCACCGAGCGAGAGGCGGCAATGGTCGCGGTCTCCCGCGTCGCGAAGATTAAGGTGGGCGGTCCCTCCTGCCAAGCGTCCCAGCCGAGCGATTGCATCCAGGATGGAGGCGCTTCTGGGATGCCCGCCGATCCCGGGATCAACAATCCAAGCCAAGGGTCGTGGCTGCGGCAGAGAATCACCGTCGGCTCCGTCGGCGGATCCGCGCGCCCGCACCTCGAGCACCGCAGGGCCTGCTGCTGCACGACGGGAAGAAGGTCGGGCCGCATCGCAGGGTCGATGACGACCCACTGGCGGACGGTCGTTCTATGGCCTCGTCCACATCGGTGGGTGACTTTTCTCAAGGTGGATCTATCGAATGCTGACACGGTAAGTCACGGTACAAGTGCACCATTTCTGTGTTGATCCATCATGGGCTAGCGGCCTGAGGAGGGCGACGGCTGAGCGCCGGCGCTCGGTGCAGATGCGCGCTGCCGCCTTCCGTCGCGCGAGCGTCGAGACACGCAGCAGACGGGTGACGTGCAATCACCCAGCCACGCAGATAAGAGTCAGAACACTCGGATCCCGTACTGGTTCGCCACGCGCAGTAGCGCAGGATCCTCTCGATGGATCGGCCGGCGGACGACTTGATCTTCCAGCTCTACGTCCTCGAACACCGCCCAGCATTCCCAGCGGGAGTCGAGCCGCGAGACGTAGCGGACCCCAGCGAGTTGGCCATCATCGTCCTCGTACCGGTAGGCCCAGTCCGAGATCCAGCGCGTCAAGCGTCGATCGCCGCCACGAACCGTGGCTACATCCAGCTCAGTGTGGCCGAGTCCAGTCAGCACGCTCGCGAGTTCGTGGCGCAGATGCTCTCGTGTGTCCAGGTGTTCCACGTCCAGAAACCGGCACTCCTGCGAGAGGCTTACATGCGCGGCCAAGCGTCGTTGCCGCCAGTCAGCGGGCACTTCTCCGAGCGGCATGAAGCCTGCCTCGGCAGCGATTGTGTGGAGAGCGAGGTCGGGTCTGAACCTCGCGAGCGTCTCGCCGAAGCAGCCGTCCAGCTCGGTTGCGAAGTAGCGGACGCCGAACTCGCCAAGTGGGCTGTCGAACCGATTGGCCAGAGCCGGGTTGTCGAGGTCCTCACGTGCCAGTGTGCGAACCGCAAGAGGGTCAGGCGATCGCCCAACCCTCCAGAGTCCCGTCCGAGGCGGCGGGACGCAGTGCAATGGCTACGTCAGCCTCCGGCGAGGTAGCTCTTCGCGGCGATGAGAACGTCGCGGGTCCTTCCTTCGTGTAGTGCGGCGGCAGGGGACACGTCGCCGAGCTGAGGATTTAGACCAAGAAACCATGCACGGATGGTATGCGATGCCTCCTCAGTGTTCAGCATTTGGAATACTTGATAGGCGCCCCGCAGCCGATCCTCGCTTCCCGCCCGAGGCGTGCGCCCACCGCTCGCCCAGCGCGCGACCGCCTTCGGATCACTGACGCCGGCGATGTGCGCAACAAGCTTCTGCCCGAGCACCTCCTGGAGGAAGCTCGCGATGTCCTCCATCGACGATTCAACCGTCGTGCGGTGGGCTTCCTGCGCAATCTCGCGGAGGTCAAGCATGCGGCGGGCTCCTTGCTCCGGGCGGCTAATCCGGCAGCCCTTCAGGGCTGCTCCTGTTCTAGATCCTTGTGGTGGTCTCGGACAACATACCCCGGGACCCTAAAGTTGACCCCCGGGTTGGCCGTATGTTCGTGGTGTAGCTCGCCACTCCTTTGTCCCGCTCAACATCCCACGAATCGACACAAGCCACAAGCCCCGAACGTGCCGGATCGTCCCGCACGTGCACGCGCCTTGCCGTCAGCGCGAACGCACGCCGTCGTGGCGACCGATGCACTGCCCAGACAGCCGCACCGCGAAGTGGCCCCAACTTTGGCATTCAGTCTCGACCACGTCATCCCCGTCGTTCGCGGCGGTTCGGAAGCGAACCCCAGATCCTCTCCGCCCCTCCAATCAGAAGAAGGGTTCGTTGCCCTAGCAACTGCACGAGGGCAGACACGCGCTCGACTCTGGCGCACTTGCATTGCTCTCAAAACGGGCGTAGCGTCGGGTTGTCTACTTGAAGGGCCCTCAATGTTCAAGCGTCGTTTGGCGCTCCTGCTTGTCGCAGGCGCGCTCGTCGGACTTCCCGCTGTTGCTCCGGCTCAGCCTGCCTCGTCTCCGCAGGCGGTCAGCGCAAAAACATGTTCGAGCAGCTACACGCACGCGGTCATCGGCGGACAGCACAAGTGTTTACGTCGAGGGCAGTTCTGCGCTAGGCGTTACAAGAGCCAGTACCGCCGCTACGGGTTCCGCTGCAACAACCGCGACGCTCGCGGTAACTGGCATCTGACGTAGTGCGTCGCGTCGCTGCGGTCCTCGTCGTTCTCGCGGCGCTCGCGAATCCCGCCCCAGCCTCGGCGTACTACGTCACAAAGACGGAGGCTAAGAGCTCGCTGCTGCAGGCTGCTGCGCTGTCAGCCGTCGCATCCGCGCCCGATGGGCTGCGCACCGGCGCACGCGCCAACCGCTACCCGAACCCAGACAAGTCAAGGCCAACCCGGCCGGAACTGGACCGCGCCCAGATCCGCTACGACGCAGACGCGGGCCGACTCGACGCCACGGTCTTCCTCTACGACGGGCTCGCGGACCCCGCCAGCACGTCCGCGCTCAGGCCATGGGCGATCAAAGTCACCGTTGGCGACTTCATGTCCAACGGCGTCTGCATCGGCGACCTCGCGACCTGGCTGCGCATCGACGCAGGTCTCGGCGACCTCAACCCTGGCACGCTGCTTCACACCGTCGACTTCGACGACAAGCTGCCGGCGCTGGGCCGTTACCAAGACCTTCAATGAAGACCGCAGCGTTGCCAGCCTGTTCATTGCCCATGAATCCCTGCGCGGCCTGAACCTCATCTGCGCCGACGTTGAAGTCCTCGACGCCCGCCCTGACCACGACGACTTCTCCGACACGTTCAGCTTCATGCTCGACGGCTTCTCCCCGCTGGACGGTGCCGTTCAACGCGAAGGCAGCGACGAGCTGGCCTCGCAGATCCTCTGGGTGAACAACAACTGGGGCAAAGGCAAAGGCGAGGCCTCTTACATCGGGGGCGCCCGCTGCCGGCAGCTGTACCTCGGCGAGCTCTCCTGCCGAGCCAGCGCGCGACTGCCCGACGTGCCCGGCCGGCCGCGGCTGACCCTGCGCGGGCGCATGACCCTCGACGGCAAACGCACACGGCGGCTCTCAGGGGACTCGCGCGCGTGGAGCTACCGAATGCGAGCCACGGTGCGATGGCGGCGCTGTCCGCGCACCCGTGACGTGCCGCGTCGGCTGCGCGGCAAACGCTGCCATCTGACGGTGCGCTGGAACGGCCGCCAGCCCCTGTACTTCAAGCTCGGCTAGGACGATCGCATGGCGCGGAACTCGTCGCTCGACCCCGGTCACGTGACGAGTTCCGGCCCCGATAGAGGGACCACGCTCAGCGTCGCCGCTCCGCCACGGCGGCAGGGCTGCGACGACATGCACCGAATCGAAGCGCGTGGTGCCAAAGTGGCTATACGCGGCGTTAGCGGTGACCGGAGCACTCGCGCTTGTTGGGGTCGGGGGCCTGGTTTGGATCGCGAACGACCCGCAGTACTGGTTCCCGGGCGCATACGCCAAGAAGGGACCGCGCGGTGATGAAGGCCCGAGCGGGGAGAAGGGGCCTCGCGGTGACAAAGGACCGCCCGGTGTGAGCGGCGACGAAGACGTAAGCAGTCGCCTCGATGACCTGGAAGGCACCGTTTCCGATCTCGAATCGCAGCTCGGCGATACGTCAGGCGTAGACGATCTGTCATCGCGCATGGATGACGCTGAGAGTGCCGCTGAGGAAACGTCGTCGCGAGTCGACGACGCGGAGGGACGCCTCGACTCGGTAGAAGGGCGCGTCGAGGATGCGTGCAGCCAGCTATCGCTCGATCTCAACACCTTCGGGTGTTGACGCGGTGCACGCCGCGGTGCTGACCGCGGCCGACGGCGGCGAGCGGGAGCGGATCGGGATAGGGAGGCAGGAGCGAGAGGCGTTGAATCGCCGGCGGACCTGCCCTTCGCTTGTGCTTTCGCAGCGGACGCTTTCGAAGAAGTCGAGGACGTGGTCAAGTAGTCGACCCCGGGTACGGCGGCGGTTTCCGGCGGGTGAAAGGACCAAAGACCTAGCTGACGTCGTCCGGCGTCTGGGCACCCTTGCGCCGATGCTCGGTCCGCGCGGCGTTCAGCTCGTGGAGCGGCAGCTGCAGCGCGAGGGCGGCCCGCCCGCCGTCCAGTTCGGCGCGCTCGAGCAGTTCGGGCGGGATCAGGCAGGCGCGCGCGTACCGGCGCGCGTCTTCGTCGGTGTAGGGACCGGGCAGCACGCCTGAGAGGACGTCGCCGGCGTAGGCGCACATGAAGATCACGAAAGTGCGCTCCGGGTCGTGAGCGGCGCGCTCGTCGAGCGCCTCGGCCAGGAAGAATCGGTCGCGCGTGGCCGCGGCGACGGTCCGGCTGCGGTAGCTGATCGGCTGGATCTTCATGGCCGGTGTAGGGCACAGCAGCGCGAGCTCGTCCCTTCTCATCGTCGTGACGGGTCTTCGGACTCGCCGTGCTGCGGGTGGTCGTGCCGCTCGCTGCCGAGGCGGCGCAGGTGTGCCCGACCCTCGGACAGCCGACGGTTGACCGCGGTGTAGGTCGATCCGGTGAGGGCGGCGATCTCGTCGTAGCCGTAGCCGAGGGCCTGGAGGTAGAGCTCGCGGCGCTCGCGCGCCTTGAGGTTTCGCAGGTCCGCCACGCGCTGGGCGTGTTCGTCCCGCGCGAGGGCCTGCTCGGCGGGGCCGGGCTCCGCTGCCTCGGGCTCGGCGAGTTCGCCCTCAACGGGCACGCCGCTGCGTATGGCGCCCATTGGAACGTCGCGGGTGCTGCTTTCCAGTCGCCAGCCTTCGTGGATCGCGACGGCTGCCAGCCAGCTGACGCCGCGCTCGTCGAGCGTGATGTCGTCGCGACGCACCAGGATCGCCCAGGCGTTCTGGCAGGCGTCCTCGATCGTGGCCGCGTGCGCGTGCACTTTGGCGCGGACGATGCGCTGCAGTCGGTCAGCGTGACAGGCGTAGAAGGCGGCGATTTGCTCGGCCCGGGCGGTCGTTGGATTCAAGGCGGCTCTCCGTTCGGTTGCTGGAGACCGGGGGCGTTGGAGGCCGTGTGGTCCGTGGTGGCCCGCTCCCCCGGAAGGTGAGAGCGAGACCTGCCGGGCGCGCGCAGCGACTCAGGGGCAGCCCGTCAGGGCCGGCCGCAGGCCGCCGCGCAGCGGTGCCCTTGAGGAAGCGAGCACGCCTGGCACGCTGAAGCGCCTTCCGGGGGAGTTGCCGACGTTTGCGTCCGTCCGTCCGGGGTGCCGGAGAGGCGCGCCCAAAGCCCAGAGCCGATGAGCTGAGGCCGCGCGTAGACAGCGCGGTTAGGAGGCCGGCGCGACCCGCGTCCCCCCGCCCAGCGCGCGCCGCCGCCTCGGGCTGACGCCTGATCTTGGCCGTCCCGCGTGAGTAGCGGGGAGCGCCCAGCGGCCGGCATCCTGCTCGGCGCGGTAGCGGGCGGCACGGGCGCCGACGCCGTCGAGCTCGGCATGTGGGTCCTCGCCAAGCACCTCGGGCTCTGTGCCGGCCGGCGTCCGGCGCGCGAGCGCTGCGGCCGCCAGCGCGGCGTTGGGCCAGGCTGCTGGATCGCCTCCGGCGAGCAGCAGTTCATCTCGAACACGGGAACGGCGCTGCTCAGCGGTCTCCCATCGCGGTGGCCCCGTCCGGAACGCAACGCCGCCGTCCTCCGATGGCCCGCGGCGCTGCGCTCGGGCCGCTGCGCGCTCGAGGCGTTCGGCGCTGCCTAGGAGCGCACTGGCGCGCATCCCTCTGGCGAGCGCCAATAGCCGTGCGAGGTCGCCGGCGAGGACCGCGGCACGCCGCTGGCTGGCTAGGGCGCATAGGGCCGCCGGCCCGGTCTGCGGCCAGCCGGGCGGGCGCTGGTCGGCGAAGCGCTCGTAGAGCGCGATCGCACCCGCCGCACGGCCGGCCAGTTCTGGGGAGCGGGGGCCGGCAGCCGCCGAACCGCGCTCGGCCACGGCGGTAGCGCCGTGACGGTGCATCGCCCACGCCTCTGCGAGGCGACCAACGGGGCAGGTTCGTCCTCGTGGCCAGGAGATCACCTCCTGGCTGCGCCGTAGGACGTGCTCGCGCCGGAGCGCGGCCCGGACAGCGAGCTGGCGTTCTCGGTCGGCGACGCGGCGTAGCACTAGAACTTCGAATTCGTCGGGCGGTATGCGCCCGATCTCCTGGATGCGCTGTTCCGCTCCCGGTGGCGTCGCCGTCAGCGTCCCGCCGTTGACCGCGCGCGCGTGCGCGCCCGTCCCAGCTGCGGACGTAGGAGTCATCTTCAGCGTTTGAGCTGAGCGCGTAGCGGCCGGGGCCCAGTCCTGGGGCGTGTGTGCCCTTTGATCACGCTTCGAGGACTGCATTGCGTCCGCCGACGTAGGAGGCGCCCCGAAGGGATGCGTCAGAACTCCACGAGCATGCGCAGTGGCGCGGCCCGTTTCGATCTGCGCCTCCACCAGGGCGCGGCGGCGCGCCTCATGCGCCGCCCTGGCCCGGGCACGCGCGAGTCGCGAGCGCGTGCTTTGCTGCGGCTGTGACGCACGCGAGCGGATGGTCGCCAGCGCGCACGCGCGCCGGTGCTTGCGTCGGCGGGCGCGCTCGCGGGCGCGCCAGCCCTGCGCACGACCCTGGGCAACACGCAGCTCCTCGGCATTCGGCGCCGGCGCCGTGAGCAGCACGATCTGGGTACGCCACCACCAGCCACGCTCGTCACGCTCGGGCTCATGCGCGACCACGCCGGCGCCCTGCAGATCGTCGAGCCAACGCTGCACGCTCTTGCGATGCGCACGCGCGAACCGCGCCCGCTCGGACCCGCTGGTCGGGACGGCGCCCCAGCCCATGATCGGCGCCAACCCCACCACGAGCTGCTCAACCGAGCACGCGAACCGCCCCGACCGCGCGGCGTGCCCGAGGCGAAACAGGTACCGCTTGACCGCATAGGCGCGCGTCTCCAGGCGATCGTCACCCGGCGTGCTGCAGCCACGCGCCCGCCGAGCGCGCGAGAGCAGCGCGCACACGATGAGGCGTCCCGGCTCGGGCGGAAGCGGCTCGCGCGCCGGCCGATACCAGCGCCGACGCGCACCAGCGCGACGAGATGAGGAGTGGTGCTGCAGCGGCACCGCCAGCGCCCGAGCGCACGCGTCGCGCGCAAGGGCCAACGCCGTCGTGCAGACGCTCGCGGCGCAGCTGACCGAACCGGCCGCAAGACGGTGCGGGCGCCTTCAGGCGCAGCAGGACCTGCCCCCGAATCAGGGGTTGAGGATCCGTCCGCAGAGCGGGTACAGTTCGGGAACGCATATTTGGGCTCCTCGCGGAGCCGGAGTGGCTTCCAAGCCGCCAACGAAAGACCGGGCCGTGAACCCGGTCTTTCTTATTCTTGCGGCGCGCGCGCGGGGCCGGTGGACCGCGACATCTGTGGCCTACGTGTGGCCCGCGTGCCCCCAGGACGCCCCCACTGCAGAAGCGTGAACACTTCCCAAAGCGCCCCCAGAAAGCACAAACGCCGCGC
>Ga0136617_10004699_pt1 | contig 12240 bp, 13 predicted proteins | sample AntDrymUQ3222106_2_FD_129672 | JGI IMG/M metagenome (GOLD analysis project Ga0136617, IMG submission 129672) | Polar desert sand microbial communities from Dry Valleys, Antarctica - metaG UQ322 (21.06) | ecosystem: Environmental > Terrestrial > Soil > Desert | place: Antarctica: Dry Valley...
CCGGCTTGCATCGAGGTTGGCGACCAGATCCGAAACCTCCCTCAGACTCGCGGCCCCGCCTCTCATCGTCAGCTGATGGTCCCTGTACGACAGTTCGATGAGCCACAACCCCGCGGGCACTGCGTCCGTGACCTCCTGGAGGACGCGCCCGGGGCCGAAATGGCCACCACCGAGCTTTTCCGCCAGTGCGGCCCGCTGCTGCAAGTGGGTGTGACGGGATTCGAGCTGTCGCACCAATGTCACGGCGGGCTCCAGCCGCACGATTTCCGCCTCGACACGCGCGAGATCTTCGGAGACCTGTCGCGAGGCTGCACGCAGCGACCAGAACCACCACGCCATGACCAGCGCAGTCGAAACAACGATGAGAGCAACGCCAGCACTGCCCCGCTTTGCGATCGCAGGGCGCCACGCTGAGTCTTTCGCGCGAGGGAGCAGGGTGATCCGGATCACCGGTCGTTCCTCCTCCGGAGCGCCAGGCCGACTGCCACCGCTGCCGTGGCAGCAACCGACGCGGCGTCGAGGTCGAGCCGCTCCGGGTCGAATGCGATCCGGCGAAAGGGGTCCAGTGGTTCGACACGAACACCAAAGCGCGTGGCGAGTGCGTCCACCAGGGCCGGTGACTTGGACGCACCACCGGTCGTCACGATCCTGTCGAGGGGCATCGGTCCCAAGGTTCGACCGAATGCGTCGATCGCTGCGATTGTCTCTCCGACGACGTCGTTGCCTGCCGCGGAATCGCGGGTGAAGAGCATTCGCCCGTCGCGAACAACGTGGACGGTGATGCTGCCCGTACCTACGTCGATCAGCGCGATAAGCCCGTTCGGCTCGATCTCATGATTCACCTCGTAGGCGTTCTGAAGCGCAAAGGCCGTCACATCCAGGATTGCCGGGGTCTTCCCCGCCTTCGTAATGGCGTCGACGTGGCGCGCGACCTTCTCTTTCGTCGCCGCAGCCAGCAGGATCTCCATGGCGCCGCCGGTCCTCGCGGAGTCGCTCACGCCCTCGTAATCGAAGTGCAGTTCCTCAACGTCCAGCGGAATGTGCTGCTCTACTTCCCAGCCGATCGACGCCGCCAGCTCCAACTCGGACATCATCGGAACGGTGATCCGCTTCACGAACACGCCGCTGCCTGACAGTGACGCGGCGACGTTTGGCGTGCGGATGCGATGCCGCTCGAAGAGTCGCCGCATTGCGTCAGCGACCGCCGCGACGTCGTTGATGGTGCCGTCGACGACCGCGCCGCCAGGCACGGGTTCGGTCCCGAAGGCCCTGACTGAATGGTGACGACCTGCCTGGGTCAGCTCTATCGCCTTGATCGCAGTCGAGCCGATGTCGACCCCGACGAGCTGCCTGGATTTGTGGAACATGGCGCGGTGAAGTTCGCGGTTAATCGGACGACACCTGAAGGGCAAGTGAAGTGCCAGCCGAGCCGGGCGGCGATTCTGGCGTTCGAGAGGAGGGTTGCGCGGCTTTGCGGCCATCCCAGCGGGTGTGGAGACGCGGTTTCCGCCACCGTCGCAGTGCGGTAAAATGGCACCTTCTGCGTACGGCACGCGCCTTGACAATCCCCGCAATCACCAGTATTCTTTTGGTTTGCCGTCCTTAGATAGAGGCTGACCACCCGCGTTTACCTCGTGGCTGCCACCGATAGCGAAGGGCCGAAAGGGATTTCTTCCATGGGTTCGTTTGTTCCCACTGCCGGGAGTGTGGAGCGGCAGTGGCACGTCATCGATGCCGAGGGCCTGGTGCTCGGCCGGGTGGCGACCGACGCGTCGCGCCTGCTGCAGGGCAAGCACAAACCGGTGTACACGCCGCACATCGACATGGGCGACCACGTCGTCATCGTCAACGCCGCGAAAGTGCGTCTGACGGGGCGGAAGGAAGAACAGAAGTTATACCGCTACCACAGCGGATATGAAGGCGGCATGCGCCAGGAGCGCGCCAAGGATCTTCGGCAGAAGAATCCGGTCCGCATGGTGGAAGAAGCCGTCCGCGGCATGCTCCCGAAGACGAAGCTGGGGGAAGCCATGTGGCGCAAACTCAAGGTATATGCCGGAGCCGATCATCCGCACGTCGCGCAGAAACCGCGCGCGCGCAAAATAACGCAGACCGAGGTCGCATAGAGTGGCAGCAGCAATCCAGTATTACGGCACCGGGCGCCGAAAGACATCTACTGCCCGCGTGTTTCTCAGACCGGGTAATGGAGGGATGGTCATCAATCGCAAGCCGCTCGAGCAAGCCTTCCCCACCGAAGCTCTCCGGACCCAGATCAAACAGCCGATGCTCGTGACCGAAACGGCCGACAAGTTCGACGTGCTCGCCACCCTCGCGGGCGGCGGCATCGCCGGCCAGGCGGGCGCGCTGCGGCTCGGGATCGCGCGTGCCCTGGTCGAATACAACATCGAGCTGCGCCAGCGGCTCAAGAAAGCGGGCTTCCTGACGCGCGACGCGCGCATCAAGGAGCGCAAGAAATACGGACAGAAGGGAGCGCGCAAGCGTTTCCAGTTCAGTAAGAGATAGCTCTCAGCTATCAGCTCTCAGCTGATAGCTGGCGGCTGAAAGCTTTTATGGAGGCAGCAGCTTGACGGGGATTGCGTTAAAGGATTTGCTCGAGGCGGGGGTCCACTTCGGACACCAGACGAAGCGCTGGAACCCGAAGATGAAGCAGTACATCTTCGGCGAGCGCAACGGGATCTACATCATCGATCTCGGCAAGACGGCCAAGCTGTTCCGCGAGGCGGAGCAGTTCGTCTCGAACCTCGCGGCCGAGGGGCGCACGATCCTTTTCGTCGGCACGAAGCGCCAGGCGCAGGACGCCATCGCCGAAGAAGCGCAGCGCTGCGGCATGTTCTTCGTCAACCAGCGCTGGCTTGGCGGTCTGCTGACCAACTTCACGACCATCCAGCGGAGCCTCGCACGGCTGCGCGACCTCGAAGCGATGGAGACCGACGGCCGTTACGACTCGCTGTCGAAGAAGGAAATCTCCCAGATCGAGAAGGAAAAGCGCAAGCTGCAGAAGAACCTCGACGGCATCCGCCACATGTCGCGGCTTCCCGATGCGCTCTTCGTCGTCGACACCCGCAAGGAAAAGATCGCGGTCGACGAGGCCCGCAAGCTGAAGATCCCGGTCATCGGCGTAGTCGATACCAACTGCGATCCCGACGAAGTGGACTTCGTGATCCCCGGCAACGACGATGCGCTCCGGGCGATCCGGCTGTTTGCGTCGAAGATTGCCGACGCGATTACGTCCGGCCGCGGTATTCGCGAGTCGGCGCAGGCTGAAGAGACGGCCGAGGCCGAGAACGACGACCGCCGCCGTGCGCGTCCGGCACGGCAGGCGCGACCCGAACAGGCGACTTCGCCGGCGTCGGTCTAGGGTTTGAAGGTTGACGCCGGCGCCGCCGTCATGGCACGCCGGCGTTTGTGTGTACCAGCTTTTAGCTGTCAGCTATCAGCTATCAGCTACTGACGGCTGATGGCTGAGAGCTGAAGGCTTCAGGAGTCAGCGAGAGATGCCGACGATGGAAATCAGCGCAACGATGGTGAAGAAGCTTCGCGACCAGACGGGCGCGGGGATGATGGAGTGCAAGGCGGCACTGACGGAGGCGAACGGCAATATCGAGGAGGCGACGACCATCCTCAGGAAGCGCGGCCTGGCGCAGGCGACGAAAAAGGCCGGCCGCACGACCAACGAGGGGCTGATCGGCAACTACATCCACATGGGCGGCAAGATCGGCGTGCTCGTGGAAGTGAACTGCGAGTCGGACTTCGTGGCGCGCACGGATGACTTTCAGGGCCTGGCGCGCGAGATCGCCATGCACATCGCCGCCGCCAGCCCGCAATTCGTGAAGCGCGAAGACGTCCCGGCCGACCTCCTCGAACGCGAGCGCAGCATCTACCGCGACCAGGTGAAAGACAAGCCGGCGCAGGTGATCGAGAAGATCGTCGACGGCAAGTTGAACAGCTTCTACGAGCAGGTCTGCCTGCTCGACCAGCCGTCCATCCGGGACCCGAAGATCAGCATCGGCGCGCTGCTCCAGCAGGCCGTCGCCAGGCTGGGCGAGAACATCTCCGTCGCCCGCTTCGTGCGATTCAAGCTCGGCGAAAGTGCCTAGTGCTCGGTGCTTGGTGCATTCGTAGGGCGCGCTGTGAAAACGGCGCGCCCTTCCCTTTTTCTCCACTGAGCACTCCGCACTGAGCACTCCGCACTACAGATATAATTGACTGAATGTCCGGTCCCGCCTATCAGCGCATCCTTCTGAAGCTCTCCGGTGAAGCCCTGATGGGCGAACAGCAGTTCGGAATCGATCCCGGCGTCACGACACAGATCGCCAAAGACGTACGGGAAATACAGGAGCTCGGCGTTCAGACAGCAATTGTCATCGGCGGCGGCAACCTGTTTCGCGGCCTGGCGGCCAGCGCGAAAGGCATGGACCGCGCGACGGCTGACTACATGGGCATGCTCGCCACTGTCATCAATGCCCTGGCGCTACAGGACGCGCTCGAGCACCAGGGGGTGGTCACGCGCGTCGCGTCGGCAATCGAGATGCGGGCGGTTGCCGAGCCCTTCATCCGCCGGCGCGCCGTCAGGCACCTCGAAAAGGGACGCGTCGTGGTCTTTGCCGCGGGCACGGGCAATCCGTATTTCACCACCGATACCGCGGCCGCGCTTCGAGCGATGGAGATGAAGGCGGACGTCATTTTGAAAGCCACCAAGGTGGACGGGATCTACACCGCCGACCCCGTGACACATCCGGACGCGACGAAATACGATGACATCTCGTACTTGAAGGTGCTGGAACAGGGGCTCAAGGTGATGGACGCCACCGCGATTTCCCTGTGCATGGACAACAAGCTGCCGATCGTGGTCTTCAACCTGCGCACCAAAGGCAATCTCCGCCGCGTGGTGATGGGGGAAGCGATCGGGACGAAGGTCAGAGCGTAGTTAACGGAGATTGATGATGGACGTGAGTGATCTGAAGGGGCTTTTCGTCGAGGTCAAGAAGCGGATGGACGTGCAGATCGACCATGTCCGCCGCGAGCTTGGCGGTGTCCGGACAGGGCGCGCCTCCGTCACGATTCTCGACACGGTGCACGTCGAGGCCTACGGCTCGCAGATGCCTCTCAACCAGGTGGCCTCCATGTCGGTGCCAGAGCCGCAGATGATCCTGGCGCAGCCCTTCGATCCTTCGCTGCTCTCCGCGATCGAGAAGGCCATCCGCACCTCGAACCTTGGATTGAATCCCACCAACGACGGAAAGGTCGTTCGGATCCCTATTCCCGCGCTCACCGAGGAGCGGCGGAAAGAGCTCTCGAAGATCGTCCACAAATACGCGGAAGAAGGGCGCAACAACGTCCGTCAGGTGCGCCGCGACGCCAACGACAAGCTGAAGAAGCTCCTGAAGGACCACCAGATCTCAGAAGACGACGAGCGTCGCAGCCTCGACGAAGTCCAGAAGATCACCGACCAGCACGTCCACCTCATCGACGAGCTGCAGAAGAAGAAGGACACAGAGCTGCTGGCGAAATAACCGCTCGAATCGTCGATCAACAATCCGTCAATCGCAAGTCGCCGATCGCCAATCCGCAATGTCTTATTTCTCGCATTTAGAATGCAGCGTTCCGTGCGGCGCGGAGGCTTACGATCCGCGCGTCGAGCAGCACCTCTGCACGTGCGGCGCTCCCCTGCTGGCGCGGTACGATCTTGACGCGGCGCGATCGTGGAAGAAGGACTCGCTCGCCGGGCGCGAGTCGAACATGTGGCGGTACCGCGAGCTGATGCCGCTCTTCGACGGCGAACAGCCCTTGACCCTCGGCGAGGGCTGGACGCCGTTGTTCCACGCCCGCCGGGTCGGCGAGAGTCTCGGCCTCGAGCGGCTGTTCGTGAAGGACGAGTCTCTCAATCCCACAAATTCCTTCAAGGCGCGGGGTCTCTCGGCAGCGGTCACGCGGGCTGCCCGGCTCGGCGCGCGCGTCCTCTCAATACCGTCGGCCGGAAACGCCGCCAACGCGATGGCGGCATACGCAGCCATGGCCGGCATCGAGGCGCGCGTGTTCATGCCGAGGGATGTCAAGATCCCGTTTATCCGCGAGTGCGAGCTGTACGGCGCCAACGTGGAGCTCGTCGAGGGCCTGATCACGGATGCCGGTCGCATCGCCGCCGAGAAGGGCAGGGCACGCGGCTGGTACGACGTCTCGACCTTGAAGGAGCCGTACCGGGTCGAAGGCAAGAAGACGATGGCCTACGAGCTGGGCGAGCAGCTCGAATGGCGTTTTCCCGACTGGATCATCTACCCCACCGGCGGCGGCACCGGCATGGTCGGGATGTGGAAGGCGTTCGACGAAATGGAGCAGATCGGCTGGAAGCCGGCAGGCCCGCGCCCGAAAATGGTTTCCGTTCAGGCGGAGCATTGCGCGCCGATCGTGCGCGCCTTCGAGAATGGAGCGGAACGCTCCGAGCTCTGGCAGTATGCGCGGACAGTCGCGGACGGCCTGCGCGTGCCGAAGGCCATCGGCGATTTTCTCGTCCTGCGCGCAGTGCGTGAGAGCGGAGGAACGGCGCTCGCCGTCTCGGACGAAGACATGGTGCGCGACATGCGCGCGCTCGGTTCACAGGAAGGCATCAGCGCCGCCCCCGAAGGCGGAGCCGCCCTTCACGCCCTGCGGATGCTGATCCGCGACGGCCGCGTCCAGTCCACCGACACCGTCGTCGTGTTCAATACCGGCGGCGCGCTGAAATACCTCGATGTGCTCGGCTGACGGTGTCAGTCATCAGTGATCCATCATCAGTAGCCAGACACCTCGCAACTGATAACTGAATATTGTTAACTGGTCAGTCGCCGAGCGAAATTCCCATCGCTCTCGCCGTTCTGACGACGTCGAAGTCCAGGGGCACGTTGCGCGTGCGCCCGACCACTCTCTCGAGTGGCACCGCCACGATGTCGGGCGGGTGGAAGGCCACCATGCTGCCGAACTGACCTTCCAGGATCAGCTCCACCGCGCGCGCGCCGAAGCGAGTCGCGAGGATGCGGTCGAAGCTGGTGGGTGCGCCTCCGCGCTGCAGGTGGCCGAGCACCACGTAACGCGTTTCCTTGCCGGTGCGCGACTCGAGGGCTGCCGCCACCTGTGCGCCGACGCCGCCGAGCCGTTCGACAAACTCTCCCTGGGCTTCTTTGATCACCGAGACCTTGCCGCCGATCGGTTTTGCCCCTTCAGCGACGACCACGATGCTGAAACGCGCGCCGAATGCCTCGCGCGCGCGAATGCGTTCGGCGATCTTGTCGACGTCGAATGGGATCTCCGGGATGAGGATGACATCCGCTCCGCCGGCCAGACCGGAATACAGCGCGATCCATCCGGCGTAGCGCCCCATCACTTCAACGATCATCACCCGATGGTGCGCTTCGGCCGTCGTGTGCAGGCGGTCGATGGCGTCGGTCGCGAAACTGACCGCGGTGTCGAACCCGAACGTGTTCGTGGTTTCGACGATGTCGTTGTCGATCGTCTTGGGGACGCCGACCAGCGGGATGCCGCGCTTGAAGAATTCGTAGGCGATGGCGAGCGTCCCGTCGCCGCCGATCACAACCAGGGCGTTGAGTCTCAGCTGGTGGAACATCTCGAGGCAGCGTTCGGAGTAATCCCGCTTGCCGCCACTCGTGTCGACTGGGTATACGAAGGGATTGCCGCGGTTGGTGGTGCCGAGGATCGTGCCGCCGATGCGCAGGATGCCGGTAACGTCGTTCGGCGTGAGGATGCGCGAACGGTCAGGCTCGAGCAGGCCGTCGAAACTGTCCTCGAGGCCAATAACTTCGCAACGGCAGTTGCTGGCGGACTTCACGACCGCGCGAATGACCGCGTTGAGCCCCGGCGCATCGCCGCCGCCGGTCATCACGCCGATCCGCTTCACCGCTGATGGCATCCTCCATGATAGCGTGCGCATTCGTTGCAGCCTGTGAAAGCCGCATGCTAAGCTGAGGGTTCTGCATTCAGTGGGCGGCTAGCTCAGTTGGGAGAGCGCCGCGTTCGCAACGCGGAGGTCGGGAGTTCGAGCCTCCTGCCGTCCACCAACCTCCGCTCTCGATCGCAGACGGAGGGTGCCCGCCGTAGCCTTGGCAAAGGCGGCCGCAGCTACCGGAACAAGCGGTCTCTGTCCTTCGACCCCACCTTGCACCGGCGCTCGCCGGCGGTCGTGATGAGCACCATGTCGAACTCGCCGGGTGGCAGTTCCCTGACCTCGGCGAACGCGAACGTCGCGACCGCTGCTGTCCCCGCGACTTTTCCCCCGAGCAGATTCGACCACTCAATCGGGAAGATCTCGACGTGTCTGGGCTGCACCACGGCGTTGGGATCCGACTTGGACTTGAGGACGATCCGTTCGATCGGCGGCGCGACGTGCACATTGTTGGAGCTGCTCGTGGGTTTGGCCGGGACCGCTTCGACATAGACGGTCTGGCCAGACCGGATCTCGGCCGGAACGTCGGCGACGGCAAACGGTTTATAGAGCCGCTTGGCCTCGGCAGCCATCGAGGCAATGCGTCCGGACGCGGTCGCAAAGGTGATCGTGTAGTTGCCCAGCGGCTGCACGAAGCCTTCCGCGGCGAAATGAGCGCCAAACCCAGGAATCGCCAGGCACTCCGAGACGAGGTGGTCGTACTTCTTCGCCTGACCCGCCTTCATGGCTCCGATGATTGCGGCGTCATCCAATTGCTGAGTGTTCGCCTGCACAGCGACGACAAGCGCGAATACGCAGACTGCCGGCCCGATGACGCGTCTCATGCCGGTGATCATCATGCGGCGCTGCGTAACCTGTCAAGATTGAAGCATTTACGTTCGAGCGCGTACGCTCGCTCGACGGACGGGGCGCCAAAAATGTAATACCGGCGTCGAGGTGTGCCGGTTCCAACGCCCCCGCGCGGTACGATTCTGGCTACCTGCCCCACACATGGAAGCCATCGAGATCAAGGAACCGGGCGTTCTGCCGAGCGGGTCGCGCGTGGTGCTGCGCGACGCTCTGCTGAAGCAGATTCAGCGCACGGTCATCTCCGTGGAGGGAGTTGCCCACCGGTTGCGTCTCGTCGGCGTTCGCACCGGCGCAGACACGAAGTTGCGCAGCGTCCTGATCACGGTGACCACCGACAACACCGACGATTGCGCCCATGTGCACATCTCGCGGGCGCGCCTCGAGTACCCCGACTTCGTCGCCTCACTGCTCGCCCATGCGATGCGCGCCGTGCTGATGAACGAGCTCCCGCCCGACGGCGTCGAAGCCGTCTGACACACGTCGATCTCAACTGGGTTGGCCGGCGGGGTAAGAGGCAGCGTTACCGCACGCTTCGGCTGTCGACGTGCTGGGGAGCAATGCGTACCAGCATTGGAGGTGCAGAGCACACACGTCCACCTCGACCGCCGGCGTTGCCGACGACGCGACGAATCACAAGGATCCGCTTTCGATAACGCTGCCCGGCGTATTGAACGCTACTCCTTGCCGGGGAGCAAGGGAAACTTTCGCCGTCCAGGACACCGCTAGACCGAATCGTTTGGGCAGGAGGAGCTGCCGGTGCAACATCTCGAAGAGACGCCGGCTCGTCTCGGTCTGCTGCTCCCCGCGCCGCGCGAGCCGCGCCAGGACGGAGATGTGCGCCACGATCACGATGACGGCGAGCAGCCAGAGGCCGCCTTCCACGTCAGGCCGAGGCGCCCGCCGCGCGGCGTGTCCGCATCGTATCCACGAGGCCACGGAGCGCCGCCGATGCGACAGCGTGCGCGCTCGTCAGGCGGGCAAGATCATCGAGCAGACCGTCGTCGACGTCCGCATGATCGTCGAGCGCGTCGACACGCGCCTGTATCTCAGCGAGGCTTCTGCCGGTGTCGAGCGCGCCCCGGAATGAGGCCTTCAGCGCCCTCGTTTCGTTGACGTCCGTCATAGCTCTGCAATCTATCTCAATTGCAGGATCGCAAGAACGGTTACGTTTCCGTCGTCGTTTTTCTCCGCGACGCCGCTGATCTTCTCCGAGTTTCGAGAATCCGGCCTGAATTCCCACGTCACCCGGCTCGCCTCTGGCGGGCCATCTGGAGCTGCGGTTGCAATCTGGTCTGTCCCGTACTCATGGCCGCATCAGTGGAATCACGCCACTCATCCATTTCGACCACCGGATATCTCGACGGCCTCGGCCGTCGCAGCATCCGATTCGATCGCGAATTCGGGGCGACGCTCGAATGCCTCCACGTCAGGCCGGAACTTCGTGCCTACGAGGACGCCCTCCTGTCGCAAGCCTGCGCCATCTCCGGGCTCGGCGAGGCCCAGGTCGTTCGCATCCGCTCGCTCGAACGCGAGCAGGGGCGCCTCGTCGTCATCTCTGAGCTGCCGCCCGCGGACCGACTGTCGGACGTGTTCGATTCGCGCTCGGCCGCAGCGGCGTCGACCATCGAGGCGACCTTCGGCTTCCTGCTGCGGGTGCTGCCGGCGCTCGCGACGCTGCACCGCGCGTCGGTCGTCCACGGCGCCATCGCACCGGGGCGCGTGATGGTCGAAAGCTCTGGTCGCGTGGTTCTGGCCGACGCGATCTTCGGGACGGCCTTGCCGCGATTGAATCTGTCGCCGCAACGTCTCTGGCACGAGCTGCAGATTGCCTTCTCCCCCGGACACGGACTGCCGGGCGCCGGCGCCGATGTCGCGCAGGCCGCGTTGTGCGGCGTTGCGGTGGCGCTCGGGCGGCACCTCGAGACCGAAGATCCCCACCAGGCGCTGCCGGCGATGATCGAGCACGTGGCCGAACTCGCCCACGCGCGCGGCGGCGATCGCCTTTCGAAGGACGTGCGTACGCTGTTCCGATCGCTCCTGCCTGTCGGCGGCAGCGCCACGCAGGCCACCGCCGCCGAGGCGCTGGACCGGGTCCAGGAGATCGCCGGGCGAGACCTCGATCGCGACGCGTGCACGACCGCGTTCGTCAACTTCGTGCGTTACGACGCCGCCGCTACCGTCATCGCGACATTCGACGCCGGCCGCGTCGAGTTCGAACAGCCCGTCGTCCATATCGACGCGGTCGAAGCGGTTGTCACACCGGACCCGGCGCCCCTTACGCCCCCCGCGGCGGCGTCGGACGGCTACACGCCGACGCGATCGTTGTTCGGCATCGGATCGGACGGCATCGCGGCGGATCCTGTCAGCACTGTTTCGTTCATGCAGCGCGGGCGCGCCCTGCTCGAAGCGGCTCCCTTCCAGTGGAAGATCGCTGCGGCCGCCGCCCTCGTGATCGGCATCGGTTTCGCCGGACGAACCCTCACCGGCGGGAGCGACACGGTCGACGCCGCCACGTCTCCAGCTCCCGCGTTGAATGCACCTGCGCCGGTGCCGGTGCCGGTGCCGGAGGTTGCAGCAAAGCCGTCGACCGGAAAGCTGAACGTTATGACCCAACCCGCGGGCGCCAGGGTCCTCATCGACGGGGTGCAGTCCGGGCACACGCCCCTCCGGCTCGATTCCGTCGCACCGGGCCGGCATACGGTGACGACCATCATCGCGGACGTCTCGACGAAGCGGACCGTTCGTGTCGAAGCCGGCAAAACCGTCGTCGTCGACATTCCGGCTGCGGCGGCCGCGCGCACAGGCTGGGTCACGATCCAGTCACCGGTCAGGCTCGAGGTTACCGAAGCAGGACGCCAGGTCGGCACCAGCGATCAACAGCGGATTCTGCTCGGGCCGGGCCGCCACTCGCTCACGCTCAGCAACCGCGCGGTCGCCTATTCGAGCGCCCACACCGTGGAGGTGACGGCCGGCCAGGAAGCGGTGCTGAAGGTCTCCCCCACCGGACGTGTGAATCTCAACGCACAGCCGTGGGCCGAAGTCTGGATCGATGGCGCACGGGCCGGGGAGACGCCGCTCGCAAACCTCCAGGTGCCGCTCGGCTCCAGGCAGTTCCTCTTCAAGCACCCGCAGTACGGCGAGCGCAGACTGACCGCCACCGTCTCGACGACTCCGATTGCGCTGACGGTCGATTTCACCAAGCCATCCCAGCGACCCTAGGCGGCAACTCCCATTTCATTTTCAACTTCGTCAGGGTACGTACAGATTTGTGCGCGCCCCGCGACGCGCGCTCTTCCCCGCGCGGCTTGGATTGCACTTTTCGGCGTATTCATCGCGCTCGCACGAATTGCGACGTGGCACAGCGCTTGCCCCAGCGGGTCATCGTTCCCAGGGGAGGTGTCCTATGTGGAGTTGGATCTTCTGTTACGTGAGAGGGCACG
>Ga0136617_10004700_pt1 | contig 12239 bp, 7 predicted proteins | sample AntDrymUQ3222106_2_FD_129672 | JGI IMG/M metagenome (GOLD analysis project Ga0136617, IMG submission 129672) | Polar desert sand microbial communities from Dry Valleys, Antarctica - metaG UQ322 (21.06) | ecosystem: Environmental > Terrestrial > Soil > Desert | place: Antarctica: Dry Valley...
TAGTAAAATCTCGTCCATTACATCAGTAAACTCATAAAAACCTTTTTTTCCGACAATCCATTCTGCCGCCAAAATCGCGCCCGCCGCAAAGCCTTCGCGTGAACGCGCCATGTGTTCGATTGTAATCTGGTCAGCGGCGCCGTCAAATCCGACTCGATGCGTTCCCGGAATATTGCCGGCGCGCGTCGAAGAAATCGTAAACGGTCGTTCGATATTTCTGGCGACAATCTCTTTTAATTTCAAAGCCGTGCCGCTCGGCGCGTCTTTTTTGCGCGAGTGATGTTGTTCTTCAATAAACGCTTCGTAATCTTCAAATCGGCTGAAAAGTTCGGCGGCGTAATCGGTAATTCGATAAAACAAATTGACGCCGATTGAGAAATTCGCGCCGAAGACAAATGCGCCGTTTCGTTTCTCGACCATTTTTTTGACGTTTTCCTTTTCGTCATTCCAGCCCGTCGTGCCTTCGACAAGCGGAACGTTTGCCATCAAACACGCTTCGACGTTTCGTTTGACTGCTTCCGAAATCGAAAAATCAATCACTGCGCCAATGCCGGTTAATTTTTTCGCCAATTTATCAATTGAAATTTTTGCATCCGATTCGTCAATGATAACCGCGATTTCATGATTATTTTCTTCGGCTATGGTTTTAATGAGCCTGCCCATCGCGCCGTGACCGATTAACCCAATTTTCATATCGTCCTCAACTCAAGTATGAATGAATTTTTGCCGATGCTCAAAGAAATGATAGAAAAATTTAAACAACTTGAGTAACAAACTCCACGCCTTTCAATCTGCATCAGGTTTACGCGCTCCGCTTCGAAGATAGAAATTTCTGACATTGCACCAGTGATTTATTTTGCAGATTTTCGTAATTTTATGTTTAAAAATTGTTGAAATAAAGTTGAAAAGTATTTTGCGGAAGAGGATAATAAAACTTGCCAATAAAAATTTCCGCGAGCAGTAGTCAGAGCGATAGAGTTTCAGCCGAAGACTCTTTTCGCTGAGAAAAAACAGATAATCAATTTAGCAATCGAAGTTTTTAGCAATTTGTTGACGAAGCACAAGCATCAGACGGATAATTTTCAAACAGATAAATTTGCCTGTGAAAACGCCATGTAAGTAGCTCAAACTGCTAAAATTAAAAACCGACTGAAGAAATATCTTTGGTCACTGGAGGATCAAATTATGTTGCACCGAATCGCCGTTTTTACATGCGCATTTTTTCTGCTTGCCGCAGTGTTCTTATCATCTAAATTATTAAATCCGGTAACGGAAGCCGCGACGCTGCCGCCGGATTTTGAGGACGCTCTGGTCGCCGCCGTCGGCGCGCCGACGGCGCTCGCTTTCACGCCCGACGGACGGCTTTTGATTACTACTCAGCCGGGTCAGGTACTCGTTTATCAAAACGGCGCGTTGCTCGCCTCGCCAGCCGTCAATTTCAATTCCAGACTGTGCACCAACAGCGAACGCGGTCTTTTAGGCGTCGCGGTTGACCCGGAGTTTTCGGTTAACCGTTACGTTTATTTTTATTACACTTTCAAAAAAACCGCTGCCTGCGACGGCACAACTGTCAACCGCGTCGCGCGATTTGTTTTGGCGGACAATAACACGATTGACACGGCGAGTGAAACGGTTTTAATTGACAACATTCATTCGCCCGCCGGAAATCACAATGGTGGCGATTTGCATTTCGGCAAAGACAACTTGCTTTACGTCAGTGTCGGCGACGGCGGCTGCGATTACGCTAATAACTCAGGTTGCGCCGGGGCGAACGACGCGGCGCGCGACCGACACGTAATGCTCGGCAAAATTCTGCGCATCACCCGCGACGGCGCGATTCCGGCGAGCAATCCGTTTCAGGGCGCGGGAAGCGGACGCTGCAATGTTACGGGAAGCACAACACCCGGCAATTGGTGCCAGGAGACTTTCGCCTCCGGCTTGCGTAATCCATTTCGCATTTCGTTCGATTCAAATGCCGCGGGCACGCGCTTTTTTATCAACGATGTCGGGCAAAATGTCTGGGAGGAAATTGACGAAGGCTTGATTGGAGCCGATTACGGCTGGAACTCGCGGGAAGGTCACTGCGCGAATAATTCGACGACCAATTGCGGCGCGCCGCCCGCCGGATTTACCAATCCCGTTTACGATTATCAGCACACAGGCGACTGTTCAGCGGCGGGCGTGCGCGGCAATTCGATCACCGGCGGCGCGTTCGTCCCGAACGGCGTCTGGTCAAGCGCATACGATAATTCCTATCTTTTCGGCGAGTATGTCTGCGGAAAAATTTTCAAATTAACGCCGAACGGAAGCGGCGGTTACGCGGCGAGCGAATTCGTCACCGGTCTCGGCGGCAGCAGCGCCGTAACGATGATTTTTGGACCTTACGAAACCACTAAAGCGCTTTATTACACGACTTATGCGGGCGGCGGACAGGTGCGGCGCATTCGCTTCATCGGCGCCACGAACCGCAATCCAATCGCCCAAATCTCCGCCAGTCCGACTGCCGGATCCGCGCCGCTCGATGTTCAATTTAATGCTTCGACGAGCAGCGACCCGGACGGCGATCCTCTGACTTTCACGTGGAATTTCGGTGACGGAACAACCGGAACGGGCGCAATGCCGGTTCAACGCTATACGGCAATCGGAACTTATAATCCGGTCGTAACGGTGAGCGACGGGCGCGGCGGTTCAGCGACAGCGACCGTGAGGATTGATGTCGGCAATACCGCGCCGCAACCGGTTATTACGTCGCCGACGACCAGCCAGCTCTTTCGCGTCGGCGAAACCATTACTCTACAAGGCAGTGCGACGGACGCGCAAGACGGAAATTTGCCGGACAATCGTTTAACCTGGGAAGTATTTCTGCATCACAACAACAATCACACGCATCCGTATTTGTCGCCGACCACCGGCAATAACATACCTTTTACGGCACCCGCGCCGGAAGATTTGCAGGCGGCAACCGGCAGTTTTCTCGAAATTCGTCTGACTGCCACCGATTTTAACGGTTTAAGCCGCACAATCATCCAAAATTTCCAGCCGCGAAAAGTGAACATTACTTTTGCGACACAGCCGGGCGGACTGAATTTGACGGTCAACGGCACGACGATTACCGGTCCGACAACCGTCGTTTCGTGGGACAATTACCAGCTTAACGTCAATGCTCCGAATCAAACTTTTAGTGGAAAGGAATACACGTTCGTCTCTTGGTCGGACGCCGGTGCCGCGGCGCATACGATTACCACTCCGGCAATTAATGCTACATATACCGCAACGTTTGCCCGGCGCAAACGTGGTCGCCCCTGAAAGGTAAGACTCGTGCGAACCGATTCGACAATCACCGCTAACCAATCAGCCTCCAGGCGCCGCCTGGAGGCTAATCGGTTAGCAACGATTAATTTGGTAGTGGATTATTTTGAAATAAACTGAGTTACTTTTTCTTGCAACATGGTATTACATTAGTGACATCATTCCAATATTATGAAAAACCGCTCAAGCAAGAAAAGACCGCGTGACTTAAATCAATTAACTAAGTTTATCGTTGACCTATGCACGGGCAATCCTATCAACGAGGATATTTCACCGATAGCTGATAAAGAAAAGAATCTGGCGGCTGTCGAACTCGGCAGACTTGGCGGACTAAAAGGCGCTACAGCTAGAGCCGCTAAACTCACCCCCGAATAACGTTCGAAAATAGCAAGAAAAGCCGCTCAAAGCAGGTGGAAAAGGGTTAATTTTCGCTTGATCTTCTAATAATTCGCCTTCATCTCCAAACTGCGGACTATTCGGGATGTTCTTGATTTACTGTCAGTCAATTTCAAACTGTTCCACTGCCTTTTTTTGATAAAACTTGTTGTTTTGCGAAAACGATGTTATTATTTTAACCGTTTCATTACTACTTTGTTACCGCAATCCGCAGATGCATCGAGAGCATCGTCATTATAATTCTACGAGATCAAACTATGAAAATCACTAAACCCACTTTATTCGTAATTTTTTGTCTCGTTGCGCTTTCGACAAGTGTTTTTGCTCAAACGACTTTGGTTGCTCGCGGCGCGGCTTGGAAATATCTCGACAACGGCTCGAATCAAGGCGCGGCTTGGGCGGCGGCGGCATTTGACGATTCGACTTGGGCGGCGGGAAATGCGCAGCTCGGTTACGGCGACGGCGACGAAGCGACAATTGTCGGCTATGGTGCGGACGCGAACAACAAATACATCACGACTTATTTTCGTAAATCATTTACGGTGACGAATCCGGCAAATTTCAACAGTTTGAAACTTGATATTTTGCGCGACGACGGTGCGGTCGTTTATTTAAATGGCGCGGAAGTTTATCGGACGAATATGCCCGCAGGCGCGGTCGGCTATCAAACTTTGGCTTCGACGGCAATTAGCGGCGCGGAAGAAACTACCACTTTTCTGCAAACTTCAATCGGTTCGAACCTTCTTGTCGCCGGAACGAATGTTTTATCCGTCGAGATTCACCAATCGAGCGGAACAAGCAGCGACATTAGTTTTGATTTCGATCTGATCGGACAAACCGGAACTCAGACGGCATCGGTTACGCGCGGCGCATATTTGCAAATGGGAACGGCAAACGAGATGACCGTCCGTTGGCGCACTGACATTGCGACCGACAGCCGCGTTCAATACGGCACGATTCAGGGAAATTTGTCGCAGACGATTGACGATGCGAATTTAACGACCGAACACGAAGTTCGCCTGACGAATCTAATCGCCGCGACAAAGTATTTTTATTCAATCGGCTCGACCGCACAGACGCTTGCCGGAAATGATTCGCATCATTTTTTTGTTACGTCGCCGGGCGCCGGACAAGCCGCGCCGTATCGAATTTGGGTTTTGGGCGATTCGGGAACGGCTGACGCGAATGCTCAAGCCGTACGAAACGCTTATCTGACATATACCGGCTCGACTTATACTAATTTGGCTTTGATGCTCGGCGACAATGCTTACAATAACGGCACGGATGCCGAGTATCAAACGGCGGTTTTCGATATGTATCCGAGCGTTTTGCGCCAAACGCCTTTGTGGTCAACCATCGGCAATCACGATACGGCGCAGTCCACAAATCCGCCGAGCAGTTTGCCGTATTTTCAAATGTTCACGTTTCCGACAGCCGCAGAAGCGGGCGGCGTGGCTTCGGGAACGGAAAAATACTATTCATTTAACTACGGCAACATCCATTTTATTTGTCTCGATTCGATGACATCGAGCCGCGCGACGACGGGCGCGATGATAACCTGGCTGCAAAACGATTTGACGCAAAACATTCAACCGTGGGTCGTCGCTTTTTGGCACCATCCGCCATACACGAAAGGCTCGCACGATTCCGACACCGAAACGCAGTTAGCCGAGATGCGGACGAATGTTCTGCCGGTGTTGGAAAGCTGGGGCGTTGATTTGGTTTTAAGCGGACACAGCCATTCTTACGAGCGTTCGTTTTTGATTGACGGGCATTACGGCGTATCTTCGACATTCACGAGCGCGATGAAGAAAAATTCCGGCGGCGGGCGCGAAGACATTGACGGCGCATACAGAAAATCGGCTTTGAGCCCGAATCTGCCGAATGAAGGCGCGGTTTACGCCGTCGCGGGCAGTTCGGGGAGAATTTCGGGCGGTCTGCTAAATCATCCGGCGATGTTCGTTTCACTCAACAATCTCGGCTCGATGATTTTGGACATCAACAACGACCGACTTGACGCTAAATTTTTGCGCGAGAACGGAACGATTGCCGATTATTTTACGATTATCAAAGGCGGTACTACGCCGCCCGCGCCGCCCGCCGCGCCGAGTAATTTGACGGCAACGACCGTCTCCGCTTCACAGATAAATTTGAGCTGGACGAACAATTCCGCCAACGAAGACGGCTTCAAAATCGAGCGTTGCGCGCGTGCGTCCTGCACGAATTTTGCGCAAATAGCAACTGTCAGCGCCAACGTCAAAACTTTTTCAAACACGGGTTTAACAAAATTTACGAGTTATAGTTATCGCGTGCGCGCGTATAATGCAAGCGGCGATTCGGGTTATTCAAACATCGCTTCCGCGAGAACTCCAAAGCGTTAATGAATACGCCGATAAAAATTAACCGGGCAAAGCTCGGCATTTTGCTTTTGCTGAGCTTTGTTCTAATTTTTTTCCACGAAAAATCTTTCGCGCACGACGGCTTACACGAGCAGATTGTCGCCGTCACGAAAGAGATAAAAAAAGACCCGAAAAATGCCGCGCTTTATCTGAAGCGGGGCGAGCTTTATCGTCTTCACGAAGAATGGAAAAACGCGGAGAATGATTTTAATCAAGCCGAAAAACTCAATCCGAATTTAGCAGTCGTGGATTTGGCACGCGGAAAATTGTGGTTTGACACAAAACAGTTTTCCAAAGCTAAAAACGCGCTCGAAAAATTTTTATCAAAAAACCCGGACAGTTTTGAAGCCGTAGTCACATTTGCCCGTGTTTCCGCCAAACTTAAACAAACCGAAAGCGCCGTAAAATATTCTACGCAAGCCATCGCGCTTTCGCCGAAGGATTCAGCCGAAATTTATCTCGAACGCGCCGAAACGCTTGCCGATGCCGGAAAAATTGATGAGGCTTTGCGCGGTTTGGACGAAGGAATCGAAAAATTCGGCGGGCTTGTAACTTTGCAAAGTGCGGCGATTGATTTGGAAGCAAAACGCAAAAATTACGATGCTGCTCTGGGGCGGCTCGATAAACTCGCCGCCGCAATGCCGCGCAAAGAATCGTTTCTACTGCGGCGCGGCGAAATTCTTCTGCTCGCAAGGCGAAAATGTGAGGCGCGAAAAAGTCTTCTTGAAGCGGAAGCTAATTTTAATTCACTGTCATCATTCCGAAAAAATATCCGCGCGGTCAAAGAACAAATAGCGCGGCTGCAAAAACTCCTGATCGAAATTCCCGCGAAAAACTGCAAATAGAATTTAACCGAAAACAGCCTATAACTCTTTCACTTTCAGTTCCGGCAAGAAGAAAAGTAATCCGATGAAATTCGGGACGTTTTATTTTATTCAAAAAGTTCTTCGCCGCAAATTATTCTTTCGTCTACGCGGCGCGAATTGAATTTGCGCTCAAAAGCAAAAGTATTTGTGATTTTGACCCATTTATTCAAAATTCATTTGCTTCATCAAATCAACAAAACGCGGCTCGGCGCGAAGCCAGTCCCAGCGCGTATCAATTTTGATGAACGACATTTGCACTTCGCGTTCCTGCAAAGATTTTTCGAGGTAATTTAACGCTTCTTCGCGTTCGCCCAAACCATTGTAAATTATAGCGAAACTGTATGCCGGAACGTAATTTACAGCGGCAAGCGATTTCAATTCCGCGAGTGTGGCTTGCGCCCGTTCGCGGTTTCCCGATTTTGCCAGCGCGTAGCCTAGTTGCGTAATCGGTTCGGTGCTTTTGCCGCCGGAGAGTTCTATCGCTTTATTCAATTCGGCGATGGCTTCATCAAAGCGTCCTTGACGAATATAAACCCGCGCCAGAATATTGTGTGTAACCCAAAAGTTCGGGTCAAGTTCCAGCGTTTTCTTGAGTCGGTCAATGGCTTCGTTGTCGCGTCCGGCGTAAAACAAAAATTGACCTTCGAGCGTGTTGGTAATGAGTGTCAGCGGTTCGAGTTCTCTGGCTCGCCTGCCTTCGGCAATTGCTTCATCGTGTCGTCCCGCATTCGACAAGAGATGGGCGTAGGCGCGATGGGCATCCGAATTATTCGGGGCAAGTTCGATGGCTTTTTTCAGCTCACTCTCAGCCGCTGTCCAATTCCAATCACACAAAAATCCGACCCAGCCCAAAACAATGCGCGCTTCGGCAAGCGATTCGTCAATTTCCAAAGCCCGCGTCGCCAACGCTTTGGCTTGCGGACAAACTTCTTTGGACGGCACGTAATTTGTAATCGAAAGCGTGCGGTAAGCGTCTGCCATTCCCGCGTAGGCGAGCGCGTAATTCGGGTCGAGGTCAATCGCCTGCTGATAAAAAACGATGCTTTTGCGGATTTCCGGCAGAGTTAATTTAAAGTAATGATAACGACCGCGCAAATAAAGCTGATAGGCTTCGGGACTTGTAGTGTAGCTTTTCGCCAACCGCTGCCGGTCTGCGCCCGACAGTTTTAGTTTTAGATTTTCCGAAACGTCCCGCGCAATTTCGGATTGCAGTGAAACGAGGTTGGTTAGTTTCCGATTGTATTGCTTGCCCCAAATTTGATTTTCCGTCCGCCCGTCAACCAGCGATAAATAGAGCGTCAAATCGTCGCCGCGCTGCACGACGCGCCCGTTCAGAATAGTCTGCACGTTCAAATCCGCGACGATTTGTTTTGCGGTGACATCCTTGCCTTTATAGCGAAATACGCTGCTACGGGCTTTGACTGAAATTTTCGGCAATTCCGAAAGGCTGTTAATCAGCAAGTCGGTTATCCCGTCCGACAAATATTCGACATCCGCGTTGCCGCTTTCGTTGACGAACGGCATAACGGCGATTGATTCGATATTGTCGGCACGATTGCCGTAAAACCAAAGTCCAACTCCAATCGAGGCGAGAAGCAGCAAGCCGAGCAAAACGCTTGCGGGCGTAATTCGATACGCTTTCGGTTTTTGTTCAAACGTTTGTTGGCTGCCTTCTTTAGAATCGGCTGTAAGATTTTCTCTCGCGTTGGTTGTCGGAATGAAAAGCAACGCGGTTTGCGGTTCGTTTGGAGTGCCTTTAGGCTTCTCGTCGGTCAGTTTGATTTCTAAATTTTGTGTTTCCGGTTCGCCGCGCTTGATGTCGCCTGAAGGCGCTCCGAACTTGTTGAATTCTGTTTCAAACTCCAAACGCTTTTGCAAATTTTTCAAGTCAATCAGCAAATCTTTTGCCGTTTGATAACGCTCTTCCTTATTTTTTTTGAGCATTTTGGAAACGACGCGCTGTAATTCATCCGGCACATTTGCCGCATAACGCGCTAAGGGCTGCGGTTCGGCGTTTATCAAATTAGCGAAAGTTTCCGACATCGTGTTTCCCGCAAACGGCGTTCTGCCCGCAATCATTTCATAGAAGAGAACGCCGAAACTGAAAATATCCGTGCGCCTGTCAACCTGCTCACCTTTCGCCTGTTCAGGCGACATATAATTGACCGTTCCCAAAATCACGCCTTTCGCCGTTTGGTTTTGTTGCGCGGTTTCGTCTTCCAAACCGACGACTTTTTGCTCGACGAGTTTCGCCAAACCGAAATCGAGAATTTTCACATACCCGTCGGAACGAACCATTATATTTTCCGGTTTGATGTCGCGGTGAACGATGTGCGCCGCGTGCGCCGATGAGAGAGCGCCTGCGATTTGAACGGCGATGTCCAACATTTCCGACAATTTTGGAACGCCGTCATCCTGACGGCGTTCCGTATTTATAATTTCGCGTAAGGTTACGCCTTCGATAAATTCGCTGACGATATAATTCGCGTCTTCGCTCACACCGATTTCGTGGATGACGAGAATGTTCGGGTGATTTAAGGCGGAAGCGGCTTTTGCTTCCTGCGTGAAGCGTCGGAGATTCGATTCGTGTTTGGCGAAACTTTCGTTGAGAATTTTGACGGCGACTTTTCGGTCGAGTTTTTTGTCTTGGGCGAGATAAACTTCGCCCATTCCGCCCGCGCCGATGTGTCGCAGGATTTCGTAATGCCCGAAACATCTTCCCGCTTCGAGATTCTTTGCTTCGACTTTGATAATAACGCTGGCGACTTCAGTAACGGCGGGCTGTTCTAAAAAACTTTCCGCGTTTTCAAACGAATCGAGCAAGTTTTCGATTTCGCGGCGCAAACCGTCGTCCGTGCCGCACGATTTGTCGAGAAAACGCTCACGCTCGTTCGGCGCGAGTTCGACGAGGGCATCAAACAATCCTTTAACTTTTTGCCAACGCTCGGAATTCATCTAGTAATTTCCTGATACAGCCAAGCCTTTGCCGTCCGCCAATCATTTTTAACGGTCGCGGGCGAAAGGCGAAGAACTTCGGCGGTTTCTTCGACGCTCAAACCGCTGAAATAACGCAGCTCAACAATTCGCGCCTGTCGTTCGTCAAATTCGGCAAGGCGCGTCAACGCTTCGTCGAGGGCGACTAAATCAATGCTTCTTTCTTCCGACACGACCAGCGCGGCTGCTTCAATCGGCAAATCCTCGCCGATTCCGCCGCGTTTCTCACGATGTCTTCCTCGCGCGTAATCAACCAGAATCCGGCGCATCGCCTGGGCGGCGATGCCAAAAAAGTGGGCGCGGTTTTGCCAGTTGACCGTCCGTTGGTCAATCAATTTCAGATAGGCTTCGTGAATCAGCGCGGTCGTTTGCAAAGTATGTCCGGCGCGTTCGCCGCGCAAATAACGTGAGGCTTGCCGGCGGAGTTCCGCGTAAACGTGAGGCAAAAGCGCGTCTAAGGCTTCCTGTTTGCCGCCGCTCCATTCTTGCAGCATCCGCGTAATCTCCGGTGAATTTTCGAGAGGTTGCCCCATAATTTTCCGCGCTTTTTGGTAACAAGAATATGCCTGTTTAGTGTGTCGAGTCAATTTATTTTCCGAAAGATAAAAATTGCCCGAAAAATTATCTAGCCTTTTTTTACCTTTGTGTCGCGTTAATGTTTGAAGGCAAAAATAGAATCGAAAAGAAGAATGTTTTTTGGCAATTGACCGTTAGATAAATTTTGGAAAAAACAGGAGGAAAACATTCAAAATGATTCCAAGATTTTTCCAAGAAATTTACAAGGACTTTTGCCGCTAGTCAAAACGAAGATAATAACGTTAGAAATTTTCGATGACAATGACAAGTTGGCTCAAACCGGATGCGCGACGGCAGCCGCCACGCGCTTTGAATAATTTAAATAAGGAGATGGGATGATGAATTAAACGGTGGCGGTGATACTCTGATGTTCTCGAAGCATTGGAGTAGAGAGGCAAGAAGCTGAATTTTTATCTGCGGCATTTTTGACCGCGTTAAGGAGCTTAACTCCAATATGCGCTTCTCGCCGAACCGCCACCATAAGGCACTGACCTTGAATAGGAGCTTGGCACACTGCCACCGTTAAATCTACTCCCCAGCACCAGGAAAAACAATTCTTTGGAGGAGCGAGCAGATGAGATATATCGGAGTGGATTTGCATACGACGCAAGTGACGGTGTGTTATTTGAAAACATTGGATGATTACCAGTTCAAGCAGTATCGGCTCGATGAGATTGAAGCGTTTCTGGATTCTCTGCAAGCCGAGGATGAGTTAGCGGTCGAAGCGTGTGGCAACTCGCGGTGGCTGGTCGGCTTGGTCGAGCAGCGCGTCACGCGAGTCGTGGTCGTCAATCCAAGCGGGTTCGAGGTGGTCAAGCGGTCGGTGAAAAAGACTGACCGGCGTGACGCACTGAATCTGGCAAGGTTTCTGGCGGTGGATATGCTGCCTGCGGTGCGAGTCAAATCGGAGTTGGCGGAAGCGGTCGGCAGGCTCAACGAAACGCGCAATAAGCTGGTCGGCTTGAAAACCAGCTTAATGAACAAGATTCACGCCCTGGCGGTGAGCCGGGGCTGGAAACTGAAAAAGGAATCGCTCTCCAGCAAAAAAGGATTAGCCAAAGTGATGGAATCAGACTGGAGGGCGATTGAGCGAGTCGAGTTGGAAATCATCATTGAGCAAATCGGCAATCTCAAAGCGAGCATCAAGCGATTGGACGAGGTGATTGCCGAAACCGGAGCGCAACTCTCAGGGTTTGAAAATCTCATATCCGTGACCGGCATCGGAGCGCGGTCAGCCGGAGTGCTGCTCTCGGTCATCGGCTGTGTCGAGGACTTCGAGACCGAAAGCAAACTGGCAAGTTATTTCGGAATTGTGCCGCGCATTTCAAATTCAAACGAGCGAGTTAATCACGGACGGATTACCAAGCGCGGCAGCAAGATGGGGCGGACAACACTGGTTCAATGCGCTCTGGTAGCGATTCGCTATAGTCCGTATTTGAAAAAATACTACGAGCAGGTCAAGGCGCGGCGCGGACACGGAAAGGCGAAAATCGCCGCCGCGAGAAAGTATTTAGGGATTATTTACAACACCTTAAAGAACAACTGGGTGTTTGAGGACTTTAACAATTTTGTTTTGGCAGAGTGAAAACCTTGCCTCTGGAGTAGACATTCATCATAGGAGACAAAATGAAAATTCAAAATATACAACTAAAAATCACGCAAAAAACTTTAACTTTCTCTCTGGCGATTGCTCTGGCGA
>Ga0136617_10004701_pt1 | contig 12237 bp, 6 predicted proteins | sample AntDrymUQ3222106_2_FD_129672 | JGI IMG/M metagenome (GOLD analysis project Ga0136617, IMG submission 129672) | Polar desert sand microbial communities from Dry Valleys, Antarctica - metaG UQ322 (21.06) | ecosystem: Environmental > Terrestrial > Soil > Desert | place: Antarctica: Dry Valley...
CGCCGACGAGGGTCATCGCCCGCTCAGGACGGCTCGGCCGACGAGGGGTCGATGGCCGCCAGGAGCCGGCGAGCGTCCGCCGCCTCGAGTGCACCGATCTGATCCTGCAGTCCCGTGATTACGCGGTTGGCGCGGGCGCGCTCAGCCTCGATCGTGTCCTGCAGGTCCAGCACGCGCAGGAAGAGCGCGATCCGGTTCTGCTCCAGCGTCTGGAGGAGCGGGCTCTCCTTGAAGGGCTCGAGGAAGGCGGTCAGCCGGTCTGCCCACGACGCCGCCTCGGGAAAGAGGAAGCCAACGCCGAAGACGCACGGGATGCGTATGAAGCGCAGCCCACCGTGGGCGCCCACGAAGTCCTCGACCGCGGTCAGGACCCCATTGCGCGGTCCGCCCTCCCGCTCGGCGCAGGCGAAGTCGCCTGCCCCCCGGAAGCCGTCCGGTCCGAGCTCGGTGCGACCCGGCTTGACGCCGCCGCGGAACGAGTACTCGTTCCGCTGTTCCGGCATTACGCGCTCGGGCGCATAGTAGAGGTCGCGCCGCGCCCACGGCCAGGCTACGTCGTGAAGGATGACCAGTGCATCATCGCCCCCGGCCAGCGCGTGGGCGAGCTCGGCCGACACGGTCGCGTAATTGTGGTCGCCGTCGACGATGTACGCCTGTGCCGGCTCGAGTCCCTCGAGCCCCTCGGGACTCGCCGCAGCGACTACCTCGAGGTGGCGTGAGCGTTGCCCAAGCTCGACGGTTGGCGGCGCCGGCTGCGGGTCGACCGACACCACGATGGCGTCGCTACACGACGCCCAGGCCTCAAGCTCGGCGGTGAAGCCACCGCTCTCGCTACCGATCTCGACAATCCGGTTCGGGTCCACGATGTCGAGGGACCCGAGGATCTCGCGGCTGAGCGTCGCTAGCGAGTGCAGCAGCAGCGGAGGTTCGGCGTGACTCAAGACAGGCCGCGCTTGGCGGCTCGGAGCGGAGCGGTGATGCGCCAGCTCAGGGAGCCCTCGAGCTCGCGTATGTGACGCTCGGCCTGCTCGAGGTCGCGGAACCTGGCGGGCGCGACCCGACGCTCGGCGCCACGGGCGAGGCCGTCAACGCGCTCGAGCTCACGCCACCGGCTCAAGTCGGCTACCACGGATCTCAGGGGTAGGGCGGCGAAGGCGCACTCGACGTCGATGCCGAAGACGTCGTCCTGCACAGCCTGAGCCGGGTCGAAGACCACACTCGCCGAAGGGCCATGGATAAACAGGGCGTTGGGGTCGAGCTTGAAGCAGTCGTTCAACCGCAGCCCGTCGAGGCTGTTGGCCTCGTCGAAGCGCACGAGGGTCGGGTCGGGGCGTCCATGCGCCCAACATCGGAGCTCGATCCAGTCGATGCGCAGCACGCACGGCTGCGTCGCCGGCCGGAGCGTCACCCGATTGATGCGTGACGCCCGCAGGCGCGCATACACGAGGCTCAGGCCCAGCCGATTGCGGGCCGGGATTGTGACCGCCCTGGCGGGCCTATCGTCTCCGCCTGAGGCCTCCATCGAGAAGCTACCCGTCTCCAGCGGCGACCCCAGGGCTTCCCACGGGATCTGTCCCGAGGCGGCGGCCTGCATCAGGTCCGACCAGTGCTCGTCGATCTGGCCCGCCAGTCCGAACGGCCAGTAGAGCTCGCTCATCGGCAGCTTGACGGTCTGGTTCGGCGTCATGTGACGCAGCCGCGGAAGGTTGGACGCGTCGGCCACCGTTTTCATGCGCGCGGACCCGGCGCCTTCGTCGTGCTGCCACCCCCCGTAGAGACCCACCTCCGCGGCAGTGGGCGCCGCCACCGCTCGCAACAGTATGGGGCGCAGGAGTCGCTGGACGCCGGCCAGCGAGCCGATCTTGCCCGGCAGCGCGGTCTGGTAGCGCGCCCACTCGCGCTGGAAGGCCAGAATTCCCTTGCGCGTGGCCTCAGCCTCGACTATCTGCTGTTGAGGCAGGCCATTCGGGGCTAGCACCGGCTCGAGCGTCTCGTCTAGATCGAGCTGCGTGCCATGCGGAGGCATGCAGATTTGCTCGAGCACCTCCGGCGAGCGCATGATCGTCTTGACCGGCGACTCGGGGAAGCCGAAGTCACCGACGAAGCCGCGCACCTCCGCGCCGCGAAACACCTGCCGGGTGGCGACGTCGCGCGTGAGCAGGTACAGCCCGACGGTGTGACGCGGGGCGCCCAGGCGTTCGAGCACCTCCTGCAGGGCACCTTGACTCGAGGCGGCCCAGCCGAGGTCGACGAGAGTGACTGGCGCGTCCGGGGTGCCCGTCTCGCGGGCGAGGTAGTGCCCAATCCGCTCGCGCAGGGCCTGCGCGCGTGCGAGGATGCGCGCGCGAATTTCTGGCTCCTGGCCTAGATGGTCGACCAGCTCGAGGCGCAGCTCGGGATCGGTTAGGGAACACTCGGCGCGACTGGCGAAGCGTGGGAGCTCCGAAAGCTCGACCCCGAGCAGCCGGCAGAACTCGGCGACCGTCCGCGTGGACACTCCGGAGATGAGCGCTCCGAGATGCTCGTCGCTCACCGTGCCGATCGTCGCGCGCCGGCACAGATCGCGGTTGAGCCACAGCGGCCGTGCCTCGAGCTCGGCGCCGAGATACGCGTTCGCCCTGGTGAGCAGCGTGCTCAGGAAGGATCCCTCGCGCATCAGGCACAGAACGCGCTGAGTTCCGGTCCGGCGGCAGTGCTCGTGGACCCACTCGGCGAAGCCGGTGAAGACGGGCCCGAGCACGCTCGCGCCGTACTCCCAGAAGGGCTGGAGCGGTCGCGGCAGGTCGGCAAGCTCGGCGCGCGACAGGGCCTTCGCCCGGACGGCGGCGAGACCGCTGACGACGATCGCCTCTCGCTCGTTCTCGCTGCGGCGCGGGAGGAAGTGCTCCTCCCTACGGACGACCTCGGGCAGCGGTCTCGGGCGTCGCTCGAAAACGAAGGTTCGCACCCCGAGCCGCCTGGGAGCGTCGACGTCGGCTTTACGGTTGTCGCCCACGTGCACCACGTGCTTGGGCTTGACGCCGAGCTGAGCGAGGGCAACCTCGAAGAGGCCGCCGCTCTTGTTGGTGCGATGGTCCGAGGAGGTCAGGACAAGATCGAAGTGCACACCTGCGAGCACCGGCTGAGCCAGCAGAGAGCGCAGCTCCCCCTCGGACAGGTAAGTGTCCGAGATCGCGATGACGCGCTTGCCCTCGTGCTGTGCGGCCTCGAGTAGCTCGACCATGTCGAGGTCCGGCACGAGGAGATCTCGCTCGACCTCCAACTCGACCTCCGCGGCCGAGTACCAGTCGATCGCGTCGCCGAACACCCACGGCGGCAACGATCTGTAGATCTCGTGCAATTTGACCTCCGTGTCCCCGCGGCGCTCCTCGCGCGCCCGCCGTTCCGCGGCCTCCCGCAGCCGGGCGTAGGCGACGTCGGTCAGGTCCGGACAGAGCTGCCCGCGCGCACGGAGGCGCTGAGCGATCAGGGGGAAGGCGTCGACCGGCTCGGGCACCTGGCGCCATACCAGCGTGTCGAAGACATCGGTGGACAGAACGCTGACGGCGCGCGAGCCAACCGCGTCCCACACGTCTAACAGCCGCAGATCGCGCGGCCGGTACGGCGCGCGGTCAGTGTCCTGGGCCTGCGTGGCGGTCATCTCCCTTAACGTATCCTGGCAGCGCCCGTTACTGAAGAGGGTAGACCCCGGGCACGAACCCAAAGGCGGATCCTAGCGTTGGGTCGCGCGATGCCGGGCGCTGGCTCCGCCTGTTCATCTTTGTCAAGTAGCTCGTCATCGAGCGGAGCCGAGCGAGAGTGCGCTCAGGCTCTACGAGCTCGGGACCGCGGCGAACTTCCCGCCTACTCGAGCTGCGCGCAGCCTGCGGCGACTGCGAACGGGCGCGAGGGAATCTTGTCGGCGCCGGTGGAAACTCACCCATCTCCGCCGGTTGAACACACACCCCTTCAGGACGCGGGCGGAGGGTCCGCGGGGTTGGTGAGCGTGGCTTGGTCGTGATCGACCGAGGCGGGGAGACGCGCGTTAGACGTGGAGCGCTGGGTCCGAGCTTCGGCGCGAGCATTTCGTTCGCGGATTGGCGAGCGCAAGCTCGTCTCCTTCCTCGGGCTCGGCTCCCGGGTGCGCCAGTCCGGGTCCGAGCGCCAGTAGACTCGCCCAGATCGAGCGTTCGGCGGCCAGGGCGATGCAGGCTGGGGACGTGAGTGGGTCGACGGAAGAAGCGGCCGGCGTTCCCGGCGCACGAGAGCGGACGGCGGGCACGAACGGTTTGGAGCAGGAGTCGGCCGAAGCGGGTATGGCCTGGGCGCCACCGGATGAGCGGCCGCGACTGTCTTGCGCAAAGCCACCCCCCGGGAGCTACCCACTCGTGGGCGAGCAGCTCTTCCTCGAAGGGTGGGCGTTCTCGCGCTCGGGTGGCGAGGTCTCGGTCGAGGTCGACGTCGGCCAGCGCCTTCAGGCTCATCGCGGGCTCTATCGCAGGGACCTGGTAGAGGCCTTCGGAGAACCCAACGCCGCCGAGTCGGGGTGGATCCTCAAGGTCAGCACGGGCGGATGGGAGCCGGGGGTGCACAAAGCCACCATCATTGCCCGTGACGAGAGCGGGAACGAGACCACGCTCACGCGCCGCGTCAGACTCGACCCGAAAACCCTCCATGCCAAATGGCTCGCGGATCGGCACTCGAACCTGCCCGGGCCGGAAGCAGCTCGCCGGCTCGTCGACGGTCGGGACAGCGCTCCGCGCTTTCTGGTCTGCGTTCTCGCGATCGACGCCGACAGGGACGGTCTTCACCAGACGATCCGCTCGCTTGAGAGTCAACACTACCCGCGACGGAGCCTGCTGGTGGCCGGCCTCGAGGGCGGCGCCGGCAAGGGCGCCACATCGAAGGGCTCGCTCGGCGACGGCGCGGTCAGCGCTAGTGTCGAGGACCTCGCGGGAGGGCTACGACGCTTTCTCGACGGCGAAGCCGATTACATCCTCTTCGCCCGAGCCGGCGACGTCGTAAGCCCGCACGCCCTGCTCGCTCTCGCGGAACGCGCGATGGAGGGGGAGGCGCCCGAGCTGATCTACGCGGACGAGGATGAGCTGGATGCCGACGGCGACCGCACCGCCCCGTTCTTCAAGCCCGGGTGGTCGCCCGAGTTGCTGCTCGGGATGGACTACGTCGGGCCCTTCGTGTCCGTGGCGCGGGAGGCCGCGCGCAAAGCCATTAGCATCGATCCCGCGCCGATCAAGAGCGTCTACGAACTCCTCCTGCGCCTGGTCGACCAGGAGGTAAGCGTCGCGCGCGTACCGGACATCCTCTATAGCCGGCCGGACGGCGGTCGCGGAAGCCACGACGAGAGGCGACTTGCCGAACTTGTTGAAGCGGTCGCCCGGCGGCGCGGAAAGCAGGCGCAGGTCATACCGCTCGACTACGCGGGCGCTCGGGTCGTCGACTGGTCGGTCGAGGGTACACCGAAGGTAAGCATCGTCATCGCCACCGCCTTCACCCAGGGCCTGATCTTCCGCTGCGTGGAGTCGATTCGCGAGCGGACGACCTATCTCAACTATGAGCTCGTCCTTGTCGCCAACCCCGCGGCGGCGCCGCCGGAGGTCGACTTTCACGGCGTCGAGTATCGGATCGTTCACTACGACGAGCCGTTCAACTACTCGACGGTCAATAACTCCGGCGCGCGGGCCGCCAGCGGCGACTACCTTCTTTTTCTCAACGACGATACGGAGGTCGAGTCCCCTGACTGGATCGAGCGGCTGCTGCAGCAGGTCCAGCAGCCAGGGGTCGGCATCGCCGGCGGGAAGCTGATCTTCCCGGACGGCACGCTCCAGCTCGGCGGCGTGGTGCTGGTCGACGACGAGCATGTCGCCAAGATCACGGGCGTAGGGCTGCCGACCGACGACCCCGGGTATCGAGGCATGTACACCGTCGTCCGCAACCAGACCTCTGCCCCCGGCGCGTGCATGATGATCGGCCGCGAGCTCTTCGACTCGTTGGAGGGCTTCGAGGAAGCTCTCGCCGTCGAGCTCGGGGATGTCGATCTCTGTCTACGCGCCTTAGAACGGGGCAGCCGGATCGTATGGACGCCCTTCGCGGTCCTACGTCATCACGAGCGCGCCTCGCGCGGTATGACCTCGCATCGACGGGACCACAGCCGCTTTCGGCAGCGGTGGCAAAGGCTCCTCGAGGCTGGTGACGACTACTACAACCCGAACTTTTCAACCGAGATCTGGCGCGAGTACGAGGTTCGCGACCTCGCGCCCCAGCCAGCGCCCGCGATCGTGGCGAAGCCGTCGGGAGAGGAGCAACCACCGTCCGCGGAACGGTTCGTGCCCGAGACGATGGGTGGCCTCATCAAGGCCGAGCACGAGGCTCGCTACAGATGGGCGGCGAGCGCGATGGGGGAATGGGACGTGCTGGACGCGGGCTGCGGCGTCGGTTACGGGACCCAGATCCTCGCCGAGGCCGGCGCCACCCGCGTCGTCGGCCTCGATCTTTCACCAGAGGCTGTCGAAGACGCCGTCTTTCGGGCGGGCTCGATCGCGGAATTCGTCGTGGGGGACCTGCAAGACCTTCCTTTCCCTCCGCACTCTTTCGACGCCGTCGTGTGCTTCGAGGCCATCGAGCATGTAGAGCGCGGCGATCTCGTACTCGACGGGTTCAGGCGAATCCTCCGCCCCCGGGGCGTTCTGCTCCTCTCGTCGCCGAATCGAAACGTCTACATGCCCGGGAATCCCTACCGCGATCACGAATACACGCCGAACGAGCTTGAGGCCGATCTCGCGAAGCGGTTCGCGCACGTGGTTCTCTATCGCCAGCATCCATGGGTCACGTCGCTGATCAGCGACGATGCCGGCTTCGGGGAAAAGAGCCCGGCGGTTGAGATCGGGGCAAGCGTCCGGAAGGTCGCGGCGGTGGCGGCCGGCCACGAGGTCTACACACTCGCGGCCGCCAGTGACGGCCCCTTACCGGATCTCGCGGCGGGCACCGCCGTCCTGACCGACGCGGTCGACTTGAGAGCCTGGCGCGACCGGGTCAACGCCCTCGAGGCTCAGTTGCGCGCGACCCGTGGGCGCATAGCCGGGCTGCAAGAGAAGGTAGCCGCGGTGCAGAGCTCGGCGAGCTGGCGCGTGACTTCGCCACTCCGGTCGGCGAAACGGCAGGTGGCCCGACTGGTCACGCGCGCCCGGGGCTGAGCGCGACGGTCGGCTTTCGTGCCCTGCAGTCACCTACTGGGCCTTCCATACCTATCGCCTGCACCTATTCTTCCTGCCCCTCTGTGCTCCTACTAGTCCCGCACCGCGATTCCCCTGGCCGGAGTTGGACCACCGAGCGAGGAAAGCGGGCGGCCACTCTGACTGTGCCGAGAGCTCGAGGCCACGCGGAGGCGGAGGAGGTGCTTGCGCCTTGACTGACCGTCTGGCAACAGGTTACCGCCGACCTCGGGAGACGGGGACGCGCACGCGATGCAAGGCTCTGTGCCGGTTCTGCAGTGCAGAACTATCGCACGTCTTCGCCGACCTCGGCGTATCCCCGGTGGCCAACGCATACCTCTCGCCCGAGGCGCTGAGGCGCTGAGGCGCTGAGGCGAGGGGAGCCGTTCTACCCGCTCCGCGCCTTCGTCTGCGCTGAGTGCCTGCTGGTTCAGCTCGCGGACTACGAGAGCCCGGCCGGGTTCTTCTCTGACTACGCGTACTTCTCGTCCTACTCCTCCAGCTGGCTCGAGCACTCGCGGCGCCTGGCCGAGCTGGCTATCACGCGCTTCGGCCTCGGGCCGGGCAGACGCGTGGTGGAACTCGCGAGCACGCACGCGTCCAGACGTCGTGCTCGTCCTCCCGTGGAACCTGCGGGAAGAGATCGTGAGCGAGCACGCCTACGTGCGGGACTGGCTAGGGCGGCTTGCGGTTCCCGTGTCGTGAGCGACCCTGGTGCAATGAACTTCGAGCCCGCCAAGCTCGAGGGGGCCGCCGGGACTGAGTCGCCCAGCCGCAGGATAGCCTGCGCGGAGCGTGGCTGCCACTGCCCCAAGCCCCGGTTCTCGCCTCGGTGTCGCCGAGGGCGAGCTTGCATCGATGGACCGCTTCACCGCCGGTGATCCGCTGCGCGGGCTGGCGACCCTCTCCATAATCATCAGCCATGCGGCCAATACCGTCCTTCACAGCAGGGGCGTACCGGTCGAGGCCGTCCGGTCAGTCGCGCCCGAGACGTTCGGGTGGATGGCCATGCCGCTCCTGTACACGGGCGGCGTCGGCTTGGCGCTCTTCTTTGCGCTGTCGGGCTACCTCATCGGGCGTCCGTTCGTCCGGGCGTTCCTAGCGGGTACTTCGGTTCCGCCGATCGGGCCGTACCTCGCGAATCGGCTGCTCCGCATCGTCCCCGCCTTCTGGGTGACCGTGACCTTGACCCTCATCCTCTTCCAGCCCGGAGGATCGCTAGCCGACGCTGCCGCGGTGTACCTCTTCGTCCAGAACTACTGGCCGAGCGACATCGCCCGGTTCGTCGAGCACGCGTGGTCGATTGACGTTGAGGTCGGTTTCTACCTCCTGATGCCGGCCGTAGCGGTGCTTCTCACGTGGCTGGCACGGACCCTCTCCGGAGCTCGCGCGCGTCTCCTGATCCTGCTGTGCCTCCTCCTCGCTGGTATCGCGCTAGGCGAGTTCCTGATCCTCTCTGAAGCCCCCGGCTCGGGAGCGCTTCGCACCGTGTTGAGCTGGCTGCCGTTCCTGCTGCTGGGGCTGGTCCTCGCCACGATCGAGCCCACGGCGGTTGCCCGGCTGCGTGGCCGGGAACGCGCCGGCGCGCCGGCTATCGCTCTACTCGCGGGTGCCGTTCTCTCCTCCGCCCTGCACCTGCGCTTCGCGCTCGGAGACCGGCCGTCGCCCGAGGGGTCGGTGGTGACGCTGTTCGCCGCGGCGGGCTGCCTCATCGCCACCCCGCTCGTGCTCCAGTGGGAAGGGCGCCCCTGCTGGCGGGCGCTCGACAACCGGGCGCTGCGCTGGATCGGCGAGCGCTCCTACTCGATGTACCTCCTCCACGTGATACCCATCCTCCTGCTCGCGCCCCTGGTGGGTAGCCTCGCGAGCGGGAGCCCGTGGGACATGTTCCTCGGGCTGCTCGCCCTCGAGCTCGCGATCCTTCTGCCGGCCGCGGCGCTCAGCTACCGGTTCGTCGAGCGCCCGTTCCTGGCGCTGAAGCGCCGACGGGTAGCCGGGTCGTTGCGGCCAATGTCAGGGCGCCCACGAAGCGCGCGAGCCCAATCGGGGGATCGGCGGGCCTCAGACTCCGCCACGCAGTCGTAGGGCGAGCGGGAGGTCTGGCGCGAACACCATCGCGGCGCCCAGCACTGACCGAGTCCCCCGATCCGGGGGCCGATATCCGCGGACCGGCGTCGGTGGGCGGTCCAGTGCCACCGTCGACGCGCACGCTCACTCAGAGTGCCGTTACGATCGCGGAGCCGTGATCGGGGGACGCCACAGGAACCGAGTGCGGCAGGCACTGGCCGACCGCCTCAATGGGCGCTCGTGGCGCGAGACGGCCCGCGCTCTCCGTCGGAGAGTGCGGCCGCCCGAGAAAAAGCCCGTCCCGCCGGACGAGTTGATCTGGCGAGTGACCAGCACCAGGGACAGCCAGCTCTTCCTCGACTCGGGCCGCCAGTCCGCGCGCGAGATGCGAGACGCGGTGAGCCTTCTCGGCCGGCCCCTCGAGGATCATCAGCGAATTCTCGATTTCGGGTGCGGCTGCGGGAGGATCCTGCTGTGGCTCGACGATCTCGGGCGAGACGTCGACCTGATCGGCACCGACATCGACGGCCCGGCCCTGGCGTGGGCACAGGAGAACATCCCCTACGCCCGGTTCATCCGGAACGAGGGCTTGCCACCGCTCGACCTTCCCGACGGGTCGGTGGACCTTGTCCTCAACCACAGCGTGTTCACGCATCTCGACGAGAGCCATCAGGACGCCTGGCTATCCGAGCTACGACGCGTGACGAAGCCGGGAGGCACGGTTCTGCTCACCGTCCATGGCGTGCATCCCTTCCAGACCATGCTGCCCCACTGGCGGACCTTCGACTGGTACACGGACCGGATCGAACAAGAATGGGAGCAGCGGGGATTCGTGTTCGTCGACGAAGGTCTGTGGCGTGGAAAGTTCCCCGCCTTCTATCGCACCACCTTCCACGCGCCGTGGTACGTCTTCCGGCATTGGAGCCGCCTGTTCGACATAAGGGCCTACCTCCTCCGCGGTTCGCTCGACTACCAGGACTTCGTGCTCATGCAGCGGCCGGCGACGGACCCCCCCACCTGACATGGATAGCGGGGGCCGCTCAGCCGGGCGAGCTCGCGTCCTCGTCACCGGAGCCGCGGGGTTCGTGGGCCGCCACCTCGTCGAGCGCTGTGCGGCGCGCGGCGCCGAGGTGGTCGGCCTCGGGCGGCGGGCGGCGGACGATGCCCACGCCCCCACGGCGCTCCTACGCTATCTGAGCGTGGACCTCCGCGACGCCGACGCCGCGCGCGAGGCGATCGCCTCCGTGGCTCCCGATCGCATCTTCCACCTGGCCGCCGACGCATCGGTCGCGGCCTCGTGGGCGGCTCCCTCCGCCACGATCGAGAACAACCTCACCTCCGCGCTCGGCCTTCTCGAGGCCGTGCGATGCGGGGCCCCGGGCGCGCCCGTGCTCGTCGCGTGCTCCGGCGAGGAGTATGGGTCGGCAGCGGGGGAAGTCGCTGCGGTCACCGAGGACCATCCCCTGCGTCCGCCGAGCCCCTACGCCGTGAGCAAGGCATCGGTCGACCTCCTCGCCGGCTTCTACGCCGACGCCCACGGGCTGAGGATCGTCAGGACCCGCGCGTTCAACCACGCCGGTCCGGGACAGGGACCAGGCTACGTTGTCGCGGACCTGGCCCGCCAGATCGCTCGGGCCGAGGCGGACGGAGAACAGGGGACCGTGCACCTCGGCGTCGGGAACACGAGCGTTCGGCGCGACTTCACCGACGTCCGCGACGTGGTCCGCGCCTACGACCTCCTGCTGGACCGCGGCGCCAAGGGAGCGTTCAACGTGTGCCGCGGTGAGTCGGTCGCGGTCACGGACATCGTCGCCGGTCTTGCCCGCCACAGCTATTTGCGCGTAGAGGCTCGTACGGACCCTGCGCTGATGCGTGAGCACGAGGTGATGGACGTCCGCGGGTCGCACGAGCACCTGACCGGGCTGACCGGCTGGCGGCCCGAGATCCCGCTCGACGAGACCCTCGGCGCGGCGCTCGAGTGGTGGCGCGAGCGCATCGGCGGCGGAGCAACGCCATGAGCGCGCCCCGCCGGGCCCTGATCACGGGCATCACCGGCCAGGATGGGAGCTACCTCGCGGAGCTTCTTCTCGATCGGGACTACGAGGTCCACGGGATGGTCCGTCGATCCTCGACCGAGACCTTCGCGCGCCTCACGCATTTCCGCGACGACCTCGTCCTGCACACCGGCGACCTGCTCGACCAGCGGTCGCTCGGCGATGTATTGCGCGCGTCCGCACCCGACGAGATCTACAACCTCGCGGCCATGTCGTTCGTGGCCGCCTCGTGGAGCCAACCCGTGCTCACCGCGGAGTTCAGCGGCCTCGGAGTCACGCGGATGCTCGAGGCCACGCGCGAGCTCCTCCCCGGCGCGCGCTTCTACCAGGCCTCCTCGTCCGAGATGTTCGGAAAGGTGCGAGAGACGCCCCAGACCGAGCACACGCCGTTCTATCCGCGCAGCCCGTACGGAGTCGCCAAGGCCTACGGACACCACATCGCCGTGAACTACCGCGAGAGCTACGGCCTCCACTGCTGCTCGGGGATCCTCTTCAATCACGAGTCCCCGCGCCGGGGCCTGGAGTTCGTCACCCGCAAGGTCACCCACGGGGCGGCCGCGATCAAGCTCGGCCTGCGGGAAGAGCTGCGCCTCGGCAACCTCGATGCGCGGAGGGACTGGGGATACGCGCGCGACTACGTCGAGGCCATATGGCTGATGCTCCAGCAGTCAGAGCCCGACGACTACGTCGTGGCGACCGGGGTGTCCAAGAGCGTCCGCGACCTGGTTGAGGTGGCGTTCGCGCACGTCGGGCTCGACCCGGCCAATCACGTGCGCACCGACCCAGCGCTCCTGCGACCGGCGGAGGTCGAGCACCTCGTCGGCGACTGGTCGAAGGCCCGAGACCGGCTCGGATGGCGGCCCCGGACGACCTTCGAGGAGCTGGTGCGCCTCATGGTCGACGCCGAC
>Ga0136617_10004702_pt1 | contig 12236 bp, 15 predicted proteins | sample AntDrymUQ3222106_2_FD_129672 | JGI IMG/M metagenome (GOLD analysis project Ga0136617, IMG submission 129672) | Polar desert sand microbial communities from Dry Valleys, Antarctica - metaG UQ322 (21.06) | ecosystem: Environmental > Terrestrial > Soil > Desert | place: Antarctica: Dry Valley...
CCGGCCCCGGGCCAGATCTCCCTGCCCGACGACAACACCGCCCGGCGCGCTCACGCAGTCGAACACCGACTACCTGTCGCGAAGCCCGCACAGGACACCGTTCGCCACCAGCCTCCTAGGGCCCGAACGACCCGCGGTACGGCTCGCGGCGCCCGAGCGCAGCCCGCAGCCCGGGGACGGCCAGGACCTTCGCGAGCGCCCGCTCGCGCGCGTCCGGCGGGCGCAGCACCGACGCGCGCTGCAGCTCCGCGCGGGCAGGCCCGTAGTCGCGCCGGCGCACGAGCCCGCGCGCGTGCGCGACGCGGTCGGCCGCCTCCGTGCGCCGCCGCGCCGCCTCGTCGACGAGCCCGGCGTGCGTCTGGTGGACGTACAGCTGCGCGCTCGCCAGCCCCGCGATGTCGCCCGACAGCGCGCCGGGCGAGCGGCGGTAGCGCACGACGGCGCGCGGTTCGACGACGAACACGTGACCGCGGGCGAGCAGTCGCAGCCAGAGGTCCCAGTCCTCGGCGCGCGGCAGCGGGTACTCCAGGCCGCCGGCGTCGACGACGGCCTGACGGCGCAGGAGCACGCTCGAGACGCACAGCGGGTTGCGCTCGTACAGGAGCGGGAGCAGATCGGCGGGGGCATGGCGACCGGGCGGGAGCTCGTTCCAGCGCTCGCCGGTCGGGCGCCCGTCGAGCCCGACGATGCGCGCGCGGCCGAAGCACCCGGCCGCATCGGGATCGGCGCCGAGCGCCTCGAGCTGCGCAGCGTGCTTGCCCGCCTCCCAGACGTCGTCCGCGTCGCAGAACGCGACGAGCTCGCTGTCGAGCTGCGCGAGCCCGGTCGCCCGCGCGTAGCTCAGGCCGCGCCGCCGCGGGTGCCGGACGAGCCGGCAGTGCGGCGCGTGGTCGGGGTGCAGCGCAAGCGGCTCGGGCGACCCGTCGTCGACGACGACCACGACCTCGGGGCACGGATCCTGCGCGAGAATGCCGTCAAGCGTCTCGGCGAGCAGCGACGGCCAGCCGTGGACGGGGACGATCACGCCGGTTCGCATCGCTCACCCGCCGAGCCGGCAGACGCGCGCGGCGCCCTCGGCCTGCAGGAGATAGCCGCGCGCGAGCGCATCGCGCAGCGGATGCAGGTCGGCCGACCGACCGGGCGGCAGCGGCAGGACGCCGACCATGAACCACTGCTCGCCGAAGCGCCGGGCCCGCAGGGTGAGCCGCTCGGCGCCCGCCTGTACCCGTACGCCGCCGGCGGGCACGACGCCGCTGCCACCCGGCCACGGCCGCCGGCAGGAGGTGACGCCGGCGAGCGGCGGCCCGAGCGCGAGCCCGCCGCCGCGGACGAGCGTCTCGTCGGCCGCCGCGCGCACGGCGGGCCCGGCGCGCGCGATCTCGGCCGCGCTGTCGGCCGGATTGCCGGCCAGGTTCGCGCGCGCGTCGAACCAGCCGCCGGCCATGAGGAAGGGCGCGAGGTTCGGGGCGATCTCGAAGTCGTCGGGCACGCGTGAGCGTCCGAGCAGCTCGACCGCTCCGAGCGATCCGCGCAGTTGCTCGGAGCGCTCGAGCAACAGCGTGCGGGCGTTCTGGAAGGCGCGCGCGTTGCCGTCGGCCTTGGCGAACGAGAGCCAGGCGACCACGAGCACGACCCACGGCACCCAGCGCCGGATCCGCCACCCGCGTGCCGCCTCGACGAGCATGAGCAGCAGGAAGACGAGGCCGACGGTGAGGTAGCGCGACGATGCCGGCAGCGCGATGTCGTGGCGCGAGATCGCAGTCAGCCCGTAGAACGACAGCAACAGGCCGCTGAGCGCCGCAAGCCGCACGTGGCCCGCGCGGTCGATCTTCCAGGCGCGGTAGGCGATGACGACGAGCATGAGGACGAGCAGGTTGCGCCCGGGATCGATCTGCTTCTCGCCGATGACCGCCCCGGCGGCGTGGTTGGCCGCGGTCCACGCCCACAGCGCACTGACGGCCAGCTCGTCGAGCCCCGCGCGGTTGACGCCATAGGCGAGATACCAGAGGAGGTACAGCCCGAACGGCGCGGCAACGACCCACAGGCGCTTGCGCCCGGCGGGCGTCAGCAGCAGTTCGACGGCCACCCCGACGACGATCGGGATCCCCATACCGGAGCTCGCCAGCGCGACGGCCATGAGCCCGGCGAGCAGGCGGTCGTTGCGGCGATCCGGCGCCAGGTCGAGGACCGCGAACGCGGCGACGCCCGCGACGATCGAGATCATCTGCGCCGCCTGGCCCGCGATGAGGAAGTTCTCGTACGCAAGCCCGCAGAGCAGCGCGAAGGCGGCCACGCTGAGCGCGATCCCGGCGCCCACCCGGCGGCGCGCGATGACGAACAGCAGCACGCCGAGCGCCAGCTGCAACCCGACGAGCGGCAGCATCATGAACCAGTAGGCATCCAGGCCGCCGAGGTTCAGCATCGCGATGTAGAGGCCGAGCAGGAGTACCGTCAGGTGCTCGTTGTGGGGCTCGAGCAGCGAGGGCGCACCCGGTCCGCGGCGTTCGGTGACGACCCGCCACTCGTCGAGGGTGAACGTCAGCCCGCGCGTGAGATAGAGCATCAGGAACGCGGTCAGGACGAGCAGGCCGACGAGCGCGATCGTCCACCCGACGTTACCCTTGGGCAGGAGCGGACGCTCCTCCGCAGGTTCGGCCGCGGCGACGCCGGACTCAGCTCGCAGGGTCGCGCTCATGGTCGGCGGGGACCGTAGCGCAGACCTCATGCCACGGCGCGAGGTCAGCGCTGGGTCGTCTCGTGCCAGAGAGCTTCCGGGTGCGACGTCGCGAGAAGTCCCGCAACGGCACGACCCGTCACCATCGGTGCCTGATGGCGCTCCCGATCCTCACCGAGCGGCTCGTCCTGCGCGCCTACGACACCGACGATCTGCACCAGCTCCACGCTGTCCTCTACAGCGACGACGGCGCGATGGCGCTGCTCGGCGGACCGCGCGACCTCGCGGGTACGCGCGCCGCGCTCGAGCGTTCGATGACGCAGCAGGAGCACGCCGGGTTCTCGTTCTGGCCGGTGATCGAGCGCGAGAGCGGCCTGCTCGTCGGCGAGGCCGGGCTCTTCCCGCTCGCTCCCGACGGTCCCGACATCGCGCTCGGCTACGCGTTCGGCGCGCACTACTGGAGACGCGGCTACGCGACCGAGGCCGCGACCGCCGTCCTCGCCGAGGCCTTCGGCCCGCTCGGCCTGGACCGCGTCGTCGCGATCACGCGCGAGGCGAACCTCGGCTCGCGCCGCGTGCTCACCAAGCTCGGCTTCCGGATGGAGGGCATGCGCCACGTCTGGGGCGCCGAGCAGCTGTTCTTCGTGCTCGAGCGCGAGGCTCGCACATGACACCTGACGAAACGCTTCGCCCGCTCGCCCTCCTGGGGGCGACCGTCGCGTGCGAACTCACTGAAGACCCGTAGTTCGCGTCGCAACGACGGTCCATGCGCGGCCCGCCAGGCACCCAGCCTGCTCGCCTGAGCTCACGATGTCGCGGATGTGGTCGTCGGCGTCAGGTCAACGAGACCGTCGACGTAGACGCAAGCGTCATCCATCGTCGCGTGGTCGCGGTCGTGCATGCACCAACCCGATCCGCTCGCGCGTCGTTCGGCGACAAGCCAGCGATGGCGCAGCTCTGTCGTGAGCTTCCACGGGTTGGCGATGCGCCAGTGCCCATCGGCGGACTCAAACAGCCCGCGCTCGATCTTGCGCCAGTCGTCAGGCATCGGTGTTCTCCTTTGTGAGTGGAACGGCAGACGAGGGTGTGGCAGGGGGTTTGCTTCGCGCTGGGAACAGGCAGCTCGCGAGGGCCGAAATGCCGGCTGGTCGGTCATGGCCCCGGCTCGCGTAGGCCGAACTCGATCTCGTGCAGGGAGCCGTGTCGCCGCTGCGGCGGCTGCACCCTGCCGACGATCCGCTCACGACCCAAACGAGGATCGTCAAGGACGATCTCGACCGGGTCGATGCGTTCGGCGGCTCGCCGCGCGATCACACCACGCCGGCTGACGAGCTCCGCCAACTCCGCGCGCAGCGCCGGGTCCAGGTGCTCCAGGAACCGCACGCTGACGCAGCGACGTTCGCGTGGCGTCAGGCCCAGCCGCATGTCCGCCCGGACGGTGAGCTCGACCCGGCCGCAGACCATCTCTCCGTCGCGGTAGGCATGCGCCCGGCCGTAGCGCCGCTCGGTCAGCGAGCGGCCCGCCTCGGCAACGGCTTGCGTTCCGGGCACGAGGAAGGTCGGATCTGACGGCACGCGAGCCACCTCATCGCATTCGCCCGCTTTCCGGCAAACTTCACGAAAAGTGGCTCAGCCTCGCCGCGCCCGACCGGCCCGGCTAGCGTCCCAGGCGCTGGCGGCGCAGCTCGGCGAGCAGCTGCTTGGAGTGCATCGCGCCGATCAGCTCGCGCAGCGGCTCGGCGCCGGAGGTGACGATCTCGACCGCGCGCTCGGGCTCGACCTCGCCCGCGAGGCGCTCCAGCAGCGTGCGGACCTCCTCCTCGACGAGCGGCTGGAGCGCCTCGCGGTAGCGCAGCGTGTCGTAGACCGTGAAGCCGAGTGCCTCGTCGTAGCCGCCCGCACGGAAGCGGCTGATCGCCTTGATGATCGCGACGTCGTCGGCGTCGTAGCCGCGGCTGGTCGGCGTCAGCACGCCGAGCTCGGCGAGGCGGCCCAAGACCTTTCGCGGCACGCCGAAGCGCCGCCGCGCCTCGGCCGCGCTGATCCGCTCGCCCTCCTGGGCGGCGGCGGTCGCGTGCGCGAGGATGCGATCCTCGAGCTCGATCAGCGCCCGCGCGCGCTCGGGGTCGGAGCCGAGCACGCCGCGGATGAGCTTCAGCGGCATGAACCGCTCCTCCTGCAGGCGCTTGATGAGCTTCACGCGCTCGACGAGCTCGGGCCGGTACCAGGCCATGTTGCGTGATGTGCGCACGATCGACTCGTCGCCGCCGAGCAGCCCCTCGCGCAGGTAGTGCTTGATCGTGCCGGCGCTGACACCCGAGCGCTCGGCGAGCTCGCTCATCTTCAGCATCCCCTCGGCGTTCATGCGCAAAAGGGCTCCATCGCGCCCGCATGCGGTCCGGCGACGGCGCCCGACGCGACGAGCCGTTGGATCTGCGCGTCGTCGTAGCCGGCCGCGCGCAGCACCGCCTCGGTGTGCTCGCCGAGCGCCGGGCCGGGCAGGCGGTTGCAGTCGGCCGGCGTGCGCGAGAGCTTGACCGGCGCGCCGAGCAGCCGCACCGGCTCCGCGACGCCCGGCTGGTCGAGGCCGACGATCATCTCGCGGGCCTGCACCTGCTCCGAAGACAGCGCCTCGCCGAGCTCGAGCACGGGCTCCAGGCAGCATTCGTGCTCGGCGGCGAACGCCTCCCACTCGGCGCGCGTGCGGGCCGCGAAGATCGCCTCCACCGCGCCGTGGGCATCGCTTCCCGGCGCGGCGAACTGCTCGGCGACGAGATCGTCGCGACCGACGCCGCGACACCAGGCGGCCCAGAACTTCGGCTCCAGCGCGCCGAGCGTCACCCAGCCGTCCGCGCAGGCGTACGGTGAATAGCAGATCAGGCCGCCGGCGAGCTCGAGTCCGCCGCGCGCCGGCGCCTCGCCGTCGGCGAGGAAGCGCGCCGCGACCATCGCCAGCCAGGACAGCGCGCCGTCGGCCATCGCGATGTCGACGACCTGGCCCTCGCCCGTGCGCTCGGCGTCGCGTAGCGCGGCGAGGATCCCGAACGCCGCCATCAGCGCGCCGCCGCCGAGATCGGCGATCTGCCCCGCCGCCTGCACCGGCGGACCGTCGCGCGCGCCGGTCAGCCCGAGCAGCCCGACGAGCCCGAGGTAGTTCATGTCGTGGCCGGGGCGGTCGCGCAGCGGCCCGTCCTGGCCGTAGCCGGTGATCGCGCAGTAGACGAGCTTGCGGTTGACGGCGCGCATCGCCCCGTAGCCGACGCCGAGCCGGTCGAGCACGCCGGGGCGGAAGGACTCGAGCACGACGTCGTGCTCGCGCACGAGCGCGAGCAGCACCTCGCGGCCCGCGTCCTGCTTGAGGTCGATCCGGATCGAGCGCTTGTTGCGGTTCAGCGCGAGGAACAGCGCCGAGCCGGCGCTCGCGGCGGCGCCCTGGACCGACGGCGGCGACCAGCGGATGTAGTCGCCAAGGCGCGTGTCCTCGACCTTCAGGACGTCGGCGCCGTAGTCGGCGAGCAGCAGCGAGCAGAAGCCGCCGGGCAGCAAACGGCTGAGGTCGAGCACGCGGACGCCGGCAAGCGGTCCGCTGGAAGTGCTCCGCGAGGCATCCGGCCTCGCGTCCTGATCAGGGCGTTCGACATCCGGTCTCACGAAACCACCCCGAGCATCTCGCGGGCCTCGGCGACCGTCGCCGCGCGGCGGCCGGCGTCCTCGGTCATCCGCCGGGCGCGGGCGACGAGCTCGCCGTTGGAGCGCGCCATCGTGCCGTCGGGCAGGTAGAGGTTGTCCTCGAGGCCGACGCGGACCGAGCCGCCGAGCGTCAGCGCGGCGGCGACGAGCATCCACTGCGCGCGCGAGATCCCGATCACGCCCCAGTGCGCCCCGGCCGGGATGTTGTCGACCATCGCGGCGAGGTTGCGCGCCGTCGGCGGGATCCCGCCGGTGACGCCCATGACGCAGTCGACGTACAGCGGTGGCGTGAGCACGCCCATGTCGATGAGCGGCGCGAGCGAGCCGACGTGGCCGATGTCGAAGCACTCGTGCTCGGGCCGGATGCCGAGCTCGTTCATCGCCTCGAGCAGCTCGACGATCTCGTCAAACGGGTTGACGAACACGGTCTGAAAGACGAACGCCTTGCGGGACGCGGAGTACTTCGCGTAGTTCATCGAGCCCATGTTCAGCGCCGCGACGTCGGGCCGCAGCTCGCGCAGGTAGGTGATCCGCTTGGCGACCGGCACGCCGACGGTCCCCGTCGAGTAGTTGACGATCACGTCCTGACCGTCGAGCTCTGCGCGGATCGCCTCCGTGATCGCACGGAAGTCCTCGACCTCGTAGGACGGCGTCCCGTCGGGCCGGCGCGCATGGATGTGGATCATCGCGCCGCCCTCGTCGACGACCCGCCGTGCCTCGGCCGCGTACTCCCGCGGCGTGTACGGGATCGCCGAACACTGGTCGCGATTGGCAAGCGCGCCCGAGATCGCGCACGTGATGATGACCGGGTCGTCGAGACTCATACGGAGGCGCGAAGAGTAGAACGCGCTACTGCTCACTCTGCCGTCCGCCGGGGCGCCGGTCAAACGAGCGCGCCGGCGCACCCTCCCGTACGCTGGCGCCTCATGGAAGACGACCACCGTCCCGCGCGGCAGGCGCGCAAGACCGGCGACGACCGCTCGGCGTTCGACCGCTTCGTCGAGGGCGTCTACCTGAAGGTCAGCCGCCCGTCGTTCTTCTTCGTCTGCGCGACGATCATCGTGGTCTGGCTCGTGAGCGCCCCGCTGTGGGCCGACCTGAAGGTCTGGCAATACGTCATCCACACGGTGGCGAGCGTCATCACGCTCCTGCTGCTCGCGCTGCTCGAGAACGCCGCGCGCCGCAGCGAGGAGGCCGCGCAGGAGAAGCTCAACGTCATCGTCGAGGCACTCGCCGCGTTGATGCAGTCGCGTGCCGCCGAAGACCCGCGGCTCGAGCAGGACGTCAGGAGGCTACGCGACGCCGTCGGCCTGGAGGAGCGTCACTGAGACGCGACACCGGGACACCGGCGTGCGAGCGACGGCGAGGCACGGGCACCGTCAGCCGCTTGCGGGCGGGCAGGGCGGGATGCATGACCTCGTCGACGCACAGCGTCTTGTCGCAGATGACCTGGACGAGCGCCGTGTTCCACAGCAGCTCGGCGCGCGCGTCGAGGCTCTTGCGGACGGTCAGCCCGATCGAGGTGAGCTTCACGCCGAGCACCCCCGCGATCGGAGTGAGCGAGGCGAGGATCGGTGCGCTCTTATCGAAGTTCGTGTCAAACAGCAGGTAGAGCCCTCCGATGACGCCCGCCATCACCGGCGCCGCGATGCATATCCGCTTCCAGTTGCGACCGTAGGAGCGCACCATCCGCGCCACCATCGTGTCGCGCACCAGCGCGCGATCGCTGTGACCGATGAAGGCCTCTGGCTCCTTGTCGCCCGTCACGAGCTGGAACCAGATCACGGCCTGGTTGTCGAGCCCCTCGAGGCCGGCGCGCGTTGCCGAGCGCAACCTCCGCGTGGCGACGGCGTCGTGCCACGTGTCGAGGTGGTCGTTGACAATCCGCACGGCAGCCGGGTCGACTCGCGTCTGCAGGTCGTCGAGCAGGCGCTTGATGCGCTCGATGCGCTCGCGCGCGAAGACGCTGCACAGCTCGTCGGTGACTTCCGCGCGCGCGTTCGTGCGCCCGCGCAGCGCGCGCGTCACGCGGTTGGACGTGTCCGCCAGGAAGCTGCCGAGCTCGTAGGCCTTGCCGGTCGCCTCGTGGTCGGCCCACAGCACCGTCACGAGGTCGATGTGCCACGCGCGGATCCTGTCGGCGAAGGCCGCTTGGGCGGCGTCGGACTCGGCGGCCCGCTCCGCGAGCGCGAGCAGTTCGCGCAGCTCGCCGTCCTCGAGCCCGGCGCCGAGGCGCGCGGCATCGCCGACGGCGGCGCGCAGCTCGAGCACGAGCCGCTCCGTGGCCGGCAGGCTGCGGCGCATCGGCAGGAGGTTGTCCGGTGGTGAGGTCGGCAGCTCGTCGGCGCGCAGGCTGTAGAGCGTCGCGATCCGCCAGCCGAGCGTGATCGCAAGGCTGATCTGCGGCTCGGTCGTTCTGCGAGGGGCGAATGCGTGCATGTAGGTACAGAGCCTCGGCGGCCACCGGAAATACGACAATCACCAAGCGGGGTGAGCCGTCTACGCCCCGCACCGCGTCGTGAGCTGCAGCTCGACGACGTAGCGCAGCGACACCGTGCCCACGCCAGCCAGCGCGCGGACGTCGGCGAGCAGCGAGGCGCGCCCGGGCTCCGGCATCGATGCGACGAAGCTGACCGAACCGACGCGGTCGGCGAGCCCGTCGGCGTCGACGATCTGCTCGTTGGCGAAGGTCTCCTCGCGCAGCGGGCCGAAGTACGGGCTCGCGGCGATCACGTCGCGCGAATGCCCGTCGTGGTGCGCGGGCGCGTTGCCGCGATGTGGCTCGAGCAGCGCGCTGATGCGCTGGTGGATCTCGTCATCCATGTTGCGCCCGTTCCAGATCAGCGCCAGGACGCCGCCCGGCCGCAGCACGCGCCGGATCTCGGCGAGCGCGCGCTCGCCGTCGAACCAGTGAAACGCCTGCGCGACGGTCACCGCGTCGGCACTGGCGTCCGGCAGCGGGATCGCCTCGGCCGTCCCGTCGACGACGCGCGCCGGCAGCTCGATCGCCGCGCGCATCTCGGCCACGGGCTCGACGGCGGTGACGTCGAGGCCGCGCGCGACGAGCGCGCGCGTCAGCTTGCCGGTGCCCGCCGCGAGATCGATGACCTCGGTGCCCGGGAGGGCGGCGACGAGGCGGTCGACGGCGGCGTCCGGATAGCTTGGCCGGCCGCGCTCGTAGGCCTGGGCCGAGCGGGCGAAGCCGACCGCGGCGGCTCGATGCACGTGGCTCAGACGGGCACCACCCCATGCCGCCGCCACGGCCTTGCGACCCGCTTCCGGGCGGCCATCTCAAGCGCCCGGATCACCGCCGGGCGCGTCTCGCGCGGGTCGATGACATCGTCGATCATCGCGTTCTTCGCCGCCACGTACACGTCGATCAGCCCCCGGTACGCGGCGATCAGCTCGGCCTTCTTCGCCGCCGGATCGTCCGCCTCCTCGACCTGGCGACGGAACACGATCTCGACCGCGCCCTCGGCCCCCATCACGGAGATCTCGGCGGTCGGCCAGGCGACGATCAGGTCGGGCTCGTAGGCGCGGCCGTTCATGACGTAGTAGCCGGCGCCGTAGGCCTTGCGGATGACGACCGTGATCTTTGGCACCGTCGCCGCCGCCACCGCGTGCAGCATCTTCGCGCCGTGGCGGATGATCCCCGCCGCCTCGACCTTCGTGCCGACCATGAAGCCCGGGACGTCGACGAGGAAGACGAGCGGAATCGCGAACGCGTCGCAGAGCGAGACGAAGCGCGCCGCCTTGTCGGCGGCGTCGTTGTCGAGGATGCCGCCGAGCTGGCGCGGCTGGTTGGCGACGATCCCGACCGGGCGCCCGCCCATCCGCGCCAGGCACGTGATGATCGAGCGGGCGAACTGCGGCTTGAGGTCGAGCCAGTCGCCGTCGTCGACGACGCGGCGGATGATCTCGTACATGTCGTAGGGCTGGCGGTTGGACGGCGGCAGCACGTCGAGCAGCTCGTCGTCCATCCGGTCGACGGGGTCGCTCGGGGCGCGCCGCGGCGGCGCCTCCTCGCAGTGCGACGGAAAGAAGCCCAGGTACTGCTTGATGCGCGCGATGCACTCCTCGTCGTCGGCGACCTCGAGGTCGCCTACACCCGACGTGCGACAGTGCACCCGCGAGCCGCCGAGTTGTTCCTGCGTGACGTCCTCGCCGACGGCGGCGCGCACGAGGTGCGGGCCGGCGAGCGCCATCGAGCCGCGCCCCTTGACCATCGGGACGAAGTCGGCGAGGCCCGGGATGTACGCCGTGCCCGCCGCACACGGACCCATCAGCGCCGCCACCTGCGGGATGACGCCGCTGGCAACGACCTCCTCGCGGAAGAGATGGCCGGAGCCGGCGAACAGCGAACCGACGGCCTCCTGCACGCGCGCGCCGGCACTGTCGAGCAGCCAGACGAACGGGATCCGCTTCGTCAGCGCGAGCTCGCGCAGGCGCGCGACCTTGTGCTCGCCGGTCGTGCCCATCGAACCGGCCATGACCGTGAAGTCGTACGCGCAGACCGCGACGTGGCGGCCGTCGACGAGCCCGTAGCCGGTGATGACGCCGTCGGCCGGAGCGTCCTTGTCCTCCAGCCCGCGCACGGAGTGGTGAATCCCGGCCTGGATGCCGAGCTCGGTGAACGTGCCGGCGTCGACGAGCAGGTCGATCCGCTCGCGCGCGGTCAGCTTGCCGGCGGCGTGCTGGCGGTCGATCCTCGCCTGGCCGCCGCCGAGCCGCGCCGCCGCGCGGCGCTCGTGCAGCTCCTCCGCGAGCGGGCGCAGGATCGAGGCGGGGGTGGTGTCGGTGCTCATGTGGTCGGGGCGGGTGGTGCGGGTGGTGCGGGTGGTCCGGTGCAAAGTGGGAAGTGGTACGTGCCACTTCCAACCGTGGCGGACCGGCGGGCGCGCGTCAAGGTGGCGGCGCGCAGCCCGGGCGCGGCGTTGGGATCGGCGCTTGTGAACAGCATCATCGAGGGAGGTGGTGGCCGGAACGCCCAACCAATCTCAGTGGTTCTGTCAGGTTTGAGGCGCATAGCGCCCCAAACCTGACAGAACCACGCCATCCTTTGCATATGGCGTCGCCGCGCGAGATGGAGTTCGTCTTCGAGCCTCAGGACGAGGGTGGCTATCACGTCTACGCGCCCGAGCTGCCGGGTTTGCACACGCAGGGCGACAGCCTCGAGGAGGCCACCGAGAACGCTCGGGAGGCGCTGGCGCTCTACGTCGAGGGGCTGCGCGAGGACGGCCGCTCCCTCGAGATGGGGATCGTCCGGCGCACACTTCCGCTGCCCGCGTGAGCGAACGACTGCCGGTCGTCTCCGGCACGCAGCTCATCGCCGCGCTGGGCAAGCTCGGCTGGATCTCAGTGCGCCAGCGCAGCAGCCATGTCCGCCTGCCGTGGGTGCCGGGCGAGGGGACATAGGTCGGGCGTTCGAAGGGTGGCGTTGCTATCGCAACGTCGACCTTGGAGGCCGCGTGCACGCCACCCTTGACGCCCTTACAACTGCACTTTACGTGCAGATCGACGACTTCCTGCCTGCTGAGGAAGACCTGCACGCGCATTCATCTTCTCTCATCCGCCTGGACGAGACGCAGCAGGCAGCGGATACGTCCGGGGGATGGCCCCCTCCCGGACATGAGGCGGCGACGAAGCCCTGATAGCCGCCGGCCTTCGAGCCTTCGGCGGGTCTGGATTCGCAGGACGCTTTCTCGCTCTAAGCGAGACAGGTAGCCGCATGGTGGTGACCGCGGCGCCGGTCGCTGCGTAGCGTCGACCCACGGAAGGAGGCCATCGACGTCCGATCCAGCACCTGTGATCTTCAGCGCTTGCTGGCCGTGTTCTCACAGCGCTTGTTGGCCGGGCTCGCGTCGCGACCCGC
>Ga0136617_10004704_pt1 | contig 12232 bp, 10 predicted proteins | sample AntDrymUQ3222106_2_FD_129672 | JGI IMG/M metagenome (GOLD analysis project Ga0136617, IMG submission 129672) | Polar desert sand microbial communities from Dry Valleys, Antarctica - metaG UQ322 (21.06) | ecosystem: Environmental > Terrestrial > Soil > Desert | place: Antarctica: Dry Valley...
ACGTCCATGCCAACATAATACGTTCTCATAGGGCTCTCCTTTGGTGTTTACTTGAAGTCGTCGAACAACTCCAAGCTATCACCCCTGGGGCGCCCTTTCATAATATAGAGTAGCGACCGGGTTGCTGCCATACCATTCAAGTCGCCAGATATTATCGTTGTTGACAGTCGCGGAACTAAACCAGGTCGCTACCGCTCCTCGGTACTGTAATTAGCTCGTATTCCTCAACCCGCTCACACTGCACTAAGCCTGATGATGACACTGCTTGACCACTTATTCTGCGACTAGTAGTATCGCCCACGATTTTCCGTAACCCTAAGACACTGAGAGAGGTTCCTCATCATGTCATTTAACAAAGTGATTCTCGTAGGCAACCTGGGTCGAGATCCCGAACTGCGTTATACGCCCCAGGGTACGCCCGTTTGCAGCTTCACGATGGCCACAAACGAACGGCGCAAGGACAAGACCGGCGAGATGCAAGTTCAGACCACCTGGTTTCGTGTAACTCTCTGGGGACGGCAAGCAGAAACTGCCTCACAATACCTCACCAAGGGTCGGCCGGTTTATATTGAAGGCAGGCTAAGGGTGGAGGAATGGACTGACCGTGACGGAAAGCCCAGGCACACTCTGGAAGTTCACGCGACCGACATGCAGTTCATTGGCGGCGGAAGAGCAGAAGAGGCTCCCGTTTCCCAGCCGCCTGCCGGTGAACCTGTTCAGGAACATGCGGACCCGTCAGACGACGATATTCCGTTTTAGCCAAGTAGGAATTCGGGCGAGAACTCAACAACTCGATTGCGGCGGGCGGTGTCCTCACGAGGGCAGCCCGCGTGGGGTGCTGGCTATGCTGTACCCCAGCGACCAAACTGCCGCAGTTTAGCGTAGCGTTTTGCCAACCTCACCTCCTGGCTGGAGCTAACGGCTTCTGCAAGTCGCTCGCTCAACGCTGAATCAAGAAAGCGCGCGGCTCGATCATAATCTGTATGAGCACCGCCGGGCGGTTCGCTAATGATCTGATCTACAATCTTTTCCTCGAAAAGATTCTGCGCGGTGAGTCTGAGACCGACGGCTGCGCGCTCTGCCTGGCGGGCATCTTTCCATAGAATCGCCGCGCACCCTTCCGGGGAAATGACTGAATAAACAGCGTTCTCCAGCATCATTACTTGATCCCCAACGCCAATTGCCAGCGCCCCACCTGAACCTCCTTCTCCGATGACAGTCACGATCACGGGTACTTTCAGTTTGGCCATTTCGCGAAGATTGTAAGCGATAGCTTCAGCCTGCCCGCGCTCTTCGGCATCAATGCCTGGATAAGCTCCCGGCGTATCTATCAGCGTTAGGATCGGGCGTCGAAACTTTTCGGCGAGTTTCATTGTCCTCAAGGCCTTGCGGTAACCCTCGGGCTTTGGCATGCCAAAGTTTCGATAACTGCGCTGCTTGGTATCACGCCCTTTTTGGTGGCCGATGACCACTACGGGCAGACCGTGAAAACGCGCCATACCGCAGATTATCGCTGGGTCGTCGGCAAATCTCCGGTCCCCATGCAGCTCTACAAATTCCTCGAACAGCCGCTCGATAAAATCCATGGTGTAGGGACGATCTGGATGCCGGGCCAATTGCACCCGTTCAAATGCCGTCTTCTCCGCAGGCACGGTTTCGGCGCCTTTCTCGGTCGAACGCTTTTTGTTGGTTTTGGCCATTTAGCTTTTGCCATTATCAGACGCGTTTCGCAGTTTCCGCAACCGTCTCTATCCTGACAGTGCATCCCAGTTGCTTCAGAGCAGACTCCAGCTTGGGCGTGCGGGCAACCCGCAGAGCGGAATTAACCTTAACCCTCACCAGGGTATCGGCATTAATTACTGTCTCAAGCGTTACATCACAGCTGCCGGGGTGCGTGTTGATTAAATGGAGAATTGCATCGAACAACCCCTCCTGATCGTCGGTTGCCGGCACTTGGAAAACAACCAGCTCCCGATTCTTGAGAATGTCGTCGAGACTTTGCACCTGATCAGCAATCACGGTCGGCGGATTGTCCTCGCTAAGTTCAAGGCGACCAGTAACCAAAACGGGCGATTCGTTCTGCAGCATCGCAGAGTATTTCCGATAAGTTTCCGGCCACATCACACACTTGGTTCCTCCCGCTTCGTCCTCCAGGCGAAGCAGTGCAAACCTGTCCCCTTTTTTGGTGGTGCGTGGTTGCAAGTCGCTGATGATCCCACCAATACAAATCCGAACGCCACTTACCAGCCCCGAAAGTTCGACGGACCTCGCGGCCTTAAGACTCTGTAGAAGCCAAATGTAATCTCCCAATGGATGTCCGGTGATATAAAAGCCCAAGGCCGCTTTTTCATTCGCAAGCAACTCGGTATGGGTCCATGGTTTGGGACTGCAGGGCAACTCTTCTGCTGGTCCAGCGTCATCTGCGACCCCGCCAAACAGTCCATTCTGGCCGTGGAGGCGCTCACGTTTCGCTCGCAGTGAGCGTGCCAGCGCGGGATCGATGCAGGCGTGAAGCGCTGCTCGCCATTCGCGCAAATCGCGGACTGCTGGTTTGAGTGAATCAAACGCCCCGGCACCTACCAGGCTCTCGAGCGCCCTCTTGTTGATTGCGCCCTGTTCGATTCGTTCCGCGAAATCAAAAAACGATCGAAACGGACCGTCCTCACGTGCCTCAATGATCGCTTTTATAGTCGATTGCCCGAGTCCCTTGATCGCAGCCAGGCCGTACCTTATAGCGCCTGTGAGCGGAGTAAAGCCAGAATAGCTCTCGTTGACGTCCGGCGGTAATAGCTGAATCCCCTGGGCGCGGAGTTCCTTAGAATACTTGAACACCTTGGCGACGTCTTGAGCCTCACTCGACAGGACTGCCGAATAAAAATGCTCCGGGAAATGCGCCTTGAGGTAAGCAGTCTGGAACGCCAGGTAGGCGTAGGCAACGCTGTGACTGCGGTTGAAGCCATAATCCGAAAACTGCGCCATCAGTGAAAATATCTTCTCGGCCTTCTCCCGCTTGATACCTCGCTCCACCGCCCCGTTTATGAACTTCACTTCGTGGACGGCCATTTCTTCACGTTTTTTCTTGCCCATCGCCCGCCGCATTAAATCAGCCTCGATTAAGCTGTAACCGGCCAACTTCTGAGCTAACTGCATAATCTGCTCTTGATAAACCATGATTCCGTAGGTGTTGCTTAAGATCTCCTTCATTTCCGGAACCAGATATCGGACGGTTTTTTTACCGTGGTGGCGCTGAATAAACTCATCAACCATGCCGCCGTCGAGGGGCCCGGGCCTGTACAGCGCATTCAAGGCTGCAAGATCCTCGACCCCTTTCGGCTTAAGCTTTCGGCAAATCTCCTGCATACCAGAAGATTCAAACTGAAAGACGGCATCAGTCCGCCCGTCCGCGAAAACGGCCATCGTTCTTTCGTCGTTAAGCGCTAAATCCGCCCAGTTAATCTCCCGTCCAAGCAGCTGCTTAACGGTAATTAAGCAATCATTTATAACGGTAAGCGCCGTAAGCGCTAAAAAATCCATCTTAAGCATGCCCGTTTTTTCGAGGTCGGACATGACGTACTGAGTAGTGACTTCATCCTTTCCAGAAACAGCAATCGGGATAAGTTCCTGCAGCGGTACGGGCGATATAACTACCCCCGCAGCATGCACCGACGAATGGCGAGCACAGCCCTCAAGGCGCTGAGCAATCTCCATTAGTTCTTTAACCTGCGGGTTAGTTTCAACCTGCTTCTTCAGTTCGGGAACTTGGTCGAGGGCCTGCGTCAGACTTACATTTCTGCCCCGAACGGGCGGCGGGATGAGTTTGGCGATCCGATCGACGTCGGCGTAAGGCATATCGAGAGCTCTTCCGACGTCCTTAATTGCGGCCCGCGAGGCGAGTGTCCCGAAGGTAATGATCTGGCAAACGGAATCGCGTCCGTAGAGGTTGGCAACGTGATTAATAACCTCTCCGCGCCCCCGAACACAGAAGTCAATATCAATATCGGGTAGAGATACCCTTCCGGGGTTCAAGAAACGCTCGAAGATAAGGTTGTACCTGAGGGGATCAATATCAGTAATCTCTAGACAGTAGGCGACCAGAGAACCCGCGGCTGAGCCGCGCCCAGGGCCCACGGGTATGGAGTGTTCTCGAGCGTATCGAACGAAGTCCCAGACCACCAGGAAATATCCGGCGAAGCCCATCTGCTTAATCATGGCTATCTCGCTGGAAAGTCGGGTCTGATAATCCGTGAGGGGATGCTCCAACTCGTTTCGCGATATTTGTCGATCCCACACCGTTTGGCGACGGCGTTCGAAGCCCTCCCTGATTACCTTCTCGAAGTATTCATCGATAGATAGCCCGAGGTCTGACTCGGGAATCGGATAATTTGGGAGATAGTTGACGTTCTCCGGTAGACGAAGGTCACACCTCTCCGCGATTTCCACGGTCCGGGTTAAGGCATCCGGTAACTCGTCACCAAAGATGCGCCACATTTCCTCCGGCGAGCGTACATAGAAGTTCGGGCTGGGATAGCGCAGGCGATTAGTGTCGTTCACGGTCTTGCCGGAGCCGATACACAACAAGATATCGTGTGCTCGCGCATCCTCTGGCCTGAGGTAGTGCGCATCGTTAGTGGCCACCAGGGGAACGCCCGTGCGCTTAGAGAGTTCAACCAGGGGTTTTCGTATACGATCCTGAGCTTCTAATCCGTGTTCCTGGATTTCCAGGAAATAGTTACCCTTCCCCAATATCTCTTCAAACTCGATGGCCGCTGCGGCGGCTTCATCGAATCTCTCGCGGGCCAGCATTGCCGAAGGCACTCCTGACATACAAGCTGAGAGCGCGATTAGTCCTTTCCCATGTTCAGCCAGGAGTTCTTTATCGATCCGGGGCTTATAATAGAAACCTTCGGTGTATGCTTTCGAGGTTAGACGAACAAGGTTTTGGTAGCCTTCCAGATTCTTCGCCAGCAGGATCAGGTGAAAATTCGCCTTTTCGCCTGGCGCACCTGCGGCACGATCGCTGCGACTGCCACGGGTGATGTACGTCTCGCAACCAATTATTGGTTTCACCCCCTGCCTTTTCATTGCGTTGTAGAAAGAGATTGCGCCAAACATGTTTCCGTGATCGGTCATGGCGCAGGCTGACATACCTAGTTCTGCGGTACGCTTCGCAAGTGGCTTAATCTGTATTGCGCCGTCCAGGAGGCTGTAGTCAGTGTGCAGATGGAGGTGAGCGAATCTTTGATCCGGCATGATAGAGGAAACCAAATGTTGGCTGTTTACCTGCTCATGGCAGGAATGAACTACGAATTCAATACGACTGCGACACTATATCACGCTGGACTGGCACGCTCGCGATCCACTCAAGTGAGAGCGCTCCGAGTAAGCATGTAGGACAAATGATATGAATGTCTTCTGACCTGGACGACAACTGCTCTTATCCGCGACATGGAGGAATTCCTGGCTCGCCTTCTAGGAATGTCTTACCCTCATTCCCACTCAATCGTGCTCGGAGGCTTAGAACTAATGTCATAAACGACGCGATTGATTCCCCGGATCTCGGATATCAATCTGGAAGACATACGCGCCAGCACCTCTTGCGGCAGTCTCGCCCAGTCGGCCGTCATTCCGTCGACGCTCGTGACCGCGCGGATTGCGACCACTCGTTCATAGGTGCGCTCGTCTCCCATCACTCCTACCGTCGAAATGGGAAGAAGCACGGGGAATGCCTGCCAAACCGAATGATAGAGCTCCGCAAGACGCAACTCCTCGTCCAGAATTCTGTCAGCCGCCTGGAGCAGCCTAATTCGCTCTTCGGTCACCTCACCGATGATCCGAACCGCTAGCCCGGGTCCTGGAAATGGATGGCGTGAGAGGATCTCTTCCGGGACGCCCAGTTCCCTTCCGATCAAACGCACTTCATCCTTGAACAGCTCTCGAAGCGGTTCGATCAGACGAAACTTCATTTTCTCAGGCAACCCACCTACATTGTGATGGCTCTTGATTACGGCTGACGGCCCGCGCACGGAAACGGACTCAATCACGTCAGGATAGAGCGTTCCCTGCACGAGGTAGGCAACTCCACCCAATCTATTTGCTTCTCGCTCAAAGACATCGATAAAGACTTTGCCAATGATCTTACGCTTCTCTTCCGGCTCGGTAACACCTTTGAGCGCATCCAGAAAGAGGTGCCCGGCCCGGACTCCAGTAATCTTCAAGTTCATTGACTGTTTCAGCAAAGCCAGGGTTGATTCAAACTCTCCTTCGCGCAAGAGGCCATTGTCGATGAAAAAACAAGTTTGCCTTTCGCCGATCGCTTGATGAACAAGTGCCGAGGCAACGGTCGAATCGACTCCGCCTGAGAGACCGGAGACTACGTCTCCGACCCCGCCAAGTTGCTCCCGAATGCGAGTGGTTTGCTCTTCAATCACTGCTGTGGGTGACCAATCTCCTCTACACTCACAAACCGAGAAGAGAAAGTTGCGTAGCACTTGTGCGCCCAGTGGCGTGTGAGCGACTTCCGGATGGAACTGCACGCCGAATATTCCGCGACTTCTATCCTCAATGGCATTCAGCGCATCATCTGTAATGGCAGTCACTTGAAATCCAGGCGGAACACCGGTTACGTGATCCCCATGACTCACCCACACATCCATTTCGCCAGGCAGCCCCGTGAACAAACGACTGCTGGGGTCGGTTACCTTTAGTCGCGCATAGCCAAATTCCCGGCTGGGAGAAGACCTCACCTCGCCCCCCATTTCAAAAGCCAGTACTTGCAGTCCGTAACAGATCCCGAGTACTGGACAATCCATGGTTTCCACAAGACTTGCTGCCGGCCTTGGTGCTCCTTTTTGGTAAACGGAGGCTGGGCTACCCGAGAGAATCAGCCCTCGTGGACGATGAGCCGCGATCTTCTCGACTGGGGTATTGAAGGGCAGAATTTCGCAGTAGACTCCGGCCTCGCGAACGCGCCGGGCGATGAGTTGTGTATATTGAGATCCAAAGTCGAGTATGATGACGGTCTGGTGATGATTAGCGCTGGTCAAGAAAGATAACCTCTGACGGTTTCCGTGCGTCTTAGAGAATGGGATTGCGACAAGAAGTCGTGGATTATACTTTTCGCATCGATTAACTCAAAACCTCTGAGTTGCTCTTTCAGAGTTTGAGAGGGTAGGAAGCGTTGCACTTTCGCAGGCAGTTTTTGCTGCCAATCTCATTCACATCGCGTTCAGCCCCGTGAGCAAAACGAGGCCAAATTAATAGGAACCGTTTCAATGGTTTCCGTCGCCGCCGGATTTGCCCGAAAGGGTAAACGTTGACACGGTTCAAAGTTTTTCTCCGCTGAGCAACGGGCCAAAGCCGCGGTGTGAATCAGAACATAAACGCGAACTGATCCGACTACCGGGTTGCTATTTGTTGTAGAGTAGCTAAAGTAGATTGAAGAGATGCCGACATTTACTTTGCCAAAGCGAATCGTTCTTTTTTTCTCCATTGCCTTCTGCGCAGCGTTAGCTATGAACGCTGGTCACTCCCGTGCCGGAGCCCATGTAGCCCTTTCTCAGCCTCTTACAATCAGGTGGCGTTACGACTCAAATCTAACCCTAAATCTTACGCCGGCATTTGATCAGGAACGCATCTATCTTCCTCTCGCGGGCGGAACGATCGTCTCGGTTAGAGCACGGGACGGCCAGTTCAACTGGCGGTCGGAAATAGGAGGCGAACTTTCGGCATCGCCGATGGCCGACGACCGAGGGGTTTACGTGGCTTCGGAAATCGGACCAGAAAGCGGAACGGCAGAGGCTGGAGTTCGCCGCGCAACCGGCACCCTGCGCGCACTTAGTCGCGACGGTGGCGTGACGCAATGGATGCGGACGCTGGCGATGCCACTGCGGGGGAGCTTGTCGATCAGTGGAAACAAACTCTTCGCCGGTGGCAGTGATGGGCGATTTCACGCTTTTGACAAAAGCAACGGCAAAATCCTGTGGACTCTGCCATACGACGGACGTTTCAACGGCCATCCTGTCGCAGTGAATGGCAGGGTCTACGCCGGCAATGACGACGGAAATCTGCTTGCCATAGAAGAGGGCACCGGGAAAATGTTGTGGCGCTATCGCACGAAGGGACCGGTTCATGGCCCGGTGGCGGTGGGAGATGACACGGTTTATTTTGGATCTGGAGATGGATACCTCTACGCGGTGGGGTCAGTAGACGGCCGCTTGCTATGGCGCAAACGCACCGGCGCGGGAGTGGAAGCAGTCGCGCTGGTAGACAACGCACTCCTGGTGGCATCTTTGGATAACTTCGTTTACCGATTTTCGCTGAATGGCCGGCGGGTGTGGAAACAACAACTCCCGGGGAGGATATCCGCGCAACCGCTAACTGCCCAAGACGGCGCGTTATTTACTCCGCTCTCCAGTCCAGCGGGAGTTGTGCTCGGGTTGCGAGACGGACGACAGGTTAATACCCTACCTACGGGTGAGGAGATAACAACGTCTGCTTCTCCGATAGCCGTCGGCGATGCGGTGCTCTTAACAACCGAGCGCGGTTTTCTTGCATTCGCCCAGCCAAAGGAAAGCCCAAAGAAGACTACATCTGCTCCGCTTCAATTTTGGTTTCGCTGAGATCTGGACGCTTTCGGAAAACACCTACCACGCGTGAAAGCAATCCATACAAAATATAGGAAACTACCAGCACGAGTAGGACTTGGCGGGAGTACAAGAAGAGGAGCATTCCCACTGCCACGGCAAGGATTATCGTCCGCATGCTGCGGCTGCGAGTCCCAACTGTCTTAAAACTCGAGAAACGAAGCGTACTGACCATCAGCACGCTCAACAATCCCACCAGCGCCATGAGAAGCAACGAATAGATTTTCGCCCTTTCTGGTCCGTAGTACAGCAGCGGCAGCGGGTTAAAATGAATTATTGCCGCGATCAATCCCCCGGCAACGGGGATAGGTAGGCCAACAAAGCTCTTCTTATCGACTTTTTTTGTGCCCTCGGCAAGAATGCGTGGACGGGACGCCTGAACGTTAAAACGGGCCAGACGAAAAGCGCCACACATCAAGTACATGAACGCGAGAAACCAGGCTAGCTGGTGTAAGTCGCTTCGCTCTTTCAAAACTGCGCCAAAACCCCATACGTACGCCAAGACCGCAGGGGCGAGACCAAACGTGACAACGTCAGCAATTGAATCTAGTTGGACTCCGATCTCCGTTGTTGTTTTGGTCATGCGCGCAATACGGCCGTCGAGCATGTCAAAAAGAACTGCCCAGCCGATTGCCTTCGCTGCGTTATCAAGGTAGGTAGAGGCGTGGATGAGGTCCTGTTCTCCGCCGCCGATAAACTGAAAGCCTCGCACCGCCGCCATCACGGCATAGAAACCCATACCAATATTAGCCGCTGTGAAAACCGAAGGGATGAGATACAGTCCCTTCCTTAAGCCGCGCCGTTCCGGGTTTTTTACTTGATGATCAGGATGCAAAGCCGTCGCTCCTATCATTTTAGCCGGCCAATAACTGTGGTTCCACCCCTTACTCTCATACCCGGTGTGACTAAAACCTCGACGCTTTCCGGCACTATAACATCGGTTCGCGAGCTAAATTTGATCAAACCAAACCGTTCTCCCAAAGCGACCACCTCTCCCTCGTGTTTCCAGCAGATGATGCGCCGCGCCAGGATGCCGGCAATCTGTTTGCACACGATCGTAATCCTGCTTCCCTCAATGGTGAGAGCGTTCTGCTCGTTCACCAGGCTGGCTTTCTCGTCCGTAGCCATTAGAAACTTTCCCTTCGTGTACGAGACATCAATTATCTTGCCTGCAATCGGCGATCGATTAATGTGTACATCCAAAGGCGAGAGGAAAATACTAATCAGCGTTGACGAGTCATCCCGGCCTGGCACCAGCTGGCTCACTCGGGTGACCCTTCCGTCTGCGGGAGCAACTATGACATTGGGATCGTCCGGCGGATCACGTTTTGGATCGCGGAAGAAATAAGCCATGAAGGCGGTCAGCAGGAAGAAAGGAATGGCAACATACCAATAACCTAAAGCCAACAGGATTATCGACAACAGTGCGGGCGCCAGAATATACGTAAATCCTTCGCTAGCGATTCTCAAGACTTCTATTCGATCCTCCACCCCGAGCGAGGCTGCCCGCTTGGGGACCGCGGTCTATCGCTTTTACATCTTTGATTTAAGCTCCGGCTACACAAAAGGGGACGCGTATCGTACATCCCACGTCCCCTATCATCTCGAACCGGGAGAAGGTCGCTTCTCCGTGGTGATTTAATGGCCCAGGCTGTTATTCTTTTGATATTGCAATATAATCGAGTACATCTGGTCTTTGAGAGCTAGCTTTTTCTTTTTCAGAGTTATCTCTTCAAGTTGTTCTTCGTCGTTGGGGTAGGCTAGAGCTGAGAGTTCACTCAGTCGCTGTTCGTATCGAGTGTGTTCTCGGGCTAATTCACGAAACTCAGGGTCACGAGTCATCAGCTCTTCCTTTACGCTATCCGTCGCTACAGTGTTCATTGGCGTACATGTCTCCTTTCAGACGATGAACTTGTGGAATGGTTGGGTGGGTTGACGAGTTCAAAGAAACCACCACGAATGTGCCGACACGAAAAAATGGTAGCCCAATTAACTACGCGAATCAAGCATTCTGATTAAGTTGAGCGCTCATAATCAGCGCATCTTCCACCGGGACCGAGTAATAGTTCGGGCGCCGCCCAACATCCCGAAACCCACACTTTTCGTAAAGTGTTTGGGCCAGGGCGTTTCCAGCCCGAACTTCCAGGTACGCCGCGGTCGCGTCCAGGCGTTGCCCTTCCTCCAGAATACGGGTCAACAGCGCACTTCCAATGCCGCAGCGCCGATATTCCGCTCGCACGGCAACATTATTGATGTGAAGCTCATTGGCTACCAACCGAGCGACAATATACCCGGCGATCTGATCGGTCTTGACCTGTTCTAGCGGCAGGGCGACTCGAGCGACGAGCATTAGCTCTCGATTACTGCCCTGTAGCTCCACGTAGTAGGCTGCCCATCCCCAACGACTCAGGCCCGAGTGCTCCTCAATTTCCACGACCTCGAGCAGGTCGTGCTCGGTCATGTTGGAGATGTAAACCGCTTCCGAAGGGTCGGAGTATGCGGAACTGGCTACAGGCATTTCAATTCTGCATCTGAAGGACGAACATATATAGCACTTAGCGAAAGAGGATCGCCCACCTCGTTGCTCTTAAACTTCTGTAGTGCCAGGGCAGCGACCTGTTCACTGAGGTTCTTCTGCGCGAGTGCCAATCTCCAACCTTGAAACAACTGTGTTTCCGGCAGGCTCTCGCTATCGAAGTTAATTCCCTGCTCCCTAGCATATGACTCCAAAAGATTTCGATGCAGATGTGCGCCTGGCCCGGACCACTTAAGGGTCCTAAACGACCCGTATTTCTCGAGCACGTTATGAGGCGTTAGATGGGCTGGCTCATCGAGTGGGCTAACCCTGCCATCGGGTGATACGGAAAGCAATTGCAAAAACACCTCTCCGCGACCTGCGGGCAGAAGAGCAACTGTAGCAGTCGCAGGTCCTGCCGCGTGTGCCACGGCATGGAGCGTCGGTATACCGACACAAGAGATTCGAAGAGTTGCAGCCAGCGCTTTCACCGTCGCTAAACCTATTCTCAATCCCGTAAAGCTTCCCGGGCCCGAGGCCGCGGCTAGCAGATCTACGTCACCTAATGAAACTTCGGCTTTACCCAAACACCCATCGATATCGTTCAGAAGGCTATTAGAGTGTGAAACTGCAGGATCTCCAATGCGCGTAGCCAGCAACGTGCTTCCACGTGAGAGGCATACGCTACCGCCCATGGTGGCCGTATCGACACTTAGAATCACGGGTGAGTTGTTCAAAAGTGTCCTTTGCTACCCGGTTAAATTATGGGTAACATTGGCTGTCTCACAAAAGGTAGAGCCGGCCCTTTGCTCAATGGAGGTCTTCGATAGAGAAACTATCCAACCATAGGGATCCAAAGATAGGACACGGAGACGTCGTGCAGTTCTTTCGTTGGATGCTGAGAGTGATCGCCTTGGTTTCAGGGTCGGTTTGAAAATCAAAACTCACCACCTGCCAGTCCGTGGACTCTTGCGCCAATGCGGGCGACTCAGCCAAACGCTTTCTGGAGCCTGATGAGTCGCTAACGACGACGAGCGGTAATCCACCCGTAACAATTTCCTGCGTTCGCGCGCTG
>Ga0136617_10004705_pt1 | contig 12230 bp, 11 predicted proteins | sample AntDrymUQ3222106_2_FD_129672 | JGI IMG/M metagenome (GOLD analysis project Ga0136617, IMG submission 129672) | Polar desert sand microbial communities from Dry Valleys, Antarctica - metaG UQ322 (21.06) | ecosystem: Environmental > Terrestrial > Soil > Desert | place: Antarctica: Dry Valley...
CACTATAGGCACACAATACACCGAAAAGAGTAGTCAACCACAGTGTGGTGACTACTCCGTAACTGTTGATTCTATTGACTGCCGAGGGCGGGAGTCGAACCCGCACGACCTTACGGTCAACGGATTTTAAGTCCGTAGCGTCTGCCATTCCGCCACCCCGGCATGCCGCGCAAAGATAACATGCCAAATGTTGAGCTCACAATCGAGGATTCTGCGGTGTAAGGATTCTGCTGGTGGAACACTGAATTCTTTATTTCTTGACTCTAAGCGATACTTGACCCGGTCGCTACCACTCCTCGGTTCTGTAGCGTGCTGACCTTGGCTACTGGCTCGGCCCGCATGCCCGCGCTCCAGGTAATGCCTGCGCGCCCAGGGAAGGGGTGACGCCGGAGTGACGCCCCTACAATAGTGATCACGAGAATGGTAAGATTCAGAAGCAAGCCTCCGGAAGCACGAACCTGAACGTCGGCGAGGATCATGACTGAAGAACAGGAAGTATTCCTGGCACACATTCAGAAGCAAGGCCTCAAACGTACGGCCCAGCGCGACCTTATCCTGGACGTGTTTCTGCGCACTGAAGAACACCTGTCCAGTGAAGATCTTTACCGGCTGGTGCACAAGGAAGACTCCTCCGTTGGTCAAACCACTGTCTACCGCACTCTAAAACTGCTGGCCGAAGCCGGTCTGGCGCGCGAAGTTCGCTTCGGTGATGGTCTGACCCACTACGAACATCACTACAAACACCAACACCATGACCACATGATCTGTTCCAACTGTGGCAAGATCATTGAATTCTACTCGGCTGAACTCGAAGCCATTCAGGATGCTATGGCGGCCAGACACAAGTTTGAGGTGGAGCAACATCTACTGCGGATCATTGGCATCTGCGCCGATTGTCGCCGGGCAAAACGTAATGCGGAAAGACAGGGGGACGAGTCTCGAGAACGGAACAGGTCCGCATCTGCGCGTTCAACGAGATAGCAATGAGATAGTAATAAGAAAGCGACAATCGTCCACCGTCCATCAGCCACATGCCCAAAGGGATAGAGAACCGGAACAACCTAAAGGGGAAATCCCTAATCGAGCGGCTGGGTCCCACAACCTTATGCCTGCTGGGGCCTTTGCTTTTTATAGCTTGTCCCCGGAGCGCTCCGCCCGATGGTGGAAACGTCGGCGTCTCCACGCGGCCAGCCAATGTGTCTGCAGTCGTACCCAGCGCGGTGGCCTTCAATGGCGAGCGCGCCATGGAGCACGTGCGCAAACAGGTGGAGATTGGACCACGTCCGCCCGGTTCAGCTGAGCTGGCCAAAACGCGTGAATACATCGTGAACGAGTTGAAGTCGTACGGTCTGACTGTTTCGACTGACGAATTCATCGCGTCGACCCCCGTGGGTGAAAAGAAGATGGTGAATATCACGGCGGAGATTCCCGGCGAATCCAAAGACGTAGTTATTCTCAGCAGCCATTACGAGACAAAGTTCTACCAGGACATGCTTTTCGTCGGCGCGAATGATCCCGGTGCTTCTGTGGGGACTCTGATTGAGCTGGGACGGGTGCTGTCGGGTAATGGCCGTAAGCCTAAGCTCACCTACTTGCTTGTCTTTTTTGACGGCGAAGAATCCTTCTGCGAGGGCTGGGACGAGTGCGGAAAACCAGGCGTGCCAGATAACACCTACGGCAGCCGGCACTATGTCTCCGAGCTACGAAACAAGAATCAGTTAAATCGGGTGCGCGCGTTTATTCTTTTGGACATGATCGGATACAGCAATCTCGAGCTGGGGCGCGATACGATGAGCACCAAGTGGTTGCAGGACATCATCTGGCAAAGTGCTCGCGAAATAGGATATGGCTCGGTGTTCGTGGATCGTCCGGAGGGTGTCGGCGGCGATGACCACGAGCCTTTTCTAAGAGCTGGCGTAGACGCAGTTGATATCATTCAACTCAGCAGCTATCCCTACTGGCACAAGCCGGACGACACGATAGACAAGGTATCGGGGCGCAGCATGAAAATTGTCGGGGATGTTGTGGTGGCAAGCCTGCCTCGCGTTGAGCAACGTCTCTTGAGTAAGCGCAGATGAAGAGAGTAGCTGTAATTCAAGGTGACGGAATTGGACCGGAAGTGATTGCTGAGGCCGTGCGTACGCTTGAGGCCTTGCGAGCATCCCACGACGTCCAGCTTGAATTGGTCCACTTCGATTGGGGGGCGGAAAAGTTTCTCAAAGAAGGCGTGGGTTTACCTGCAGGCGCGCTGGAAATGCTCTCCGAAGAGTTTCAGGCAATTCTTGTGGGAGCCTTTGGGGATCCTCGGGTTGCTTCTAATCAACACGCTGAAGAAATCTTGTTGGGAATGAGGCGTGGTCTGGATCTCTACATCAATTTAAGACCTGTCCGCTTGCTTGATTCACGCCTGACTCCGCTCAACAACCGCACAGTTGAAGACATAGATTTCGTTGTCTTTCGTGAGAACACAGAGGGCGCTTATTGCGGAGCCGGCGGTTTTCTTAAAAAGGGAACAAGTGAGGAGATCGCTACTCAGGAGGAACTAAACACTCGTCGTGGAGTGGAACGAATTATCGTGGCCGCGTTCGAGTATGCGCGGGCTCAAGGTCATAAGCGCGTCACGATGGCCGATAAGTCAAACGTACAGCGATTCGGCGGCGATCTATGGCAAAGAGTCTTTAAGGAAGTTAGCTCCCGGTATCCGGAGATTCAGGCCAACCATCAATACGTAGATGCGATGGCTATGTTCATGGTGCTGGATCCCGCGCAGTATGACGTGATTGTCAGCAATAATCTTTTCGGCGACATCCTGACTGACCTGGGCGCAGCGATTCAGGGTGGGCTGGGGTTGGCCGCTTCGGGGAACATTCACCCGGGCAGGGTTTCGTTGTTTGAACCAGTGCATGGAAGCGCGCCGCCACTCGCAGGGAAAGGCGTCGCGAACCCAATCGGAGCGATACTCACTTCAGCAATGATGGTAGAGTACCTCGGTTATCCCGAAGCCGGCAAAGCGATTGAAGCGGCCGTCCGCGGCGCAGTTTCACGGAACGAAACCACGCCAGATCTTGGCGGTGCCCTTTCCACGAAACAAGCGGGCGACGCAATCCTTCGCCGGCTTGCTTGACCCGGATTTACCGACACGATCTCGGCATGCGAAGAGGGAATGATCCACGAAGTCGCGAAAAAACACTAACGCAATTTTGTGTCTATTCCTGTGATTTAGTGGATCGTTTCCTGAATGAGAAAAACTGACCCTTGGCCTAGTTTGGACCAACACTCCCCAATCTTGCTGGCACCGACTCTTACAGCCGAAATCATCGCAATCGGTTCGGAATTGTTGGCCCCCGATCGCACAGACACGAACAGCCTCTGGCTGACTGAAAAACTCAATAGCTTTGGCATTGAAGTGAAGCTGAAGACCATCGTCGGCGACGATGATTCGCGTCTGGAGGAGACCATCAGAGACGCAGTTAAGCGGTCTCGAGTCGTGATCACCACCGGCGGCCTTGGACCAACCGAAGATGACATCACCCGCAAGGTAGCGGCGCGTGCTCTGGGTCGACGGCTGTTTCTTGATGAATCGGTGCTGGAAGAGATTCGGAAGCGTTTCCTGAGTTTTGGGCTCACGATGCCGGAACGCAATTCCCGGCAGGCGATGGTTATTGACGGCGCGGAAGTGCTCGAGAATCCGAACGGCACAGCGCCGGGTCTGTTTATTGACCACGACGACACGTCAATCGCCCTCTTGCCTGGTCCTCCCAGGGAAATGCGTCCGATGTTCAAGAATCATGTTCAGCCAAGGCTCGAGTCAAAGGCTGGACACTTGCGTGTGGTCCGTCGCGTGTTGCGGGTAGCAGGAATGGGAGAGTCGGCAGTTGATGAGAGGATCGCTCCTATCTACACTCGGTACACCAATCCACAAACAACGATTCTCTTCAACAAGAGTGAAATCGAAGTTCAGCTTACGGCACGAGGTCGAACGGAAGCAGATGCCGAGACGCTGCTGGACAAAGTGTCCGCCGAGCTCGAATCGGAATTGGGCCACTCCATCTTCGCGTTTCGCGGAGAGAAAATGGAGGACATAGTCGGTCTGCGATTATCTGTTGGAGGCTATACCATCGCGGTAGCAGAAAGTTGTACTGGTGGTCTGATCGCCGAGCGTCTCACAGATGTTGCCGGCTCATCTCGTTACTTCATCGAAGGCGTGGTGGCTTATTCAAATGAATCGAAGACAAGAACGATCGGCGTTGAACCAGTGCTGTTGCTCGAGCATGGAGCGGTGAGCGCGCCGGTAGCTGAAGCGATGGCCGAAGGGATTCGCAAGCGGGCTGGAACAGACTTTGGCCTTGCGGTCACCGGAATTGCGGGTCCTGGAGGAGGAACCGAGGAGAAGCCTGTAGGGCTGGTCTACATCGCGCTCGCCAGCGAAGTTCAAACCGAACATCGCAAGTTGAAGCTTCCCGGTGATCGTCACCTGATCCGCTGGCGTGCGTCGCAGGCGGCGCTCGATCTCTTGAGAAGAAGGTTAATCTAGATCTCATTACGACCCTCGGTGAAGTAACGATCGAGCACCGCGATCAGGTTTCTGAGGTTTTCATCCGTTCGCGACTGCGCCTCGGTAAGATTGATCTGCGAATCGACTAGTACATTGATCTTAGCATTCACATCATTGAGCCCAGCAAGTGTTCCATTCGCCAGGCGAGCCACGATACTTTCCGTCTGTGCCTGTACTTCGCGCAGTTGTTGAATGTCAGCAGTAAATTGCGCTTGCTGCTCGATAATAAACTCCATTCGCTTTTCGAATTCTTCATTGTTCATAGTGAGTGATCCTCAAGAAATCTCTTCGAGCTGAGCAATGCGTCGAAAAACTAAAGGAAGGGTAATATGTTCGTGCTCATGAAGGGAGTTTAGAGCGCAGCCTTCGCGAAAACAAGGGTCCTTTAAATAGCAGTCCCCAGCGATGATTGAGTTCTCCATGGTTGAGCAATTAGTTACTATTCGCCTCACAGGCATTATAGGCCAATACCCTCCGTTCTTCGCTTTCGACCGAGGGTTTGTTGCTCCTCAGACCAGTTGTGATAGTCTCGCCTTTCCTCAACTATCGCATCGGTGGAGAATAGTGTTAGCGTGCGACCTCTGCTTGTCATCGTCATTGCATACCTGTTTGGTTCGATTCCATTTGGTTATTTAATTGTTCGAACGAAGCAAGGCGCCGACATCAGGCAGACTGGTTCAGGCGGGACGGGCGCAACCAACGTCTCGCGCAGCGCTGGAAAGTCGGCGGGCGTGTTGACATTGCTTCTCGACGCGCTCAAAGGCGCAGCCGCTGTTTTGATTGCTATGTGGGTTTTGAGTGCGCCCGCAGTGGGCGGACTCAGAGGTGCGCCCCAACAAACTTCAACCGCATGGTGGGTGACTGCAGCCGCGTTGGCGGTGATGATCGGGCACATCTTTCCCGTGTGGTTGAAATTTCGAGGAGGGAAGGGAGTCGCAACAGGAGTTGGCGTATTCCTGGTGTTGAAGCCCGCAGTCGTCGGAATAGCGGCGTTGATCTTCGTAGGGATTGTGTTGTTGACGCGGTATGTGTCATTGGGTTCGATGGTCGCGGCTCTATCGATACCGGTACTGGCGTTGTTGAGGCATAAGTTCGTTTCGCCGCACTCTAATTTTGCGCCGCTGATGACGGTTGCGGTGGTCGGTGCGCTGTTGATTGTGTTTGCGCATCGGGAGAATGTCGGGCGACTGGTGAAAGGACGGGAGAGTAAGTTTCGGTGAACGAGTTGCTACGGCGCGCGGACGCCCACGCTTCAATGCGCGCCTTTGCGGCGCTCGGGCAGGCGAGACGCCTGCGGTCCCAGTTCGGGCAAATGATTCAAGTTAAATGAAGCGTTTTGCAGTCATTGGGGCGGGGAGCTGGGGGACAGCGCTGGGAATCATTGCGGCGCGGCGCGGCCACGAGGTGCGGCTGTGGTCACGGAACGCAGAAGTTGTTGAATCGATCAACAGGCAACACGTGAACGCAGTCTACCTGCCCGATTCGCAGATCCCTGAACGGGTGCGCGCCACGGGTAAGATTGAGGAAGCGTTGCAACTGGCTGAGCTCGTCATTCTTGCTGCACCTTCACATGCGACCAGGGCGATTCTGACAAGTATGATACCGGCTGTAGATCCCGACATGATATTTGTCAGCGCGACGAAAGGGATCGAGATTGACACCGGCAAACGCATCTCGCAGATTGTGGCTGAAGTTGTAGGCGAAAATTTCTCGCCCCGATTCGTTTGTCTCTCCGGGCCGTCGTTCGCTAAAGAGGTTGTCGAGAAGCATCCGACTGCTGTTGTTGCGGCTAGTACTAGTGTCGAGCTCGGTCGTAGCGTGCAAGCGGAGTTGAGTTCTGAGAACCTTCGCATTTATACGAACGATGACGTGGTCGGAACGGAACTGGGCGGCTCGGTCAAGAACGTGATGGCTATCGCCGCGGGGATGGTGGCCGGGCTCGGATACGGTTCAAACAGCATCGCTGCTCTAATCACGCGGGGGCTCGCCGAGATGACGCGGCTGGCTCTCAAAGAAGGCGCGAAGCTGGAGACGCTAATGGGACTCGCCGGTTTAGGTGACCTGGTTCTTACTTGCACAGGTAATCTCTCGCGCAATCGATTTGTTGGCCAGGAGTTGGGGAAGGGGCGCAGGCTGGAAGAGATTACGGGCGGCATGAAGGAGGTGGCTGAGGGAGTGAAGACCACGCAGGCACTCAAGCTCCTGGCCACTCGACTTGGGGTAGAAATGCCGATAACGAGTGAAGTGCACGCCGTCCTTTACGAGGAGGAGACGGTGCAAGAGGCCGCGGCCAACCTGATGACCCGACCGCTGCGAGAAGAATTTTAGAGAAACAATTCCGGGTAAGACTTGAATGGTTAGCGCAAAGGAAGAAAAGGCTCTGGCTTCGAATCGCGCCGCCTTTCACAACTATCACATTTCAGATAAATACGAAGCCGGGATTGCCCTGACCGGAACGGAAGTGAAGAGTGTGATGGAGGGCCGCGTGCAGTTGAAAGAGGCGTACGTGGCCGTGCGTGATGGCGAGGCGTGGTTGTTTAATGCCCACATTTCCCCTTATTCTCATGGCAATCGTGAGAATCATGAACCTTTGCGGACACGAAAACTGCTGCTGCACCGGCGCGAGATAGGGCGGCTGGAAGAAGCTGCCGTGAAGCAGGGGATGACGCTCGTGCCGACACGTGTGTATCTGAAGAACGGGCGAATCAAGCTTGAAGTTGGAGTCGCGCGGGGGAAGAAGATGTATGACAAGCGCGAAACTGAAATGCGCCGCATGATTGACCGAGAGACGCAGGCGCAACTGAAAGAGCGCAACCGTTGAAGTACTGATCTTGAAGAATCGAGGGAGCAAAAACTAATGAACGTTGAAGGTATACCCGGCCCTTATCAGGAAGTGGACGCCCACGCCTTAGCCGCTGCTGTTTTTAAGGACGAGAAGGCTGATGACGGGTTCTTGAAAGACCTCGACGCGGCTTCCGGCGGCTTAGTCAAGTCTGTAATCGATTCTGAGGAGTTCAAAGGCAAGGAAGGCGAAACGGCTTATTTGCATTTGCCGCCGGCTGGAGGTCTAAAGGCCCGACGGCTTCTTCTGGTGGGCGTGGGTGAGAAAGCGGAATATAACGCGGCTTTCGTTTCGGAATTCGCCGGGACCGCGGCGCGTTTTCTGCGCGGTAAGAATGCGAAGTCAATTGCCGTTGTGCCGCGGCTCGAGGATGATCCGGAATTGATCGCGGCCCGGGTGGTCGAGGGCGCGCTCATTGGTCTCTTTGAGATAGATAAGTATCGCACGTCAGATAAAGAGCAGAAGGTCATCGATCGCTTGGTAGTTGTTGTTGATGGCGCCGACAAAGATGCGCTGAACCGGGGAGTAAAGCGCGGTCAAATTGTCGGCGAGTCTGTAAACTTCACGCGCGATATGGCTAATGAGCCGGGCGCTTATCTGACGCCGACAAATATGGCGGAACGAGCCCAGGAGATCGCCAGCGAGTTTAATTTGAGTATCGACGTGCTTGACGAAGCACGCATGCAGAAAGAGGGCATGGGGTCTCTGTTGAGCGTCTCTCGTGGTTCAGATGAGCCTGCGAAATTAATTATCCTGAAATACACACCTGCGAAACCCCTGAAGGATAATGGGCAGTTACTGGCTCTCGTGGGTAAGGGAATCACCTTTGATTCCGGCGGCATTTCGCTCAAGCCCGGCGAGAATATGGAACTAATGAAATACGACATGACGGGTGGCGCAACTGTGTTGGGCGCAATGCGGGCGATTGCTCAGTTAAAGCCTTCAATTCCCGTCCTGGGAGTTGCCCCTTGCTCCGAGAATCTACCTTCGGGGAAAGCGACAAAACCGGGTGATGTTGTGCGGGCCATGACTGGCAAAACTATAGAAGTTATCAACACCGATGCTGAAGGCCGGCTTATTCTTGCGGATGCCATCGCTTATGCGAAAAAGTTGGGTGCTACCAGAATTATCGACATGGCAACGCTAACCGGAGCGGTTTCGATTGCCCTGGGAGACGTCAATTCGGCCGTGTTAGGAACCGATCAAGAACTCATTAATGAAATAATCGTCGCGGGCAATGAAGTTGGCGAAAAGTTCTGGCAATTGCCGCTGGACAAGGAGTATTCAAAGCAGATTAAGTCTGACATTGCGGACATCAAGAACGTAGGAGGGCGCAAAGCTGGAACCATAACGGCAGCCGCTTTTCTCAAAGAGTTCGCGGATGGAGTGGCCTGGGCGCATTTGGACATTGCAGGCACGGCGTGGGGTGACGAAGCAAAGCCGTATCGATCAAAGGGCCCCACGGGAATTGCGGTGCGCACTTTGATCAATATCGTCAATCGAGCCGCCCGCTCAGAGCAAGATGGTCCATAAGCTTGAGAACTGTTCTCAATAGTAGACATATACTGTCACCGTAAGTGAAGAGTGTTTGACCTAGGAATCCTGATGATAATCGGGTTTGCTGGGTTTTTCCCGCGCTTCCTCACGTGGCATATGAGTTGAAGCGTGATGTGGCAAGCCAAAGGGCGCGGACCTCACTAAAAATAAGTCCTCGCCCCCTCGAAGGCCGCTCGAGGAATAACGAAACCGCCCCTTTGGCCCCTCAAAAAGTTATTTATTCTCCACGTTTAGCCCTTCCTCAAGTCTGATTTCATAGCAACTGGCCAGAACGATTGCCATCGGTGTTATAATTTCCGTGGCTAGTTGCCTGTGTGAGGCGACGGCCCCGCTGCTTCATAGCAGGCTTTATAGGAGTTCAAAAAGCGCGGTGATCGATTACTACAAAACTCTGGGTGTTAAGCGGACCGCCTCCAACGCCGACATTAAGTCAGCGTATCGTAAACTTGCGAGACTCAGGCATCCTGACGTAAATCACGACTCTGAAACCGCCGCTCGCGAATTCGACCTTATTTCAAAGGCCTACCATGTTCTCAACGATCCCCAGGAACGGGACTACTACGACCATCAACTGAACTCTCGAAACAGCAGCAGCTCTTCCATTCTGCATTCGGACAATCCGCATGCACGCCGGGCCCGAAACCTGGCGGTACAGGCCAAATGGGACCGCGTTGTGAATGAGGTGCTTGAACGTGATCGGCGTGAGAACCGCGAACGTCAGCGCGCTGTTTTCACGACAGTTTCGCTTTTTCTCTCCACCTTCTTCGTGGCTCTGATGAGACCGCCCCTATGGCAAGTCTTCGACTACGCCGGGCGCGCCATCATGCTTACTCTATTCGTGATCGGTGTCTGGCACCTGGCCACGCGAATACGCGAGTACATCCAACACTACACTTATATTCCGAAGCCAATTCAAACCAGCATCATGCGCGAGGATGAGAAGCCGGAGCAGCCCTTTACCCGCTTTTCTGCATATACGTTTCTGCTGGTTGGATATTCGCTAAGTATCGGAGTAGGACTTTTCATCGGTTGGCACACCCAGGATTTCTTCAACGATTTGACGTTGCTGTTTCAGCATCGAGTCGAAGTAGTGCAATCCAATTTTTTAATGTATGTGTCAGCGGCGTTGATTACTGATCTCGTGATCTACCCGCCGATTGCGGTACTTATCGTTGACACGATGCAGTCTCTGGCTGCACGAATTGACTGACAACCTGAGCGAAACTAGAGTCGCTGGACGATGCAGAGGTGCAAGAAGTCCTCGATTACCTGGCCGGGACTGAGACCTTGCGCCGGTTCAGGATTGCACCCTCCGCAAGGCAGGACGATATCGTTGAGTCCTCGCAGAGGCCCGGGAAACAAAGCGAGCTCGTCCGGCATTCGAATGGGAATAACACGGCGGCGCGCCGAGCGTCGCGAGGCGGCCATTCCGGGGCATCGAACATGAAGACTGCGAATCAGGCCAGGTCCCCCATTCATACTAGTCTTACCTATCGGATTGTTTTGGCTTTCTGCGCACTCTTGTTTTGTCTTTCAGTTTCGGAAGTTGCGGAGACGCTAAATCTGAGCCAGGGCGACCTTGCCAAAAGATCTCTTACCACGTTACAGCTTGAAATTGAGAGGCAGCGCCAGCGGTTGAGTTCTTCGGAGGTGGAAGAACGCCGCGATGCTCTCATGCGTTTAGCGGCGCTGAGGCACCCTGATGCTTCGCGGGTTGCTGTTTCCGCGCTTAACGATGCCGCGGCAATTGTCCGAGCTACGGCTTCGGGCGCCGTGCAATGGTTGCCGGCGGAAGAAGGCACGGCCGCATTGCTTCCCTTGTTAGGCGACAAAGACGAGTTTATTCGACAAGAAGCTGCTTACGCGCTGGGCCGGACAAAGAGTAGAAACGCTGTCACGCCTCTTATCGAGCGGCTTGCGAAGGACAAGAAGGATGGAGTTCGCGGGGCAGCGGCGGTTGCTTTGGGTCAGATTGCGGACGAGGCGGCCGTTGTTTCACTTGCTCAAGTACTTTCGCCGCAGACGGCGTTACCCGGTGAGAAGGCCCGCAAAGAGAAAAACGTCTTCGTGCTGCGGGCAGCCGCTGTGTCACTGGGACAGATTGCCAGCCGGGCAGGATTACCGGCCCTGGTGGCCGCCCTTGAAGATGAGAGAACTACCGATGATGTAAGACGAGAAGCTGCCCGCGCTCTGGGCCTCATTGGCGATCCCGCTGCAGAGCCGGCGCTGAGGAAGGTTTTGATGGCGCGGGATGCTTATCTTTCTTTCGCGGCTCACGAAGCCTTGCGCAGAATATCGCGTCGGCGACCGTCCGTCCCGGCTAGTAATCTCCGCAGTAAATCAAAAGCGCCACCTACTATTGAGTGGGCGCGCTCTTATTTCGACTACAGTGAAGATTAGCTTTCAGTCTTCTCTCCGCGACTCTGGCTCTTTCTCGCGGCCTTAGTGGCCTGAGGAATGGGCAGGCCGACACCACCGGAAAGCGACTCGGCCGCCTCGGGCTGTTCCTCAGGTCTCGGCATTTCTTGAATGAGGGCGCCACCCGAACTCTTAGAGAAGATCAGTTTACGAGTAAACCCGTCAACGTCTACGTGCACAAGGTCGCCGAGGCCGACTTGACTAGTAGCCACGAGGTTAGATAGCGGGTAGACGAGGAAACGCTCTACGGACCGTTTCAAGTGGCGGGCGCCATATTTGAAATCCAGACCTTCCTTCAACAGCATTTCCTTAGCCGTCTCGGAGCATTGGAAGACAAACTTCGTTCCCGCCGACTGCATGATTCGATCCTGCACACCTTGCAACTCGAGATCGAGAATCTGACGCAGATGATGTTCTTTCAGCGAACGAAAAACCACCACTTTATCAATACGATTCATGAACTCCGGAGAAAACTTCCTGCGCGCAGCTTCAACCGCCGTGCGGTAGATTTTTTGATCTACCTCGGTGTCGTCTGGATTCTTCACACCTTTGGTGGGCGCAAAACCAATCCCACCGGAGATGAGCTCCGACATCTCGCGCGCACCCAGGTTGGAGGTCATCACGACCATTGATCGTGAAAAGTCTACGCGTCGGTTGTCTCCGAGGGTCAGAGTTGCTTTATCCAGAATGCCAAGCAGCAACTGCCACAGGCTGTCCGACGCCTTCTCGATTTCATCGAAGAGGATGAGCGAGAGTTTCAGATCGTCGGTATGCATCCGATCCAGGTTTTCCTGCGTTAACATCGGCGACGTCTCGCGGTGACCCAGATAGCCTGGAGGGGAGCCGATGAGCTTCGCA